>Ga0209958_1000230_pt1 | contig 157383 bp, 100 predicted proteins | sample ThiBio_inoc_plan_FD_183942 | JGI IMG/M metagenome (GOLD analysis project Ga0209958, IMG submission 183942) | Wastewater bioreactor microbial communities from Cape Town, South Africa - Thiocy_inoc_plan (SPAdes) | ecosystem: Engineered > Bioremediation > Thiocyanate > Unclassified | place: South... | reverse complement strand
TCAGCACCGTTTCGGTACCGATCCATTGAGCGATAAACTGGCCTGATGGTCGGTGAGTTACCAGGAACAGCCTCCGTTTGAAGCTCCAAACGGGGGCTGTTCGGTTGAGTAATAAGGGCCGATGATTCGTAAAAGGAGATGGCTTGAAGTCCACACATCTAAATATTGAAAAAAAAGAAGAAACTATTGTTTTACCTGCTTTTTTATCCGAACTTTGCCAAATCGCTGAATGATGTCGTGTCGTTGGAAAATCGATTGATAGTTGTGTATTTGATCGATGATTGTAGGGGCAGGCCAACTAGTTCTTCCCAGGCGAATGATCTTGAAGGAGCACAGTCGGATTCGGTCGGCAAAGACACCGGTGTTAAATGCATTCGAACCGTATGAAAAATACAGTTCAAACGGAGAATCCGGAAAGAATAGCGTGGTGCTAACGATTAAAAAATAAATAAATGAAAGCAGCAGTTTATAAAAAATACGGACCGCCGGAATTGGTACAGGTAATGGAAGTAGCTCAACCCGTTCCAACCGAAAATGAGGTGTTGATACAGGTATATGCTTCCACGGTAAACCGAACGGATGCCGGTTTCAGAAGTGCCGAATATTTTGTTTCCCGATTTTGGAGCGGACTGTTTACACCCAACTATCCCATACTTGGGTCCGAATTTTCGGGGGTTGTTGTGGATATTGGCCGACGGGTGAAGCTATTTAAGCCCGGCGACCGGGTTTTTGGCTTCAATGATGAAACGTTTGGTGGACATGCTGAGTATATGACCATCGGCGAAAATAAAGCACTGGCCACTATCCCTGAAAATCTCGATATCTATCGGTCGGCAGCTATTGCCGAGGGAGCGCATTATGCCCTTTGTAATATAAGAGCTTCCCGCATTCGGCAAGGGCAAAAAGCACTTGTGTACGGAGCAACCGGAGCCATAGGATCGGCGGCAGTGCAATTATTAAAACAAAAAGGAGTGTGGGTGACAGCAGTGTGTAATAGCTCTAATGTGGATCTTGTGAAGAAACTTGGTGCCGACGAAGTAATTGACTATCAGAATCAGGATTTTACAAAAACAGCAACCCGTTATGAATTGATTTTTGATGCGGTTGGAAAAAGTTCGTTCAAGGTTTGTAAGCCATTATTAACCGGTAACGGAATTTATGTTTCTACCGAATTAGGTAAGAATGGAGAAAATGTTATCTTTGCACTGCTTACGCCTCTTTTCAAAAGTAAAAAAGTAATATTCCCACTGCCGGTGAGTCGTAAAGAAGATTTGTTGTTCTTGAAAACATTGGTAGAAAACAATGAATTTCAGCCTGTTATTGACAGAGAATATTCTTTGGATCAAATTGTGGAAGCGTATAGATATGTTGAAACAGGACAAAAAACCGGTAATGTGATCGTAAAAATAAAATGAATTAACTGGCGTATCAACAGCAGTCGTTAGTGATACGTACTATACACCCGCAGTTTTTGACCGGCAAGCAGACTGCTTCCATTGTGGGTTTTGCAAGGAAGATATTCAAACTAACTCCCGACTGAGAGAGCGTTACAATGACTCATCAGAAATTGACTTTGTGTTTATTACCAGCGCGGAGCTTTCTCCCTCGGAAGAAGTTTATCGGCGCTATGTTGCTGAACAACACCTGAAAAACGCTTATCGTTTAGCCCTCAAACTATATGATAATATTTGTAAGGTGTTGATGTTTAACGGAGTGCCGCACTATGTGCGGATCGATAAATCGGGTAAGATTAGTTCGGCCGATTTCTCGGTTTATAGGATTATGACCGGGCCGGTTGTAGAAAGCGTATTGAAAATGAACAAAATAGATTAAAGGATGAGCAGTAAGTTGAAGTGTATGAAAGTGGTAATGTTAGCTGCCTGTATTGTGTTGCTAAGCATGTCGGTAACGGGTCAACGGCGTGAATGTCCGCTGAAGCAGTACGATGGAAACTGGGCGTTTGGAACAACACAGACCTTTTATGTTGGCGATCCTTTTGACGGTATTGGTCAGGTGGAAGTAATGCGGCCGGGGAGACCGGTGCAACTGCATGAAAAAAACAGAAAGTGGGAGTTGGACGGCGTACGTATTCGACCCGGAGAGGTATTCACAAAGGTAGGTAATTTTATAATGACCATTGAATCGAACGGATACAAAACGGCTTATAAGGTAGAGGTTTTGCCTGCCAAAGGTCCGCAGAGGCCGGTAGCTAAGGTAGTTTCGTATCCGGTTCAGACCGAATATAAAGTGGGCGACCGCTTTTACATTGATGGAATTAAAGTGGTTTGTCACGATGCCGACGGTAAGGAACTGCCTGTGGAAGGAAAAGAGATCACTTTTTTCACATCTATTTCCAACACACTCATAGGAGCAGGTTCCCAGTGTGGGGGTGGATATCAGTTCAATACTGCCGGGAAAAAGGTTGTCGAAGTACGTTACAACTATGTTACTATAGGGAAGTTTACGATCAATGTAGCAGATAATAAGGTAAAGACTTTAGCTCCTGAAACTAAGCTGCCTGCAACCGGATGGTACCATCTGCGGGCTATGAACAACTATCTGAACCTGGATGCTTCGGGGAGTGCCGAATTGCGTAAGAAAACTGTAAATCAAGTGTTTTATGTTGAAAATAAGGGGAATAACCAGATTACGCTTCAACTGGCCAATGGAAAATACTTGGGTATTACCGGTACCATTAAAAACGGTGTTCGTGTTACAGCGGTGCACAGCGCTTATCGCTGGAATGTATATTCAGAAAACGATGCTGATATTTTCAGCCTGCGTCCATCGACCCATATAAAAATGGTCGTGAACGCTTCCGGGCAGAAAAATAGCGACGGAACCCCCATCATTCTTTGGCAATATACTGCTTTTAATGCTCCCAATCATGCCGAATTTCGGTTTATTCGTACAAAATTGTCTTCCTTCCATTAAGTTGTATTTCCACTACATTACAAGATATGAGACTAAAAACAAGAGTAACAGCTATCGTGTCCGGTTTGATGATCGTGATGGTGATATACGCTATGGGAACAGTAGCCTCCAACGATCGGGTATGTACACATTATACCGATATAAGTTCGTTTGGTGTAAACCAGTTTATTGCGATGGATGTAGAATTGATGGCTAATTTCCCGATGCGGGACGATTGGGAGAATATTGAAGACCGTATAAAAATAGTTGCTCCCGATTCGTTACGCTATATCGATTCGTTGGATATTACCTATCTGGCCGATACTGTATTCGTGAAAATGTACTCCCAAAATTATGCTTATCGGAGTAGTAATACCTATCAACTTACAAAAAACAACCATCCATCCACCGATACTCTGATGATTTTCAAAATGGATGTTGATTTTAGGATGAAAGAATTTGTGGATGAGGCCGGTAGCTTTCGCATCAGCAATTATTCTGTTGAATACCGATTGAAGCAAAATCTGCCTGATATCGACAAGCGGATTATATTTCACAAAAATTTCCTGCCAGACACGCAACAAGATCATTAACATTATAAACACTTAAAAAAATCCATCCATGAGAAAGCCTGTGTTCATTTTATTTCTTTTTGTCGTTACAGTTTCGTTGTTTGCATTGGAAACCGGTCAGTTAAATGGTACGCAATGGCGGGTGACGATTTCAGGAAACACCGAATTATTACTCAACTTAAAAATGAACGGAGGCCGATTTGCTTTGACTTCACGAAAGGGAAGTACTCAGGATATACTCGGTGGGAAATATTTGATGGCCAGGATGTCGGGTAAAGTTAATCCTACGACGATTCAAGTAATTGGCACCTATCACGTCGATAATGACACCGTAATCCTAACCGGGAAATACAGTTCGTTAACTTCAAAGCAGACGTTCGCTGGCAAGATTTTCGATCGGCAATTGGAAGCAGTGATGTCGAACAATGTAATGAAAGGTCGGATACACGACACCGGCGAAGCGCTGGCCGATTATGCTGCGATTGCGACCGAAGCATTGCAGGTGACCGAACTTAATTTGTACAATCCCTTGCTGCTGGAAAGCAAGGCATGGAAAGCGTTCAGGAAAAAGGTTGCAGATCTTGCGGGCCGCGTTAAGGATGACTATGAATTTGAAAAGGCGTTTAATTTTCAGGTGAGTGGGTTGCCGTTTTCACATTACGGGATTTCAATTCCGATTCCCGAACAGCCCATGAGCCCCACTCCCTTAACTACAACCCTAAAAGCGCCCTCGAAATTTGCGATTAAGCAGGTCAACGACCAAACTGTTGTATTTACGGTCAAAACTTTCTCAGCATCGGCCGATGAAATTATGCCGTATATCGATACGCTGAAAATGCTGAATCCCGGTAATCTGATCATCGACCTGAGAAACAACGGAGGCGGAACCATTGCGTCGGCCTTACCCCTGGTATCGTATTTAGTGAACGATACGTTGTACGGAGGTATATTTCTGACCCGGAAATATTTTTCGACTCACGATAACCTGCCAAATACTTCAGATTACCAGCACTTCCCTTTGTTTAGCGAAGCAAGTTTTCCCCTTATTATCGAAGGTATTCACAAGCACAACGGACTTTGTTTGGTAGTGTATCCCGACGCCGACCACTATAAAGGAAGAGTGTATATACTGGCTAATAGCAAAACTGCCAGCACCTGCGAACCCATTGTGTATGGTTTGAAATATAATAAACGCGCCACCATTGTAGGAGAAAGAACGGCGGGAGCCATGCTTAACGGGGAACGGTTCGAACTGCCCGGGAAATTTAATTTATGGATGCCGACTGCAGATTATTACACCGTTGATGGGAAGAAACTGGATAAAATTGGTGTAGAACCCGATTTCCCGGTTCAGTCGGAGCTCGCGTTGGATACAACGCTGGAGCTTTTAAAGTAAGGGCAAGGGAGCCCCGGAATTTTATTTTGTGCACTTAAGTGCTGAACCTTAAAGGCATGAATAGTGTTAAACTGTTTCAATCAATTTAATAAAAACATTTATATGAAAACAGTTAAAACATTAGCAGTACTATTATTGGCCGCCACGTTCACGCTTACTGCGCAAAAAACGGATATTAATACAAGTAAGTCGACCGTGAAATGGACCGGCAACAAAGTCGGAGGTTCGCATAATGGCGACATCAAAGTAAAAAGCGGAGCTTTTGTGTTTAAGAGCGGAAATATTGCAAGCGGAGAGGTGGTGATTGACATGAATACGATTACCTGTGCCGATCTGACCAACGAAGGAGCCAATCAGAAACTGGTAGGTCATTTAAAATCGGACGATTTCTTCGGGGTTGAAAAATTTCCGACTTCAACCTTTAAAGTAACCAAAGCCACTCAGTTTACTAATGGCAAAGCGAGAGTGACAGGAGTACTAACTATTAAAGGCAAATCGGAAACCATCGCATTTGATGTTACCAAAAAGGCAAATGTTTATTCGGCTCAGGTAAAGGTGGATCGTTCGAAATTCAACGTACGTTATGGTTCAAAATCGTTTTTTGATAATCTGGGCGACAATTTCATCGACGATATCTTTATTCTCGACATCCAGCTGGTAGTATAATATACCAGCCGGATCGTATCTTTTTAGAAGTTTTAGGATGAATACGGTTGACGACTATTTGGTTCAGGGGTGTATGCGCTGCAAGTATGGCGGTACACCTCAATGCAAAGTGTTGAACTGGGTTGAAGAACTGGAATTGCTCCGGCAACTTGTTCTGGAGACAGGATTGAAGGAAGAAATAAAGTGGGGCGTTCCGGTTTACACCCACAACGGTAAAAATATTGTGACGGTGAATGCTTTGAAAGAATCGGCCAATATCGGGTTTTATAAAGGTGTTTTACTGTCCGATAACCATAAAATTCTACAACAGCAAGGCAATATCCAGTCGGGCAGAATTCTGAGATTTACGAATACCTCGGCTATCGAGGAGATCGCCGGTGTAATACAATCGTATATCAGGGAAGCGATTGAAATAGAAGAAAAGGGATTGAGGGTCGAGTTTAAGAAGGAACCGGAGCAATTGCCGGAGGAGCTGCTGGAGGCCTTTGACGATGATCCGATGTTTAAAAAGGCCTTTTATGCATTGACTCCGGGCAGGCAACGCGCTTATAGTATTTATTTCTCGCAACCCAAGCAATCGCCCACCAGGCGGAGTAGAATCAGCAAGTATAAAGAGCAGATATTTAACGGAATTGGGTTGCACGACAAGTACGGTAATGGGGGAAAATAATTATCTTTGCGTGTTAAAATCGAGAACATGAATTGGATAATATTAATTGTGGCAGGTTTGTTTGAAGTTGCTTTTGCATTTTGCCTGGGAAAAGCAAAAACAAGTGCTGCATCCGAAAAGGTGTATTGGTATGCAGGTTTTGTGATAGCGTTGTTTATCAGCATGTCGTTGCTTATAAAGGCTACTCAAAGTCTGCCGATCGGTACGGCCTATGCGGTATGGACAGGAATTGGTGCTGTAGGAACCGTATTGGTAGGTATTTTTGTGTTTAAAGAACCTGCAACTTTCTGGCGATTATTTTTTATTACCACGCTGATCGGTTCGATTGTCGGACTAAAGGCCGTTGCCAGTTAGGTCGTTTACCCTTGAAGAACATCCACTATATTAATATGCTAGTCCGCGCACGACACAGTCGATAGCAGGAGTGCCGTCCGGGTTTCAGGTTGAAGTAACAATGCCCTATGAGTACATCTCGAAATTTGGTCCTCGTTGTTGGTTTACTGCTTGTGCTCGTGGCACCGGCTCAGGAAGCGCCGGCAACTTTTTCCAACCCTATACTGCCCGGTTATCATCCCGATCCGTCGATTTGCAGGGTTGGCGACGATTATTACCTGGTGAATTCCTCCTTTGTGTGGTTTCCCGGTCTGCCGGTTTATCATAGTAAGGATTTAGTAAACTGGAAACTGATTGGTCATGCCATCGATCGTAGCGACCAGCTAAGCTTTGAAGGCTTGCCCGATATGCTTGGATTGTTTGCGCCTACTATCCGGTATCACGATGGGTTGTTTTATATCGTAAATACCTGCGTAGGATGTGGAATGAATTTTTATATAACCGCCACTCATCCGGCCGGGCCCTGGTCGGATCCGGTATGGTTGACGGATGCTCCGGGGATCGATCCTTCGTTGATGTGGGACGACGATGGGACCTGTTATTATACGGGAGTGGCGGGAGTGGAACCGCCGGCATGGCCAAACCAGGGGATGATCTTTAATCAAAAGCTCGATTTAACGCAGCAAAAGCTGGTAGGCGAGCGACATATCCTGACCTATGGACATGCCAATAATGCTTCTTACTCCGAAGGGCCGCATCTGTATAAAGTAGATGGCAAGTACCTGTTGCTGATTTCGGAAGGAGGCACCGAGATGTATCATGCGATGACCGCTCATCATAGCGATTCGGTGAACGGTCCTTACCAAGCCGATTATATCAACCCGGTGCTGACACACCGGCATCTGGGACAAGAGTATCCGATCCAGGCTATCGGTCATGGCGACCTGGTACAGACGCAGAACGGAGAATGGTGGTGCGTGATGCTGGGGAAACGGGTGCTTTCGTCGTACACGACCCTGGGGCGTGAAACCTTCCTGGCAAAAGTAAGCTTCGAAGGGCGTACGCCGGTATTTAATGCAGGAACAGGGAAGGTGCAGACCGGGCAGAAGCGGCCCGATCTGCCCTGGACTCCGGTGGAAAACGTTCCCGATAAAGAAGAGTTCGAAGCTGATCAATTGCCGCTCAACTGGTATACTAACCGTACGCCCTGCGAGTTGTTTTATACACTTGAAGCGGGTACTGTGAAGTTGAAATTGCGCCGGGAGGTGATGGATAGTCTGACGCACTCGTCGGTATTGTTCCGGCGCGTGGAACACCATCGTTTTAAGGCGCAGACAAAACTGGCATTTTCGACCCGGCATGCCGACGAACAGGCAGGGCTGACTCTTTACCGGACCAACGAAAATTATTATAATTTGCTCAAAGAAAAGGATGCCCTGGTGTTGTATCGATCGTTTAAGGGTAAGAAACAAGAAGTAGCAAGAGTTGCCTACCGTCCGCACGAGGTGTATCTGCAGGTGGAAGTGAAGGATCTGGAAGTCCGGTTTAGTTACGGTGAGTCGCTCTGTGAGTTGAAGGGCATTGGAGAAGTGGAGAGTATGGTGGTATTGGCCGATCTACAGGGTAATGCCTTGTTCAACGGTCCGGGTATAGGAATTTATGCCACTTCGAACGGAAAAGCCTCCGAATCGATTGCCGGTTTCGACTGGTTTTATTATTCTGCAGCAGACTTATGACAACTACAAGCTATATCATCGCCAGGATGGATTGTTCCTCCGAAGAACAAATGGTCCGTATGAAATTGAGCCTGATTCAGGGTATACATTTTCTTGAATTTGACATTCCCAACCGCAAGCTGACGGTATATCACGATACTGCGCCGGAAACGATACTTCAGAAGCTGGAAGAGCTCGATCTGGGGGCGTCGCTACTGGAAACAGAGGAGACGGTGAAGGAGGTGAGCGCAGTTGGTACCGATCGGAAACTATTGGTACAGGTTCTTGTCATTAATTTTGTTTTCTTTGTGCTCGAACTTGTGTTGGGTGTTTTTTCAGGTTCGATGGGGCTGATAGCCGACAGTTTGGATATGCTGGCCGATAGTTTGGTATACGGAATGGCCTTGTTGGTAGCAGGCAGTTCGGTAGTAATGCAAAAACGTACGGCCCGTGTTGCAGGAGTTGTTCAATTGGTGCTGGCAGTTGCAGGAATAGCAGAAGTATTCCGGCGATTTTTCGGCACAGCATCGGGGCCCGATTTTCAAACGATGATCATTGTGTCGTTTTCGGCCTTGATTGCCAATGCTGTTACCTTGTTGCTTTTGCAAAAAAGTAACAATAAGGAAGTACATATGCAGGCCAGTATGATATTTACCAGTAACGATGTGATTGCCAATCTGGGAGTCGTTGTGGCCGGGGTATTGGTTTATTTGACCGGTTCGGGTTACCCCGATCTGATAGTAGGAATCCTTGTGTTTTTACTGGTAGGAAGGGGAGCGTTTAGAATTTATCGATTATCAACGTAAATCAATCGACTAACTATTCAGGCCATGAAACTCATCGAAGTATACAACGGAAATTTATTTGAATGCCAGATGCTTCAGCATTTATTGGAGAATGAAGGGATCGAGTCGTTTTTGAAAGACGAAATTATCGGTACGCGGAGTGCGGTATGGTCGCCTGGTGCAGGAGTTCGTTTAATGATTTCCGATGAAGTTGTGGAGCAAGCCCGGAAGATTGTAGAAGAATTTGAATCGAATCGTTAGTTTCGAAGCAACATATAAACAAGATTGTATTCGGTCGACAAAGAGTTTCAAAAAGCCACACTTCAACAAGTTTTATCCCGGTTGGGAGTAAGATGACAAGCAGGCGGTTTTATGCGGACGACAACAGTCTGTCCCGGGTACTGCCGGGCGGATGAGGTTTATTTTTTAATTACCGGGGTTATCTATTGGTAGAAATTAAAAAATAGTGTATTTTTGGCAAATGTAGTTGAATAAATGTGAATTTTAACTGTCATCTATACCATTGTTGATTTTTAACTTCAAATTGTTACCAAATTATTATCGAAGGCTATGCATATCGATCATACAAAACCGGCTTATACAGTATTGATTGCCGAAGATGAAGACATCAATTATATGATACTGGAATTGTTGTTTAAAAACGTAGCCACGGTATCGTATTCCATTCATCGTGCTGTTAACGGTAAGGTGGCTGTCGATTTTTGCGCCTCTCATCCGGTGGATCTTGTTCTGATGGATATCAAGATGCCGGTTATGGATGGCTACGAAGCTACCCGGCTGATCAAGTCGAATCATCCCGAATTGCCGGTAATTGTTCAAACAGCTTATGCTACCGACGCCGATCGTAGAAAAGCCTTCGAGTATGGTTGCGATGATTTTTTTACCAAACCCATTCAAAAGGAGCAACTGTCGCTCATGTTGAAAACCTATCTCCAGTAAGTATTTCTTCTGAGGATCGCTTTGAATCAATAACTTGCTTTAATTTGGCGGGTTACCGCGTAGTTGTTGCTGTTGATTCTGACAACATACATCTGGTGTTGATCGGTAACCAGCCGGTTTAATGCGCCGGCTTGCAGGACAGAGCGGGAAATCAGCCTTCCCGAGAGGTCGAAAAGCAGGACGGTTGCCGGTTCGTCGGTAAGGTTTTTGACAAACACACCCGATTCGCTGTTCAGCAGCAGGAAGCCGGCGGCTCGTGAATCAGGAAGTGCTTGGTTTTGCTCTTCGGTAAGAAGCGCGAACCGTTGCACCGGTTGTGGAGTCGATGGAGCCGAGAACCGGTATGTGCTGCCACTGGCGGTTACATCGGTTATCGTGTTGGTGACCCTGTCGTGCAGATACAATCGTGCATAGTGAATCCCCAGGTTGTCGTGGGTGAAGGTCATCGTGTATTCGGTGTCCTGCCCTGCCTGAAAAGCCAGTTTGGTTTGGTGAAAAGTAGGTACCGTATTGATTTGATAACTCCCATCGTTTTCGACTGCGAATATTTGCGGATTTAATGCCGGACCGATTAATTTATATCCATCATACCCGTTGTCGAAGTTACGGGAAGCCGCTTTGTTGCGGAACAACCACATTTTATCGCCGGCAAGTTTTCCGCGTACTTCGATGATGGTTGCAACAATATTGACGTTTTCTCGTGTCGATAGTGCAGGCGTCCGCAAAGGAGCTTCATTGGGCATCACCGAGCTGTACGCAATATTAACATAGGAATTGGCCGACGAGCCGGGCAGCGAATCGAATATCGAGAATAACATGGAGCCCATCGACGGGACATGGCGAGGCAGGCCGGCGTTTCCGGCGGAATTTTTTGGTACAGCTATATATTGACCGGCTTCGCTGCCAAACGAACCCGCATCGATTGAATCCCATTGCAAAAAGGTACCGGTATTGTACATATACACTGTTTCTTCAACATCGCTTCCGAATTCAATTGCACGGATATCGATAGAAGCCGTGTAGGGATTTGCAAACAGGTGCTGGCCGGGATACAGGGCCGATGTTGTTTTGGCGAGCTGGCCGGAAGTAAAGTCGCTGTTTTCGAGTGTTCCTTGTATGCTGTAGGTTTTGGGATTTGCCTGGCTGATCTGGTAGCCGGTAAACGAAGTAAGCACCGAGCTGCCGGTAAGTTCTTCCCAATGGTTGGCCGAGGTTGTTCCCGACTCAATTTTCTTTCGCACATAGGCATCGTTGAACGTAGGTCCGGCCCTAACCGTGCGGAAGGGAATGCCAAAAAACTGCCAGCAAAACCGGTTGCCGGGATCGCGGGAAAGATCGAAACTGGCTTTTGAATAAAATTCGACGGTTGCCTGTACGGGACTGTTTTGGTCGTTGTAAAAGATCAACGACCCGTTGGCCACTGTTTCGCCGGCTTTCACCACCAACGCCGAAGCTCCGGCCAGATTGTTGATTTTGTCAAGCACCACCAGTGTCTTGCGGGGGTCAATTATTACCGATCCTCCCGGATGAATGGTAAGTTGATCGTTTAATGTGAAATGACTATTGACAATGATTTTGGCCGTAGAATCCACCATCATGCCGTATATTTTGTTGCCCAGTATGAAACCATCGGATATGGATTGCAGGGTTGGCCCTTTATAATGAATAACGGTACTTGCCACATTGGGGACGATGATGCCCGACGTTGAAATGGAATCCTGTATCGAGAGTATGCCGGTAACGGTTACGCCGGCAGTAGTTTTGACGCCTGCTCCCGACAGCGATAAATTGCTGTAACTGATTGGTGCTACTGTTTGATCGTTGGTGCTTAGGTATTCGACCGTACTGCCTGTGTTCAGATTGACGGTTGTAAAGCCGTCGGGGAAGTTGGCTTCCCCGTTTATTTGTATCGATGCCCCCGGATTGAGTGTTAAGGTAGTTGATCCGCTCAACAGATAAGTACTCAGGTTTAAGGTTCCGTCCACCGTCAGCGTACTGGCTCCGGCATCGGCTGTAAGGGTCACTGAATGGCCACCTTGTATCAGCACCGAGCCGTCGGTAATGATGGGGAAACTAGTTGCAGCCGACCAGTTGATTTCGTCGGTCGACTGTTGCCAGGTAGCTGTCGAATTCCAATGGCCCGATTGCACCGATCGGAAATGTTTGTCGGGGTAACATATTGCGTTGATCGTTGTGCCGCTAACGCTGAACGAACCTCCCGATACATTGGGTGCATTCCCGCAATTGCGGTCGAAGGTGGCGGAAATGGTGAGACCTGCATTGCCCGTTTTTGTGAAGCTATTCGTTGGTTGCCGGAGCCTGGGCACCGTCAAAGCAGCATTGGATACCGAAAAAGTCTGGGAAGTCCCGTCGAGGATCAACCAGCCGGTGCCGGTGCAGTTCAACGGCGGAATTCCGTTCGGAGCAAGTGAAATATTACCGCCTATTGAAATATTCCCTGAGCTGTATTCGATCCGGGTATTCCAGTTTTCCACCATAGTGTGGGTCAGATTCCCTTTGATGGTTAAATTGTGAATGCCTGCAGTGATAAAGGACTGGCGATCCATCAGCACCTCTCCGTTGACGGTCAGGTCATGATTGAGTACCAGCTGACTCAGGTATGCAGTCATGTCTAAATTTTTACACGATAAATTTTCTGCGTCGACGGTTATACTATGTGCCAGACAAATGATCACATTGTCGCCCGTCCGGGGATAGGACCCTTGATTGATATATCCTCCGCAGTGATCTGTCAGCCATGTATTCGAATCGGTCCAGTTGCCCGATCGGATCGAATAATACGTAAATGGCGTATTGTTGAAGGTGCCTTGTGTCGAGTAACTGGTGCCGCTGCTATTGGTGGCAAAAGCTTTAAAATAGTAGGTCGTATTGGGAGTAAGGCCGGTAACATTCACCGAAAAATTGCCTGTTCCAAACGTCCCTGTTTCCGATACTTTTGTGCCTGTTCCATCGGCAAAACCATTGATCGTGCTATAATAAATTCCTCGCTCGGTTACCGATTGGGTGGCACAGCCATCCACCTCGATCGTTCCCCCCAGGCTGGCTGTAGTCGTTAGAATATCGAGTGCTGCCGGTGAGGTGACGATCGGAAGTACCGAAGCCGATCCGCTGCCCGATGCTGCTACATTTATAGCGGAGGCTCCTCCACCTCCGACTACAATATTACCGTTGTAGCTGATAGGATCGTACGGGGCAAATTTAACATAAATAACCTGAGAATAATTCCCGGCTGCATGAGCAAGCGATAGTGAACTGCTATAGGTTCCGTTTTCGGTGGTTGAAAAGCTGAACGAAGTCAATGACGAAACAGTTATATTGGCCGAGGTCAGCGACAGACCCGATAGGGTGAATGATTCGGGCCCTACGGTATTCCCGGTACAGGTAGTGCCGAAATCACCGAGCGCTGTTGCCGAAAGCGTAGGAGTACACGGAGTCGCATTTATTTTTGTGGCCGACGAATGGTTGATTCCGGTTGGGATGGTAGAAGTGAAGCAATTGTGGTCGTAATAGGAAGTGACCGTAAGGGAATATTGTAGATTGCCTCCATAGCTGAACGATGCTGATCCGACTCGCAGGTTGTGAATGGTTTGCGATACATTGAAGCCCGGCGCTATCGTACCAATGCCGCCGTTGACCTGAAGATATCCACTCCCCTGCGAGATGGTTGTTTGAGTTGCCCAGTTGGTAGTCCAGGCTCCATGAACGGTAAGGTCGAAATCGCCCAGGGCAATTACGCTGAGCGCACTCGAATTGTCGAAGTGCAGATTATTACATTCCGTATCTTCGGTGAGCGTAATAGTAGCCGTGTTCCCATTGTTGGCAAAATGCACGTTATCGCCTGCCTGAGGGTATGTGCCTGCATTAAACGAACTATTCCAGGTGGGCTCGGTTGTCCAGGTGGTGGGATTATTCCAGGCTCCCGATTGTCGTTGGTAGTAATCTATGGCTCCGGCATTTTCGGTGCATAGCACAAGGGCAAACAGGAATAATACATACCCTTTGAGAACAGATGGACATCGGAATATCGTTGCATCAATAATCATTCAACAAGAAGGTTACAGTGAAGTATATTTTCTACAAACCGGATAGATTGTTATTGAAACAACAAAACGAGAGAGAGTAGTTGGTCAGCAGGCCACTACTGGTATCACATCAAACACCCATTCTACACAATTCGCATCTACGGATTTTACAGTTTTGACCCTGCGAAAATAAATAAAACAAATTAAAAATCAATGCTTTATATCGTAAAAATCAAGGTATTAATTTTTTAACTTTGGAATAAAATGTGAATACACCGGGCAGCACTGGTCCGATCCGGGTTGTTGCGGCTTGTATCAGTGCGGTCGGTCTGCGATGAATTGTTGTAGTTTGCAGGCCGGTATGCCGTTGAATGGAGCTCTATTTTTGAATTTTCTGCGCCGATAAATAAAATATTTTAAAATATGAGCAAAGTTTAGTTGTAATGTTTATGAAATTAGGGGAAAAATAACGATCTTTGCAGCCGATATGGCATTTCCCGGGAGGATGCCTGTAAATCCTTTTTTTATCATTAAATCTCTTGTTTCGAATGAAAAACAAATTGCTTCTCGTGCTGTTTTTTAACGTTTTGATCTTCACAGCTTCACTTGCAGTGACAGTTAACAAAGTAAGTACGCTGAATCCTACGGCGGTTGAACTCGAGTTAAGTAACCAGCAGCGCATCACGCTTGATTTTTACGGAACCAATATCGTGCGTATTTTTCAGGATCCCAATGGAGGTATTCTGCGCGATCCGCAGGCTTCGCCGCCGGCTCAGATTCTGGTGGACAATCCGCGCAAAAATCCCGGACGCATAACCCACGAGCAGGTAGGCGATCGGATTCATATCGGTAGTTCGGCGATTGTAGTTGAAGTAAATGCCCGTACGGCTACCTTTTCCATTGTGAACAGGAAGAGTGGAAAGAAGGTGCTGGAAAGCAATTCCCCGGTTGAGTTTACACCCAAAACGGTGAGCTGGCAGTTAAAAACGGCGGCCGATGAGTATTTTTATGGAGGTGGCGTTCAGAACGGCCGTTTTTCGCACAAAGGAAAAGTGATCGCTATCGAAAATCAGAATTCGTGGACCGACGGGGGAGTGGCTTCGCCTACTCCTTTTTACTGGAGTACCCGTGGCTATGGAATTATGTTTTACACGTTCAAAAAAGGAGCGTACGATTTTGGGAGTAAGGATAAGGAGTTGGTGCAGCTTACCCACGACACCGATTATTTTGACGTGTTTGTGATGGTGAACGAGGGGGCTGTAGCCCTGCTCAACGATTTTTATCAACTCACGGGCAATCCTCAGCTGATGCCCAGGTTCGGTTTTTACCAGGGGCACCTGAATGCTTACAACCGCGATTACTGGAAAGCCGATTCGACAGGGATTTTGTTTGAAGACGGCAAGCGATACCGCGAAAGTCAGCAAGATAACGGAGGAATAAAAGAATCGCTCAACGGCGAATTGCCCGGTAATTATCAGTTCTCGGCCCGCGCGGTGATTGACCGTTACAAAGCTCATGATATGCCGCTGGGCTGGTTGTTGCCTAACGATGGATACGGAGCGGGTTATGGTCAGACCGAAACCCTGGATGGAAATATAGCCAACTTGAAATTGCTGACCGATTATGCACATCGGAACGGGGTGGAGATCGGATTGTGGACCCAGTCGGATCTGCATCCGAGGGATAGTATCGGTGCGTTGTTGCAGCGCGATATTGTGAAAGAAGTGCGGGATGCCGGGGTACGAGTGTTGAAGACCGATGTAGCCTGGGTGGGAGCCGGCTATTCGTTTGGACTCAATGGAGTAGCCGATGTGGGGCGTATCATGCCTTATTATGGGAACGATGCACGTCCTTTTATCATTTCGCTCGACGGTTGGGCGGGAACGCAGCGTTATGCGGGTATATGGTCGGGCGACCAGACGGGAGGACAGTGGGAGTATATTCGTTTTCATATCCCTACGTACATTGGCTCCGGTTTATCCGGCAATCCTAATATCAGTTCGGATATGGACGGTATTTTCGGAGGGAAAAACGAAGCGGTGAATATCCGCGATTTTCAGTGGAAAACGTTTACTCCTACGCAATTGAATATGGACGGTTGGGGTTCGAATCCCAAGTATCCGCATATACTGGGCGAGCCGGCTGCCTCTATTAACCGTCACTACCTCAAGCTCAAAGCCGAACTCATGCCTTATGCGTACAGCATAGCTCATGAAGCAGTGGATGGCATGCCTATGGTACGGGCGATGTTCCTGCATTATCCGAATGCGTATACCTTGGGCAGACATACCCGGTATCAGTTCTTATACGGACCCGATTTTCTGGTAGCTCCCGTATATCAGAATACGAAAGCCGATGCTGCAGGAAATGATATCCGTCATGGAATTTACCTGCCCGAAGGCGACTGGTTCGATTATTTTTCGGGTGAAAAGCATGCGGGCAATCGCATCCTCAATGATTTTGACGCACCGATCTGGAAATTACCTGTTTTTGTGAGGGCCGGGGCTATTATCCCGATGACCTATCCGCATAATAATGTATCGGAAATAGACACGCGATTGCGGATGTACGAATTATACCCGTCGGGTACGAATACTTTTGTAGAAGTCGACGACGATGGCCGTACGCAGGCCTATCGAAACGGAGCGGTGGTGCGAACCAAGATCGAAGCGGAACTTGACAATAAAAAGAATTACCGGTTGACGATTCATCCTGCCGCAGGAGATTTTGATGGATTTACAGCCAGGAAACGAACCGAACTGAAAATCAACCTGAGTCGCAAACCTTTGCGGGTAGATGCCTGGCAGGGAGGTAAAAAACTTAAATTGAAGGAAGTGGCATCCGAAGAAGCATTTAGCGCAGCAAGCAATGTATGGTTTTACAATCCGGCGCCCGAACTCAATAAATTTGCGACCAAAGGTTCGGAATTTGCCAAGCAGTCGATCCGCAAGAATCCACAGCTTTGGGTGAAAACGGCCGAAGCCGACATCAGCCGCGAGGCGTTGGTGGTTCGGGTGAAAGGGCTCGAGCTGCAACCGGCGAATACATACCTGCAAAAAGCCGGAGCGTTGTCGGCGCCCCGTAATGCGCAGGTAAGCGATAGCAACCGGACCGCCTATACACTGACTCCCAGCTGGGAGGAAGTTGCCAATGCCGATTATTACGAGCTCCGATTCGAAGGAATGCTTTACTCGACGATTCGTGGTACAGAGCTGTTGTTCGACGATTTGCAACCCGAAACCACTTACCACTTTCAACTCCGGGCAGTGAATGCGTCCGGTGCTTCCGGCTGGACACCGATTACAGCTGTCACCAAGGCCAATCCGCTCGAATTTGCTATTCAGGGTATACAGGCCACAACCAGCTGCCGGAATCAGGGAGGCAGTGGAGTTGCCAATTTGTTTGATTTCGACGAAGGTAATATGTGGCATACCGAATGGAGTAATTCCAACGCCGTTCCGTTTGAATTAGTACTGGATTTGAAGACGGTCAATCAGTTGGATAAGTTTCGCTACCTGCCCCGCACTGTGGGGATGAACGGGCTGGTGTACCGCGGCAGTGTATCGTATAGCAAGGATAAAGTAAACTGGACCGAAGCCGGCGATTTCCAGTGGGAGCGCGACCATAACGCCAAAGAATTCACCTTTACCGGAAAACCGACAGCACGTTATATTCGTATGAAGGTTGAAAGGGCAGTGGGAGGATTCGGATCGGGACGTGAACTGTATGTGTTTAAAGTGCCCGGAACCGAAAGTTATTTGCCGGGTGATATCAACAATGATAAACGGGTGGACCGGAACGACCTTGTATCGTATATGAATTACACCGGTTTGCGCCGTGGCGATGCCGATTTCGAATACGTGAGCCGCGGCGATCTGAATGCAAACGGATTAATCGACGCTTACGATATTTCGGCAGTGGCCATTCAATTGAATGGCGGTGCGGGCCGGCAGCAAGCGGATAGCTTGGCGGGAGACCTGCAATTAAAACCGGATAAGCGGTCGTACGCGGCCGGCGAAGAAGTGCGCATTACCGTAACCGGAAAGAATCTGAGAGCCGTCAATGCCCTGAGTTTTGCCCTTGCTTACAATGCGCAGGATTACGAGTACGTGGGCATAGAAACGAAAGCCCTGAGCGGAATGGAAAATCTTACGTACGATCGCTTGCACAGCAACGGACAGAAATCTTTGTATCCCACTTTTGTAAATATCGGCGAGCAAGAAGCTGTGACCGGTTCGGCCGATTTAGTTGTGATCCGGTTGAAAGCCCGCAGGGCGGTGAGTTATCAGTTGCAAGCTACCGACAGGATATTGGTGGATAAAGATATGAATATACGCTTTGCCAAATCCGCTACGAACTAGGTTTTACCGAAGTACGACTAACATAAAGCCTCCCGTTGGGTCAACTTTTTACGGTTGATTTCACGGGTAGGTTCTCCAGTGTGCGCTACAGTGAAACCTTGATGAGCTGACCGACTTTTGGCGGTTGCAAAAGGAGATATTATCTTTGCACCGGGTAATGCGGGAACCGTGCCGGAAAGTTGTCGGGACGCTGCTCAGAATCATTTTTCAAGAAAGGAAGAAACATGGAAGGCCTGGTTTTAAGATTCAATTCATTATCTAACCTGGAAAAATGGGTTGAAGAACTGTTTGTAACAAACGGAATCGACGGAGAGATGGCGGTATATTTACGTTTGCTCATCTTTTTGTTTGTTTTACTGATTATATCCAGTATTGCTTTTCTGGTGACCAAACATATTATCCTTAACTTTATCTACCGGTTTGTGCGTAGCACCAAAATAAAGTGGGACGATATGTTGGTGGATAACAAGGTTTTTGGTAATCTGGCTCATACTATTCCGGCGGTAATAGTAAGTTTGCTGGCCCCCACCATATTCAGAGATTTTGAATCGGTATTGCCTTTTATCACCAAGGTGACGAATTCGTATCTTATTATTGTAGGTACAGCCATTCTGATCTCTTTTTTAAAGATTGTCGAAATAGCGCTGGCATCGCAACCCTCATTTAAGGACAAGCCGATGGCCAGTTATTTTCAGCTGGTACGTATTATTTTGTACCTGGGTACCGGGGTCTTGATCTTGTCGATTCTGTTGGGTAAATCCCCGATTTATTTTCTCAGTGCTTTTGGCGCTATGACCGCTGTCTTACTGCTGGTATTTAAAGATACCATTCTGGGGTTGGTGGCCAGTGTGCAAATATCATCCAACGATATGGTACGGGTAGGCGACTGGGTCGAAATGCCGAAATTCAATGCCGATGGCGATGTAATTGCCATCAACCTGAACACAGTGAAGGTTCAAAACTGGGATAAAACCTATACCACCATTCCCACCTATTATTTTATCACCGATAGTTTTAAGAACTGGAGGGGGATGGTCGAAAGTGGCGGGCGGCGCATCAAGCGATCGATCTATATCAATTCGCAGACCATTCGCTTTGTGGATCCCGAAACCCGTGCATCGTATAAAAAGTTTAACCTCATATCGGATTATATTTCACGCCGGCAGAAAGAAATCGAGGAATTTAACAGCGAAAATCAGATTGATACGTCCGTGCTGATTAACGGGCGTCGTATGACCAATATCGGGGTGTTTCGCAAGTACGTCGAGTCGTACCTGAAAAGTCATCCGCGTATCAAGCAGGATATGACCATCATGGTGAGGCAGCTGGCTATTGAAGACAGGGGAGTGCCGCTGGAGATTTACTGTTTTACGAATACCACAGCCTGGGTGGAATACGAATCGATACAGGCCGATATTTTCGATCATGTGTTATCGGCGGCCGGTTTTTTCGGATTGGAGATTTTCCAGCAGCCCACCGGAAAAGATATTCAAAAAGCGGTAGAGCATTTCGCGCAATTGAGCAGGTTAGAATAAAATAATCACAGCCATGTTAACCAAAATCGTCGAGTTCAGTGTCAGAAATAAGTTAATTGTAATTCTTTTTACATTAACCGTAGTAGGTTTTGGTATTTATGCCGTACTCCAGATACCAGTAGGTGCGGTTCCAGATATTACCAACAATCAGGTTCAGGTAATAACGACTTCAGCTAATTTGTCGACACAGGAAATCGAACAGTATATCACGGCTCCTGTTGAGATGGAACTGGCTAATTTGCCCGGTGTTGAGGAAATCCGTTCGGTCTCCAAATTCGGTATTTCGCTGGTTACCATAGTTTTTAACGAAGAGATGGGGACTTATCTTCCCCGTCAGTTGATTGCAGAGAAGCTGAAAAGTGCGACTTCGAAAATTCCCGAAGGATTCGGCGAGCCCGAAATGGGTCCTATTACAACGGGGCTAGGTGAAATTTACCAGTACACATTGGATGTGGACGAAGGCTACGAAACGAAATTTACAGCCATGGATTTGCGTACGATTCAGGATTGGGTTGTAAAACGGAGGTTGTCGGGGATTCATGGTGTGGTTGAGATCAATAGCTGGGGAGGATATTTGAAACAGTACGAGGTTGCTATTCAACCCGAACGATTAGTTGCATCGGGTGTAAGTTTGATGGACGTATTCGATGCACTTCAAGCCAACAACAATATTTCAGGCGGTTCCTATATTGAGAAGACCAATCAGAGTTATTTTATCAGAGGCGACGGGCAGGTAAAGTCGGTGGAGGATATTAGGAATATTGTCGTTAAAAAGGTTGGAGGTGTTCCGGTGTATGTGCGGAATATTGCAACGGTTAAATTAGGTCATGCCAATCGGTACGGGGCTATCACAGCCAATGGAAAAGGGGAGACTATTCTCGGTCAGGTCATGATGCTTAAAGACGCCGATTCGAAAGCTGTAATTCACCAGGTCAAAGAGCGTGTGGAAGAAATCAAAGAAAATTTACCTGAGGGTATTTCCATTCATCCCATTGTCGATCGTAGCGAGTTGGTTGCAAAAACAACCTTTACAGTAGTCGAAAACCTGGTGTTGGGAGCCATTATTGTGATGCTGACGGTTATTTTGTTATTGGGGAATATCCGATCGGCGCTGGTGATCACTTCAATGATTCCATTGGCTTTGCTTTTTACCATCGCTATGATGTATATTTTTGGGGTCGATGCTAATCTGATGAGCCTTGGAGCGCTTGACTTCGGGATTATTATCGACGGTGCGGTAATCATCGTCGAGTTTATAGTGCTGAAAATGACCGCCAGCAAGAAATCGATTGTCGAAGGTTCTTCGGATGAACGCAGGGCGTTGATGGACGCTATTTCGGTGGATGGGGCATCGAAGATGATGCAATCCGCTATTTTCGGACAGATTATTATTTTAATCGTATTTATTCCAGTGCTTTCGCTTACCGGGGTTGAAGGGAAGATGTTCCGGCCTATGGCTTTATCGTTTAGTTTTGCGATTGTGGGAGCCATGATTATGGGTTTGACCTGGTTGCCGGTAGCCTCTTCCTTGTTTTTAAAGCCCGGTGTAAGTGTCAAATCGACTTTGTCCGATAAATTAATGCATTATATTGACCGGCTGTATCGTCCTTCTATCGAATGGGCTTGTCGTCATAAACGCATAGTGCTCGGAGCGGCCATGCTTTCGCTTGTAATTACCGGAATTGTATTTGCCAGGATGGGGGGCGAATTTGTACCTACGCTCGACGAGGGCGATTTTGTAATTCAGCCGGTGTTGAAAACGGGTACATCCCTCACCAAAACGATCGAATATACTACCCGGATGGAAAAGATTCTGATCGAGAAGTTTCCGGAGGTCGATAAGATTGTGAGCCGGATAGGAGCGGCAGAAGTGCCAACCGATCCCATGTCGATGGAAGAAATCGATATGATTATCAAGTTAAAGCCTCGTTCGACCTGGACGAGTGCCCTCACCAAAGAAGAATTGGCCGATCGGTTCAAAGAGGCCCTGATGGTGATACCGGGTATCGACTATGAATTTACACAGCCCATTGAGATGCGGTTCAATGAATTGATTACCGGTGTACGATCGGATATCGCCATTAAAATTTTTGGCGACGATTTACATTACATTGATCAAAAGGCTTTGGAAATCAAAAATCTGATTTCCGGCGTTCAGGGAGCAAGCGATATTATTCTAGAAAAAACCGCTGGCTTGCCGCAAATCAAAGTTAGCTACAACCGGATGAAGATAGCTCATTACGGAGTAGATATTGAAACGTTGAATGGTTATTTGGCTGCGGCTTTCGGGGGGAAGTCGTCGGGGGTGATTTTTGAGGGGGAGAAGCGGTTTGACATGGTCGTACGACTCGACGAAGCCAACCGTAGGGATCTTAGCGATGTGCAGTCGCTGAAGATACCTCTGGAGGGTGGAGCTCAACTCCCTTTGTCGGAATTTGCCGAGATTACCTACACCGAAGGACCAGCCAAGATTTCACGGGAAAACACGCAACGGAGAGTTGTGGTTAGTGTAAACGTGAGAAATCGCGACTTGCAATCGGTTGTAGAGGATATCCGATTATTGATTGATGATCAGGTGAGTCTTCGGCCGGGAACGTATATTGAATATGGAGGACAATTCGAAAACCTGCAGAACGCTACGAACCGGCTTATGATAGCGGTTCCTGTAGCCCTGTTGCTGATTTTTATATTTTTACATTTTGCATTCAAGTCGTTGAAAGATGCGATTATGATTTTTACAGCGATTCCACTTGCAACGGTAGGAGGGGTGTTTTTCCTTTGGATAAGGGATATGCCCTTCAGTGTTTCGGCCGGGGTGGGATTTATTGCTTTATTTGGTATTGCCGTGTTGAATGGAATTGTATTGATTGAACATCTGAAAGAATTGCAGCACGAAGGCCGGTTAACCATGCATGAATTAATTATCCGGGGTACTCGCGATAGGCTACGACCGGTATTGCTGACTGCGAGCGCTGCAGCCATGGGATTTTTACCGATGGCGATTTCAACCGGAGCCGGTGCCGAGGTGCAACGTCCGCTGGCCACTGTTGTGATCGGAGGTCTGTTTACTTCGACATTGCTGACCTTGATCGCGTTACCCTTATTGTTTGAATTGTTTTACTCGGTAAAGCGCATTCAAATCTTCCCTTTTAAAGTAATCCGTTTTATAGCCCCGGTCGTTTTCCTATTCGGTTTGCCGTTGCCGGGTTGGGGTACCCAACCCGTGGAATTGACATTGGAACAGGCAATCGGCAAAGCAATGAGGCATAACCGTTTGCTTCAGGCGCGCGAACTACAGGCCGAATCTCAAAAGGAATTAATTCGAAGTTCGTATGAAATTGATAAAACCACTATCGCCTATGGCACTGACGAAAACAATATTGCCGAAAACCACTATCCGCTGAAAGTGTGGAGTGTGAGTCAGGAGTTCAGGTTCCCAACGTATTATAAGGCAAACCGTACAGTGAAACAGCTGGAATATGAAATTGCGTATGCTGAATATTTACAGCAGCAGGAAAGCTTGATCGGTGAAGTGTCGTCGACCTATCTTGCGTTGCAGTTTTACAGCGAAAAGGAAGCAATTTTACAAACCATCGATAGTTTATACCGTAAAGTGGTGGAGAAATTACAGCTTCAACAGCAATCGGGCTTCATCCGCCGTCTCGATTTGTTGAATGCCAGAGCTAAACTTCAACAGCTGGTTCAACAGCGCAACGATCTGCAGTTACAGCAAAGGATCGTACAGGCACAGCTTCATTTGCTCATGGGTTGCGACAGTGCGTTTACAATCAGGGATGAAATCCGGCTTTTTCCCTTGTTGTCGCGTGGGTTGGAAACCTTACCTGCTATAAGGAAGCTTCAGAAATCGGCCGATCTGCAACAGGCGCGCAGGGTTGCCCAGCAACACAGTATCTTGCCCGATTTTTCTCTGAACTATTTCATCGGAACCAATTCGTATCCCCATGCACGCAATTATCAGGGTTTTGAGTTCGGAGTGTCGTTACCGCTATTTTATAAATCACATCAGTCGCAAGTAAAGGCTGCCAAACTTACTGCGCTGTCGGCGGAGTTGCAAAAGGAGTATCAACTGGCTCAGGTAAAGCAGGTGTTACAGCAATTGATCGAGAAAAGAAATAAAGTTATCTCCGAGCTTGATTATTACAACCGGGAAGGAAAACTATTACAGGATGAATTGATCCGCACCTCGACCCTGAACTGGCAAAATGGAGAGATAACATTTTCGGACTATGTGATCAGTGTTGAAAATGCGTTGAACATCAGATTGTTGTATCTGGAGAACCTGAAGAAGGCAAATGAGTTGACCTTAGAATATAATTACAGTATTAATTAATGGAAACATGAAACGATCGTACTTCACGTGTATACGAGATGGACAGCAGGCAGTGGGGCTTGCGCTGTTTTTTCTTATAATGATTTCCTGTCAGCAACAGCCGGTTCAGGATACAAAGGATGCGCCGGATGGGGTAGGTATTACCGAGGAGCAATTTGAAGCCAACCACATGCAGTTAGCATCCGTGAGTATGCTTGTTATGGATTCTACAGTGCGTTGTTCGGGGCAACTTATACCTGTGAAAGGGGGTGCTGTCAGTATAAGTGTACCCTTGAGCGGGGTTGTACGAGCTGTTTATGCACAGGATGGGCAATGGGTGCAGGAAGGACAGCTGCTTGCCGAGATCGGTGGAAATGAGTTGATCGAACTCCAGCGCGAAATGGCGGTAGCAGCCGCTGAATTCGAACGCAGGCATTCGGAATACAGGCGGTTGAAAGTGTTGTACGAGCAAAATGCCATTTCAGAAAAAGAGTATCAAACGAATTTCAGCGAATTTAGGATGGCACAGGCGAATTATGAGAGTTTGAAGCTGAAAATTAAGATGGCGGGTTTGTCGCCGGCAAAAATTGAGGCGGGTGAATTTTTTACTGCTTATCCGTTAAAAGCGCAGATGAGCGGACAGATTACCGATTTTACAGTTCGGGCGGGCGCTGCGGTTGAAAGTGCCACGTTGCTGGGGGGGATCGTCGATGCAAGAAAGCTGCAGTTGAAGATGGAAGTGCATGAGTCGGATGCCGGATTGGTTCGCCGGGGACAAAATGTGTATTTTTCCGTAGCGTCTGAAGCCGGAAAGCTTAAGGCCAGTGTGAGCCGGATCGCTACCGGACTGTCAGAATCGTCGCGCACACTCCAGGTATTTGCCGACATCGAATCCACTCGCCCTTTATTGGTGAACCGGATGGTGGAATGTGAGCTGATTATTTCGAGCGATAGTGTACCGGCAGTTCCCGACGAGGCTCTGATCAAGGGTGACGCTGGTTACCAGGTACTGATTTTGGATAAAAAAACCAACGGTACATACTACTTTAAAAAATCGGATGTGCTTATCGGCCGTCAAATGAATGGGTTTGTGGAAATAAAAGGGGCGCCTATTGAAGGCGATTTGCTTGTAAAAGGAGCATATCCCTTGCAATAATATCAGGTATCAGCTTTGTTTTTACCTGTACATGTCGTTCGGATCGGCCCGGGCGAAGTCGACAATGAATTGCGCGACTATTCCGGTGACCGCTTCGGTAAAAGAACGGCCCTTTTCGGGTGTTGCATGAATCGGATTGCCTATGCCTGTGTCGGAGCTTACCTGAGTCCAGTGGCGGGGCGTCCAGAACCCGTTGTTGAGGCTGTCGATGATAAATTTTTTGCTTTCGCCTTTCCCAAAAACCGATTTATCTTTCACCCGTTCCGGAAAGAAATGCATCATCATGGCAGTTTCCAGTTCACCGGCATGATCGCCGGGTTCGGCGAAGTACTTTGTACCATCCGCCAGCTTATACCAATCGGACACGACGATCATAAAACCGGGATAATCGACCAGAATATCGCGTATGAGGGTGCGAAAGTTATTGCCTCCATGTCCGTTAAGGATGAGCAGTTTATGCAATCCCTGACGATGAAGCGACGCCACTATGTCGGTAAGGATTGCTTTTTGAGTTTCCTGCCGGGCGTGAATGCAAAACAGCAGGTCGGTTTGTCCCGGATTTTGCGATCCGAACGGAATAGCAGGCAACACCATGGAGTTGACGCCCTGCTCGCTCGCTTTTTTAGCTGCTTCGAGGCTTACCGATCGCGAAAGCAGGTTATCGGTGGTATAGGGCAGGTGATAATTGTGTGGTTCGGTAGCTCCCCATGGCAAAACGGCCAGGTCGTATACCGTTGTCCGGGCTTCGCTCCAGCTGAGAAAATCGATATCAATAGTCATTGTGGCAGCAGTTATAAGTTCATAATGCCGAAAAATTCCGGACGATGAAAGTCGGGAGTCGGTGTGCCGATTTCGCTCCAACTCAGGTAGTGCGGATTAGCCGTCGCATCGCCACACTTATACAGATTGGTATGAAGAGGAGCCGATTTGTCGATTGAAGTAATTCCGATTAAGCCGAAAGGGATTTTCACGGTCAGTTCCCAGGTCGTTTTGCCGGTTTTCTCCAACGGCTCGCGACCCAGCGAAGCATGACGTTCGATGCTCGCCATTTCGTCGATCGAGAACGGTCGAATGCCCTCGTTGCGCGATTTCCGTTTCGTAGCCAGTGCTGTTCCAATGCAGTTGAACTCAAAGTTGGCATATCCCTCATCGTTGGGCAGTTGAACAAAAAACTCCACGCAACTATCCTGCCATACCGGTTCCTGATCGGTAGCGTAAATTGCCTTCACATCCAGCTCGTCCACTTTGTAATGAATGTAGAGCGCCGATTCGGAACGTCCGATCATGAATTTAGTCTGAGGTTTGTAACCGAACTGATCGGGCCAGTTCACACAATTAATTGCATGCCAAAGGGTGGTAGCGGTCAGATACGAGCCCACTTCTCCAATTCGCATTTCAGCTAGTTCGGGAATGAATTTAATGTTCAGACGTTTCATGAAATTGGGTATAGTGTTAGAGTGATTACGGCGGACCTACGAGAACCCGTATGATCCGCCGTAATCAGTTGGTTATTTAAATTTATATTCTACAAATGCTTCTATTGCTTCGTAGGATGCCAGTCCCAGATTCTGATACAACGAGGCGGTTGCCCGGTTGCGTTCTTCGGCCCGTTGCCAGAAGAGCCTTTCGTCGTTGCCCATATAGGGTGCGGCTTCCATTTGCGACTGGTGTTTCAGTATCGAATGACGTTTACGTAATAATTGCTCCGGACTGATCGGCACTGCCATCTCGATGTGGTCGATTTCCCATTCGGCCCAGGCACCGCGGTACATCCAAACCCGGCAATCCTTCAGTGCTTCGGTCGCCTTCATTTCGTCCAGGGCGGCCAGCGCTGCATTCAGGCATACCTTGTGTGTGCCGTGCGGATCGGCCAGGTCGCCGGCAACATAGATTTGATGAGGTTTCACGTCCTCAAACAATTGCATGACAATCTGAACATCCTTCTCGGTAAGATTGCCTTTTTTAACCTGACCCGTTTCGTAGAACGGCAAATCGAGGAAGTGCACGTTTTCGGGTTTAACCCCCACGAAACGACAGGCCGAACGCGCTTCTTCGCGACGAATCTGTCCTTTGATATTCAGCACTTCGCGTGGGATCGTATCGCCGTATTGTTGCGGATTACGCAATAAATCGAGTGTTTGGTCGAGTTTGCCGATCAAGGTGTCGAGATTGCCGTCGCAATAAGCAGCGGCAACATTTTTCATCGTGGCCACGTACCGGTAGGCCTCATCGTCGCCCACTGCAATATTACCCGAAGTCTGATAGGCAACATGAACCTCATGCCCCTGGTCGACCAGACGCTGGAAGGTACCGCCCATCGAAATCACATCGTCGTCGGGGTGCGGACTGAACACGATAACGCGTTTGGGAAACGGAGTGGCCCGTTCGGGACGGTTGGAGTCGTCGGCATTGGGTTTTCCGCCCGGCCAGCCCGAAATGGTATGTTGCAAGTCGTTGAATATGCGTATGTTTACGTCATAAGCCGAACCATGTTTCACCAGCAGTTCGTCGAGTCCGTGCTGGTTGTAATCTTTATTGGTGAGTTTCAAGATCGGTTTGCCGGTTTGTTCGCACAACCATACGATGGCGCGTCGAATGAGTTGATTGGTCCAGTCGCACGAACCCACCAGCCAGGGCTGGCTGAGCCGGGTAAGCATTTGAGCGGCGCTCACATCGAGCACTACCTTGGCATTTTTATGAAGCTGGAGCAGCGATGCCGGCACAGTGTCGTCGGCTTTTGTCTCGATCACTTTTTTGATCACATTGGCTTTGTGTTCACCCCATGCCATCAGAATCACCTGTCCGGCATTCATGATCGACGACAGGCCCACCGTGAATGCATACGCGGGGATATTGCCGGAGTTGCTGTAGAACTGCTTCAGGTCGCGACGCGATTCGTTGTCGAGCAGCATCAACCGGGTGCGCGAACCAATATTGGATCCGGGCTCGTTGTAGGCCAGGTTGCCTACCAGCCCCACGCTGACGAGCACCAGATCGAGTCCTCCTTTGCGGTCGATCTGATTTTCGTAGTCGTAGCAAAAGTGATTCAGATTGCTGGTGGCTGCGGGCGAAAAAGTATGAAAGTTTTCTTTCTTGATATTTACTTTGTCAATCAGATACTCTTTCAGCAAACGGGTATTCGAATGCGATTGAGGATCGGGAACGGGGTAAAACTCCGTGATATTGAACACGATCACATTTTCGAAACTCAATCCTTCCTCGCGGTGCAGGCGTACCAGTTCGTCGTATACGAAGAGCGGGGTCGATCCTCCCGAAAGCCCCAGCACACAATTGGCTTTAGCCGCTTTTTTCTTCTTGATCAGCGATGCGATTTCGGCTGCAATTTGTCCCGATGCCAGCAGAGGTTCATCAAAAATTTCGGTTTCAATTTTTTCGTATTGCGTCTGACGGATTTTTTCAATCAGATCGGTAGGTTTGTAGTACCGTTCCGGTATACGTTCGAGTGTGATTTTTGAACTTAAATCGAAATGCATATGAATTGTTTATTGGTTGGTGCATTGGTTGACAATAGCCTGCATCTGTCCGAATTTTTCTTCCTGTTTCTGCAGCAGGCGGAACTGGGCCAGCGACCGCTGCCAGTTGTGTTCGGGATGCTGGATCTTGTAGTAGGTATCGCCGTTGAGGTAGTCGGCAAAGAACCGTACCGTTTGCATATACGAAAGCATTTTCGCTCCGAATGCCAGGTATTCCAGTTCAATGGGAGTAAGGAAAGTGGCTGCCTTCAGGTAGCCCCGGGTGTAGGCTTCGAAAATATCCATGTTCACATCGATATTATCGAGATTGGCATCATCTTCGGCGCCCGTATTGGCGGCCGTGCGCATAAAATCGCCAAAATCGGAAAGAACGATTCCTTCCATCACGGTATCGAGATCGACCACGCAACAAGGCTCATCTTTATCGTTGAAGAGCATGTTATTGATTTTAGTGTCGTGGTGGTTGATGCGTCCCGGCATTTTACCTTCGCGGTACAGTTGCTGGGGAAGGCACATCTCGTCGGCCCGTCGCAACAATTCGTCCACCATCCACTGTGTTTTTTCAAGCCGGCCCGCTTTGTTTTCCCCGACGGCATCCTTAAGTTGCTGTACGCGGAAGGCCACGTTGTGAAAATCGGGTATCGGTTCGATCATATTCTCTTTGGGAACATCCACCAGTTGCATCTGGAAATTCCCGAACGCCACTCCGGCCTCGTAGGCGAGTTCGGGAGTGATCTGGTCGTAGCTATGCGTGTTTTTTATATTGACATACACCCTCCAGTAATTTCCATCCTTGTCGTGGTAATAGAGTTTGCCATCGTGGGTCGGTACCAGCTGCATCACCCGTTGTGCCACATTCTCGACTCCTTCGCGGATAAGCTTGGCCCGGATATGGTCGGTTACGATTTTGATGTTCCGCTGGAGTCCTTCCACATCTTTAAAAATATTGTGATTGATGCGTTGCAGAAAGTAGGATTCGTCGGATTCGCCGGCCCCCCAGAGCGTGTACGAATCGTTGATATGACCGATTTTTAGCGGTTTGACTTCTGCTATTTCGCAGCTAAGCTGAAACTGTGAATAAATTTCTTTCATGGTGGATAAAATTGTCTTATTTTAAAAATATCTGTTTAGTACGGCAAAGTTACTAAATATTTTAATTTATTTTCGCAGTCAGGTCAAAAAAGTCTTTTCGCGTACAAAATTATTCATTTTTCGGACGATAACGGAATCGAACTCAACCGGAATTGTGTATTTTTGAAAAATAATTTAATACATATAACACCGATGAAGCGAATCTGGTTCTTTGTACTTTTTATCTTTTCGATGGTGACGGCCGCTGCCGACGATGTCTATTTCTCAAAAATCGGGATCGAAGAAGGTTTGTCGCAATTGTCGGTCATGACGATTTACCAGGATGAGCTGGGTGCCATGTGGTTTGGGACGCGCGAAGGAGTGAGCCGGTACAATGGTAATTCGATGGAGGTGATACGGCCGGTACCCAACGATACCAATTCGTTGCACGGCAGTTTGATTCGCAATATTTGCGGCGACAAGTCGGGATCCGTATTTATACACAGCCAGGGGGGAATCAATCGATACGATTTACGTACCGGACGACTGGTGAATATACAACGCGAAAATGCCGACGCCGTTGCATATGGCACCTCTTGTTTATGGATTGCCGAGCGTAACACGGTTTTCGAGTACCGGGACGGAGTAAAAAAAATATATGCCGAGTTACCCGAAAGCTCGTCGCAAATTCGGATTTTACGGGAAACGAGTCAGAAGCAGCTGGTCATCGGGACGCTCAACAGCGGGGTATACATTGTCGATCCCAACAAGAAAATGCGAAAAGTGATCGATGTGGGTAGCCAGGTTTCGTCGATCCTGGAGGATTCGCGTAAAAACATCTGGATAGGTACCTGGTACAACGGGCTTTTCCGTATCGAACGGGGTGGCCGCATCCGCAATTATATGCCCGATACCTCGCATTCGTCGAACAGTATTTCGTCGTCGTTTGTGCGGGCGATTACGCAGGACAACAACGACGTGTTGTGGATAGGGACCCGAAAGGGACTCGATAAGATGTTGATCGACCAGGAGGTTTTCGAGCATTATGAAGCCGGTAGCCAGCGGATGCAGCAGTTGTCCAACGAGTCGGTATGGTCGCTTTACAAAGATATCCAGGGTACTATCTGGATAGGGACTTATTTTGGAGGGGTGAATTTTTTCAATCCGGAAATCGATTTTTATACTTTTCATGATTTGCGGAAGGGATCGTTTTTAAACAAAGCGTTCCCGGTCATCAGCGATATACATGAAGACAACCGGGGCGGTTTGTTTTTATGCACCGAAGGTGAAGGACTGATCTGGTACCGGCCGTCGACGCGGCTCTACACCAATTATCGTATTCAGCCTCACGGGCTCACGTCCGACAATATAAAGACAGCCTATTATGATAAAACGAAGGATATTTTGTATTTAGGTACGCACCTGGGCGGTATCAGCCTGTTTTATCCGTCGTCGGGGAGGCTGCGCCGTTTTCCGGTGTTAGATGCCACCCTCGAACAGTCGAATATCGTACGGTCGATAGTGCCTTACGGCAACGATTTGCTGGTGGGTACCTACAATGGTATTTTTGTTTTCAATCCGTCGACCGGAGCGGTAAGGCTGCTTTCGGAAAAGCTGCACAGGTACGTCAGCTATTCGGTCGATCTGAAACTCGATGGCGATGTGTTGTGGATAGGCGGGACGGGACTCTGGAGTTACAACCTGAAAAACGAGCAATTGAAGTCGTATATGCATGAGCCCGGCGATACACTTAGTTTGAGCAACAACAGTATTACCAAGTTGTTGAAGGACAGTAAAGGGCGGCTCTGGGTAGCTACCAACGGAGGAGGGTTGAATCTGTTCGATAAAGCTACCGGGCGTTTTCGGCGCTTTAACTCGCTGAATACCGGTCTGCGCAACGATTATATAAGTAATATGATGGAGTCGCCGTACGGATATATTTTTATTGCGACCACGCAGGGGCTGTCGATTCTCGATGCCGAGACCCGTACCACCACCAACTATGATCGTCAGAACGGATTTCCGTTGAATTCGTTGTTCAACGGAGGGATGCACTCGCTGTCGACCGGCGAAATATTTGTAGCCGGCATGAACGGCATGGTTTCGTTTCAGGAACAAAACCTCACGATACCCGACCGGCCTTTTAATATCAACCTGGTTCAGCTATGGGTTAATAACCAGTTGGTTCATCCGGGCGATGAAACAGGTGTGTTGCATCAGGCCTTGCCGTTTACGAATTCCATCACATTGACCCACCGGCATACGATGGTTACCCTGGAATTCGCGTCGAACAATTACATTGCCGTGAACCAGCCCATCTACCGGTATAAACTCCGGGGTTTGACGGATCAATGGACCGAGCTGCCGCGAGGTACTACCAGCTTAAACTTCATGGGACTGGCAGCCGGAAGTTACGATCTGACGTTGGAAGCCCTGTCGGCACAGGACCGTTCGGTGGTGGCCCGCACCAGTTTACACCTGAAAGTCGATCCTCCGTTTTACAAAGCATGGTATGCCTATCTTTTTTACATTTTGACGCTGGCGTTTCTGATCTGGAGGTATATTCTGTTTGTTCGGTCAAAGCTTTTGCTGAAGGCTTCCTTGGAGCTCGAACAGCGTGAAAAGCATCATATTGAGGAAGTGAATCAGTCGAAACTGAAGTTTTTCACCAATATATCCCACGAATTCCGTACACCGCTGACGCTTATCAACGGACAGGTCGATATGCTGCTGCAAATGCAGGGCATACAGCCCACAGTGTATAACCGGATATTGAATATCAAGCGAAATACCAACAATATGCAGAATCTGATTACAGAGCTGTTGGAGTTCCGGAAAAGCGAACAGGGACATTTGCAGATGAAAGTATCGGAACGGGATTTTATGGCTTTTTTATACGAAATGTATTTATCCTTTGCCGAATATGCAAGCTATCGTTCCATCCGGTTCGGTTTTGAAGGCATTCAGGACGAGGTGAAGCTCTGGTATGACGCCAACCAACTGCAGAAAGTGTTTTTCAACCTGATTTCCAATGCATTCAAGTATACTCAGCGCGACGGAGCCATCACCATCCGGTGTTACGAAGATGCCGCAACGGTGACGGTGGACGTGATCGATACCGGATCGGGCATAGAGGCATCGGCGATCGATAAAATTTTCGATCGTTTTTACCAGGCCGAAAACGGATTGAACACCAATGGTATGACTCCGGGCACCGGTATAGGGCTGGCATTGTCGCGTAATATACTCGATGCGCACCATGCCCGTATCGAAGTAAGCAGCACGGTGAACGAAGGGTCGGTGTTCCGGGTAATACTCCGTAAAGGATCGGCGCATTTCACTGACGATCAAAAGGCAGCTCTTCCGGCAACCGCCGACGAATTGTGTATGAATGTGTTCGAGCCGCTCGATAAAGACTTTATTGCCGAAATGAAGGAAACGCAGTTGGCGCACCGTCACGACCGGCCACGGATACTGGTTGTGGAAGATAATGAAGAATTACGGTTGATGTTGCAGCAGCTTTTCGAACCGGTATACGATGTGTTTGTAGCCGGCGACGGCGAGGAAGGTCTGGAAAAAGTACTGGAACATCAGCCCGACCTGGTACTCAGCGATTTGATGATGCCCCGGATGTCGGGCAGCGAGTTGTGTTCGAAAATCAAGAATAATTTCCAGGTCAGCCATATTCCGGTGGTATTGCTTACAGCACAAACCGCGGTGGAATACACGATCGAAGGATTACGGCTGGGAGCCGATGATTATATTACCAAGCCCTTCAATGTTAAAACACTGATTACCCGTTGTAACAATCTGATCAACAACCGGAAGATGCTGCAGGAGAAGTTTAGCAGGCAAACCGATTTTTCGCCCCGGTTGCTGGCTACCAACCAGCTCGACAGGGAGTTTCTTGAAAAGGCTCAGCAAGTCATCGAATCGCATATCGACGACAGCGAATTCGATGTTCAGGCATTTTCGAGGGAGATGGCACTGGGCCGTACCAAGTTGTTCTCGAAGATAAAAGGAATAACGGGACAGACCCCCAACGATTTTATCCTGAACGTACGGTTGAAAAAGGCGGCAAGTTACCTTACCGATCATCCGGAATACAATATATCGGAGATTACGTATATGATGGGATTCAGTTCGCCCAAATATTTTGCCAAGTGTTTTAAAGAACATTTTGGAATGTCGCCTTCCGAATTTCGTAAATCCGACGAAAATGTAGTATCTTTGGAGGAGGAAGAAGATACAAATTGAAATCAGAAAAAACGCGACATGGAGAGTATAAAATCAATTTACCGGATAGGTAACGGTCCGTCGAGCAGTCATACGATGGGCCCCAAAAAAGCAGCACAGCTTTTCAACGAGCGCCATCCCGAAGCAGTCTCGTTTCGTGTGCATTTGTACGGAAGTCTGGCCGCAACAGGCAAAGGCCACTTCACCGATACCGCTATTACCGATGCTTTTCGTCCGAAAGCGGTTGAGTTTTTATGGATGCCCGAGATTTACTTGCCGATGCATCCGAACGCCTTAAAGCTGGAAGCGCTGAACCGTGCCGGGCAGGTGATGGCCGAATGGGTGGTGTACAGTGTGGGTGGAGGAAAAATAATTGACGATACTACCGATCTGAACGAAAAACAAGTGTACGAACACGAGTCGATTACCGATATTTTACATTGGATCGAGCGGCGGGGGAAAACCTACTGGGAATACATACAGGAGCGGGAAGAACCGGATTTATGGGATTATATGAATGAGGTATGGCGCGCGATGCAAAAATCGGTGAAAGAGGGCCTGGAAAACGACGGAGTGTTACCGGGCGGTTTAAACCTTCGCCGGAAGGCGGCCTCGTACTGGATAAAGGCGAAAAGTTACAAGGTGAGTTTGCAAAACCGTTGTCTGATTATGTCGTATGCACTGGCTGTTTCGGAACAGAATGCGAGCGGGGGCGAGGTGGTTACCGCGCCTACCTGTGGCGCCGCGGGAGTTTTGCCGGCTATCTTGTACCATATGAAGACGTACCACGAATTTTCCGATAAAAATATACTACAGGCGCTGGCCACTGCCGGGTTGTTTGGAAATATCACCCGGAAAAACGCTTCTATTTCGGGGGCCGAGGTGGGCTGTCAGGGTGAAGTAGGTACCGCCTGTGCCATGGCGGCGGCAGCAGCCAACCAGATGTTCGGCGGTTCGCCTCAGCAAATTGAATATGCCGCCGAGATGGGGTTGGAGCATCACCTGGGGTTAACCTGCGATCCGGTGTGCGGACTGGTTCAGATTCCGTGCATCGAACGCAACTCGTTCGGAGCGTTGAGGGCGCTGGATGCTAATATGGCAGCCATGATGACCGATGGCAAACACATTATCAGTTTCGATAAAGTGGTGGAAACCATGCGTACAACGGGGCATGATTTACCCAGTTTGTATAAGGAAACTGCCCTTGGAGGATTGGCTCGCTTCGGCAAAGTGTTGGGTGAAATGTGTTAATTTGTGGTTGTAAAGGGGCGGGTTGAACGTTTTTAGCCCTTTTTGCGGCCGATTTTATACTTTATTGCGATAGATTCACTGTACTTTTACGTACTGAATGTATCGCAATTTTTTTATTATCGATGAAGTTACTATTTATTGGATTTATGCACGTGATAAAGCGGGCGGGTTTGTATCTTACGATACTCCCGGCCCTGCTGCTCACAGTTGCCGATGTGCAGGCATCGGCCGAACGCAATTACCTGGCCGGGCGGAATACGGTGGCGTCGCTGGTATCGGAAGTGCAGACAGCTTCCGGTTGGGTCCCCTATCCTCGGTATACCGACCGGGCGGGTTGGGATTCGCTGCTGGGCGAAAACAAAGCAGAGCTCATCCGGAGAGGCGAACGGCAGTTGAAGTATGTATGGAAAGTCATACCCGCCACGGCCTATCTTGCCTACGAGCGTACAGGCGACCGTACCATCATGCAGGAACCTAATTCGGACAACAACAATGCATTGTCGGATCTGGTGATGGCCGAATTGGCCGAAGGGAAGGGGCGATTTATCGATCAGATCATCAATGGCGTGTTTTATAATTGTGAGCGCACGTCGTGGGTGTTGTCGGCTCATTTACCGGCTCAGCTTTCAAAACGGGCCTTTCCCGACCATACCGATCCGGTGATTGATCTGGGGTCGGGCGAACTGGGTGCCCTGCTGGCCTGGACGTATTATTTTTTCAGGGAGGAATTCGACAGCGTGAATCCTGTGATCCCGCAGCGATTGAAAAAAGAATTGTACGATAAAATTATCGTGCCCTACCGCACCGTCGACCGTTACTGGTGGCTGGCTTTTGTTCCGCGCGAGGACGGGATGGTAAATAACTGGAATCCGTGGACCAATTTCAATTGTTTGCAGGTGATTGCGCTGCTGGAAACCGATACGGTGCAGTTGGCGAAGGATGTATACCGGAGCATGCGTTCGGTGGATAAATTTATCAATTATGTAAATTTTGATGGTGCCTGTGAAGAAGGGCCGTCGTACTGGGAGCATGCTGCCGGTAAGTTGTACGATTATCTTCAGCTGGTGCATATGATAACCGGTTCGAAGGTGGATTTGTTTGGAGAACCGATGATCCGTAATCTGGGAGAATATATCTCGCGCAGTTACGTGGGCAACGGCTGGGTGGTGAATTTTGCGGATGCCTCGGCGCAGTTTTCGGCAAAAGGAGGTTTGGTGTACCGGTATGGTAAGGCTGTGAACAGTAAGGAGATGATGGAGTTCGGAGCCTATCTGGCCCGGGAGAATTCGACGGCATTGTCGTATGGTACCGATATTTTCAGAAGTCTGGAATCGTTGCGCTATTATCCCGAACTGATGGCTGCGCGTGCCGCCCACCAACCTGCGGCCGCCAGCTTGTATCCTGAGACGCAATTTTATTATTTTTCGAATTCAAAGGGTTTGTTCCTGGCGGTCAAAGGGGGATACAATGCCGAAAGCCATAATCACAACGATGCCGGTACTTTTTCGCTGTGGGCCGGTACGATCCCCGTGCTGATCGATGCCGGAGTAGGGACCTACACCCGTCAGACTTTCGGACCGGAGCGTTATTCCATCTGGACTATGCGCAGCAATTACCATAATTTACCGACGATTAACGGCCAGGAGCAAAAATTCGGTAAAGAGTACCGTGCCCGGTCGATTCGTGTGGATGAGAAGCGTAAGCAGATTTCGATGGATATTGCCGGAGCCTATCCTTCGGTAGCAGCGCTGAACAGTTGGGTGCGCGGATACCGTATGTACCCCGGCAAGCTTGAAATTACCGATGCTATAGATCTGCAAGAGCGCAAAGCACCTCAGCAATTCCATTTTATGATGCAGGGAGAACTCGTATTAACGGAGGGTTCGGTGGGCATCGGGGTTGAAGGGCACGACGTAGCCCTACGCTACGATGCGCGTGCTTTTAGCGCCAGTGTGGATACTGTTGCGCTTCCCGATCCGCGTCTGTCGAAAGTTTGGGGCAGCCGGCTGTACCGGCTTACACTTACCGAGCGTCCGGACGAACGACGATTACGTTATCAGCATCAATTTCAGGTAGTTGTTACTGCAAAAAAATAAAATCCAATGAAAAAAACCGGACTAGTAGCCGCTTCGGCATTTTGTGGAAGTTTGGTAGCCCAAACGGCCGACCGACCGAATATCGTATATGTGTTTCCCGATCAGTTACGCAATCATGCGCTGGAGTTTTGGAACGACGATGCATTCAGTACGTATGTCAGGTTCAAGGCCGACCCGGTGCATACGCCGGTGCTCAACCGCTTTGCACGCGAATCGGCAGTGCTGTCGTCGGCCCATAGCAACTGTCCGCTCAGCAGTCCTCACCGCGGAATGATGCTTACGGGGATGTATCCCGACGGTAGCGGGGTGTCGTTGAACTGCAATGCAACGAGGCCCATCAGTAATTTGCGGCAGGATGCTGTGGCTATCAGCGATGTGTTTTCGGCCCAGGGTTACGATTGTGCTTATATCGGCAAGTTGCATGTCGATTATCCTACCCCTAATAATCCGCAAAAGCCCGGGACTTATGTGAGCGATCGTGATCCGGAATGGGATGCCTATACTCCCAAGGAGCGCCGGCACGGGTTTAATTTCTGGTATTCGTACGGTACCTTCGATGAACATAAGCGGCCGCATTATTGGGATACCGATGGAAACAGGCACGAAATACGCGAGTGGTCGCCCAAACATGAAGCTGATGTTGCTATCGAATACCTTCGTAACAAGCGTGATAAATCGAAGCCCTTTTTCATGGTGGTGAGTATGAATCCTCCTCACAGTCCGTATTATTCGCTCGATGATGTGGAAGAGCGGGATTATAACCGCTATAAAGATGTTCCGCTCCATGAATTGTTGATTCGCCCGAATGTAAAAGCATCGTTGGCCAAAAAGCAGAGCAGTGCTCCGTATTATTTTGCTTCGGTGACTGGCGTCGACCGTGAGTTTGGCCGCATACTGGAGGCTCTGAAGGAGCAGGGGCTGGATGAAAATACCATTGTGGTTTTTACTTCCGATCATGGCGAAACCATGGCCAGTCATCTGGAAGATCCTAAAAATTCGCCTTATGCCGAGTCGTTTAACGTTCCTTTTTTGATTCGCTATCCGGGTAAGTTGAAGCCGCATGTAAATCCGGTACTGCTTTCCACACCCGATATCATGCCTACTTTATTGTCGCTTGCGGGACTGAAGTCGCACATCCCGTCGTCGGTTCAGGGCAACGATCTGACCCGGGCGCTTGTGAAAGGCAGGCCGGTTAAAGGTTCGCCCAAAGGAGTGTTGTATATCCGCAATGTGGATGGTGAAAAAGATGCCGAAGGTAAGGTGCGTAGTTATTTTCCGGTAGCCCGGGGTGTGAAAACCGAACGGTATACGCTGGCCATCACGCTGACACGTACGCATGCGATCAAAGAAATTTTACTTTTTGACGACGTGACGGATCCGTATCAGATGCATAATATTACCGATAAGAAGTTGATCAGGCGCCTGGCCGGACAGATGAAGCCTTTGCTGATCAAGGCGGATGATCCGTGGATAAAGAACGGGATTTATGAAAAGGTGATGGCGCAGCTGAACTGATCCTCCGTTGTTAATATACGACGGTCTTGCCGGTGAACTCCCGGTATTTTAAAAGGATAAGCCCTGCAGGTAATTCGCGGTTCAACGCAATGGCTACGCCCGAAGGCGTGAAGGCCTGAATGCCGGGGAATAGGTCGGGGTTCACAATCCGGCGGTTTATAATCTGTAATTTATCGAGTGGATTATTATTCACGCTGACAGGCGTCAGGCTGCTGACGATTTGCTGCGCTTTCAGCGCCAAGGTAAATTTACAGCCAAAATCGGTAAGGTTGTTTCCTCCTCCCCAGTTGTACATGGTGTAGTTTGTTCCGGCATTACTTACGTTGAGCTGGGCGGTTCCATTGGTTATGGTAAACCAGGGTCCGTTTCCAATCAGTTGGAAGTTCCATCCTCCGGCAGTTTGCGAACCGTTCCTGCCCAGGATCAGTGGTGGGGTTCCGGTAGCAGCGCTCTGAAAATAATAGCTTTCCTTTTCGTCGCAAATGCTCAGGGTGCCGTCGTTCAGTTTTTTTAGTTTCCACAGGAATCTGGGGTCGTTTTCGGCATAGGTGGCTGCCCTCATGGTGGCGTCGGCGCCCTGCCAGGCAATTGATTTCGAATCGCGTTGCACGGTAATGGCATACAAAAATACCGAGTCGGTAACCGATACCAGGGGGCGGTTGATAGCCGAAGTGAATGCCTCATAGGCCGTGTTTAAGCCGGCGAGTAATGCTCTGCAGGTAACTACATCGTAATTGGAGTTGATTAAAGCCGTTTCGCTTTCGTTCAGCAAACTTGCGAACGCGTTATAGCTGGATTCCGAGATATATCCCGGGTTGTTGCTGAAGGTCATTCCCGAGGTGGCTTCCCGTAGGGCGTCGATGCGAATGGCGAGTGAGTCGGCCGCATCGCCGCCGTCGATTCCGGCCGGCTGAATCATGAACTGGCAACCGGTATCGGTTGTGTTGTTTCCTCCTCCCCAATTGTAAATCTGATAATTCTGTCCCGATTGAGTCTGATTCATCTGTACGTCGCCGCTGCTGATGGCAAAGTAGCTGTTGGAAAAGGTTGGAATCAGGTTCCATCCTGCAATTCCGGCCGAATAAGGTTGGGCTTTAAGTGCGCTGTTGTAGGCCGAACCGGGATGAATGCAGCTCGATGTATCCTGCCGGCTTACGATGGCCATGCTGTTACCGGTCGCGGGAATGAATTTCCAATGCTGCTTGTGGGCTGCTGCCGATAAGGTCTCTCCTTTCAGGGCAATATTATTTCCCTGCCAGGCTATGGTGTTGTTGGTGTTGCCATTGCGGAGCGGAGTAGTGAGCGTGTACCAGTATTTCTTTTTTGCGTTACTGATCCGGGGAAGATTAATTGCCTGTTTGAATTCGCCAAGCGCAGCGGTTAAGGCTGTCGCTTCCTGTTCGTATACCGTATTGGGATGATCCTGCCCTAAACTGTTTTCGGCTTTTTCAATTGCAGTCCTGAGTTCGTCCACCCGGCTTTGGCGGTATTTCCCCGGAGCGGAGCCAATGGTGATTGACGACAGAAAATCATTGGCGTTGTCGATTGCAGCGATTAGAATTTCCTTACCCGGATTGTTGTTTTTTTCGGGCGAATAAATCAGATTGTCGACTTCACTTCGCCCGTCGGGAGTTACGAAAACACAGGTGAACATCCATTTTACCAAACGAACCTGAGCAATGGAGAAGGCGCCCACCGGGAGTTTGATCAGCACTTTGTTCCATCCCTGTTGCAGTGCAACCAGCGGCAGGGGGCGGGCTGTAAAGTTTTCGTTTTTGAGCGTAATTTCGTTCGACTTGGTGGTATGGGTGTTTTCCCAGGCCGGGGGTAGCAGTTCGGTGTCGTTGATCCAGATCCGGCTGTTGTTATAATCCCAGCGCCCGGCGGGTGGTGCCAGGTCGGCCTCGGAGCGACCGTAATTTTGGAATTCCAGCTGGAGTCGCACCTGCTGGTCGGCCGGAGAATAAACGTAGGTATACGCATAGGCGGTCGAATTGGGTTGGGGATTGGGATAAAAAGCGGGAATGGTGGCAGGTCCCCATACATGGCGAAGGTAGATGCCGGCGCCGGTAGCCTGGCGTGTGGCATAGGTTTTACCGTTGAACGAGTAAGCGTTTTGAAGTTCCGATTCGGGCGGAAATACCGTTGCCGGATTACCATTGTTCGGGAAGGCATCGGTTATGCGCCAGCGTACATTCGTTTGTTTCACATAATCGATGGGTTCGGTGTTCAGGTGGTTTTTCTTGTGATGCAGCAAACGCCGTTCGAAGTCGATAAAACCCTGGTCCAATGGATCGAGGTTCACGCCGATGGTGTTGAAATAGCCTTTTCCTCCTCCCAGCCACGCCCGTTCGGCCATTGCCAGCAGGGTAGGATAGAAGTTGTTCTGGCGGACGATCGCCTCGTCGGAAGGCAGTATGCGGTCGTTCCAGGCGGCCACTATGACTCCTGCATACTGGTGGCTTCCTTTCGGCTGTCCGGCGATGGTGCTGTTGTACAGAGCCACGATATCGGCGTACATATCGAAATGGTTGATGTAGTGGTAGCGGGAATCGATGGCCGGTACGCCCGGGGTTACCGCACCCGAGCTGCTCCACATCTGCGTCATGTCGATGTCGGCGCTGCCATAGTGAAATCCCGGATTCCACGAAACCACTTTTTTGCCTTGGGCGCGCACATGAGCTACCATTTGGGGTACAAATACAGTCCAGTCGATGGTGCCCAGGTCGGGAGTACGCACTTCATCGGTCCCGATATGCATCCATTCGGTTTCGCCGAAGGTGGCGCATGCTTCGGTCATGATGGCTTTCATTTCTTCCAGTCCCTGAGGTGTAAGCATGCTGTGTCCCATCGCTTTGCGGAAGGCTTCGCTGTGACCGGGCATGTCGATTTCGGGAATAACGGTGATGCCGCGCTGGCGTGCGAACCGAACCAGCTCTTTCGCCTGTTCGATCGTGTAATATTGCCCGGGATGACGTGAAAAAGCGCTGTTCCCGTTCAGTTGAGGATATACCTTGCTTTCCAGCCGCCAGCCCTGATTCTCGGTAAGATGCCAATGAAAAATATTGACTTTGTACCGCGCCAGTTTTTCGATATGCTTTTTCAGGGTTTCAAACTGCATATAACTTCGTCCCACATCGTGCATGTAACCGCGAATACGAAAGGCCGGCCAGTCGGTGATGGTGAGGCCGGGAAGCGAGTTGGTCGTTTCAGATAATTGCCACAGGCTTTGTGTGGCCCAGAAAGCTCCTTTCAGGGTGGTGGCTCTGATGAGGAGGGTGTCGGACGAAATGGTAAGCTGATAGGCTTCTTCCTGGAATTCGGCCCCGGCAACCGAAGGGACGAGCTCCACAATTAGTTTTGTGGGGGCCTGCGCACTGATGCTGCCGTTGTTTGCCACGATCCAGCTGGTTAATTCGGCTGTCACCTGAGGGTCGGTGCTCTGCTGCGGTTGAACTTTGAGTTCGATCGGACGGTTCAGGGAAAATTGAACGGCCGGGTTCTCGGAAAGCAGCTGGGGGCGAGGTAGCAGGTGCTGTACTCCGGCAAACGACAATGCGGCGGCTGACAGTATACCTAACGTGGCTGTAAAAATGCGTTTCATGGTTGTATTTTTAAAACAGTCTGCAAATATATGCAATATATTCAATTATCGAAGCATATATAATAAAATAATTTATTAAATATAATTTTAATTTCCTTTTTAACATTCGTTTTGTTTGGCTTGTTTTTCAGCAATGAGTATCTTTGCGCCGGTTCTTCAACAATCGACCGGACACAATCACCTTGCAAAAACGACTAATGTAACCATGAATACCCTGCGTGTTGTCCTTCTTATTGGGTTGATGCTGGCTGTACGCACCGCCAGTAGCGCCGAGCGTTTTTTCTTCGAACAAATTTCACTCAACGAAGGTTTGTCGCAGGCTACCGTGAAAGTGATTTACCGCGATTATATGGGAATGATCTGGGCGGGAACCCGCGATGGGCTCAACCGCTACGACGGGCAGCGGGTGCGATCGTATTATCACGATCCGGCGGAAGCCGGTAGTCTGCCCGACAATGATATCTACTTTATTATTGAAGATTCGCTTCAGCGCTTGTGGGTCGGCACCCATGGCATAGTGAGCCGGTACGACCGGTCGGCCGACCGGTTTGTTCCGCAACACATCAACGGAGTGGCATTGTCGTTGCGCAATGTGTTCCGATGGGGGTCGAAACTGTATTCCACCACCGGCAATTCGTTGCTTATTCACGATGCTGCCAGTGATAGTTGGACCGAACGGGCCTTTAAGGGCGACGAGACCAATGTAACGGCGGCAGCACGATTCGAACGCTTACGACCGGGAGTTTTGCTTCTTGCTTCACGCTGGAAAGGATTGTTTCTGTGCGATATTGCTACGGGCCAGCTCACCCGTGCGCCGTTTTTTAAAGGAGTTAATGTGTTGGATGTATGTGTCGATTCCCGCAATCGCATCTGGGTGTCGGAATATGGAAGAGGATTGGTTTGCTTCGATGCCCGGGGGAATTTACTGATTGATCTTCGGAACATACGGAAAGCAATCAGGGCCGATAAGATTATGGATATACTGGAGTACAGGGGTGCTCTCTGGCTTGCTTCGGACGGTGAAGGGGTGTTGGTGTATTCGGAAGAAAAAAGAGCAATTGAAAAGCTCAACCGTCAGAGCGATAATGCTAATAGTTTGCAGGTAAATTCTTTGCTTTCATTGTATGCCGATCGGTTCGGTACCTTATGGATGGGATCGGTTCGCAATGGTTTACTGGCGGTTCGAACCATTTACGTGAATACCTATGGGCGAGCGCCCCTCAACAGCAGTCTGGGATTGAGCGAACCTACGGTGTTGAGTTTTTATGAAGCATCGAACCGTGAACTCTGGATTGGTACCGACGGTCAGGGAATTAATCGTTTCGATCCGGTGACGCAACAGTTCCGGCATTTCCCGTCGACGTTTGGTACGAAGGTTACGGCCATCACCAAGTGGAGCGAACGCGAATTACTGGTTAGTTTATACAAAGACGGGCTTCACCTGTTCGACAAACAAACCGGAAGCCTGAAAGCTTTCCCGTTGCATGCCGATGACGGCACGCCTTTGTTTATGAGCGACTGGATTGGTATCAGCATGGCTCGTAGCGGCGACAAAGTGTATATCGCCGATGAAGCAGTATACGAGTATACCCCATCGACCGGGAACATAGTTAAATTGCCTGTGGTTAAGCCCGGCGAAGGAGGTGTAAAAGTAGAGTTTTCGTCGGTTACACCCCATTTGCTTTATATAGTTACCGGCCGGTGTGTATATGGTTATTACACTGACACCGGATCTGTGCGTTGTTTTGTCGATGCCGCCGATTTAGGGGCAGGCAGTATCAATGCTGCTACGTTCGATAAAAGCGGGTCTTTGTGGTTGGGGATGAGTAAGGGTTTGTTCCGTATGGATACGCGGAGCGGAAAAGCGGAACAGCTTATGTCGGGTGAGATCAAAACAGTAAGCTCGATAGTGGCCGACCGTCAATCGTCGGTATGGTTCAGTTCCGGCACCCGTTTGTACCGGTATCATTTACTGAAAAAGCAAGCGTACGAATATGGCCGTGCCGATGGTATTCGTCCCGACGAGTACTTGCCAAAGTCGAGATTGGTAGGCCGATCGGGCGATATTTACCTTGGCGGAGTTTCGGGCTTTGTGCATATCGACCGGGCCATCCCGTTTCCCAATGCAGTGGTGCCCGAATTCGAATTGCTCGATATTCAATTGGATGGCAGTTTGCTTTCGCCCGAGCGAAGGAAGTTGAAAAACAACCGCCCGCTCGTTACTCTTCCCTGGAATCATACTTCGGTGCAACTGAATTTATTTGTAAACACACCGACGCTGGCCAGTTCGCCGGTAGTACGCTACCGGCTCGAATCGCTGAGCGAAAACTGGCAGTTGCTCGACAACCAGGTCATTAATCTTCAGACCCTTCCTTCGGGTACTTATAAGCTGTTGCTACAGTATGAACTGCAGCACGAGCAATGGAGCGAGGCGGTAGAGCTGGTGTCGATCAGGGTGCTGGCTCCCTGGTGGAAAACCTGGTGGTTTTATATGTTGCTTACGGTGGCAATGGCTGCCGTGTTGTGGCGGTATCGACACCAGGCGATTAAACGGGCCCGGCAACAGATGGAGTTGGAGATGCAGCACCGCGAGAATGCGCTTTCGGAACAGAAAATCCGTTTTCTGATTAATATTTCGCACGAATTACGTACTCCGCTTACCCTGGTTTACGCTCCTTTGCGCCGCCTGGTGCACGATGAGCAGACACCGGAGTGGCTCAGGCCATTGCTTGCATTGATGTACAAGCATGTGAAAAATATGAAGAATATGATTGATATGGTGCTGGATGTAAGGAAGATGGAGATGACGCAGGATGTGGCGCTGAACCGGAGACCGGTGAATATGAACGAATGCCTGCAACAGCTCACCGACGATTTTGTACCCGAAGCTACTGCAAGGGGAATGCGTATCGTGTTTGCTCCCGATACGCAGGTGGAGTCTCTCAATCTCGATCGCGACCGGTGCGAAAAGGTGGTGATGAATCTGATGATGAATGCGCTGAAGTTTTCGGAAGAGGGGATGGTGATTACTGTGGCAACGAAATGGTTGGGCGACCGTATCCGGGTGTCGGTTGAAGATCAGGGTCCCGGAGTTGCCCCCGGGGAAACATCTCGTTTGTTTACCCGTTTTTATCAGGCATCGCATCAGAAAGGAGGTACGGGCATCGGTCTTTCGTATGCCCGGGCGCAGGTCGAATTACACGGGGGAACCATCGGATATACGCCGGCCGTACCGCAGGGTTCGGTTTTCTGGTTCGAGTTGCCGGTCGAGCCGGTTCAGTCCATCAGTCCCGAAAGTTTTGACGAGCTCAAGGCCAGCCGCACGGTGCGTGAAGCAGGCGAGGGGGCCGTTCAGTTGCCGGTCGACGAATTTAACCGTATGACCGTGTTGCTGGTCGAAGATGAGCCCGATTTGCTTCGTTATATGAAAGAAAGTCTGGCCGGTTCGTTTTACAAGGTGATCACTGCTGCCCAGGGCGACGAAGCGTTGCAGAAAGTATATGATTTTACGCCCGATTTGGTTGTGAGCGACGTGATGATGCCGGTGATGGATGGTTTTGAATTGTGCCGGCGGATCAAGACCGATGTGAAGGTGAGTCATATCCCTGTGGTATTGCTCACGGCACTGGGCGACAGCGACAGTTCGCTCACGGGCTACAAGATGGGAGCCGATGTGTATTTGTCGAAGCCTTTCGGAGTCGATTTATTACTTGCCATCATGGCCAATGTGCTTCGTACGCGGGAGTTGCTCCGCCGGCAGTACGCGGGAGCCTCGGCCATCAGCACCAGGGATATTGCGTTTAGCAATGCCGACGAAAAGTTCCTGGCCAAGCTCACGCAGTTGATCGATGCTTCGATGGAAGAGTCGGAGATACGCATGGATGGTCTGGCGGCGGAAATGGCTATGAGCCGAACCAGTTTTTATTCGAAGGTGAAAACCATTACCGGCATGAGTGCCAATAATTTTGTGATTGATTATAAGATGAAGAAGGCTATGGTATTGCTGAGCGATACCAGTATGTCCGTACAGGAAATAGCGTTGAAACTGGGATTCCAGAATCAACGCTATTTCAGTACGGTATTTAAATCGGTTGCAGGTAAATCGCCCACAAAATGGCGCGACGATCTGGGTCAGTCGCAATCAAACGTATAATCTGCCGGTCCTGCAATTTTTGCTGGCCAGCCCGGATTCTGGTAAATCGTCGAGGGTTTTCCGTCGATGGCCGTCATTACCAATTCGCTTACCGGTAGGGGTTCGAGGTAATGTTGTTTGGGGAAACTGTATCCGTCGTATACGATGGAGCTGGCCTGCTTCTGATAGGGACGCAGGTAGGTGCTGAGCGTGGGCGACGAAACGGTTTGGCCGACACTGATCTGATCGGAGCTGTACAGTTTGAACACCGATGCCCAGAGATTGAATCCTTCGGTCTGGTAATTGATCATGTGGTCGAGGGCGCGCCAGCGGCGTAAATCCATCAGTCGCATACCTTCGGCAATGAATTCGTTGCGGCGTTCGCGGCGTATGTTGTACAGGGTAGCGTCGACCCATGCCGATCGGGAATGGGTTGCCAAATCGTTTTCGGAGCTTAACACGGTTGCTGCTATCGTAGCCGTATACTCTTCGTTGATTTTTGCCCTGCGGCGCAAGGCTCTCCAGTACTCGTCGCATTTGCTGTTCAGGGCGCCGTAGCGTTCGTACCAGGCTTCGAGGTAAATCAGGTAAGCTTCGGCCGACCGTAATACCGGGGTGGCGCTGGTTCCGGCCGTGGGATTGGCTTCCTGGCCCGTTTCGGTGCTGATCCATTTCCGTACTTCGTAGCCGGTGGGCGTTCCCTGATTTCCGGCCGACCAGATTTGCGGTTTGTAATTCAATACGGTATCGGCGCCTTCCACGCGTAAGCCGCCTGTTTTTACCGACGAAGTAAGTCGGTAGTCGCGGTTTTGAAGCATGTCGTACATGGCTGTATCGCCTTTGTAAGTTGCATCGGCATACACGGGCAAGCCGTTGGTGGTAAGGAAACTTTCTACCATGGAGCGGGTGTAGCCGGTTCCGGCTCCGGTACGGTAGAGGTAATGCGATGCCGAATGACCATTGATTCCCTGCAGATAATAACGGGCTAATATCACTTCAGGAGCTCCTGCCGCGGTACCTTTTGTATCGTTGAAGAGCGAAGGGTAATCGGGGTAGAGAGGCCGGCGCGAGGCCACCGAATCGGCGGCGGCGATGGCTTGTTCGAAAAAGTAGTTGTATTCGGAAGCGATGGAGCCGCCTGCGAATTTAAAGTCGGGATAAGTGCTTGCACCCGGCCATTTAGCATTTCCCGGAGTAAAGGCCGTACCCTGATGGTATTTCAGCCAGGTAGCTTCGAACAGGGCCACCCTTGCTTTGAGCAACAAAGCTGCATCGCGGGTGATGCGTCCGCTCTGCGGAATGGCGGGCATGAGCAGGCCGGCCGATGTATCGAGCAATTGGAGTATGTATCGCGCCACTTCGTTGCGGGGAGCCCGCCGGCTGAGGGCCACCAGTTCGTCGTAATTTTCCGAAGGCACGGCCTCCAGGATAGGGGCGTCGCCCAGGTTGCTCAATAACCTGAAATATTCCCAGGCCTTAAAGAAATACGCTTCTCCCAGGTAATGCTGTATGTATTCGCTTGTTCCGGCAATGGATCCTGCGGCCTGCTTGTCCTTAATCTTCAGAATAAAATAGTTCAGATTCCGGATATTGTCGAATTTCCAGTGCGAATCGCGTACCAGGGGCGTGTATTTATCGCCCTTGTAGAACAACGGATTAGCCGAAGGACCAGCCTGGTTGTCGCTGTTGTTGTCGTCGGCATATACGCCACCCCAACCTCCGGAGTTCATGCCCGGCAGCAGGGTGTAAAAGGTGTTCACGTAAATCATCAAATCGTTGGCCGTATGAAAATAGGCCTTGTCGTCGGTAAAATCCAGGGGTTCGCGCTGCATGAAATCGTCGCAGGCACTCAGTCCGGTTACCAGCAGGGTAACTATGCTATAGAAGATTTTCTTCATGGGTAAATGCATTGATTAATTAAAAAGTGAGTTCGAGACCTGCCGAGAATACCCGGTACATCGGGTAGGTTTTTCCGGGGCCGTATTCGCTGATGGAACTTCCTATCGCTTCGGGGTCGTAAATCATCAAATTGGTGAAGGTAAACAGGTTTTCGCCCGAGAAATACAGGCGTGCCTTTTGAATATGTTTCGAAAGCGCAGCCGTTTTGGGCAGGGTGAATCCGATTTGAAGATTTTTGAGCCGCAGGTAGGAAGCATCCTGAACAAACCGGTCGGAAATCTGAATATTGTTTTGATCGATACGCAAACGTCCATAATACGAATCCAGATTAGCACCCAATGCATCGCCGGCATAGCGGAAATAATCGAGATGTTCCATAAAGAGCGAGCGTTGCCATTCGCCGGCGAATCCGAAGAAGGTGGCGCTGTTGTTGAAAAACACGTCCCGTTTGCCGATTCCCTGGAAGAAAAGGGAGATGTTGACGAATTTCCAGCTGGCGCCCAGGTTCAATCCGAAGGCATAGCGCGGTGTCCCGTTCCCGATCACGGTAAGGTCGCCCTTGTCGGTGATGGTGTTGCCGCCGTTGTTTACACTTCCGTTGTTGTCTAAGTCCTTGTACATCAAATCGCCGCCACCCCAGTTTTTCCCCAGGGCCGATTGCGAATGCCGGCTCAGCCATTCGTTCATCTCCAGGTCGTTTTTGGCAATACCTTCTACCTGATAGCCCCAGATCTCGCCCAGCTTTTTACCGGGAAAATAGCCGGCCAGTGCTCCGTCGGGCGAATCGTATTTAGTAACCACGCTCTCGTAATCGCTCAGGGTAGCGGTGATCGTGTAGCTGAAATCCTTTCCGACGCGATCGCGCCAGCTGGCTTCCAGTTCCCAGCCTCTGGTTTGCAGTTCGGCATTGTTGGTGCGCGGAGGTGTGGCGCCAAAAACTGCCGGGAGCGGCTTGGCCGGACCCACCATATCGCGGGTGGTACGCCGGTATAAGTCGAAACTGGCACTCAGGCGGTTCGACCAGAATCCGAGATCGATCCCAATACCCGTATTTTCGATTTTTTCCCAGGTGATGGATTGTGCAAAAGGTTGCGGACCAGGTAGTATGGTTGCCTGACTGCCTCCCAGTACCACGCCGCCCATGGCCGAAGTCATGTACTGAAAATAAGGATAGAAACTCGAGGTATTCTGATTTCCCAATACACCCCACGATCCGCGGATTTTTATCATTTCGTAACCCCGTTCGTAGAGCGGTTTGAAAAAGGGCTCCTGTGCTATATTCCATCCGGCCGACACCGAAGGGAAGGTGCCCCAGCGCTGGTGTGCCGGGAAACGTGAAGCTCCGTCGCCGCGCAGGTTCACTTCCAGCATGTAGCGGTCGGCAAAGTTGTAGTTTACGCGACCGAAAATCCCCAGGTTCGACCAGTCGCCTTTTTTCTCCGACATCATCGGATTAGTGCCTGCTCCCGAGGGCAGAAACGGTCTGCTGTCGAGCGTGATATTGTCCGAAGCCAGACGAATGCGTTCGGTAAAGTAATACTCGGTTTGCATGCCGGCCAGTACCTTCAGGGTATGATTGCCCGCTACCCATTCGTAATCGCTGCGGAGATTGCTGTTCACGTAGTTGACATGCCCGAAGGCCCGCTCGAAATAATTGACTCCGGCGGCGGGTTGACGAAGGAAGCTACCGTCGGCATTCACCACGCTTTTATCGGCTACGCCTTCGAGCACCGAAAAATAATTCTGGCTTCCATCGGGCAGGGTATACGACAATTTGTTGAACTGCCTGCTTTCCGAGGGTTTTTCGATACGGCTACCCAGGTCGAAATAGATTTTCCATTTCCTGAGCGGCTCCCAGGTGAATTGTGCCTGGTTGTAGAACAATTGGTTGTTCTGGATATACCGGCCTCCTTCGAGCAATGCCGGAATCAGCGATTCGCGGTTGTACTCCCCGTTGGGCATCAGCACGGGCATCAGCGGCGATCGCCGGCCCAGGTTGTGATAAAACAAGGCGTTCATGGCCGAAGGTTTGTCGTTCGAAGTGTCCACCAACCGGGTATTCCAGTTTAGACTCAGTTTTTCGGTAAAGTGGATATTGATTTTCCCGTTGATGGTTAATCGCTGGTAGTTTTCGTTGGCATAGGTAAACAATCCGTCCTGATTGAGGTAGTTGGCCGATAAAAAATAGCCGATCGATTTCCCTCCGCCGCTCACACTCAGGTTATGTTCCTGCGAGCTTGTGTGCGTTTTCAGGTGGGTTTCGTACCAGTTGGTGTTTCCAAAGCTGCGCTGGTTCCAGGCCCAGTCGTTCACTCCTTCGGCCTTTTCGATGCCGAAGGGGAGTTCGCCGCGTTGATACCGCAAAATTTTCGTGAGCTGGCCGGTGCCGAACGGCGGGTTTCCTCCCGCATTTATGTAAGCATCGTTCACCATCAATGCATAGGTGTACGAATCAACGGCATGAGGCACGGCCACCGGTTGCGAGAACCGTACGTTGCCGGTGTAGCTTACCCTGGTTGGCTGTTCGCGTCCTCCGTTTTTTGTGGTAATAAGAATGACGCCGAAAGGTGCCCGTGAACCGTAAATGGCCGCTGCGGCAGCATCCTTCAGTACGGATACGTTTTCCACATCGTTGGGGTTGAGGCTCGACAGGTCGCCTTCGATCCCATCGATGAGTACCAGAGGCGATGAGCCGGAGCCCTCGCCAATGGTTCCGATGCCCCGGATGTTGATGGTCATCGATTGCCCCGGAGCTCCTCCGTTATCGTTCAGGATGTTCAGACCGGCGATGGCTCCCTGCAGCCCTTGTGTGACATTGGAGATAGGGCGCGATTGTAGTATGGTGTTGTCGATGGTTTTCACCGAACCGGTGGCGTTGATTTTTTTCTGTGTTCCAAATCCCACCACCACTACTTCGTCGAGCAATTTGGTATCGCTGTTCAGCGTTATCATCAGTCCGGATGTTCGTGCTCCGGGTTTCACTTCCTGCGTTTGCATCCCCACGTAGGATACCACTAATAGATCGTTGCCGGAGCCGAGCTGAATCGAAAAGTTTCCGTCGAAATCGGTGGTGGTGCCCGTAGTGCTGCCTTTTACCAGGATGGTGGCCCCGATGATGGCCTCACCGGTGGTGTCGGTCACTTTGCCGCTCACGCGTACGCCCTGTGCCATCATCGACAGCTGTAATGCAATAAGCAGCATCAAAATAAGTATTCGTTGCATGATAGATTCAAATTATTCGTTTTGTGCTTTTTGATTGAAAATGACACGGTACATTACCAGGCTGTCGCGGGTGTAAATGTACTGGTTGGCCAGGATAGGCCGGCGTGCTTTTGCCAGACCGGGGCTCAGTCGCGCCTTGATAATACCGTCGCCGGCTCCCGAGCTGATCTGCGTCTGCAACCAGGCGATTTTGCCCTGGAAATCGGGGATGGGGGCCAGCCAGCGGGCATTGGTGGCCACGCGGATCTGAATTTCGCCGCGGGCGGCGTTTAGTAAAATCGTGTCGAGTTCGATGTATTTCCCTTTTTTCCCCGATCGATAGGTAGTGTCGATACTACGTTGAATGGCGAACGGATAATTCGTGCCCGAGGTGTCTGTTATCTGGACCACCTCCAGTGTGGGTTGCAAGGTGAAATCGCCCGGATTGACGGGTTCCTGTTCGCAGCTGCTGAATACAATAAGCGCTGCCAGCAATCCTGAAATTAGAATTCTTCTCATATCCTGTTGTTTTTCCCCGGTAGTGACTCGTCTTCAATCCCTGCCGGGGAGCTGTTTGTATTTAATTTTTTATGAATTTTCCGGAATAAATCGTACCATCGCTGGCGTATATCCGCAGCGTATAAAGTCCGCTCGCATGCCGTGCCACTGGTATCGATGTGGTAGGATTGGCTACCGAATCGATCAATTGTCCGGCAGCATTGTAGAGGCTGATGCTGCTCACCGCGGCATCGCCCGGCAGCGAATACTGAATGAATTCGGAAGCCGGATTGGGGTAGACATTGATTCGGGTGGCAAAATAAGCCGGGCGTTGCAGGCTGGTGGGATGTACAGTTACCTGAGTAATGATGGAATCGACATTGCTGGCTACCGCAAAATTCGACCATTTGGGCAAACTGTACGGATGCGCGGTGGATACGTCGTTACCCATGTCCCAGTAGAAAATACCGGCCAGGTCGTTGGTGTGAATGAATTCGCTGCGGTTGTAGGTTTGATTCACCCCGGTAATGTGCCGGTATTGACCGTTGGCATCGAGTACTACATCCATATCGGGGGTGTAGGGTGGCTCGAGCAATCCGTTGCGAACCCCGATGGGCTGCGACGAGCTTACCACGTTGGAGCCGGCCTGGTCGGTGGTAGCGCGCGAAGTGGTGGTAGCGTACGAAAGAAGGATTTTATCTTTCGGATAGCCATGGTTCACAAACATCGAATAGCCGTTGGTAAATGTATTCCATTTGAAGATATAGGGTTGGGGGCCGTAAATCTGGAAATTGAAATAATCGACGTATTGAAAATATTTTGCCGGAATGGCATACGAAACGTAATGCGGCGATACGGTGAATATTTTCTCACCGGGCATCAGTTTCCCGACTTCTTCAATCAGCAGCCCGTAATTGTTGAAGCAGGTGCCGTCGTAGCACCATTCGAAATCGAGGTCGATTCCGTCGAAATCGCTTGCAGCAGCTACGATACCCTGTGCCATCAGCTTGCGCTTGGCCGCATCGGCTATGGTACCCTGCCAGTTGTCGTGGCCCTTCACGCTCATGCGCAGCGTATAGCCGCGGTACCCTTTATAAGCGCTCCGCACGATGTTCATAAAATGCTTGTACGAATACGAGTCGTAACCGGGATTGCTGATGCTGTCGTAGTTCCAATACGAGTTCATTTTGTACAATACCGATTGAGCCGTAATAATTTTTCCAAATCCCGGCATGGGGAGTTCGTTCATGTAATTTTTTAGCTGATCTTCGGTAAGATCGATATGCCAGATGACCGTTTCGTCGAGCTTTGCTTTCAGGTTTTGCCCTACCACGGCAGTCGTGCCGGCCACTCCCTGAGGCAGTAGGGTGGTGGGTTGTGTTGCAGGCGTGCCGGTACTGTTGGGGAAATAACCCTTGCCGTTTACTGCAAACATAAAGGTTTTGGAGATTCCCAGTTCGAGCGAAAAGGCTACGATGCCCAGGTGCCACCAGTTGCCTACCGGATTAGCAAGCATAGCGGGAGTAATGGGACGTTTGAATTCCAGTCCGTTGAGGCGCACGATGAGTTCTTTGGTTTCCGGGTTGCCCAGGCGGATCGAAAAACCCTGAGTTGCCGAACTTTCTTTTTTGAAGATAAAGGCTCCTTCGGTCCATTCGTCGAGGTAGATCCAGGTGTGGAAGGAGTATTTGGTGTCGGGAATAAGTGCATTGGGGCCCACCGACATTGCCGCCCCGGCGCCGTTAAACGCAACTACACCCTGCCGTCCCTGGAAGTCGGGGAGGTAAGACGTGTTGGTCAGTTCACCCTGGTTTACGGGAAACGGCAGGGTGATTTTACCGGTAGCGTCGGATTCGACGCCCAGCATGATGATGTCGTTGGCCAGCAGGTATTTTTCACGGTCGACACCCCGGTCGGCAAAGCGCGAAAAATCGGTGTAAGCCATTTGTTTGCGGTATTTAAAAGCTTTATTGTCGGTTACTTGTGTCCGTTGCGCTCCCGACGATGAAAATACTCCATGGTGATTGAAGGTGTAATCCACTACATTTTCGCAGAGGTTTTGGTCGAATTTATAATACAGCACCAATTGGTTCCAGTGGGGATGGTATTTGTTGAGGGTGTTGCGCCACAATAAAAAATCGGTAGGAAGGGCGCTGGTCCAGACGCGCAGTTCGTCGATACGGCCGTTGAACTGTTCGCCGATAAGGAATGGATCGTTGGAGGCCGGAATGGTCATCGAGGTCGTGGAAGTGTGTATGCCCACCGAATTGACACGTACCGATAAATTCCCCTGTTCGTGAATGATGCTGATGTGTGCCCATTGGTTGAGGGCGGCTGCAGCTGCCGTGAGTTGAACCGATTGGGTTCCGGCCGTAAATATGAGTTTGCCGGAACTGGCGCCCAGGCGCAGGCTGAGTTCTTCGCCGCCCCTGCCGCGGCTGAAAACAGCGGCTCCCGGAGACCAGGTTGCAGGATGTATCCAGACCTGGAATGTGTAAGTATCAGCCTGATTAATTTCATTGATTTGTCCGGCGTTGACATAGCCGTTGCCGGTAAGCGAAAGCGAATAATTGTCGACTTGCGAATAGAGTGAGATCGAACCGAGCAATAACAATAGAACAAGGAAGTGTTTCATTTGGTAAAAATTTGTAGTGAACAATCCGGCAATCGCGAGGAGCCGGCAGTGATGGAAGGGGGCGCCACGAAGGTTGTAAATACCACCGGAAACAGGTGTGTGGCGCTGTCTCCGGTGGTTGGACCTTTACCTATCGTACGGAAATTTTTGCACTCATTCGTCCCGAACGAATTATATACAGTCCTGTAGCTAACTCAAAACGATCGTTATCGCTTTCGGCGATAAAATTTTTAACCGCGCGACCGGTAGCGTCGTATACATTCACAGGACTTCCGGCAGCCACATTCAGCAGTTGCACCGCATGGCCATCGACAGCCAGCTGCAGTTCTTCCGAAAGCGATTTCAGAAAGTTTAAGCCGGTAGTGCCGGGAGTATACGTTTCCATTTTACGGGTCACAGGGTCGCCCGTAGGTTCTTTTATAAAGCGAAGTTCCTTGATCAGTAAGGTTCCGTTGCCAGTTGTGGCGGTCAGTTCTATTTTCAACCGATTGGGTAATCCGGCTGGTTCGGGCACGGTGGTGTCGAATTCGTACAACATCCATTTCGTGGGGTCGTAATAGGCTTCTCCTTCGTCGTTTGGGAGCGGATCGCCATATTCGTCGGTGGCCTGAAACGCATCGCTCGGAAACGGAGAGTGCGCGTTGAAGTCGCTTGGCGAGGTGTTGTTCTGGGCATTGGAGGTATAGAATTTACCGAGAAACGAGCCGGTATTGCTGATGGTGTTTTCGGCAATTGAAAATACCAACCGTACCCTTACGGTTGCTTTTTTAGTAGCCTCGGCCGTAGTCATGCCTTCGTCCACAAATTGCTTAATGGTGGGAGTTTTGGTTTTGTCGGCGTAAAAATTCATATTGAACCAGGCTCCGTTGTAACCGGCTCCCATCGCCGTGCCTGCACTGTATGCCGAGCTCTTGCCGCGCAGTACCAGTACTTTTCCTATTGTTCCGCCCAAATCGACAATATTAAGGCCTTCCTGGATGGCTGCCGGCTGTGCCGCTTCGAGACCTGTAAATACGGCCGGTCCGCCCGCCAATACCAAAAAACCATTGTTGAAATTCTCGACAGGGACGGTCCATCCTGCCGGAGGATTGGCGCCGGCATTCGTCGCGTTCACGGTAAAACGGCCTACCGCCTGTTCCGAAAACAAATAACGTGAAGGAGTGATGTCTTCTTCGGCAACAGCCGTGAATTGCATACCTGCAAAAGCAGCTAAAAGCAGTAATGTTTTTGATTTCATAAGTACACTGAATTAAAGTTGAAAATTTGATGCCACAAATGTAAGCAGATCCTGCCGAATTGATGTTCGATTTCGTTCTTGCTTTGTCCGATATTGTACGAATTGACGGGAATGAAATTAAAATTATTTAGTTATGTGTCGCATTTGGATAAAATTGTACACAGAAAATACAATTTCAAACATGAATTTCGAATAATAAGCTTAAATTTGCAATTCAACAGAAGTAAATTGTGCAGGTTAACCCATTATCATTCATGAAATGAACAAAAAACAAAAATTAGCGGCGTTCACCGGTATGTCGGCCTTGCTGGTCGGGAGTGCTGCACTGGCAGTACCCAAGAAACCCTTGAATATTATCTACATCATGTCCGACGATCATACCGAGCAAATGATCAGTGCTTACGATCTTCGTTTCGGCCATACGCCTGCTATCGATCGCATTGCCGGCGAAGGTCTCCGGTTTACACGGAGCTTTGTCGCCAATTCCATTTCAGGACCCAGCCGGGCCTGCATGCTCACCGGCAAGCATAGTCATAAAAACGGTAAAGTCGACAACCAGGATCATTTCGACGGTTCGCAGCAAACAATGCCCAAGCTGATGCAGGCGGCAGGTTATCAAACAGCAATGATAGGGAAATGGCATCTCGAAAGCCTCCCCACCGGTTTCGATTATTGGGAAATTCTTCCGGGCCAGGGCAATTATTACGAACCCGATTTTATAACCAGCAAAGGTATGCACCGCGAACGCGGGTATGTTACCGACCTGATTACCGATAAAAGTATCGATTGGCTCGAGCAGCGCGACAAACAGAAGCCTTTTCTGATGTTTGTGCATCATAAAACGGCGCATCGCAACTGGATGGCAAAACTCGACGATTTGTATGCTTACGAGGATAAAACCTTTCCGGTACCGGCCAATTTTTTTGATTCGTACGCTAACCGTCCTGCTGCTGCGGGACAGGAAATGGAAATCGACCGGCACATGACTTTTCTGTACGATCTGAAAGTGCAGCATCCCCGGGGCGAGAAACATCCTTACGATGGTTTTGTCAACGGCCCCGACGGTACCTTCGGACGTATGCGTCCCGACGATCGCCGGGTCTGGGACCAGTTTTACGATTCGATAAGTAACGATTTGAAAGAACGTAACTTAAGCGGGCGCGATCTGGTGCTCTGGAAATACCAGCGTTATATTAAAGATTACCTGAAAACGGCCAAATCGATGGACGATAATATTGCCCGCTTGCTCGATTACCTGGAGAAAGAAGGCTTGCTCGATAATACCTTGATCGTATATACGTCCGATCAGGGCTTTTATATGGGCGAACATGGCTGGTTCGATAAACGATTTATGTACGAAGAATCGCTCCGCACGCCGCTGGTGATACGAATACCCGATGCTATGGCCGGCCGGCGGGGCAGGGTAGTATCGCAACTGGTACAGAACATCGATCATGCTGCTACTTTTCTCGATCTGGCAGGTGTGCCGGTTCCCGGCGATATTCAGGGGGAATCGTACGCCGATTTGATCCGGGGCAAAAAATCGGCGGGCAACCGGAAAGCGATTTATTATCATTATCAGGAATATCCGGCCGAACATATGGTGAAAAGGCATTATGGAATTCGTACCGAACGCTATAAACTAATTCATTTTTATAACGATATCGACCATTGGGAGTTGTATGACCTGAAAAAAGATCCGTCGGAAATGACCAATCTGGCTGCCAATCCGCGGTATCGTAAACTCCTTGCAAAATTAAAAGTGCAGTTGCACGAACTTCAGGTAAAGTACGACGATCCGATCCGTTTTCGGTTTCCGCCGGTAGCCGGCCTGCATACAAAATAATAATCACATACTACAATTTATAATGATTTGTAAATCAAAGCGTTTGCTGTACAGCTTGCTGGCGGCCCTGCTCATGCTGTTTGGTGCCGATACGGTAAGGGCACAGCTTATTCCGCAACCGGCACAGCTCCGGTACACTTCCGAAGCATTCGAATTCAACCGTTCGACCCACTGGAATATCGCCGATTCAACGGTGCTCCGTGTAGCTCAGCCTTTTATCGACCAGCTTCAACGGGCAAGCGGATTACCCCTGCGCATACGGCTGAAGGGTAAACCCGCCCGAAATTCGGTACAAATGACCTACGATCCGGGCTTGTGCGAAGAGGGTTACCGGCTCGCTGTTTCAACGCAATCGATCCGCATCGAAGCCTCTACCCGACGCGGATTTTATTATGCACTCCAAACCCTGTTTCAATTGATGCCCGATACGGTGTATGCCTTCGATGAGTCGGCGACCCAAGGTTTGTACAGGGCGGTTAAACCCCTGAAAATAAAAGTTCCCGGAGTGAGCATCGACGATGCTCCCCGGTTTGGATATCGTGGCTTTATGCTCGATGTAGCCCGGTATTTTATGCCTAAACAGGAGGTGTTGAAACTCATCGGTTACCTGGCCATGCACAAAATAAATGTGTTGCATTTACATCTGGTCGACGATAATGGATGGCGGATTGAAATTAAAAAATATCCGCGTCTTACCGATACCGGTGCCTGGCGGGTCGACCGGATCAATTCCTTCCCTTTGCGCGCCAACCCCGAAGCGGGCGAGTCGGCTGTAAAAGGGGGATATTATACGCAGGAAGATATGCGCGAAATCGTAGCTTTTGCAGCCCGTCATCAGATTGAAGTGATTCCCGAGATCGAAATGCCGGCACATACCAATTCGTCGCTGGCAGCCTATCCCCACCTGGCTTGCCCGGTAGTGGAGCAGATACCCGGGGTGCTGCCGGGAGGCGGCGGAACGCAGGCCGCCGTGATTTATTGTGCGGGCAACGATTCGGTGTTTACTTTTCTGGAAGATGTTCTCGGCGAAGTGATGGACATATTTCCTTCGAAATACATCCATATCGGAGGCGATGAAGCTATAAAAACGCATTGGAAGCAATGTGCGTTATGTCAGGCCAGAATGAAAGAGCATGCTATTCCTGATGAGGAAGAATTGCAGAGCTATTTCATCGGGCGTATTAACCGTTTCTTGCTACAGAACGATCGCAGGTTGATAGGCTGGGACGAACTGGTCGACAGCAGGATACCCGAAAAAGCCGTGATTGTGGGCTGGAGAGCCGATGGGTCGGGGGCAGAAACAGCTGGAGAGCAGGGATTTAACTATATAAAGAGTCCGGCATGGTATTATTATTTTATACGTTACCAGGGGCCGCAATGGTTTGAGCCGTTTACGTATTTTGGAAACACTACCTTGTACGATGTGTACAACTACGAGCCGCTTCCGGCAAGGTTGCCGTCTTCGGTAGGAAAACAGATGTTGGGGGTGCAGGCTTGCTTATGGACCGAGTTTGTCAGCCGTCCCGAAGAGGCTTATTACCTTGTTTTTCCCCGGTTGGCTGCATTTGCCGAATCGGCCTGGTCGCAGCCCGACCGGAAAAACTGGAACGATTTTACCCGTCGCATGGATCCTATGCTTCGGCGTTATCAATGGCTGGGTATTCCGTATGCCCGTTCGATGTACAATATTCAGCACCGGGTGGTGCCTTCCAATGGCCGGTTGAAAGTAACCCTCACCAATATCCTTCCTGCCGTCGACCTTCGATATACCCTCGATGGCAGCGAACCCGGGCCCGGCTCGCAGCTCTACAGCGATACCTTATGGTTAAATCCGGGTACAATGGTGCGGGCCGCCACCTTTGCCGGCGGGCAGCGTAGGGGCGAGATACTGTCGCTCAATACATTGAACCACAAAGCGGCAGGGAGCAAAATAGTATCGTCGGAAGCAATGGCCGGGGTATTGCTCAACGGAGTAAGAGGCAGCGAAAAACTGACCGATGGAGAATGGGTTGATTTATACGACCGCGATGCCCGCTTCGAAATTCACTGGCCCGATACGATCAGCATCTCCCGGTTGGGAGTAGGGATGTTGAACAATGCAGGAATGGGGGTTCATTTCCCTGCTTCCATCCAGGTCATGATTTCTACCGACGGGCAAAATTTTATACCTTTACGGCTGCATTCGTTTTCGGATACCGAACGCTTTCAGCAAGGGCATTTCCGAACCACCCGTTATATCGAATTGGGCGCCCGGAAGGTAAAAGCTATGCGCATTCTCGTTCAAAATCCGGGAATTACGCCGGAATTTCATCTTCGCAAAGGAATTGCAACACGGGCAGCTCTCGACGAATTAATTATCGAATAACTACACGAACCATGAACACAAAACGTATTTTATTGGCTTTTTTAGTGCTTACGGGATGGATGGCTCCTGTTGCGGATGCACAAAATTATGTGGCCGTACCCGACGGAGCCGACGATGCCGCTGTGCTCGAAGCTGCACTTGCTGTGCGGCCTTCCGAACGACAAATGGCATGGCAGGAACTGGAATATTACGGATTTATTCATTTTGGTCCGAATACATTTACAGGCAAGGAATGGGGCGACGGCACCACCGATCCGGCCGTGTTCAATCCGACCGGACTTGATGCCAATCAATGGGTTGCTGTATTCAAGGAGGCCGGAATGAAAGGATTGATACTCACAGCCAAGCATCACGATGGATTTTGTTTGTGGCCCACGGCTACGACGGAATATTCGGTGGTACAATCGCCCTGGCGTTCGGGCAAAGGCGATCTGGTGAAAGAAGTTGCCGATGCATGCAGGGCGGCCGGTCTGAAATTCGGAGTGTATTTATCGCCCTGGGACCGCAACCATCCTGCCTATGGCGATTCGCCTGCCTACAACGAAGTGTTTCGCCGCCAGCTTACCGAACTGCTCACCAACTACGGCGAGGTGTTTGAAGTCTGGTTCGACGGTGCCAATGGAGAAGGTCCGAATGGTAAGGTTCAGCAATACGATTTCGAATCGTATTACGCCCTTATTCGCCAACTTCAGCCCGGTGCCGTAATTGCGATTATGGGGCCCGACGTGCGCTGGGTAGGAAATGAGGCGGGCAAGGGGCGCGATCCGGAATGGAGCGTGTTGCCGGTGGAAGTAGCTTCGCGGCGTAAAATTGCTGCCGATTCGCAGCAGGATGTAAAGCAAGATATGTTTGTACCCAAAGATGCGCGCGGAAACGACTTGGGTAGTCGTGAAAAACTGAAGGGCACCTCGGGAATCATCTGGTATCCGTCCGAAGTCGATACGTCCATCCGTCCGGGCTGGTTTTATCATTCCTCGCAGGACGATAAGGTAAAATCGCCCCGTCAGCTCGAAGATATTTACTATAGTTCGATCGGGATGAATTCGACCTTGTTGCTCAACATTCCTCCCGATCGCAGGGGCTTGATTCACGAGAACGATATCGATCACCTGATGGCGCTCCGCCGGCGTATCGAGGCTACCTTTGCCGTGAACCTGGCCCGGCAGGCGAAACTGAGCAGTGTCAGACCAGCCAGAGGTTTTGAAGCAACCAAACTGACCGACGGCGATAAGCACAGTTATTGGAAAGCCACTACCGCCGCCAGCGAACACGCTATTGAATTCCATTTTAAAAAGCCGGTCACTTTCGACCGGTTGATGCTTCAGGAAAATATACGCAATGGTCAGCGCATCGAAGCTTTTCAGCTGGAAATCTATCAGAACGGCCGGTGGATGAAAGTGGCCGAAGGCCTGACTGTGGGTTACAAACGCTTGCTTCGCTTTGAAAAAGTGTCGTCCAAAAAAGTAAGGGTGAAGATTACAGCGTTCAGGGCGGCTCCAGAGCTCATCGAAGCCGGATTGTATCTTGCACCGGAGAATTAGCGCTACTCAACTGTTAATTAATGGAGGATTGGACGATTCGCGTACAATATCGGGCCAAAAGCGAATGATTTTGTACTCAGGGGGTAAACATACCATGTACATTTGCAGCATTATTAACACAAGTAATAATCTTTTAAATGTAATGCTTTATGAAAAAAATGATTACCCTGGTGCTAGGCATCATGTTGGTTGGGGGCGTTGAGGCCACAGTTTATGTTGTTCCGGGAGGAACCGGCGACGGTTCGTCGTGGTCGAATGCACTGGGCGATATACAATCGGCCGTTAATGCTGCTCAAGTACTCTTTTCGACCTCGTCGGAAGCACAGGATGTATGGGTGAAAGCCGGGACGTACTCGACGGCTGCCGCTCCTGTTCTGATGAAAGAGGGAGTGAATCTTTACGGTGGTTTTGCCGGAACCGAAACCGAGTTGTCGCAACGGGCCAGAGGAACCGATCCGTGGGATTTTACCCATGTTACGATTCTCGATGGGGGAGCAGCCAAACGTTGTATCGAAGTTGCCGCCAATTTTCCGGCCGTATATGTAATCGATGGATTTACCATTACCAACGGTAACGGTCAGGGAACACAATTGAACAACAGCGGCGGTGGTGTGCTGCTGCGGGCCAACCTGAAATTACAAAACTCGATTGTCACCGGAAATACGACTACCGGAAACGGTGGCGGGATTAATGCCGTAGGGGGGATTGTTTCCAATTGCCGGATATACAACAATACTACTACCTCGGGCACAATTCCTGCCGCCGGTGGAATATACGCCGCTCCGGCTTCGGGTTTTGCATCGCTCATCGAGCACTCACTTATCGAACAAAATGCACAGGGTGGGGTGCGGGTGCAGGCTGCCGGCAACAGCACGTTGAACAGCCTGATTATCCGCAACAATACTTCAACGGGTGCAGGAGCGGGGATTTATACCAACAATCCGGGGAGTTGTACGATTACCAATTGCCTGATCACGAACAATACCGGAAACAATACCGTATATCTGAACAAAGGCACCATGGTAAACAATACCGTTGCCAACAACGAAGGTCTTATCTACCTGGCTTCGGCTACCAATACCGGCGAATTGTACAATAATATTGTCGTGGGCAATGTTGCCAAAGCTACTACAACTCCGGTTGCTATCAGCGTGGTTGCCGGTTATCCTGCCGGTAAAGTAAAATTCAATGCTACATGGCCCAGTGTTGCGTCGTATAGCTGGGCCGACGGTTCCGATTCAATTCTGCTTACCGATGCGGCCACTGCCTGGCAGGATATTGCTTTTATTGCTCCCACTTCGTTTGCCGGTGCTACCACCGATGCAGTTAAACTGACCGAAATCGCCCAGGCAAACTGGAAAGTCGGTTCGGCTTCATTGGCGGTGAATGCAGGCGAAAATAGTTATTTCCCTGCTGCGATCACGTTCGATCTGGCTGGTTTGGACCGGATTGCAGGTGCCCGCATCGATTTGGGTGCATATGAACTTCCCGAAGGCACAACTGCTCCGGATGCTTCGCCGGAAAACAGGGTGTCGGTTGCCGTAGGGGGAGATCGGGTTTATATTTCGGGTCTGACTGCCGGCGAGGAGGTAGCAGTTTATTCCATCGCAGGTACGATGATGGGCTCGGTGAAAGCCGCTTCGGAGCCGGTTGTCGTGAAACTTGAAAAAGGTATTTACATTGTAAAAACCCCCTCACAAACGCAAAAAATTGTTGTTCGTTAACTACTAGTTTTTTTAAGGTTGGGTTTATTCCGGGCTGGAATTGTAGTTCATTGAAAATGAATGCATTTCAGCCCTTTTTTTTGAGTTTTGAATCGGAAACGGACAAAAAAAGCACTAATCTGAATTATTTTGTCCCGTCGGTTTCTGGCGGACTCTCTATTTTTGTGTCGTTGAACTGCAACAACAACTTCTGTTCGGAAATTATCAATCAACTATAAAAGAAAATAGCATGAAAAAATTAGTTTTACTTCTTGTTCTGGGCATATCGATGTACACGTTTGCCGAATCGAAAAACGGAGTGGTGTATGTAAAACCAGGAGCAACCGGAACCGGAGCTTCGTGGGATGATGCATTGGGCGATATTCAGGCTGCTATCACACTGGCGCGCACCGAGAATTCCCAGGCCCGTAAGGATGTGTGGGTGGCCGGTGGCGAATTTACGATTACTACGGCCATTGCACTCAACGATAGTGTGAATGTTTACGGCAGTTTTGCCGGAACCGAAACGGCTGTTGCGCAGCGTGCCCGGATTGAAAATGGAAATCCCTGGGAGTTTGCCAGTCCTACCGTGCTGAAAGGAAATGGCGCCCGGTTGGTTCAGGCCGGAGGTCATATGGATATGGAAACCATTTTCGACGGATTTGTACTCACGGGAGGAAATGGTACGGGTTCGGCTTTGAGTGGCTCGGGCGGCGCTGCTGTGGCACGTGGTAATGTGGTGTATCAGAACCTCATTGTAAGAGAAAATACTGCTACGGGCGCCGGAGGTGCTTTTATCATGACGGGTGGGACGGTACGTTACTGTTTGATCGAATCGAACGTACATACTACGGGAGGTAACGGTGGCGGCGGCATCTTTTCCAATCCGCCGGCCGGTTATCCTTCGTATATCGAACATAATGTGATCCGGAACAATTCGAGTACGGTGCGTGGTGCCGGTATTGGTGTACAGGGAGCCGAAATGACCTATGTTTCGCACAACCGCATCTACAATAATACAGCGGCCGACGGTACGTCCATGAAGCCGGGCGGAGGTATTTACTCCAACAGTGCCAGCAACCGCATTCTCAATAATTTGATTTACAACAATACGGGCGGAACGGCCGTATATTACAACGGAGGAAATTTCTACAACAACACTGTGGTGAAGAATATCGGAGGTATTTATCTGGCCGGAAACGCGATCAATATTGCCAATACCGTTGTTTGGGGCTGTGCGACCGATGTTACGGGTACCACTCCCACCAGTATTACGGGGGTTGCCAACTCGTCGTGGAATGTATCCAATAATGCGACTTATAACCCCATTCCGACCGATAAGAGCTGGACCATCGAAAACAATATTCAACTTTCGTCGAATGTGTCGAACGGGAATATCCCGGAACCTGCACCAGGTACGGTAGGAAGCGGGCCTAAGTTTGTCAAAGTGACCAGTTTCTATGGTGTGGCGCTCGATGATGTACAAAAAGCCAACCTGGATAGCGCCAATTGGGATATCAGCAGTACTTCGCCGCTTGTAAATAGGGGCAAGCCGATTGAAACGGTGGTGGTTGATTTTACAGGCTTGAATCGTCCGCAGGGATTCCCGGCTGCCGAAGCCAACTACGATATAGGAGCCTACGAATTGCCGTATTACACGGTAGTTGCGGGAGAGAAAGACGGTGCGCAGGGTAAAATATACAGCTCACTGGGCGAACTTCTTCCCGAAAACTTCAGCTATGGTTATGCCAGGGGTTCGTTGCTCGAGCTTTTCTTCGAACCGCTTACCAGCAACGAGATTGCGCGTGCCTACTATACCCTTTCGACCGATGGAGGATTAACCTTTACCGGCGACGAAGTTGAGTTTACCGGTGAAATTGATAACGATGGTTTCTGGAGAACGCATGTGAATGCATCGTTCAAGGTGAGCGTGGTGTGGGTAGCCGGAACTTCAACCGACGAATTCGACCGGCCGGAGGTACGCTTGTACGGAGAAGCGGGTGCCATACGTATCGCAGGACTCGAAACGGGTGAGCGGGTGGATGTGTATTCCTTGGCGGGAGTGCTGGTTAAGAGTGTTAAATCCACATCGACCGAACTTCAGCTGGATGCTGCAGCCGGAATGTACCTGGTTCGTACGTCGGCCGGTGTAAACAAAGTGATTGTTCGATAATCCGATAACACACAGCAATGAGCAGATTAGTAAAATTTTTAGCGATGCTGGCGCTGGTCCTGATTAGTTCGGGACTGGCTGCCCAGATCACCGTTACGGGAACTGTTTTCGACGAGGCCGGAGAATCGTTGCCGGGCGTGAACATCATTCTTAAAGGTCAGGACAAAGGAACGATTACCGATTTCGACGGAAAGTTCAGTTTGCCGGTTCCCAATGTGAATTCGGTATTGGTGTTTTCGTACCTGGGCTACCAGACGGTCGAAATGAAAGTTGATCGTTCGAAGCCGATGTCGGTGGTAATGAAAGAAGAAACCAAAGCGCTGAACGAAGTGATGGTTATCGGATATCAGGATGTTCGGAAACGCGACCTTACCGGTTCGGTAGCTAAAGCCAATATCGACGATATGCTGAAGGCGCCGGTTGCCAGTTTTGATCAGGCACTGGCGGGACGTATTGCCGGGGTAAACGTGAGTTCGGGCGAAGGCACCCCGGGTGGAGTGATGAAGATTATCATCCGCGGAAACAATTCGCTTACACAGGATAATACTCCTTTGTTCATTATCGATGGTTTCCCGGTGGAGGATCCTGCAGTAGGCAGTTCGGTGAATCCCAACGATATCGAGTCGATCGATGTATTGAAAGATGCTTCGGCTACCGCTATTTATGGTGCGCGTGGCGCCAATGGTGTCATTATTATTACCACCAAGAAAGGGAGCATCGGCGAACCGCAGATTAGTTACGACGGCTCGGCCGGTATTCAGCGGATCACCCGGAAAATCCCGATGATGGATGCCTACGAATTTGTTCGTTTGCAAAGTGAAATCGCGCCTGATATTATTTCGGGCGAGAACGGCTATTTCAAAACCTATGAAGGAAAAACCTATTCGCTGGACGATTATCGCAATGTGCCGCAATACGACTGGCAGGATCTGATCTTTCAGGACGCTTTCCAGCAGAGCCACAGCGTATCGCTCACGGGCGGAACGGCCGGTAACCGCTACAATGCTTCCTTTTCGTATTACGATCAGGACGGGGTGGTGCTTGCCTCCAATTACAACAGGATCCAGGGACGGTTGGGTACCACGATTAAAAAGAACAAGCTCACCGTCAACCTCACGACGAATTATTCGCGGGCTTCGCAAACGGGAAGTTCGCCTTCGCAATCGTCGTACAGCGGCATGAATAACTTATTTTACAGTGTATGGGGCTATCGCCCGGTGACACAACCGGGAATTCCGCTTACATCGTTGTTGAACAATACTACCGACGAAGGAGTGGATCCTACCAACGATTACCGGTTCAATCCGATCCTGTCGCTCAACAACGAATACCGTAAAACGATCACTTCGTATACTCAATACAACGGATTTCTGGAATACGAACTTTCGAAAGGGCTGAAGCTGAAAGTTTCGGGCGGATACACGATCGATGGCCGCCGGGGCGAAACCTTCAACAACTCGAAAACACGCTACGGATCGCCGGTATCCAACGATAAGGTAAATGCAACTTTGTCGACTTCGGAACGTAAAACCTGGCTCAACGAGAATATTCTTACTTATCAGGCGAATGTTGATAGAAAACACTTCATTAATGCGCTGGCCGGGATCACCATGCAGGAATCGATGTACGACTTCTACAGCATGAAAACCATCAACATCCCCAACGAATCGCTGGGAATGGCGGGGATGAGTCAGGGGACGCCCAACGACATCAATTCCATCCTGTCGAGTTGGGGGATGATGTCGTACCTGGGCAGGTTTAACTACAACTATCTGTCGAAATACTATTTCACGGCTTCGTACCGTATCGACGGTTCTTCCAAGTTTGCCAAGCGAAATCGTTACGGATATTTTCCTTCGGCATCGCTTGCCTGGAATTTTACCGAAGAAAACTTCCTGAAAGAATACAGTTACTGGCTGAGTTCCGGAAAATTACGGTTGAGCTGGGGTGAAACCGGAAATAACAGGGTGGGCGAGTACGATACCTACGCCCAGTTGCTGATGCTGCAGGGCGCACAGGGTAATTTCTCGGGTATCAACGATATAACGCATGGAATTTATCCCTTCAACAACAACGTCAGTTCGGTAGGTGCGATACCCGGCAGTTTACCCAATAAAGATCTGAAATGGGAAACAACTACACAAACCAATATCGGTATGGATGTTTCGTTGCTGAAAGAAAAGATAAGTCTGACATTCGACTGGTACAATAAAATCACTTCCGATCTGTTGCTGAATGCAGCGCTGGTGCCCTCGTCGGGGCATGGTGCAGCCATGAAAAATATTGGTAAAGTTCTGAACCGGGGTTTTGAATTTACCGTGAACACCACCAATATCCAGACACGGAAATTCCGCTGGACCTCGAATTTCAATATCGGTATCAACAAAAACGTGGTGCTCGGTTTGGCCGAAAATCAGTTGTCGATGCGTACCAATGCCTATTTTGACCAGAATTTCACGTCGCCCAATTATATCGCTAAAGTAGGTTATCCTATCGGGATGATGTATGGTTATATTTTCACGGGAACGTATAAAGAGGACGATTTTAATTCGGATGGCGCCAATTATTCGCTGAAACCGGGGGTAGCCCGTTATACTGCCGAAAACAATACGCAGCCGGGATACCCGAAATATGCTGACTTGAACGAAGATGGAATTATTGATTCCAACGACCAGACTTTCATCGGCCGGGGCGAACCGAAGCATGTCGGCGGTTTTACCAATAACTTCGAGTATGCAGGCTTCGATCTGAGTATTTTCTTCCAGTGGTCGTACGGCGCCAATGTGCTGAATGCGAATAAGCTGATGTTTGAAACCGGTTATAACCGCCGCCGCGACCTGAACCAGTTTGCAAGCTTTGCCGGTCGCTGGACTCCGACAAATACCGACAGTGATATTCCACGGGTGAGCGCATCGCCTTCGAATAATTTATTTTCGACCCGCCTGATTGAAGATGGTTCGTACTTGCGCTTAAAAACGCTTTCGCTGGGATACAGCCTGCCGAAAAATGTGCTCGATAAACTCAAGCTCAAAAAAGCCAGAATATACGTTTCGGGACAAAATCTGTTCACCTGGACCTCCTACAGCGGTTACGATCCGGAGGTTTCGATCCGCAATTCGGCCCTTACGCCTGGTCTCGATTTTTCGTCGTATCCGCGTGCCAAATCAGTGAATCTAGGTGTTAATGTTAATTTTTAATCGGCAAAACAATGAAAACCAACCAATTCTTATCCTTATTTATCCAACCGGCATATATACTGGGAACACTCCTGTTGTTTGCTTCGTGCGAGCGCCTGCTGGAAAAAGAACCTTATACGCTGACACTGGAAACCTATTTCAACAACGAAACTGAGTTGGAAACTTTCCTCACCGGCGTGTACAGCCCCATTATGCAGGAGCATTTTTACGGCAACAATTATCCCTTGTACAATGCGGGTGGCGACGATTTGACGTTTTATCAGCGTTCGTCGCCGGCCAGTAGTATATTATGTGCGAATGCCAACAGCAGTAATTCCTATATCACCACCTACTGGAGGATTTTGTACGAAGGTATCAACAGGGCCAACATACTGCTTGAAAATATCGACAAAAACGCGTCCATCCCGCAGGGGTATCGCGACCGGATACGTGCCGAAGCCCTGTTTTTGCGCTCGTTTTATTATTTCAACCTGATACAGGGCTGGGGCGATGTTCCCTTACGCCTGCAATCGACCAAAAGCGTATACGGGCTCGATGCACCCCGGGCCGATAAGCAGCTTATATACGATACCCTCATAGCCGATATCGTGAGCTCACTGCCCCATTTGTACAAATCGACCGATCTGCCGTATACCGGCAGGGTCACCCAATCGGCGGCCAAGGGTATTCTTGCCCGGATTTACCTGTTCAGGGCGGGAGAACATTTCCGCGACAATACAGCACCCGATGCCAATCGTCAGCTGTATTTTGCCGAAGCGAAACGTTGGGCGCTGGAAGTAAAAGAAAGTGGTTTACACGGTCTGGTAACTCCATATCAACGCGTATTTCTCGATTTGTCGGAAGATAAGTATAATAGCACCGGGGTGCGCGAAAGCATATGGGAAGCCGAAGAGGCAGGTAACCGTTCCACCGTCGAACAAGCAGCCGGAAGGTTGGGGAATACCCTTGGATTCGGAAGTTCCAACGATTTTTCGTCGACCGAAGGATTGAAGGAGTTGATGGGACTGGCCAATCCCGGGTACAGCTATAAATTTGCTTATGCATCGCTTAAATTATACGAAATGTACGAATCGGAAGGCGACACTGCCCGTGGCGACTGGAATATCGCCAACTATGAGTATGTATTCGAATCGAGCGGTTCGCGCAAGGTCCTCGGCCGGAAATATTATTTCGGAAAGAAGCGCCCCGAATACATCGAGCCCGACGGATTCAGCTTTACCGAAGAAACCGAGGCTGCCAGCAACCGGAATAAAACCCGCTGTGCTGCCAAGTACCGTCGCGAACACGAAGTAGTGGGCCCGAAAAACAAAAATTATACTCCTATTAATTTTCCGATACTTCGCTATAGCGATGTGCTGCTCATGATTGCCGAGGCCGATAACGAACTCACCCCCGAGCCGTCGGCGCTTGCCTACGAGTGTATCGATGCCGTTCGCAACCGCGCCGGAATAATGCCACTCGCCGCACAAACGCTTACCAAAGCCCAGTTCCGCGATGCCATCAAAAAAGAACGTGCTATGGAACTCTGTTTCGAAGCCGGCCGCCGGTGGGACCTCATTCGCTGGGGAGAATTCGGTGCGACGATGCGCAGTATGCAGGGATTTGTAAATCAGGAAGGTTGGGGCGGAAACTTCAAATATGCATCGGCCTATTACAATGTTCCCGATACGTATACCTATTTCCCGATTCCCGACTCGGAAATGTCGATTAATAAACTCATCACTGCAAACAATCCTGGTTGGTAAATTAACTAATGAGCTACCGTATGAAACTACATAAACTATCAATGGTCGCAGCGCTGCTTGCTTTATTCGCGGCATGTGACGACGACCTTCAACAGCCGGTCGATTTTTCGGTCGACATCGAACCTTCGTCGAGCCTGGTGATTGACGATACGCTGATAACCGCTCCCAAAGGAAGCAAAATTAATTTCCGGTTCAAGGGAGATCCCGATTTTATTTCCTTTTCGTATACACGTTTTGTACCCACACTGCCCGAGCTGAGTTTTTCGACCCGTGCTGCCTGGGGTACCAGTGTGGCCAATTCGCTGAACGTATTTGTTTCCGACGAATTTAACGGATTGCTGTTGAACGATTTTTCGAAAGATTCGGTCAATATCGCTACCCATGCGTGGAAAGATATAACAGCTGATGCGAATTTGCCTTCGGCCACCAATAAAGTGCAGGCAGCATCCATAGCGCTCGGCCGGTACCGGGGAAAGGACCTGGTCGTTGCCTTTCGGTATAAGCCTACCGTGGCTACCGACTGGCAGCCTACCTGGGTGATTTCCGATTTGCAGCTTACCAACCGGCTGGTTTCCGATAATTCGGTAGAGTCGACCTACCTGGCGGCTACCTTTGGTTTTACTCCTTTCGATATGAACAACCGTGCGGCTGCCTATCGCGATACGCTGTTAGCAGGGGTATGGTCGACCAGAAAACCGACTGAACTCACCATCAATCGTACTTCGTCCAACAACGCGCTGAATCACGACTGGTTGATATCGCGTGCGGTACGTATTCCGATGGGAATGACCGAAACTTCGGCCGTTACCGGTGTGAAGCATATGGCGGTAAGCGTCGAAAGTTATGTTCATACCTTCAATCAGCCGGGCGATTATGTGTTGAAGTTTAAAGCGATCAACCGGAATTACCTGCACAATGATTCGGTGGTGAAAACCATTCGTTTAACCGTAACGAACTAATTGGCTATGAGGGGAATCATTCTTTTTTGTATGATGTTGCTGTGGGTGCCGGTGCTGCCGGCACAACAGTATGGTTTCGAACCCGGCGCGTCGCATCCGTTCAGGGCGGGCGATGCCGGAAGTTCGCTGGCTGTTGTGACGGCGCCCTATAAAGAAGGAAGTGCTTCCCTCCGATGGAGCTGGATTGCGCCGTCGGCCTTGGTGTGCGACTACACCGTCGCGCATTCCAATTTCAGAGACGGAGTGATCTTTTGGGTGTACAACGAACGGCCGGCCGGTTCTCCTTTACGGATCGAGTACCGCGATGCGGCCGGTCAGGTGCAGTATCAATTTGAATTCGGATTAAATTATACAGGGTGGCGCATCTGCCGTATCGGAAGCAAGTATATGAAGGGTCCCAAAAAGGTGCGTACCGGATTGAAAATGCATCTGCTAAGTCCGGCCACCGTCCCGTCGGGCCGTTTGTTTATCGATCGTTTTTCGTTTGTAGCCGATGTAAATTACCAGAATGCTCCCGATGCGCAGCAGCCCGATAATACCGAGGAACAATACATCACTCACTGGAATTCGCTTTGGAAATGGGAGAGCGAACTCACGTACGCTACTTCCGTTCCGGCTTCGCTTACCACAGTGCAGCGCAACCAGCTTGCTACCATTGCGGCCAATCTGAGCGGTTTGTTGCCGGCATCGGCCAACAGTTCGTTGATTAACTCGGCAACGAGCTTGTTTGCCAATTCTTCCTTTGCGGTGGTCGATGGCTTTCTTACCGGTAAACCGCTGGTAGTGAAACCCGACAAAACGGCCGACGACCATTCGCTGGCCGAATTGGGTACCATGATGATGGGATTTGCTCAGGATGCCTTGTATACAAAAAATCCGGCGGCAGAAGAAAAGTTTCTGTTGCTCTGGAGGTATGCGCTCGACCAGGGCTTTGCCCGGGGGAGCGCAATGGGCAACAATCATCATTACGGCTACGAGACCAGGTCGATTTTTGCAGCTTCGTACCTGATGCGCGACGTGCTTGCCCGGGCAGGTGTGTTGCAGCAGGTGGCTGATGCGCTCGGATTCTGGAGCGGATTGCCCGAGTCGCGTTCTTCCCTGGCAACAGGTCGCGACGGAGTGGTCGATAGTTGGAATACCTTGCTGCTCGGGCGATTGATGGCCGCGTTGATGATCCCGGCGGAAACCGAAAGTTACCGGGCGGTACGTGCGCTTATCGACTGGACTTCGTCGTCGCTCCTGCCCACACCCGGTAATATGGGCGGTTTGAAACCCGATGGTGCTGTATTTCATCATGCCGGGCATTATCCGGCCTATGCTATCGGGGGGTTCGAAGGGTTGACTTCTTTTTTAATGGCTGTGCGTAATTCGGGACTCTCTATCGAGGAGCCGGCCAAAGCTTCTCTGGCAAAGGCCCTGACAGCGATGAAACAATATACCCATACGTACGACTGGACCATCGGACTTTCGGGCCGGCATCCGCATGCGGGAGCAATGACCGCTGAAGTGCTGGAGCGGGCGCAGCTATTGGGACTTATTACCGATACCAATCCGCAGGGATTTTTTGTGATGAATCACGCTGCCCTGGGCGTTTATCGTACCGGTAGCGCTTTGGTCACCCTTAAAGGGTATAATTCGGATGTGTGGGGTTCGGAAATTTATACGGCCGATAACCGGTATGGTCGTTACCAAAGTCATGGAGCTGTCGAGATTCTGAATGCCGGCGATCCGGTGAGTCGCGCGGCCAGCCGGTTTGCCGAAAACGGGTGGGACTGGAACAAACTTCCCGGCACCACTGCGGTGCAGCTTCCTCTTTCCCTGCTCGAAAGTCCGCAGACTTCGACGCTGATGGCCCGCTCGCCCGAACGTTTTGCCGGAGCCTCGTCGTTGCTGGGGCAGTTTGGAGTGTTCGGCATGAAACTGCACGAACAAAATGATATTAACAACACCAATTATACTTCCGACTTTAAAGCCCGTAAATCGGTGTTTGCCACCGGTAAGCGCCTCATCTGCCTGGGTACGGGCATACAGACCGCCCGTGCACACTATCCGGTTGAGACGACACTTTTTCAGCAAGTCATTTTATCGCCGTCCGATCGTGTTTCACTGAACGGAAGTTTTACCTCGGCCGAAGGGTTTTTGCACGATGCTGTGGCTTCCGGGGTGGTGGTAGTGAGCGATATGACCGGAAATCAGTACCGGGTGGCCGGTGGCAACCGGCTTGTAGTGGAAGGGAAGTTGCAACATTCGCGCCACAATAAAACGAAGGCCGAAAACTCGGGTAATTTCCTCTCCGCGCGGATTCATCACGGTATCGCCCCGGCTCAAGGAAGCTACGAATACATGGTGATGCTGAAACCCACTCCGGTCGAATCGCGCCGTTGGACCACGGCACCTGCTTACCGGGTAGTGCGGGCCGATAATATTGCACATGCGGTGTTTGATTCCGTTTCGGATGTAACGGCCTGGGTCTGTTTCGACGAAGTGACGGTTGCCGATGGGTTGCTTCGGAAAGCAGATGCCGAAACCCTGCTGATGTACCGGCCGGTGGCCGACCGGATCGTAATGAGTGTTACCGACCCGGCGCTGCATTTGCCCGAAAAAACCAAAAACAGCGAACCGACTTACGTGCCGGGTACTGCCGTGTTTAAAACCATCGAATTGCGCGGGAACTGGGAATTGCCGGTGGCCGACGATCGCGTTGCGGTCGAACACCTTAGTGCTGCAACGCGCCTGACTGTAAAATGCCGATTGGGCGACCCCGTTGAATTTACGCTTCAGCCGGTTACCACTTCGGTACCCTCGGTGTCGCCGGTCGTTCGGCTCTTTCCGCTTTCTAATGGTTTTCGCGTCGCCGGACCGACGACCGAGATATCGGTGTATTATACCAACGGTCAATTGGCTTGCAGGCAAAGCTTTTATTCCGACGAAAAATATTTCCGACTCGCCCCGCAGGTGTATGTTGTCGTGGCATCGGTTCGCGATGCGGGTCGCCAAACTTTTAAATTAGTGGTAGGATGAAACAAGAACGTAAATATGCCGGATTGAATGTGAAAGTTCTTTTCGCGTTACTCCTTTTCTTTGCTAATACGACGGCAGGTAGTGCTCAAACTTTTTTATTCGAGCAGGAGACCGTTCCTGCCGAATGGGCGGCGGGACAAGGTACGCTGTCCGTCACCGGTAAGCATTGGAAAGAAGGTACAAGAAGTCTCCGGTGGACCACCTCCGGTACGTCCGTGCTTACGGTTACGGTGCCGGCTTTCACGGCTTCGACCGGGAATTCGGCGTTTCTGCAGGTGTACACTCCGGTGCCGGCCAACGATACACTGGTAGTGGAATTCATGGCGCAGTCGGTGGTGCGCCGTACGGCCAATTACCTGCTTAATTACAAGGGATGGAGAGAGTTTAACCGGGCCTACACCGAGTATGTGTCGAATGTGTCCTTCACGGTGACTTCGGTTCGGTTCACCCTGAAACCGGCATCGGCCGGTGAACGGTCGATTTGTTTCGACGATGTGAGATTGAACCAGCCGACGGCTGCCTCCCGTATCATCGGTAGCCAGTGGTTGCTCGACAGGCAGTATTTCAAATCGAACAACGAGCAATTGAACCTGTTTGCCAATCCGACCGATATTCCGCTTGCAGAACCCCGGCCGGAGGAAATAACCGGTTTGCAATCGCTTCGTTTGAAGTATCAACCGGCTCCGGCTGCAGGTACATTTGCCAATCTGGTGAGTGCAAAGAATTACGTGAATAGCTTGTCGATTGTACGTAACGACGATGGAACCGTGTCGGGGACCGTGATTCCGACATCGGCAAGTGCGCTCACTACCGCTGCCGTAACCGATTACCTCACGAAGCTGGAAGTGTTGGCTGCAGAAGGATTGAAAGACGAGGCAACGCTCACCTTATTCCGGAATTTCCTCGATCATTTACTGGAACAGGGGTTGGGCGAAGGGGCCAATTTTATCATCAAATCCAACGATTATACGGCTTCACGTACGATACCTGCCCGTTTGCTGAATCTGCTTCCGGCCTGTAGCCCCGAACAGAAAAAAGAAGTGTTGAAGCTGGCCCGCTGGATTAGTTATTACGGTATGGTTTACGAACCGGAGGCTACCTGTCTGGCTACGCTCAATTCCGATGTGGTGTATCTGTACCTGCCGTATATGGTTACCATCGCGCTGTTCCACGACGAGGATGCAGTGGCTGTACGTGAAATGAAGGCTGTCAAGCGTTTTATCGATCGTAATACCATGTACACTCCCGGAGGTAATGATATTTTGAAACCCGACGGTACCGGATTTCATCATGGAACGCATTACAATAATTATATGTATTCGTACCAAACCTGGGCCGAAACCCTAATTGCTTTATCCGCTACTTCGTTCTCGATGGATCAGGAAGCCTACCGGCGATTTCGTAAAGCTGTGATAGCTAAGTATACGATGGCTACAAAAGACCTGGGTAATACGCGTCATTATGCCAACGCGCTGGCGGGGCGTAACCCTTTTGCATCGGGCATTCAGGTGTTTTTCAACCGTAACCTGATGGAACAGCTGATCGTAGCAGGCGGAGCTATCCTGGGTACGCCTATCGATACGGAACTGGCCGCCGCTTATAATTATTTTTTTGATACGCCGAAGTACGATGTGCCCGAAAAAAACTACGACGGTTTCTACCAGTTTAATTACAGCCCGGCGGCTATTTTCCGAAAAGGCAATTGGGTAGCCACGATGCGGGCACCCACCACTAAGTTCTGGGGAGCCGAAATCTATAGCGGCGAAAATCGTTTTGGACGTTATCAGAGCCATGGAACCCTCGATATTACTTACCGCGGGACGCAGGCTACAAGCGGATATCCGGGAAGTTCGAACGGAGGAGGATGGGACTGGAACGTGATTCCGGGCACCACCACTGTGCATTATACCAGTTGGACCGATATGATGCCCAATAAAACGACTACCGATCGTTTTGATCAGTATACCAAAACTAAAAACTTTTCGGGTGCGCTGGCATGGGGCGATTGCGGGATTTTTGCCACCGATTTCGATCAGATCGATAACTGGGGAAGTCAGAAATTTGTACCCACCAATCTGGTGTTTAAGAAAAGCATGATGGCTTTCGGCGATCTGATTATCAGCCTGGGAAGCAATATTAGTTCGGGTGGAACTTATTCGAATTCGATGACTACCGCTACGAATTTGTTTCAGAATCTGATTTCGTCGCAAAGCAAAGCGCTCAACGTCAACGGGACTGAGATCAATGCGGCTTATCAGGCTGAACTGCCGGGCGATCGGCATAACTGGCTGATTTCGCCGCAGGGAACGGGTTACTTTATTCCTCAAGGTAATGATGCGCTTTCGGTGATGTATGGAACGCAAAAAACTCCGTATGAAACAGGTACCGATGCCGCTTCGCCGGTGACTTCGGCTACGGCTTCAAAAGCCTTTTTGGATCACGGGGTGAAACCGTCGGGAAAAAGCCATCATTTTGTTGTGGTGCCGGCTGCAACTCCGCTTATCATGCAGCAACTCGCCGCTAATCCGGCGGAAATATACCAGGTACAATCGCAAACTTCCACCTTGCATGCGGTACATTATTTCCCGACAAAAACGACCGCCTACAGCTTTTTTGCAGCCCACTTCAATATCGCTTTCGGCATTGTCAAATCGTCGACTGCCGAGCATCTGCTGATGCACCGCTCCGACCATGCCTCCGGACTGCAGTATTTTGCCGCTTCCAATCCGAATCTGAAGCCGGTGAACGATGCGCTCTATGGCTGGAAGGCCACAACTTCTCAAACCACGCTGACCCTCGATGGCAATTGGTACTTGCTCGACGACGCTGCCGGAGTGAAAATCTATCCTCCCGAAGCGGGCCAGACCCAGCTTACCCTTACTTTTAACGAGGGCGAACCATTGTACTTCACCCTGAAACCCGAAGGATATACCAGTGTGAGTCGGCCGGAGGAGAGTGAATGGGTCGTCGTGCGAAATCATCAGAACATACTATCGGTCGAATTGCAGGATCCTTCGGTACAAGGCGTCCGACTGACCCTGTATTCACCCGACGGAAAACAGCTGGTTCACACCACCTTCGCTTCGCAACACCAGCAGATCGTGCTGCCCGGATTATCCCCGGGATTCTACGTCGTACGGTTGATTGCATCCAATGGTAAAACAAAAACTATCAAACTAAAACAATAAAGAAGTTCCCAATGAAACTCAAAACGTTAATCTATCTGGCAGCAGCAGGATTACTTGCTTCCTGTGCTTCGGCCGATCAGAAGCCTGTTATTAATCCGATTCAGGAAACAGTAGCCCTTGCCGTGCAGCAAATTGGTTTTCAAACCGAATTAATCGAACAAAGTGGAAAAATAATGATTCCCCGTACGATCAAAAACGACAAAATTCATTACGTGCCCATCGACGACTGGACGAGTGGTTTTTTTGCCGGAACCATGTGGTATATGTACGACCTCACAGGCGATGAGAAGTGGAAAACACTTGGCGTGAAGTATACCGAACATCTCGATTCGGCCAAGTACCTTACCTGGCATCACGATGTGGGCTTCATGATTAATTGTAGTTATGGAAATGCTTTGAGGGTAACCGGCGATACTGCCTATAAGTCGGTTATGATGGAAGCTGCGCGTTCGTTGGCAACCCGCTATCGTCCGGTACCGGGTGTAATTCAGTCGTGGGACGAGGATAGGGGCTGGCAAGGCAAAAGAGGCTGGATGTGTCCGGTGATTATCGACAACATGATGAATCTGGAATTGTTTTTTGAGGCAACACGAATCAGTGGCGATTCCTCCTTTTACAAAATGGCTGTAAGTCATGCCGATGTAACAATGGCTCACCATTTCCGCGACGACTACAGCAGCTACCACGTGGTTGATTACGATAAAATAAAAGGCGGAGTACGTAGCCGGGAAACGGCACAGGGCTACGCCCACGAATCGGCCTGGGCGCGCGGACAGGCCTGGGCTCTTTATGGCTACACGGTATGTTACCGCGAAACCCGCGACGAACGCTACCTCAAAATGGCCGAAAATATTTACAATTACCTGTTCAACCACCCGAATATGCCTGCCGATCTGGTGCCTTACTGGGATTTCGATGCGCCTGCTATACCCAACGAACCGCGCGATGCATCGGCTGCTGCCATTATTGCTTCGGCATTGTATGAATTGAGTACGTACAAACAAAATGGCTTTAAAGAAACGGCCGATAAAATAGTGGCTTCGCTCGCGTCGCCGGCTTACCTGGCAATCGTGGGAACAAATCATAACTTCTTGTTGATGCACTCGGTAGGAAGTATTCCTCATGGCCATGAAATTGATGTGCCCCTGAACTATGCCGACTATTATTTTTTGGAAGCCTTGGTTCGTAAACAAAATATCGAGAAGAAGTAAATACTATGAGAAGTTGGTTTACCGGTGTGCTGTTGACGTTCTCTCTGTGGCTCCCTGCACAGGAGTTCGCGCATCCTTCCGTTTTATCGTTTGAAGATTCCGTCGGCCCTGCAAAAGCCGGCGCCCATTCGCGCCTGTACAGTTCCGGACTTCATTTCAAGCATGGAACGAAAAGTCTGGCCTGGCAGTGGAATCAGGAAGGTGCAGAGTTCGGTATTCACCAGCCGGTAAATTATCTTTTCCCCTACGAAAACAATGACGATAATGCGGTATCGACTTTCGTTTTCTGGGTGTACCTGCCCGAGTCGCTGGGCGATGCGCAGCTTCGGTTCGAATTCCTGAAAGCGGGCAGAGTGTGTTCGTGGTTTCACTATGGCCTCGATTTCAAAGGATGGAGCGGAGCCTGGGTGGCATTCGACCGCGATATGCAGGGAAAGCCCGAAAAAGGGATGGACCAGGTGAAAGTTAAAATAGAGGGAGCCGGTAATGGAGTGATGTATTTTGATCATGTGCTGTTGTCGTCGCTCCAGGATATAAGGCATCATACGGCCGATGTTCAGGCTCCCTTTATCAATAAGGAAACCAATAGCCATTGGTTGATTTTGCTGGATTCGTGGCAAAAGGAATTCGATTTTCCGCTTCCGGACCGGGTAAATGCCGACACCTACCAGGAGTTGGCTACTATTGAAGACCGCTTTTTGAAGCTGGTGAAAAACGGTTCAAAGGCAAAGTCTGCAGCAGAGCTTAAAAAACGGTTCAAAGCTTACCGGATCCGGCGCGACAGCACCGGCCGCATCACCGGTTTACCCCTGTTTTTTGAACGGTATGGCGAGACCTACCAGAAACTGGGCGCTCCAAGGTACAACGAACTGTTTGCAGGTCCTTCGGGACTTTCGTCGGCGAACGATCTGTTATACGACCTGGCCATTGCCTGGCACAACAATACGGCAGCCGGTGTTAAGCAGGAACTGGCCGGAATGTACGTATTGCTCACCCGCCACCTGCTCGATCAGGGGTTCAGGGCCGGGAGCGCCATGGGAACGCTGCACCACCTGGGGTATGCGATGCGCCAGTATTACCCGTCGATGTTGCTGATGAAAGAGGTGCTCGCCGGAGCCGGATTGCAACACCAGGTGCAGCAGGCGATGGAGTGGTTTGCCGGAACCGGGGAAGTGAAGCGGGCTCCTGAGGTAAAAGGGATGGATGTGGATGCTTTCAATACTTCGTTGTCGGGACGTTTGGCTTCGGTGCTGATGATGCCCGACTCGCCGGACAAGGTGCGTTACCTGAAAGCCCTGGTGCGGTGGGTCGATAACGGATTACAATATTCCGACGGTACGCAGGGAACATTTAAAGTGGATGGCAGCATGTTTCACCACCGTCACAATTACCCGGCCTATGCCGTAGGCGGACTCACCGGGGCTGTGAATGCTGCCTGGGTACTTAGCCGAACTACGTTTGCGCTGGCTCCCGAAGGACATGAAATCCTGAAGCAGGCGCTGTTGTCGATGCGTTTTTACAGTAATTTACTTACCTGGCCGTTGTCGTTGTCGGGCCGGCACCCCGACGGAAAGGGACGTATCGTGCCGGCGCATTTTGCGCGATTGGCCCTGGCCGGTTCGCCCGATGGCCGCGATTCCATCGATCACGACCTGGCTGCTGCTTATCTCCGCCTGGCCGGGGGTGTCGGAAAAAACGAGTCTAATCCCTTTACCGACGAAAAATCGGTTCCCGAAGCGCATACCCTGATCGCGGCCGGCTTCCGGCCCGAGTATCCTCCGCAGGGCAACCGGGTATTTCCGTATTCGTCGCTCGTGGTACACCGCCGCGATGGATGGATGGCTACGGCAATGGGACATAGCCGCTACCTTTGGGCCACCGAATCGTACCTCGGGGCCAACCATTACGGACGCTACCTGAATCACGGGCATCTGCAACTGCTTACTTCCGGTAAACCAGTGTCGAATGCCGGTTCGGGTTTCCGGCAGGAGGGGTGGGACTGGAACCATTTCCCGGGAACCACTGCTGCCGAACTCCCGATGCATCAATTAAAAGCCGATATCCGCAATGTGGACGAGAATTCGGGGTTTGAAGAAATGTTACTGTCGGACGAGTCGTTTGCCGGCGGCGCCTCGCTGGAAGGCACCAACGGTGTGTACGCAATGAAGCTACACGAACACGATAAATACAACGGTTCGCTCCGGGCACGTAAATCCTTCTTCTTTTTCGATAACCGTATTATTGCACTCGGGTCGGACATCCGTTCGTCGTTGGCGGAACGGGAAGTACATACCACCCTTTTTCAGGTCGATGCGACACTCGCGAATGTTGTCCCCGAAATAGAAAACAAACCCATCCATCCACTCCCGTTTCAGAAAACAATCAAGAAAAGGTCGGCCGCACTGTCCGATGGGCTGGGCAATTACTTTTTTATTCGCGATGCCGAAATCGGCTTCCGGAGGTCGGTGCAACATTCGCTGCACGAAGAAACCGATAGGCCTACGCAACATCCTTTCACACTGGCCTATATCAACCATGGCCGGCAGGCTTCGCTCGACGATTCGTACGAGTACTTCATCGCTGTTCAACCGGCATCGAAGGATGTGCAAACGCTTCACCGCGATTTTAATCGCTCCGGACTGTATCGGATCCTGGCGCACGATTCGCTGCTCCATGCCGTTCACGATTATGCGAGCAACACTTCGGCCTTCGTGTTTTTCGAGGCGGGTAAGGCCTCCGGAATCGTACGGGAAGTTTCGCATCCTTGTATTGTAATGGTTCGCGATGCCGGGAGCAACGAACTGGTATTGAGCGTTGCCGACCCCGATCTGCGGTTCTACCAAGGGCCGGCCGACGAGGAATACGATGCATCGGGAAAAAGAATTGAACGGAGTGTTTATTCGCGTTCGTGGATCAATTCGCCATCCGGTGAGAGCTGCCTGACCCTCGTTTTAAAAGGCCGGTGGAAATTTTCGGATTCAGATTACTTCAGCATAGAAGAACAAAATGACGAAACTACAACCGTAATTGTAAAAACACAGCATGGTTTATCGCGAGAAATTCGTTTAAGTCGTTGATAAATTGTAAATTTGCGCCGTTAAACTAAAAACATCACGACATGAGAGTAATTATCCACAATGATTATGCATTAATTTCCAAATGGACAGCTAACCACATTGCTGAGAAAATCAACGAAGCTCGGCCCACTGCTGAAAAACCTTTTGTACTCGGCCTGCCTACCGGCTCTACTCCGCTGGGAACTTACCGCGCCCTTATTGAATTGTATCAGGCAGGTAAAGTATCGTTTAAAAACGTGGTAACCTTCAATATGGACGAGTACGTAGGTATTCCGCGCGACCACGAACAGAGTTATTATACTTTTATGTGGACCAATTTCTTCAGTCATATCGATATTCTTCCCGAGAATGCCAATATTCTGAACGGGAATGCGGCCGATCTGGATGCCGAATGTGCCGCCTATGAAGCTAAAATCGAATCGTACGGAGGTATCGACCTGTTTATGGGAGGTATTGGCGCCGATGGGCATATTGCTTTCAACGAACCGGCTTCATCGCTCAATTCGAAAACCCGCCTGAAATCGCTTACCCAGGATACGATCATCGTCAATTCGCGGTTCTTTGATCACGATGTGAACCAAGTGCCCAAAATGGCGCTTACCGTTGGTGTGGGCACCGTGATGGCTGCCAAAGAAGTGCTGATTATTGTGAATGGTCATAATAAAGCCCGCGCGCTTCGTCATGGAATCGAAGAGGGAGTGAACCACATGTGGACCATCAGCGCATTGCAATTGCATCCCAAAGCAATTATTGTATGCGACGAACCCGCCTGCGACGAACTGAAGGTAAGTACCTACAAGTATTTTAAAGATATCGAAAAAGAGGCTATTGCCAGTGTGAATCACTAATCACTCGTAACGGATGATTTTGGCCGGTAGTATCTTTGTAATAAGGTACGACGGGCCGATCATCATTGCAACCGATACCAGCAGCGTGCCGATATTCAGGACAATGAACAGCGGCCAATGGTACAGCACGGGAACGGTGTTCACATAATAGGCTTCGGGATCCAAAGGGATGATACCGGTGAAGTATTGAAGGGTGATGAGTGCTAGCCCTGCTATATTTCCCCACATCATCCCTTTTCCGATTAAAAAGAGGGAGTGATACAGGAAAATGCGCCGTACCGACCAGTTGGTAGACCCGATCGATTTTAGAATGCCAATCATCGAAGTACGTTCCAAAATCAAAATAAGCAGTCCCGATATCATGTTGAATCCTGCAACAGCAAGCATAAGGGCTAAAATAACCCATACATTGATGTCGAGTAAGTCGAGCCAGGCAAATATCTGGGGATTTATTTCGCGGATGGTGCGCGTGTAATAGGAGCTGCCATCGTCGAGCACGACCGGCGAAACGATCGAGTACACCTTGTCGTTGATCTTGTCGAGTTGGTCGAAGTCGGTAATACGCAATTCATACCCACCTGCCTGATGTTCGTTCCAGCCGCTTAGTTGCTGTATCTGCCTGAGATCGGTGAGTATAAATAATTTGTCGTATTCGATAAAATTTGTCGAATAAATACCTTTTACCGTAAAACGCCTTGCCCGCACCTGATCCTGAATGAAGTAAGTGTAAAAACTATCGCCCGTCTTCAACTGAAACAGCCGGGCCATGTGTTGCGATATCACCGCTTCGTTGCGCAGGCTGTCGCCGGGCTCGATAAACTCGCCTTCGGTAATATTGTTCTTGAAAAAACGGGCGTCGAAATCGGGTCCTACACCTTTCAGTACTATCCCCTGAAAGGCCGATGAAGTTTTGATGATACCGGGTTTGGTGGCAAAAGCCGAAACGGTACCTACGCCCGGTATGCTTCTCAACGAATCGAGTAAACTGTCGGACAACTGTACCGGCAACATCTCGTAGGAGTTGTTGGTGTCGAAGTTGGTGAGTTGTATATGTCCTCCGAAACCAATGGTTTTGTTGCGTATTTCCTGTTTGAACCCTAATACGATGCTGATGGTGAGTAACATCACTGCCAGGCCGATTGCAATGCCGATAATCGCAATACGCACAGCAGGACGGGAAACGTTTTTCCTGTCCTGCCTGAAATGGATTCGTTTGGCAATGAAGTATTCTACATTCATCGTTTATTGTTTTCGTCCGGGATATACTTCCAGTGCTTTCTGGAGTACGACCAATGCTTTTTTCAGGTCTTCTTTGTCGAGCACGTAAGCTATGCGCACTTCGTCGCGTCCAATATCGGGAGTCGTATAAAAGCCGGATGCCGGGGCCATCATGATTGTTTCGCCGTTGTATTCGAAATCGGACAGCAGCCAGGAGCAGAACCGGTCGGAATCGTCGACCGGCAACCGGGCAACCGTGTAAAAGGCGCCCATGGGAATCGGAGAGTATACTCCGGGAATACGGTTGAGACCGTCGATCAGGTACTTGCGCCGTTCCACGTATTCGTTGTACATTTCGAGCATGTATTCCTGGGGGGTGTCGATGGATGCTTCGGCGGCGATTTGCCCCAATAAGGGGGGACTGAGCCTGGCCTGACAGAATTTCATCACGTTCTGTCGCACGGCCTTGTTTTTGGTTACGAGGGCGCCGATGCGGATGCCGCATTCGCTGTACCGCTTCGATACCGAGTCGACCAGTACCACGTTTTCTTCGATGCCGTCGAGGTGGAAGGCCGAGATATAGGGCGCACCGGTATAACAAAATTCACGGTACACCTCGTCCGAAAACAAATACAGATCGTGCTTGCGCACCAGGTCGCGGATCTGGTTCATTTCCGAGCGGGTATAGAGGTAGCCGGTAGGATTGTTGGGATTGCAAATCAGAATCCCTTTGGTGCGCGGAGTGATCAACTCTTCAAATTTCTGAATGGGAGGAAGAGCAAAGCCTTCCTCTATGCTCGAGAAAACCGGTTTGATAACCGCTCCTGCAGCAATGGCAAAGGCGGTATAATTGGCGTAGGCCGGCTCGGGGACAATAATTTCGTCGCCCGGGTCGAGACAGCTCATAAAAGCAAAATTCACAGCTTCGGAGCCCCCGGTGGTGATAATGATGTCCTCCTCGGTTACATCGATGTTGAAACGATGATAATAGCCGGCCAGCTTGGTGCGCAGGCTTTTGATGCCGTCGCTCGGGCTGTATTCCAATATCTTGCGATCGATGTTACGAATTGCGTCGAGGGCTATCTGAGGTGTTTTCAGATCGGGCTGACCGATGTTGAGATGATATACTTTGATGCCGCGTGCTTTGGCTTTATCGGCCAGCGGTACTAATTTTCGGATGGGAGAGAGGGGCATAGCATCCCCGCGTTGTGAGGTATGAGGCATGATTCATATAAATTTGCGTGCAAAATTAGTGATTTTATTTAAAATCTACTATCAATCTGATATTAAATTGCCGCGATGTGAGATAATTCGGAACCGCAAGCTGCTGCCCGTAGATGTCGGTGACCCAGTAATAGGAGTTTACATTTTTAAAATCCATCAGGTTGAGTACTTCCAGGTTGAGCCAGATGCTTTCCACTCCGCTCAGCCATGCTTTGTTAAGCATCTTGTTGTTGCCGCGTACCAGTATACGGGATCCGCCCAGATCGACACGCTTGTAGGCCGGCGCCCGGAAGGTTCCGCGGAATAAGTTGTTGCGGGGCGGCCCAAAAGGTAATCCGTCGGAATACACGAATTTGAGCTGAACCTTGTAGTCGGGGTTGTTGGGCAGGTAATCCTGGAACATCATCGAGAAAGCGTAGCGTTGCTCGTTGGGACGCGATACCCAGCCGGGACTCACTTCCTCGGTGCCGGTAATGTTACGTTTGTCGTCGTAGGTATATTTAATGTAACGGTCGCCGATAATATCTTCTTTCGAATTCATCAGCGAAAAATTGATCCACGAATCGGTGCCCGGCACCAGTTCGCCGAACAGTTTAAAATCGATTCCGGCAGTGTAGGCTTTGGCATTGTTATCGCCCGAATAGGTGATTTGGACGTTCTCGATGTCGTACACAATGACCCGGTCGGCAAGTTTCAGGTAGGCCTCGGTGGTAAACTTAAACGGCCTGCCGAAGGCCCGGAAATAATGATCGCCCCCCAGTACAAACTGCAGCGAACGTTGCGATTGAATGTTGTTGTTCAGTTTAATCTGAATATTGCCTGCCGCATCGCTCAGGGTGTCGCGTATTTCTTTATAAAACGGAGCCTGGTAATATACTCCGGTTGCAAACCGGAAACTGAAATCTTTTTTCCAGTAAGGCACATAGGCAATCGATGCCCGCGGACTGACAATCAGTTCGTTGTTGAAGCTCCAGTAATGCGAACGGATCCCGCCGGTGAGGGTGTAGCTTCCTTTGCTGTCGCGCCATTTCCAGGTGTCCTGCACATAGGCGGTAGTGCGCCAGCTTTCGAGCCGGTTGTTCGACTTCATGGTGTAGTAAAGATTCACTTCCTTATTGTTGTAAGGCAACGAATATCCCGCCGAATCGCGCCATTCCCATTCGTTGATACGGTCGCGGATAATCTCGCGTTTCAGCGATGCTCCCCATTTTAACTTGTGATTCAGGGAGTTGAATTCGCCCGAATGGGTAAGGTCGGCCACTGTCGCATTGAGCTGGTTGCGCGCATGTTCCTGGTATTTACCGATGCCCAGCGTGGCCCCCTCACGGTTGGCCTCTTTCAGATCCATCTTTACCTCGCTCAGAATGTATTCGCCCAAAATGTCGTAATTTTCACTTTCATTGGTTTGAAAAGCCGAAGCCATCAAGCTCAACCGCACATTTTGCTGCGGACGGTAATGGTAGCTCAGAGCGCCGAATCCGGTGCGGAACACATCCTGTTCCTGTCCTTCGAAATACACGGTGAGGTTCCGGCCCATATTATAGGTTCCGAAATTCGTCGATCGGGTTTGCGGACGAAAATTGAACCTGTTTTGTGATATATTCGTCAGAAATGTGAACTCCGATTTGTCGCTCAATTCGTACGTGAAATAACCCTGGTAATCGATAAACGAAGGGTCGTATTCGCCTTTGGTGTCGAGAGTCCCCAGCAGGTAGGACGAGGTCTTGTAGCGAACCCCGTGGAGCTGCGTGAAGCGCTTGCCGGTAGTGCCGAGGTAGGCCGTGGCGCCCAGCAAACTGACCGAAGCCGAGGTCTCGGTCTTCTGTGGCTTTTTATAGCTAATATCGAGTACCGACGACATCTTGTCACCGAATTCGGCATTGAAAGCACCCGACGAAAATCCCACCTTTTCCACCATATCCTGGTTGATGAAACTCAAACCTTCCTGTTGCCCCGATCGTACCAGCAGCGGACGGTATACTTCAATTCCATTGACGTACACCAGGTTTTCGTCGAAACTACCGCCCCGCACATTGTACTGCGAACTCAACTCGTTGTTCGAAGTAACACCGGCAAAGGTAATAAGCAGCGATTCGAAATTGCCCGACGTATTGGGCATCAGCCGGTATTTCGCCGGATCGATATACGACATGGTGGAGGTCTGCCGGCGCTGCGCCACCACTTCCAGATCCTGTATTTCCTGGCTCGCAGGCTGCAGTTCCACCGAAATCTGGATAACTGCCTGTTTGGGGTACAGCATATGACGAATCGTCTTATAACCTACCATCGAATACACGATCGTAATCGAATCCTGAACAGGAGCACTCAACTCGTAGTAACCATTGGGATTGGTAGTGGTGCCAATCTGCACTCCTTCGAAGTACACATTGGCCATCTCGATGCCCCGGTTCGCAGGATCGATTACATAGCCATACACCCTGAATTTGCCCTCGACGGGTTGGGGCGCGGCAAATACGATCCAGGAAATGCAAAGCGAGAGTATACTAAATAGGCAACGGGTCATTGGCATGAGGAAATAAAATAAGCACTGTCAGCTAAACGCAAAACCATCTTCTTTATTATTTTTCAGAAAAAAAACAAACTCACACCGATAATGCTGATGATAGCTCCGATAACGTGATGGGCGGTGATTTTTTCTTTGAACATAATGGCCGAAGGCACGATAATAAGCACCGGCACCAGGGCCATAAAAGTAGAAGCGATTCCCGTTTGGGTATGTTGGATCGCAAACAGCGAGAGCGTGATCCCGACGAAAGGACCGAAAAATGCGCCGATAGAGACCGACTCCACTCCTTTTCTATTTTTAAGGGCATTCACGATCGAGGGCCACCTGCGCAGTGCCGTAATCAGAATAATAAAGCTGATGAGCCCGAAGAAAATCCGGATTTGTGTGGCGGCAATGGCATCGTAATCGCCCAGCCCTTTTTTGCTCAGGATAAGTCCGATCGCCTGGCCCATGGCTCCACCGAAAGCATACAGTAATCCTTTTTTAGGAGCATTGATTTTCAGGCGTTTGTCGGCAATGGCTATCACTATTCCGCTGATGCTCACCACGATAGCCAGGATGCTCATGGGTGCCAGCTTTTCGTCGAGAAAAAACCAGCCGATGGTAGCCGTGAGCATGGGCACCGAGCTCATGATGAGGGTCGAAGTGCGGGACCCGATCATCAGATAGGACTTAAACAGGAATAAATCGCCCAAAAACAAGCCTACAATGCCCGAGAGCCCGAGCCAGAACCATTGGTAGGCCGTAGCATCGGTGGGGATGAATACCTGTTTGGTTACCAGCAGTGTTAACCCCAGCAATACAAACGCCCACACCAGACGGATAATGTTCACCGAAAGCGACCCGATTTGCCGGCCGGCTTTCTCGAAAAACAAGGCGCTCATGGTCCAGCAAACTGCTACCCCGATGGCTGCGATTTCGCCAATATAATTCATATAGAATTGTTTAAAGAAGGTTGAACCCGGAGAAGGGCGTGCAAAGGTACTATTTTTTAGATAATTATTCCCATACATCATGCCTGTCTTTTCTGAAATTTCTCGTATCTTTGTGCGCCTTTTTCAATAAGGTTAAAAATTTTATACTCCAGTATGGTACCACATTACAAAAACAAGCCCCGTCCTGAGAAGGACATGATTTTTGGCATCCGGGCGCTGATTGAAGCGATCGATGCCGGTAAGGAAATTGACAAGATTATGTTGCGCAGGGATATGACCAACGAACTCTCCCGCGAACTGTATAAACGCCTCGAAGGGTTGAACGTGCCGGTACAAAAAGTACCGGTTGAAAAGCTGAATAAAATTACGATGAAAAACCACCAGGGCGTTATTGCGTTTATCGCTCCGGTGAGCTACCAGCGTATCGAAGATATTATTCCCGGAATTTACGAAGAGGGACGTACGCCTTTTATCGTGGTGCTCGATGCCATTACCGATGTACGTAACTTCGGTGCTATTGCCCGCAGCTGCGAATGCGCCGGTGTGGATGCTATCGTGGTTCCGGTGAAGGGAGGGGCCGCACTGAATGCCGATGCTGTGAAGACCTCGGCCGGGGCGCTGATGAAAATCCCGGTATGCCGTGAGGAAAATATTTCCAATGCCCTGAAATTCCTGGCAGCCTCGGGAATCAAACTGATAGCGGCTACCGAAAAAGGAGCCGATACGTATACTTCGGTATCGATGACCGAGCCCGTGGCCATCGTGATGGGCTCCGAAGATGAAGGTATTGCCCCCGAACACCTGCGGCAATGCCACGAGCTGGTGAAAATTCCCATGCTGGGAACCATCGGTTCCCTTAATGTTTCCGTAGCAACCGGAGTGTTGCTCTATGAGGTGGTACGTCAACGTTCAAATTAATATTGTATGGAAAAAAGAACCATTGGGATTCACGAGAAACTGCCTTTGATGCAGAGTTTGCCTTTAAGTATTCAACACCTCACCGCCATGTTCGGGGCCACTATTCTGGTCCCGATTCTTGTAGGCGTCGATCCGGCCATCGCTTTGCTCATGAACGGCATCGGAACACTTATTTATACCTGGATCACCAGGGGTGGAATTCCCGCCTACCTGGGTTCCAGCTTTGCATTTATTTCGCCCATTATTCTCATAGCGACACAGCACGGAGGCTTTAGCCACGCTCAATCGGGATTTATCTTTTTCGGTTTGTTTTTTATCGCCATCTCGTTTGTGGTAAAGAAATGGGGTATCGGCTGGATTGATGTGGTGATGCCGCCTGCCGTAATGGGCGCCGTGGTGGCCATTATCGGGCTGGAGCTCGCTCCTGTAGCAGTGCAGCAATCGGGACTCGCTCCCTGGCCGGCTCAGCCGGGGTCGGTGGTCGCTGCATTCACACCCGATACGAAAACAGTCATAGTTGCAATGTTCACGCTGCTGGTTGGGATTGTAGGTTCGGTAATGTTCCGTGGTTTTATGCAGATTATTCCCATCTTGTTTGCTGTAGTGGCAGGTTATATACTCGCCCTTTTCATGGGGATGGTGGATACTGCCCGTATTATGGAAGCAGGCTGGCTGGCATTACCTTCTTTTAGTGCGCCTGTATACGATCCGAATGCGATTCTTATCATTGCTCCTGCCTGTATCGTGGTGCTGGCCGAACACATCAGTCACCTGATCGTTACCGGTAAGATCACCGGCGAGGACCTGATGAAAAAACCCGGTTTACACCGTTCCTTGCTGGGCGATGGGATTAGCAATGTGGTTTCGGGTTTTGCCGGTTCGCCTCCCAACACTACCTACGGCGAAAATATCGGAGTGATGGCGCTCACCCGTGTGTATTCGGTATGGGTAATCCGGGGCGCTGCGGTGCTGGCTATTGCTTTTTCGTTTATCGGTAAAGTATCGGCCGCCATTTCTACTATCCCTACTGCCGTAATGGGCGGGATTACCATGTTGCTCTACGGAGTAATTGCCGTGCAAGGGTTCCGCATGTTTGTAGAGCAAAAAGTGGATTTCAGCGATAACCGGAACATGGTGCTGGGGGCAGTTACTTTTGTTGTCGGAGTGGGAGGCGCTACGGTTCACCTGGGTTCGGTGGAGTTGAAAGGTATGGCGCTGGCTGCTGTAGTAGGTGTTGTTTTATCGCTGTTCTTCTGGCTCACTAAAAAGATTTCTAACAACTGATCGATGACTGTTTTGTACGAAGATAATCACCTGATTGTGGTGAATAAGTCGTCGTCGGAGATTGTACAGGGCGACAAAACCGGCGACGAGCCCTTACCCGAGGTGGTAAAGCGTTATATCAAAGCGAAGTACAACAAGCCGGGCGAAGTGTTTCTGGGGGTTACCCACAGACTCGATCGCCCGGTGAGTGGTGTCGTGGTTTTTGCGCGTACTTCCAAGGCGTTGGCGCGAATGAATGAACTCTTTCGTACGCACCGGGTGAAGAAGATTTATTGGGCCATCGTAAAAGCAACACCCGAGCCGACCGAAGCACGAATCATCCATCACCTGGTACGAAACGAAAAGCAAAATAAATCCTATGCCTACGATAAACCGGTGCGCGGTTCAAAAGAAGCTATGCTTTCGTACCGCCTGATAGCGCATTCCGACCGCTACAATCTGCTCGAAGTTGAATTGGAGACGGGTCGTCATCACCAGATTCGCTGCCAGCTTGCAAAAATCGGTTGTCCTATTAAAGGCGACCTTAAATACGGCTTTGCCCGCTCCAATCCCAACGGCGGCATCAGTCTCCATGCCCGCCGGGTGGAGTTCATCCATCCGGTTTCCAACCAACCTGTCGCGGTAGAAGCTCCTGTCCCCGACGATGAACCGCTGTGGAAGGCCTTTGGCGTTTTTGACTAAAAAACCCATCCTGTACTGCCAACGGTGCATCGTTCTTGTTTTTATTTTCTGAACCCAAAAATACTATCGGTCAAATGGGTATCTTTTGTCATTTTTATTAAAAGAGAATCATTGATGGTATAGTAAGTATTATTAATTGCGATATTATTTTTTCGTTCGGAATAATCTTCCTCAGATCTGCCATAGGGACAAGGACCAATATACACTTCTTCATCTTCAATCTTAACATAAGTAGAGTCTTTTTTGTTGTAAATCCATATTCGATAATCCCCTAGTCCTCTCCAGATATTATCAATATCGTTTATAGTTAGTTGGGAATCGATAATTTGGCGGGGTGTATTGGGTAAAACTACGCAAAACAGGTTGGTCTCTTCTTCATGATAGCTTTTATAATCCAGACAAACCAGATACTCGGTATTGGTTGGATTTTCTATATATACATTGCTTACCGAATAAAGAGTATCTCTGCAAGAAACAGAAAAACTGACGGCTATGATCGCCAAAAGAAGATATAATACACTTGTTTTCATGTTATTTGTTGTAAAAATAAGTTATTCTTTGATCAATTTTTGTACAGACAGCCTGGTTGTCTGCATATATGTTTTTTAAATTCTGTTTGAATTCAGAAAAAGTTTTTACAGTAAGGCTTTTCCTCTATTTGTATTGTTACAATCGATTACACTACATTGTTGAATCAGCAATATTCAAAGCATGGTTGGCAGCCGGTTTTATCTGTCTTATACTGCCAGCCGTGCTTATGTTGTTTTTATTTTCTGAACCCAAAAATACTATCGGTCAAATGGGTATCTTTTGTCATTTTTATTAAAAGAGAATCATTGATGGTATAGTAAGCATTATAAATTGTGATATTATTTTTTCGTTCGGAATAATCTTCCTCATGTCTTCCATACTCACAAAAAGGAAATAACTCTCGGTCTTCAATTTTTACGTAAGTAGAGTCTTTTTTGTTGTAAATCCATACTCGATAATCCCCTAGTCCTCTCCAGATGTTATCAATATCGTTTATAGTCAGTTGGGAGTCGATAATTTGGCGGGGTGTATTGGGTAAAACTACGCAAAACAGGTTGGTCTCTTCTTCATGATAGCTTTTATAATCCAGACAAACCAGATACTCAGTATTGGTTGGATTTTCTATATATACATTGCTTATCGAATAAAGAGTATCTCTGCAAGAAACAGAAAAACTGACGGCTATGATCGCCAAAAGAAGATATAATACACTTGTTTTCATGTTATTTGTTGTAAAAATAAGTTATTCTTTGATCAATTTTTGTACAGACAGTCTGGTTGTCAGCATATATGTTTTTTAAATTCTGTTTAAATTCAGAAAAAGTTTTTACCGTGAGGCTTTTTTCTATGTTTGTCTCGCTGCACCCGAATGACCGCAGCTCATTAAACATTAATGCGTAATAACCTGGATAGTCTTGAGTAGGTAGGTGATTGTTTGGAGACCAATAATACAAAAGACTATTAGCCATCCTAATATAACTCCTATAATAAGCCCAACCTTCACAAAGGGCAACCTGCTCCCAATTTGAATCTCCTTTACTCCCGTATGCACCTTCGAGAATTGGATCTGTGGTAGTCAGGGCATTCCCAGCCTCGGTCCCTATAAGGCTTGACCAGTATAAGGAAGCATTCATGTAACCTTTTTCAAGCTTTACACGCTGAAAATGAGAGCTGTGAGTTAATTCGTGCCAAATGTTTGTTGTATATTGTTTTACTGCCTTATCTTCTGTCAACAACCAATCGTTACTCGTTTGATATTTTTCAATATTTCCGCCGGCAAGTATAATATCCGGCGCTGCATTGGCAATAACGCCTTCAAGCAATACTGCCGGTACAGTCACGACCGCAGCTCCCGGGAATGCAATTGAGATTGCCACTAATCCTGTGAATAAACCAGCCCCATAGGTATTGAGATGATTTTGTAACAAAGGAGTACTACTGCTTCCTGCCCTTTCGAGTAAAGCTACTTTTAAATTTACCGGGGGTCTGGTTATTCCGTGATTGTCGCATATTGTCATATAATCATAAAATGCATTATTGGTAATACATGCATCCCAGCCACCATCGCCCGAGTTGAGGGTTGCATCATAGTTGTCTTTGCTTTGTACGCCTAAACAGAACTTTTGTACCCACAGACATACAGCCCCAAGGGTGACTCTATCAAAATTCCATGTATTCATGCCATTTCTACCTGTAAAATAGATTGTATGAATGGGATCGAGTATATACGATTCTTTAGCCTCATAATAACCATTTGCGTCGGTATATGTACTTCCCCAATAAAACCACGTAAGAAAATGCATTTTAACACCTTTGACTGGTAGTTCTGTTGCACTGCCCGAGTTATTTATTTTTACTTTCAATGTTCCGCTCGGATAATAGAATGTTGCCAACTTAATGGTTTTCCCAAATATCCTGCGTTCAGCGATTCGCTGTTTGCTAATAGTGAATCTAATGCAATTTGCATGTTTTCGACGCTGAATGGATTGTTGAGTTGTTTTCCCAGTACGATCGGTCGCAGGGGTCGATTGATATCCTCTGCCACAGCAGCAGGGCCGGAGTCGTGCAGATTTCTTTCAAGGTCATGCTTCTCACATGCGGTCAGTGTAAATACAAGTACAAATAAATAAAATAGTTTTTTCATAAACGCAATTGTTTACGAATGCTTCATAGAGTCCTCGTGTTTTTAGGCTACAGCATTCAGATGTGTTTTTCTTTTTAATATAGGTTGTGGTCGGAATTTGGATTTCCATCGATTTAAGTGTGCCGGCATCAAACCGACTTCAAGGCCCTGATTACACGGTTAATTTGTAATCCAAACAAATTTTTCATTTTCGACAAATACGTTTCATAGTTTTTTCGTACTCACGTATTTTGTACGTTACTGTTGTTCACGTACAAAATAAATCCCAGTTTCTCTAATTGATGTTCATGGCGGGTGTTGCTTTTTCTTTTTTTGTATGTTGGGTAACATCTTCATATCTCTAACTCCCTTTTTTCGGTATGTGCAGTATGCATTGTTCATCCATGAAAATAAGAAAGCGATATTTTTTACAGTCAATCATTCGTTCATACTTCCATCGGATACAAATATATAAAATATGTGTTTGCAAAGCAAAATCAATATAAAAAATATTTTGGTTGCTATTCTTGTTTTTGCCAACTGTCTCCAAGTCGGCTTGTTGGTTGGTGTTGGACCGATGGCAAACTTCAATTCGTAAAAGTAAGGTTGAGTCATCACTGGAAAGTGCCGATCAGTTTAAAAACATAGTTATGATCAGCTTGTCCGGTAATCCATGAACAGAAGACTGTCGATTAGCAAACGAGCGGTAGCATAGTCCGGTAACTGGCGGTTCCATACTCTTTTCGGCATCCTCTAGTGCTGGACAGAGGTTAACCTTACGCAGGAATAAAAGGCAGTTGCCCCGCAAAAACTACCGATCAGGCAAACGGGTGCTGTTCTTAAGGGGAAGCCCGGGGGAGAAGTTCCTCAGTTTATTTCAATAATTGCTGGGTAAAGCGTTTTGCAAAAGCTTCCAGCCCCGGATCGCGGGCTCCCATTAATAAGATGACGCAGGGCGATTGAATCCGGGAGCGAAGGGTTGTCGCCAACATTTCCCTGTCCTCTTCAAAAAATGCATTTGCCCCTTTCAGCTTCAGGTCATTGATCAGGTCGGCGGCCGAAATATCTTTTACGGCAGTACCTCCGGCATAAAAAATTTCGCTCATCCATATTTCATCTTCCGGCCGGAGTGCCCGCGCAATTTCTTCAACAAAATCGGCACGCAAAAAGCGGGTGGGCCCGTAACCATGAGGTTGAAACCAGGCTATGACTTTGGGCGCTATAGGCTGGCAGGCCCGGATGGAAGCCGCACATTTTGCCGGGTTGTGGGCATAGTCGTCTATTACTGCTACGCCATTGCGTTGAGCAATAAGCTGATGACGGCGGTAGATGCCTTCGTAGCGGGCCAGCACTTCGGCGCATTGCTGGGCGCTTATACCTACTGTTTGCACGACTGCCAGGGTGGCTAAGGCATTTTCCATCGAATGACGGCCGGGAGCATTCATTTTGAAAGCGACGGCGTCGGCTTCGAACTCGATGGTAAAACCTTGTTGGCGGAAGTTGCGGCCGGTATGACCCGCAGCTGGTCGCTGCTCGTTGTATTCTCTATTCGTTGCTGCAGCCGGCTGTTCTTCCAGTCCGAAATCGTTGCGGCTGTCGACCGAAAGCCGGGCAGCCAGCGGATTGCTCTGGTTAGTAATGAAACGGGTTTTGGTATGATCGCGAAACTCCCCGAACAGTCGCATCAATTCGTCGATTTCCTGATGATCTTTGTCGATATTGAGTAAAAGACCGATCTCGGGATGGTATTTCACGATCGAACCGTCGCTCTCGTCGGCCTCAATCACCAGCCAGTCGCCCTTTCCTGCAATTGCGTTCCCTATTTTCCCCCGTTTAATGAGCGTGGTAAGGCCGGCTCCGCTGATAATGGAAGGGTGTAGTCCCGCATACTCCAGTACATCGAAAATCATGGCCGAAACAGTGCTTTTTCCCGAAGTCCCTCCTACGGCAATTGTTTTTTTGCTTTCCGAAATTAAGGCCAGTACATCCGAACGTTTAAGAATCGGAATTCCCATTTCCTTCGCTTTTTTTACTTCGTAAACCGTATCTTCAATGGCGGTTGATACCACCACCAGATCGGTGAGGCCGGTAATTCCGCTTCCGTCCTGTACAAAACAGGAAATACCCTCGGTTTCCAGTTTTTCGCGGGTTTCGTTGGGCGTGTCGGGTGTGAAGTAGCGATCGCTACCGCTTACGGTTTTGCCAATTCCGGCCAGGTACTGGGCAATGGCGCTCATGCCGGTTCCGGCAATTCCAATGAAAAAAGGGTGGTGAAAGTCGTTTAATTGCATGAGAAAAATATTTTACACAAAAGTAAATTTTATCTGCCGAATGCACAACTGTTGACGGTGATATTGTAGAGGCCGCCGGTTGAATATCCGGTGAGGCGGAAGTCAACTGGTTTGTTTACAGCAGATTTGGAAAGGATCGTGCGGCTACTTATTGTATTGGCGACAATAATTACGATCGAAGATATTGTATAAAATACAATATATAAAACATTGATAATGTGTTTTATAACATAAAATAATTGCATTATTTATATCGAAAAAGATTTTATTTTTGCAACGTAATTACAGCCAGGTTTATGTCGGAACAAGTTTATAATCCTCATGTGTCGGTCGATTGTGTCGTTTTCGGTTTCGATGGCGAGCAGTTGAAGGTGCTGTTGCTGGAACGGAACATCACCGAGCAAAACACGGAGTTTAACGATAAGAAACTGCCGGGGAGTATTATTCTGGAAGAAGAGGATCTGGACGATGCTGCCACACGTATTTTGAACGAGCTTACCGGGATGAGGAATATTTACCTCAGTCAGTTTCATAGTTTTGGAAATCCTGCACGTACGGGTAATCCCCGTGATGTGCTTTGGCTCGAGAAAACCACCCAGTTAAAGATCGGCCGGATCGTGACGGTTGCCTATGTGGCATTGATAAAGATCGACCGGAAGCTGGCGTTTGCCTCGGAAGTATCGAAAGCCAAGTGGTACGATGTGAAGTTGGTAAAGGACATGAACCTGGCCTTCGACCACCGGGAGATTATCCTGAAGGGCTTGGAGCATATACGCCGGAACACGGATCTGAATCCGCATGCATTGTTTGAGTTGCTTCCACGGAAGTTTACCATCAGTCAGTTGCGCACTCTGTACGATATGGTGCATCAAACCCGGTCCGATGTTCGGAATTTTCAGAAAAAAGTAGCTCAATGGCCTTTCGTGGTGATGCTCGACGAAACAGAAAAGAATGTAGCGCACCGGGCGGCGAGGTTGTATAAGTTTGACAGAAAGAAGATTAATTATTAATGAACCATTCAATCATGTATTTACTAGGATTTGATTTAGGTAGTTCGTCGGTAAAAGCCAGTTTGGTTGATGCCCGCACGGGTGTTTGTGTAGCCACCGATTTTTATCCCCGCCCCGAGATGCAGATAAAGTCGCTGAAGGCCGGATGGGCCGAGCAGGATCCTCATAGCTGGTGGTTAAACCTGAAGGCGGTCACCAAATCGGTGGTAGCTCAAGCCGCTGTACAACCGCAGGAGATTGGTGCGATCGGTATTTCGTATCAAATGCACGGGTTGGTGCTGGTAGACGAATCGTTGCAGGTGTTGCGCGATTCGATTATCTGGTGCGACAGCCGTGCGGTGCCCTATGGCGAAAAGGCGCTGAAAGAGTTGGGCGAAGAAAAATGCCTGTCGCATTTATTGAATTCGCCGGGTAATTTCACCTTATCGAAGTTGGCCTGGGTAAAGGAAAACGAGCCGGAGCTTTATAAGAAGGTCAGGTATTTCATGCTGCCCGGCGATTACATTGCTATGCGCATGACGGGTAAGGTGTGTACTACCGCTTCCGGTTTGTCGGAAGGTATAGCCTGGGATTTTCAACAGGAAGCGCCTGCCGGTTTTCTGTTGGATTATTTTGGGTTCGACGCTGCGTTGATTCCCGAACTAGTGCCTACCTTCGGGATGCAGGGAGGTATTACAGCGGCAGTTGCCGAAGAGCTCGGACTGGCCGAGGGCACACCGGTAACCTACCGTGCCGGCGATCAGCCCAATAACGCGTTATCGCTCAACGTGCTCCATCCGGGTGAGGTGGCTGCTACGGCCGGTACTTCGGGAGTGGTATACGGGGTGAATGCCGATTCGAACTACGACCCGCAATCGCGTGTCAATTCGTTTGCGCACGTAAATCACCTTCCCGGTGCCAAACGCATTGGTGTGTTGTTGTGCATCAATGGTACTGCCATCCTGAATACCTGGATAAAAAATAATGTAGCTCCCGAGGGGGTCAGTTATGCCGATATGAACCAGCTGGCTGCTGCGGTACCGGTTGGGAGCGAAGGTTTAACCATCCTGCCCTTTGGCAATGGTGCCGAGCGGGTGCTGGGTAATGCGGAGCCGGGTTGTTCGGTGCATGGTATTAATTTTCTCCGGCATGGTAAAGCACATTTAATCCGCGCTGCTCACGAAGGAATTGCCTTTTCGTTTAAATACGGGATGGATATAATGAACCAAATGGGAATTGAAACCACTACCATCCGGGCGGGGCATGCCAATTTATTTCTGAGTCCCATTTTCCGTCAAACGCTTGCCAATATTACCGGAGCTACCATCGAACTGTACAATACCGACGGATCGGTGGGTGCTGCCCGCGGGGCGGGGATAGGCGCCGGGATTTACAAGGATGCAGCGGAGGCTTTTGCTACCCTCACGAAGGTGGCAGTGGTGCGGCCGGAACCCTCGGAAGTGGAAGCGACGAAGGAGGCGTATCATCGTTTTGCAGTACGCTGCGCTTCGTTACGCTGATCAACGATTGACAATTAACAATTAACAAGTAATAAAATTATGACAAACAAGGTGTATTTTCCTTCGGTGGAAAAAATCAAATTCGAGGGTAAAGAAAGCAAGAACCCGATGGCATTCCGTTACTACGATGCCGAAAAAGTAGTTTATGGCCGCAAAATGAAGGATTGGTTCAAGTTCTCCATGGCCTGGTGGCATACCCTCTGCAGCGAATCGGACGATCCGTTCGGAGGGCCTACCAAATCCTTCCCGTGGAAACAAGACTCCGATCCCGTTCAGGCTGCCAAAGATAAACTGGATGCCGGTTTCGAATTCATGCAAAAAATAGGTATCGGCTACTACTGCTTCCACGATATCGATCTGGTGGACGAGGGTGATTCGATTGAAGAGTACGAAACGCGTCTGAAAGCTGTAGTGGCTTATGCTAAACAAAAGCAACAGGAAACAGGAATCAAGTTGTTGTGGGGTACTGCCAATGTGTTCTCTCACAAACGTTACATGAACGGGGCGGCTACCAATCCCGATTTTGATGTGGTGACGCGTGCTGCCACGCAAATCAAGAATGCCATCGATGCTACCATCGAACTGGGTGGCGAAAACTATGTATTTTGGGGTGGTCGCGAAGGCTATATGAGCCTTCTGAATACCGATATGAAGCGCGAAAAAGAACACCTGGCTACCATGCTCAAAATCGCCCGCGATTATGGTCGTTCCAAAGGCTTTAAAGGTAATTTCCTGATCGAACCGAAACCAATGGAACCCACTAAACACCAGTACGATGTGGATGCCGAAACCGTGATCGGATTTCTTCGTCACCATGGTCTGGATAAGGACTTCAAACTCAATATCGAAGTAAATCACGCTACGTTGGCCGGACATACCTTCGAACACGATTTACAATGTGCGGTGGACGCCGGCATGCTGGGTTCCATGGACGCCAACCGTGGCGATTATCAGAACGGCTGGGATACCGATCAGTTCCCGATCGACCTCAACGAACTCACACAGGCCATGCTGGTGATTCTGAAAGGCGGTGGTTTGCAGGGCGGTGGCACCAATTTCGATGCGAAACCTCGTCGTAATTCTACCGATCTCGAAGATATCTTTATTGCCCACATTGCCGGTATGGATGCCTTTGCCCGTGCCCTGGAGGCAGCTGCAGGAATTCTCGAAGCGTCGCCTATCCCGACCATGTTGAAAAACCGTTATGCTTCGTTTGATGCCGGTAAGGGGAAGGAGTTTGAAGAAGGGAAACTTAGCCTGGAGGATTTGCGTGCGCTGGCCGTGGCTAAAGGTGCCGAACCTGCGCAAATCAGCGGGAAACAAGAACTTTACGAAGCAATCGTGAATATGTATATTTAATGGAGCTTGGTTGGAAACCACATTTCTTCTGAAAGGAAAACAGGAGAAATGAACTTCTGCGAAGCGTATAAAAAGTGGGGCGGGGAAATCATTTTCTCCCTCCACTTTCACTTGTTTATTAACAATCCTTACTTCAAAAACCATCAGCAACATGTCTTCTAATAAAAATCCTCTCTATCTGACGGGTATAACACTCGTGGCCACCCTGGGTGGTTTACTTTTCGGTTACGATACGGCCGTGATTTCCGGAACCGTGAGTTCGCTCCGTGTTTTCTTTGTCGATCCTATGGGGCTCTCGCCCGACCTGGCCAATGCAATGGAAGGTTTCATTGTGAGCAGTGCTCTTATCGGCTGTGTGATCGGTGCTTCAATTGCGGGCTTTGTAAGTCAGAAATTCGGACGGAAACCCGCGTTGCAAATTGCAGCGGTGCTGTTCCTCCTGTCGGCCATCGGTTCGGCCTGGCCCGAAATGTTTCTCGGGATGCCGGGATCGGGCGATCATACTTTTGCCGACTTATTTATTTTTTACCGCATTATCGGTGGTGTGGGAGTAGGTATGGCTTCCATGGTTTCGCCCATGTATATTGCCGAGGTGGCACCGCACGACAAACGCGGAGCATTGGTTTCGTGGAATCAGTTCGCGATTATCTTCGGGATGTTGGTGGTTTATTTCGTGAATTATGCCATTGCCCTTCAGGGCGATACGGGTTGGCTGAATACTACCGGCTGGCGCTGGATGTTTGCTTCTGAAATCATTCCCGCCACCTTGTTTCTGATCTTCCTGTTTGTAGTTCCCGAAACCCCGCGCTGGCTGGTGATGAATGCCAAAAAAGATAAAGCGCGTACCATTCTGGTGAAATTGGTGGGTTCGGGCGAAGCTGAAGTCGAAATCGACGATATTCAACGGAGTCTCGACCTGGATGCCACCCAGTCGCTTAAGCCTTATTATCAGTTTCTGGTAACCTGGATACTACTGTTCTCGGCCGCTTTTATAGGACTGAAATATGCCGGTAATTCCAATGCATTCGAAATTTCGTTGATCGGAAGTTTTGCCATCGCCCTCGTTGCCCCCATTCGCTCGTTCGGATTTAAAATTATTGCGGTAGGGGTGTTGTTGTCGGCTTTCCAGCAGTTTGTCGGAATCAATGTGGTGTTGTACTATGCCCCCGAAATTTTCAAATCGATGGGTTCGGGTACCGATACCGCCTTGTTGCAGACCATTATTGTCGGAGTGATCAACCTTTCGTTTACCGTTCTGGCCATTCTTACCGTCGATAAATTCGGTCGTCGCCCGCTGCTTATTATTGGTGCGCTTATTATGGCAGTTGCCATGGCCGGACTCGGAACCGGATTTGCGGGAAGCTGGCCGGGTGGACTGAAGCTGTTTTTCATGCTGATGTACACGGCCGGTTTTGCCATGTCGTGGGGACCGGTATGCTGGGTAATGCTGGCCGAGATTTTCCCCAATTCGGTGCGTTCGAGCGTGATGTCGATTGCCGTGGCTGCCCAGTGGGTATCCAACTTCCTGGTATCGTGGACATTCCCGATGATGAATAAAAACGAAGCCCTCGTCGGTCAGTTCAATCATGGTTTTTCTTATTGGGTATATGGCGTGATGGGAATTCTGGCCGCAGTTTTCATTTGGAAGATGGTCCCCGAAACCAAGGGTAAAACGCTCGAGGAGATGAATAAACTTTGGAAAAAGTAAATCATTTTTTCTTCGTATCTTTGCCGGCGGTTATCGTAACATTCCATTATGCTATATCCCTCGAATTTTGAAACGAAGATTGATTTCAGCAGTATTCGTACCTTACTGCTCAATTCTTGCATATCCACACTAGGAAAAGATAAAGTAGGCGAAATCCGCTTTTCTTCCGATTTCGATACGGTGCAACTGCAAATAAGCCAGACCGAAGAGCTGTTGCGTTTGTTGACCGATGCCGGCGAAACCCTTCCTGTAGGCGATTTTTTCGACCTGCGCGAAGGGCTTTCACGCATCAGGGTGGAGGGGCTGTTTCTCGACGAACAGGAAGTGTTCGAGCTCCGGCGGGCCTTGGAAGCTGTGCGGCGCGTAGTCGATTTTATCGCCAAAAAGGAAGCCGAACAATTTCCCCGTTTGCACGATATGATTCGGGGGGTGGAGCTTTTTCCCGGGATTCTGAAACGCATCGATTTGATTCTGGATAAATTCGGAAAGATAAAGGATAATGCTTCGCACGAATTAGCCTCCATTCGCCGGCAGATGATTCAGGTACAATCGTCGGTGTCGCGATCGTTGAATCAGATTTTACGTCAGGCGCAGGCCGATGGCTACGTTGAAAAAGATGTAAGCCCTACGCTGCGCGAAGGGCGGTTGGTAATACCGGTTTCGCCGGCGTTTAAACGCAAGCTTTCGGGTATAGTGCACGATGAGTCGGCCAGCGGGAAAACGGTTTTTATCGAGCCTGCACAGGTGGTGGAGGCCAACAACCGTATCCGCGAGCTGGAAGGGGAGGAGCGGAGGGAGGTAATCCGTATCCTTACCGAGTTTACCGCATTTTTACGGCCTTTTACCGATGCGGTTATTGAATCGCAATATTTCTTGGGCGAAGTCGATTTTTTGCGCTCGAAGGCTTTGCTGGCCCGGAAAATAAATGCCATCAAACCCAAAACCGATCCGGTTTGTCAGCTCGAATGGCGACGGGCCGTGCATCCGCTCTTGTACCTGTCGCTCGAGAAACAAGGTAAGCAGGTGGTTCCCCTGGATATTCAGCTGAATGAGCAACAGCGCATCCTGCTCATTTCCGGGCCCAACGCGGGAGGAAAGTCGGTGTGCCTGAAAACAGTGGTACTGCTCCAATACATGTTGCAGTGCGGTTTGCTCATCCCCGTGCATCCCGATAGCCGTTGCGGTATCTTCACCCGTATTTTTATCGATATCGGCGACGAGCAATCCATCGAAAACGATTTGTCGACTTACAGCTCGCACCTTACTAATATGAAGTATTTCGTGCGTCACAGTACCGATTCCACCTTGATTTTGATTGATGAATTCGGCACCGGTACCGAACCGATGATCGGAGGAGCGATAGCCGAGGCCACTCTCGAACGCTTCAACCGCAACAAAGCTTTCGGAGTAATAACTACTCACTACACCAATTTAAAACATTATGCCGAGGATGCCGAAGGAATTGTAAATGGCGCCATGCTCTACGATCGCCAGCACCTTCAACCCTTGTTTATGCTGGAAATCGGTAATCCGGGTTCGTCGTTTGCCATCGAAATTGCCCGGAAAATCGGACTCCCGGAGGACTTAATAGCCGATGCGGCCGAAAAGGTAGGTTCGGAACACCTCGATTACGACAAGCACCTTCAGGATATCGTGCGCGATAAACGCTACTGGGAGAAAAAACGTCAGCAGATCCGGCTGAAGGAAAAACGCCTCGAAGAACTCGAAGCCCGTTATGAAGCCGACATGACCGAGATCAACCGTCAGCGAAAGGAAATTACCAATAAAGCAAAAGCCGAAGCGCAGCAATTGCTTTCCGAAGCCAATGCCCGGATCGAAAATACCATCCGCAGTATTAAAGAGGCACAGGCCGATAAGGATAAAACCAAAGCGGTACGCAGCGAGTTGCAGGAATTTCGCGATCGTGTGTTGCAATTGGAGCCGACCGAAAAAAAACTTTCGCAGGGAAAAAGGACCGACGATCACCGTCCATCAATACCTGGTAAAACAACTTCACCCGATCGGCAGTCGACGGGAGAGAAAACCAAGGGTTTTGAACCGGGTATGTCGGTACGATTAAAAGATCAGTCGGCAACGGGCACCATCCTCGAAGTGCAGGATAAACTGGCGGTCGTAGCATTTGGCAGTCTTAAATCGACGGTACGACTCAACCGGCTCGAGCCGGTAAGCAATAACCAGCTTAAAAAGGAAAAACGTCAGGTTTTTGCTAAGTCGACGGTGACCGAAGAAGTTCGCAGCCGTAAATTAAATTTCAGTCCGGAGATCGATCTGCGCGGGATGAGGGCCGACGAAGCGTTGCAGGCGGTGACGTATTTTATTGATGATGCTGTGATGGTCGGAGTGTCCGGCGTGCGGATTCTGCACGGTACCGGTACCGGAGCATTGCGGCAGATTATACGGCAGTACCTGGCCACTGTCAGCGGTGTTAAAAGTTTTCGCGACGAGCATGTGCAGTTGGGAGGAGCGGGAATAACCATTGTGGAGATGGATGTGTAATGCAAGGTCGACTGTCCGGGAATGAAAAAAACAATCCATACTGTTCCGCCCACACAGGGAATTAAATATGCGGGGTCGAAACTTAAAATTTTACCTTATATCGTTGGATTGATCGGCGAGTTGGATATCGATACCGTACTGGACGGGTTTAGCGGCTCCACCCGCGTTTCGCAGGCTTTTGCCAAATCGGGCTACCTTACTACCTCCAGCGATATCTCGGTATGGTCGGAAACCTTTGCCCGCGCATATCTTTTAAATAAACGCTCGCCGGCCCATTATCGGCCTATCATCGATCATTTGAATTCGCTGAAAGGTTACGAAGGTTGGTTCTCGGAGCATTATGGGGGCACTCTCCAGAATACTGCCAAACGGCCTTTTCAGTTGAAAAATACCCGTAAACTCGATGCCATCCGGGCAGAGATCGATACCATGAACCTGGATGAAATAGAACGGGCCGTGGCATTAACCAGCCTCATCCTGGCGCTCGATTCGGTCGATAACACCCTCGGACACTACGTAGCCTATTTGTCGGGATGGTCGGTTCGCTCGCACAAAGAATTAAAACTGGAGCTTCCCCTGCTGTTCGTGAATACCCGCGATAACCAGGTAGTGAGAGGCGATATTTTCGACACGGTGTGTAACCGGCGTTTCGATCTGGCTTATTTTGATCCGCCTTACGGGTCGAACAATGCCAAGATGCCACCCAGCAGGGTGCGTTATAATTCTTATTATCATATTTGGACCACTGTCATACTCAACGACCGGCCAACCCTGTTTGGAAAGGCCAACCGGAGGGTCGATTCCCGCGACGGGGTCTCGGCCTCGGTTTTTGAAGAGTATAGAAAAGACCGTGAAGGGAATTTTCTTGCGTTACAATCCATCAAAAAACTGATCGATGCTACCAATGCCAGCTATGTTCTGTTTTCGTATAGTTCGGGCGGCAGGGCAACCCGGAACGAACTGTTCGATATCCTGCGGTCGTCCGGCAGGTTGCTCAAGGCCCTGGAAATCGATTACCGAAAAAATGTAATGAGCCAGATGCGGTGGACACATGAGTGGACCGGCAACGATACAGCCTATAAAGAATATTTGTTCCTCATCGAAAAGTATTGATTTGCTGCCCGATGTGCCGAAATTCCCGGGTACGGCTTATTTTAATTGAATTTTCACAACAGTATCGAAGCGGAATGGCTTTTCGGTGCGGTTTACATTGATGAATAAATTTCCTTCTCCGGTGTTTCCCCACCAGGTAGGGAAGTAGTTGAGCTCTGCTCCGCTGTATTGAAACCAGATTCCGTTTACCTGGTTATGGTCGATGCCGCGTGCATTCAGATACCCTACGTTGGGATGCAGCCAGTGTGCAAACACCGTTTTATCTTTTTGCGTATAACGTCCCCAGTCGGGCTTAGGCAGTGCCGACCTGCCGCAACCATAAATGCTTTCATGATTCACCTGCATCCATTTACCGACTTCGGTCAGAATTTCGACCGATTCGGCAGGGATGTTTCCACGCGCATCAGGACCCACGTTCAACAATAAATTACCATCTTTGCTGACACAATTCACCAGGGTATGAACCACCAGCTCGGCCGATTTCCAATCCTTGTCGAACTCGGCATATCCCCAATGATCGTTGAGTGTCAGGCAGGTTTCCCAGGGAATGGGATTCCCGTATTTGTCGGTGAGCGGAACATCGGGAATGCCCTGTTCGGGAGTTTCAAAGTCGCCGAGCGCTGTAACCGTACGGGTGCGGTTGGCAGTCCCTTCGTGTATTTCGAGCCGGTTGTCGAGAATTATACCCGGTTGATGCCGGCGTACCATCTCCACCAGTTCGCGTGCTTTCCATTTGTCGCCGGTGTAGTCGCCAAAGGAGTAATCGAACCACATAATGTCGAGTTTGCCGTAACCGGTAACCAATTCTTCTACCTGTCCGTGCATGTATTTCAGGTAATTATCCCAGTTGAATTTTCGTTTGGCGTATTCCTTGTCGTCGCGTTGCGGATGGTTACCCACATTGGGATAATCGGGATGATGCCAGTCGATGATGGAGTAATAGAGGCCCACTTTAATGCCTTCGGCACGGAATGCATCCAGAAATTCGCGCACTAAATCGCGGCCCTGGAAACGGGGCGAAAGCTTGTAATCGGTCAGTTTGCTATCGAAGAGGCAATAGCCGTCGTGATGTTTTGAAGTCATGACCGCATATTTCATACCTGCCGCCTTAGCGAGCCGCGCCCATTGGCGTGCGTCGAAATCAACCGGATTAAATGCCTCGATGTATTTCTGGTAGGCTTCGGTCGTGATACGCTCATTCGATTTCACCCATTCGCCACGTGCCGGTACGGCATATGCGCCGAAATGGATAAACATCCCGAACCTGTCGTGCCGCCACCAGGCAGTGCGGTCCATTACCTTCTGATAGTTGGACATATAGGCTTGCGAAGCTTGTTGTTGATTGCCGGTTTGCCGGCCATAAGCCATCAAGCAGAGTACAAGGGCAGCAATTAGCGCTGATAGACGTGTTTTTTGCATGGTGTTTTTCTTTTGGTTACACAAAAGTAAAGAATAAATTGTTTCCCTCAAAACCTTGGCCGGGGAACTTCCATTTTCAATAAAAAATTGTACTTTTGACAACTAAATCCGTATTGTATGACGTTATTGAATATACTCGATTTTACATTGCCGCTCACCGATCCGGTGTTGAAGTTTCTCATCATCCTGATCATTATCCTTTTTGCGCCCTTATTACTGAATAAATTGCGCATTCCTCACCTGCTCGGCTTAATCATTGCCGGTGCGGCCATAGGTCCGTTCGGATTGAACCTGATGGCCCGCGATAGCAGTATCATTCTTTCGGGAACAGCCGGCTTGCTTTATATCATGTTTTTAGCCGGGTTGGAAATCGATTTGGACGACTTTAAAAAAAACAGCCGTAAAAGTTTAGTATTCGGCATGTTTACCTTTCTCGTTCCCATGATCATGGGAGTGCTAGCCGGACTGTATGTGCTTGATTTTTCGGCGGCTACTTCCGTTTTGCTGGCAAGTATGTTTGCTTCGCATACGCTTATTGCCTATCCCATTATCAGTAAACTGGGAGTTGCCAGAAACCGGGCAGTAAGCATCAGTGTAGGCGGAACCTTGATTACCGATACGCTGGCCCTGCTGGTGCTGGCGGTGATCGTGGCTACTACCCAGGGTGAAGTGACTCCGGCTTTCTGGATCCGGATGATCGTTCAGCTGGTGGTGTTCGGCCTCATCGTGATGCTGGGGTTTCCCCTTATCGGACGGTGGTTTTTCCAGCGTTTTACCGATAATGTGGGCCAATACGTTTTTGTACTGGTGATGGTTTTTCTTGGGGCGGTATTGGCCGAGTTGGCCGGTATCGAAGCGATTATCGGTGCGTTTCTCACCGGTTTGTCGCTCAATCGCCTGATTCCTTCTACCTCTCCGCTCATGAATCGGGTCGAGTTTGTAGGGAATGCCATTTTTATTCCGTTCTTTTTAATCGGAGTAGGAATGCTGATCGATTACCGGGCTTTTTATAAAGACCTCGATACGCTGAAGGTTGCAGGGGTGATGATCGTAGTTGCCAACGTGGCGAAATACAGCGCAGCCTGGTTGACGCAGAAAACGTTCCGGCTATCGGCCGATGAACGGCGAATTATTTTCGGATTAAGCAATGCTCAGGCTGCGGCGACGCTTGCCGCAGTGCTGGTCGGTTATAATATTATTTTAGGGTATACCGACGCCGGACTGCCTGTTCGTTTGTTGAACGATAGTGTGTTGAACGGTACCATTCTGATGATTCTGGTCACCTGTACGATTGCGACTTTTGAAGCGCAAAAAGGGGCCAAGAACATTGCTCTTTCCGAATTAGATAACGCACAGGCCACGAGTCGCGAAATCAAAGAGCGGGTATTGGTGCCGTTGAGTAATCTGTCCACGGCTCCCCGGCTCATTCATTTGGCCTACCTGCTCAGTACCAAAAAGTCGGAGGGCTTTTTTACCATGCATGTGATGAACAACCAGTCGAAAGAGGCCGGCCCCGCTCCGGCTGCTCAGCAAGTGACGGCTATTGCCGAAGAAAAGGCGCAAAGCCTGGGGACGCATATCACCAATATTGTTCGTTACGATTTAAATATCGCCAACGGGATTTCGGGTGTGGTAAAGGAAAATAAAATTACCGATCTGGTACTCGGGTTCCATATCCGCAACGAAGAGTCGGATTCGTTTACAGGCCACCTGATCGATGATGTGCTTTCCAAGTGCAATACGTCGACTTTTATTGTCAAACCGGGCATCAAACCGATCGCCGACTGTAAGCGCCACCGGATTATCGTCCCCGAAAATGCCGAAAAGGAACTGGGCTTTCTGTTTTGGTTGCTTAAGGTGTGGAATATATCGCGCACTACCGGAGCAGAGCTCGAATTTTACGCATCCAATACCACGCTGCAAATGATCAGGGCTATCCATGTGAAACATCCGGTACGATCCGAATTCAGAGAGTTTGCAGGATGGGAGTATTTACCTACCTTGCTCAAGACTTTACAACCCGACGATAACCTCATTGTAGTGATGAGCCGTCGTGATAAGCCCTCGTATCATCCGTACATGAATAAAATACCTTACCTGCTGGGCAGTTCGCTCGTCGAACAAGGTTTTGTGCTGTTATATCCGATGCAGACAGGAATCGAAGATGCCACCCAGATCGATTTAAAGGACCCTACATTTATGGAGCCGATCGAAAAACTGGAAATGGTACGCAAAAAATTGCTTACATTAACACAGAAAATAACGAGTAAATTAAAAAGTTAGCCATGAAAACCTGTCCAAACTGCCAGGCCGAAGTCGAAAATAATTTTGAAGTGTGCTGGAATTGTCATTACAGTTTTGTTGAGAAAACGGTTGTGAAGTTTATGTCGGAAGAAGAGCAGGCGCACTACCGGCCGATCAATTGCCTCCGTTGCACCGAAGTTCCTATGGTCTACACCGGGGTGTTTCGCTTTCACGAAGGCACCAACTACGGTGTGCTGGGGAATATTTTCGAAGCCTTTGAAAACAAAGAATCCTTTGAAATTTATTTATGCCCGCACTGTGGGAAAGCGGAATTTTTTACCCCCAAATGATGAAATTTTTAGGAACTATAATTTTTGAGGTTCATGCTTTTTTAGTACCTTTGTGGCCGGTTTCGGGAAACTGAAATTCAGTGTAAAAAAGAGAAACTATTTATTAATTTTCATAATCATCAGACATGAGTAAAATTGAAAAAATCGTTGCCCGCGAAGTGCTTGACTCGCGTGGTAATCCTACTGTAGAAGTAGATGTGTTGTTGGAATCGGGTGTTATTGGCCGTGCTGCCGTTCCATCGGGTGCCTCGACAGGTGAAAACGAAGCTATTGAATTGCGCGACGGCGACAAAAGCCGCTATCTAGGTAAAGGTGTATTGAAAGCTGTTGCTAATGTAAACGACGTAATCGCTCCTGCTTTGGTGGGTATGGATGCCCTGCAGCAACGTGCTATCGATAAACTGATGATCGCTCTCGATGGTACTAAAACCAAATCGAAACTGGGTGCTAATGCTATTCTGGGTGTTTCGCTGGCTGTTGCTAAAGCTGCTGCCGAATACCTCGGTTTGCCCTTGTATCGTTACATTGGTGGTACCAACGCCTTTACACTGCCTGTGCCGATGATGAACATCATCAACGGTGGTTCGCACTCCGATGCTCCTATCGCGTTCCAGGAATTCATGATTCGCCCGGTGGGCGCTCCTTCGTTCCGTGAAGGTCTGCGCATGGGTGCCGAAGTTTTCCACACCCTGAAAAAAGTACTTCACGACAAAGGATTGAGCACTGCTGTAGGCGACGAAGGTGGTTTTGCTCCCAACCTGGCCGGTGGTACCGAAGAAGCGCTCGAATCGATTCTTACTGCGGTGAAGAATGCCGGTTATGTTCCCGGAAAAGATGTTACGATCGGTCTCGACTGTGCATCGTCTGAATTTTACAAAAACGGTATTTATGATTATTCGAAATTCGAAGGTCCCAACGGCAAAAAACGTACTTCGGCCGAACAGGCCGATTACCTGGCCGAACTCATTGCCAAGTATCCTATAGACTCCATCGAAGACGGTATGGGCGAAGGCGACTGGGATGGCTGGAAATTGCTGACCGAAAAAATTGGCGACAAATGTCAGCTTGTTGGTGACGACTTGTTCGTAACCAATGTCGAATACCTGAAAAAAGGAATCGAACTGGGTTGCGCCAACTCTATTCTGATCAAGGTGAACCAGATCGGTTCGCTCACCGAAACGCTGGATGCCATCGAAATGGCTCACCGCGCAGGTTATACTTCGGTTACTTCGCACCGTTCGGGCGAAACTGAGGATGCTACTATCGCCGATATTGCCGTGGCAACCAACTCGGGTCAGATTAAAACCGGTTCGCTGAGCCGCTCCGACCGTATGGCAAAATACAACCAATTGCTGCGTATCGAGCAGGAACTGGGCGATCTGGCTGTATACGGCTATAAAAAATAAGTTGTAACGGGTAACCGTTGGAACTGAATCATAAACGGTTAGTAGGTACGAGTGCCACGATGTTCAATCGGATGCACCCGACTACTAACCGTTCGTTATTCATACGATGTTTCATACCCCGTCCTTCGGCTTGTTGTCCCGACTTGTAGGATTAATAGTTGATGTTAATCCACATAGGTAGGAACTGCAAACCGAAGGACGGGGTTGTTTTTTTTATATCTTAAAGTGTGTTAATTGTTTGTCCTGGTTGTTGTTTGTTTACGAAAATATCGTAGATTTGCGATGTGTTCGTAAATACAAAGAAAACATGGAAAAATTAACTCATCAGGAAGAAGAACTTTTATTGATTATTTACCAGCAGGGTAAAGGATTTATCCGCGATTTTATTGAACTGATGCCGGAGCCCCGACCGCCCTACACCACGGTTGCTTCCGTTGTGAAGAACCTGGAGCGAAAAGGGTACGTCAGCGCCCGTAAGTATGCCAACAGCTACCAGTACCGACCCACCATGGAAGAAGGCGAATATAAATCGCATTCGCTCTCGCGCGTGGTGTCCGATTATTTTGGTAACTCCTACAAGGAAATGGTGAGTTTTTTTGCTGAAAAGCAAAAAATATCGACCGATGAGTTACAGGAAATCATCCGCTTAATCGAAAAGAAATGAATCCGGCTTTCATTTATCTGCTCAAGGTTAACATCGCGATAGCTTTGTTCCTTCTTTTTTACCGTTTGTTCTTTTCCGGCGATACTTTATGGAAAGCACGTCGTATTTACCTGGTATCGTTGGTAATCATTGCTTTCTCCTATCCTCTGTTTTCGATTCAGTCGTGGATTCACGATAGTTCTGCGATACGCGGCATAGCCGTGGAATATATCGAATTGCAGGAATTGGTGGTTACTCCGGCTGCCGCAGTTGTGGTTCCCTGGAAAGAGCTGACCTTGGGTCTTTATCTGGCTGTTGCTGCCGCGTTGCTCATCCGGGTGCTGATTCAGCTCATCTCCCTGTTCCGTATGCAGTTGCAGGCCAAAAAAATCAATGTACAGGGCGTTTCGGTTCGTGAACTGAGCGGCGACGTCACTCCATTTTCTTTTTTTGGCACGATCTATCTCAATCCGTCGCTCCATTCGGATGACGAAATCCATCAGATTTTAACGCACGAGTTAACCCACGTTCGCCAATGGCATAGCCTGGATGTGGTGCTTGCCGAACTCCTGTGTGTATTTTTCTGGATCAATCCGTTTGTATGGGTGTTGCGAAAAGAAATAAGGCAGAATCTGGAGTACCTGGCCGACGACAGGGTAGTGGCTTCGGGTGTCGATTCGCGGCATTATCAATACCATTTATTACAGCTCAGTTGTCAACTTCCCGGTTATAAATTAACTAATAAATTTAATATTTCACCCCTTAAAAAACGTATCCGTATGATGAATCAACCTCGTTCGAGCAAAACAACAGCATTGAAGTACCTGTTGATTGCGCCGCTTAGCTTTTCGTTAGTTGTATTAAGTAATGCCGAAACGCTTGCTGCTTCGCTTGGCAAGTTACTTCCGGCTCCCGTTGCCGAATTGGTATCGGAATCGAATTCGGCTGTAGTTGCAGTACCCGCAGCGATAGTAGCCGACTCACAGAATGAAGTGTCGCGGTCAGGTCCAAAAAAGAACGATGCCGGGCCCGTACAAAAAGAACCTTCGAAATTGAACGAACTTACTGTTGTGGGCTATGCTCCGGCCGAAACTCCCCAGAAAGACGAACCTGTTTTTATGGTTGTTGAAGAAATGCCCCAGTTTACCGGTGGCGAGCAGGCTATGTTCAAATATTTGTCGAATGCAATCAAATATCCGGTAGCAGCTCAGCAGAAAGGAATTGAAGGCCGGGTGATCGTCAGTTTTGTAATCGACCGCGAAGGGAAAGTTACAGAGCCTGTCATTCTACGCGGTATTTCGCCCGAGCTGGATGCCGAAGCCGTGAGGGTGGTACAAAATATGCCGGCCTGGCAACCGGGTAAACAAAAAGGGAAAATCGTACAAGTAAAATATACCTTGCCGATCAATTTCAGACTTCAGAAGAGTTCGGACGAAAAAGCAGCCCCTCAATCACAGAAAAACTATCCGGTACTGGTTGTCGATGGCGTCGTGAAAGAACAGGGTTTTGATTTAAATACCATCAAACCCGATGATATTCAGGAAATCACAGTACTGAAATCGAACGATGATCCCGTACGGAAACAGGAACTGATTGCCAAATATGGCGACCGCGCCGCTGATGGGGTAATACTTATTACAATGAAAAAGTAAGAAGGGTTTATGAGGATGTGTCAATTACTTCGTGTTTGACGCATCCTCTGTCACTTTAAAAAAACATCCTGAACAAACACGGCTTGCGGCGACTTTTCGGGCGACTCGGTGCTCGTCTTCCTCTTCATAAGCTTTACAAATTAATGAATTATCACTTTATGTGTCCTTTATAAAGACTGAACCCTAAAAGTTGAATCAGCAACTTTTAGGGTTCAGTTCATTTTGACACATTCTCGTTGTTTTTTCCGACTATTTCATTTTGCCCAAGCTTACCGAAGCTCCGATCTGGATATGGGTGGTAGCTTCCGAGAGGGGGATAGGTGCGCCGGTGGCCATACGGGTAGGAATATAATCGCAGGCAATAAACAGGTTGGCCACCACCAGGTTGACGCCCAGCGCCAGTCCGAAACTTTTCTGCACGCCGTCGATAAGGGTATAGCTGGTAGCCAGGTTGATATGTTCAATCGGACGCAGGTTGATCACACCGGTCAGTTCGTTCAGAGGGTTGCCCGGAATCATACGACCGGTATACAGCAATCCGAAACTTACTTTATTGTCGAGTACACCTGCTTCGGCGCCAATGTTCAGCGTAGGGCTCAACGATTCGGAAAGTTTAGCGGTAGTGCTCGATTCTTTAAATTGCGCCAGTTCCATAAACTGGTCGGTGATGTCTTTCAAAGGGTCTTCGTCGGTATCATTGTCATCCAGGCTGATATTTTCGAGACCGGTGTAGGTAACAGTGCCTTGGGCACGGGCAACCCGGTTGTGATCTTTCTTCCAGCTCACCCGGCCAAGATCGGTGATGCCGGCCGATACTTCAAGAAAATCGAGGGGTTTCCAGCTGGCACCCAGGTCGAGCGCCAAGCCCATTCCCGACGTCCCGGACGACGCAAATTCGACACCTTCGACCACACCCTCGGCGTTTTTGGTAAATCCGAAACCGGCGCCGTACAAATTGATCGAACCATTGGAACTTACAGTCCATTTGTCGGGACGCATGTCGATTATCATCTCATCCATACCTCCAACGGCTTTGGCTGCACCGATCAATAATTTACCTTTTACTCCCACACGAATGTTGTCGGCCACCACGAACGACGAACCTACCGATGTTTCGATCAACGCATCGGCTCCCATTTTCAGGTCTCTGATTTCGTAGCGGTTACCCTGCGCGTTGTCCATTCCCTTTTTAAGGAAGGCGAAAAAGTCGTAGGGAATCGAAAAGCCGGCGTTAATCCGGGAAGCTACTTCGAAAGTCCAGAATGAACTGCCGAAGTAAGCACCGGCTGAAAGCAGGCTGAAACGCTGCTGGAGCCGGAGGTAGTTTTCGGGGTTCAGTTGCGATAAAAATTGTTGCGGAGTAACATCCTCGTGCAAAAAGGTCATCAACTGACCGTTGGAGCCCGGATACAGGAATTGAGGTAAACTCAGGTTGGAGCGTAAGTCGAGATCGACCGAGCCAAGTGCCGGAATACTGATGTATCCCCTGGAAGGTACCAACGCGGGGTTCATTAAATGCTTGTGCGTTGAATGATCCATGAAATACCCTATCTTTGCTACCTGTTGAGCCCCGACTGTGCCAACAGTAAACACAATGATCAGTGCCCCGAGAATATAGTTAAATGCTGTCTGTTTCATAATTTTATTACTTAAAGGTTGATTATAACGTTACTTTTACTCCACCCACTCGTGCCCTAAGCTCTGCTTTAATAAAATTGTCCGGTTTGAGCGGTGTTCCGGCAACAGTGGTGTTCGATGTTGCCTTGAATGTGAGAATAACCTTGTTCAGACGCTTTAAGTTGTCAAGATTATCGGCGAGCTTGATGGCCAGTTTCGAAGCCACCGCATTGCCGTCAGGCGCTCCGGCTGCTATCGTTTGTTTGCTGGTGGTGGCCAGGATATTGAAGTTGGCGTCGGTAAGCAGTAACTGTAATTCCAGGTTCAGCGGAATCGAATTCAATATAGTTCCCAGCAATTCGAGGCTTCCCGTATTGAGGCCCTCCTCGCCCAAACCGAGATCGATATCGTTGATGGTATCGCGTACCGTGATGCTCAGGTCTTTACCGAATTTAAACGGAATGTTGATATCGTATTTCACCTTCAGCTTATATACCGCCATCAAATCGATGAGATGCTGGTAATTATTGTCGATTGTCGGTACCAGATCCAGTTTTACCGAATCGGGAAGTGGTTGCAGCAATTTTTGCAGGTTCGATTGTACGAAGGTATAATGGGCCGGTTTGCCGTCGTCGGTAGGGCTCACCCAATAATAGGATTTCATGATTTCGGAAGGCGAATTGGCTTTCGGCAACCGGAAATTAACCGTTACTTTATCGTTCGTTACCAGTGAACCGTCGACGTATTTAGTTAATCCGAGCGCCGCATCCACCGGTATGCCGATATTACTTTCGGTGGCCAGGGTAAGAACCGGATTGGTAATATCGAGCGAAACATCGTTACCTTTCAGTATATCGGGAAGTTGAAGTTTAATATTTCCGATGTTCAGCTGATCGTTGAGATCGACATTAAATTTACCGTATACTTTCTGGAATTCCAGTCCTTTTATGGAAATATTCATGCCTGCCGCAACCGGATCATTATTCAGATCATCGCTGTTGATGGTGGGGTTTTCAATTCGAACCGTCACGTCAAAGTCCACCTTTTCGTTGAGGATCAGTTTCCCGTCGAGCGCTTTTCCGTCGAACTTCAATCCTCTCAGATTGAGGGTTTTGTTCAGCTTTCCATTTACAAATGCCTGTTCGATCACCAGTTCATTTTCAGCATTTACCTGGCCCGGTGCAAAAACAAGCAATTTCGGGAATTTTATTTTGATGTTGGCGAGCAACGGATTGTTGCCTAAATCGGGCAGATTGGTTAAGTTGATTTCCATTCCGATGGCCGAGCCGCTTTTCAGTACGATACTGTCGAGCGATACGATTTCCGACGGAATATCGTCGATGGCGAGATTCAACGTAGCTAGATCTTTGTAGTTGGCTTCCAGCGTTTCGACTTCCACCGACGTAGAGGCAATGTACATATCGGACACCGTCACCAGCAGCTTGATATCGTTGGCCATATTGTTCAGGCTTTCCGAATTCACGGTTCCGGGTTCCAGCTGAATTCCTCCTTCGATGGTCACGTTTTCGTTCAAGGATATTTTTCCGTCGACCAGATCCTGATTCACATGGAGCGCTTTCAATTCGAGTTCTATATAATCGGGCATTGGGCCGTTCACGGTATACACACTGCCATTCAGTCCGGCTTTGGGGAAGAACTCGAACATGTCGGAGAATTTCACCTGCAGATCAGTGGCATTCAGCTTGAGTGGCAATGCCGGTTTATTGATGTCGACACGGATAGTACTTCCCCGTTTCATTGTTACTGTCGTAAGCCGGGTGATTTCTTTCGGGATATCGATGTCGAGGACAAAATCGATGGAGCTTTTTTCCAGCTGTTCGTTAATCTGATTGGTAACTACCGATGCCGATTTCAGTTTAATGGCCGTTTCGGTTGTCAGATTAATCACCGAATTGGAGGCCGGGTTTATGTTTTTCGATTCCATACGTCCGGCAATGCCTATATCGCCGTTGTAACTGATGTCGCCCGACCAGTTGAGCGTTCCGTTTACAATATTAACCGACGAAAGGTCAATTTCCGACAAACTGAGCTCTACCTTAAATCCGGTAGTCGTATTGAAAGGCACATTGGAAACCGAGTAGGTTTTTCCGGCCATATTGCTGAATACAAATCCGGCCGGGAAATCGATGGTCAGATTTTTAATGGTGTAATCGGCATTTTGAATTTCGGGCAAGTCGGAAGGTTTGAACAAAATTACCATATTGGTCGGGAGTGCCGAACCCGGTGCTTTTTCGAAATAAATTGTATTTATTTTATTAACCTGGGCCGGCAAGCCGGTTTCGTCGATTGTAAACGGAGACGTACCACTGATGGTAGTACTGAACGCCGGAAGATCAAAATCGAGATTTTTCAGTTTCAGATTTTTGATCGATACATTCACGATCAGGTCGATTTGCTTGGCCTCCAATCCTTTGTTTTCTCTGATTGTACCCTGAGCGGTGATGGAGCCTTGTACCAAAATATCTTTTTCGACCTCCAGCTTATCGTTTACGGCAAGAGGCAGATTTTCGAAGGCGGTGATCGTGTAGGCTTTGCTCGATTTATAGGAATTAAAGTTGGTAAGCGGATTGGAACTGTCGAACCTGATTTTTCCGTCGGTGAGCGGGGTTAAGGGGCTGAAACGGAAGAGGTTCGAAGGATCGATGGTGAGCGAAGGTACAAAGTTACCTGCTGACAGGCTGGTTTGAGCTCCGTCGAGTTCGATGGAAATATCGAGATTGGCGCCGGCTTCCAGGTCGATACGGTGGATGTTTTTTATCCCTCCCGGTACGTCGATTGAATAGTTGATCTGCAATTTCAGCGGATTTCCATTGTTATCGATTACCGTAATCGGTTCGGTCGACGTAAACTCAAAAGCCGGGTGTATTTCCTGATTCACCGGAATCTGGCTGGCCATAAAGTCTTCCTGCCGGGTGATGTTCGAAAAGTCGGCGATGTCGAGCTTGTCGGGCGAATATTTGGAGAAACCCACCGAGAATTGTTTGTTCATATTGATAGCCGGTGCGATATCGCCCAGATCGATTTTCGGGATATTCATGCCGAGCGTATCTTTTTTGGTGAAGCCGGGGATTTTTACATCGTGCAGGCTCATGTCACCAAAACTGATGGTGGTAGCATTACTGAACATGAAATCGTCAAACTTCAGTTTGCTCTTATCCAGATCTTTTAATAAATTGTCGACATACAACGAGTCGGAAAGGCGTAATCCATAGCCGCCATCTTCCATAATTTCTAAAAAGTCAAGATCGTCGGTGCTTAAAAAGCTACTTAACTTCATTGTATCTGTCGAGCCGATGGGAATGGTTAATGAATCTCCACCCACTTTAATCTCGGTATCGATCTCCTTGTTAAAGTCGTAAAGCGGATCCTGACACCCGTTCACCAACAGAACGACTATGAATGATACTACCATCCATAGTCCGCGTTTCATCTGTAAATCCATAAAATTAATTTTTAGAAGCAATAGGTAAATATAATAGAATGACAATTTTAAAATCCATAGAATGATCGTTTAATAAATGTATAATTTAACCAAAATAAACCATTCTTAATGCTAAACAACAAAGCTGAAAAATTGTTCAGCCAATTGTTAACAATAGAGTGAAGGGAAACGAATAATTTTTCAGGTACATTTTTTTTACTATTTTTACAGCCCGATTTACCCGTAAAACACAGTAGCAATGAAGTATTTTTTTATTTTATCAATTATTCTCCTTACTACTTCCTGTACCGAACTTTTACAATTGGCAGGTTCGATGCCTTCAGGGAAGGCTGCTTCGGCAACAGTTCCTGTAAGCAGCGCCGAAAATATTGCCGGTTTAAAACAATCGCTGGAACTTGGCATTACCGGCGCGGTAAATGTATTACATGCCGAAAATGGTTTTTACGGTAACGAGTTGTTCAAGTTAATGCTACCGGCCGAAGCTAAACCGATTGTAGATAATATCCGGCTGATACCGGGCGGGCAGGAATTGGTCGAGAAGGCGATTCTGTCGATCAACCGGTCGGCCGAAGATGCAGTAAAGGAGGCCGGGCCTATATTCAAAAATGCGATTCGTTCGATGACCATTTCGGATGCAGCTCAAATATTGTTTGGCTCCGATAATGCTGCTACCGAATACCTGAAAGCATCCACTTATACCCAGTTGCACGATGCCTTCCGGCCCAAAATAGCTGCTTCGCTTTCAAAACCGTTGGTAGCTGGGGTTTCGACTACCGAAACCTGGAATACATTAAGCAAGGGCTACAATAAAGCGGCGGGTTCGACGGCCGGCATGTTATTGGGCCTGAAGCCCGTAACCATCGACCTTCAGGAGTATGTAACCGGACGGGCGCTGGATGCGTTGTTTGTGAAAGTAGCCGAAGAGGAAAAAGCGATCCGCACCAATCCTGCTGCCCGCGTAAATGCGTTATTGAAACGTGTTTTCGGCCAGCTCGATGCCAACTAATCTCCCTTTTATCCGATACCATGCACAAAATCATTACAGTGGGGCTGATTTTCGTCCTCATTTCCCATTTTTCGGTCCATGCTCAAACCGGTTCCTTTTTTTCGACGGATGCCGAATTGTCGAATAGCCTGATCAATTCAATTTATCAGGACAGCCGGAATTATATCTGGATTGCTACCGAGGATGGATTGAATAAGTACGACGGAGTTCGGTTTACCATTTACCGGAATAAAAAGAACGATGCTGCGACCTTAAAAAACAACTACGTGCGTACGGTGTATGAGGACTCGAAGGGTCGCATCTGGGTGGGTTGTATAAACGGTTTGTTGGTGTACGACCGGTCGCTGGACCGTTTTACCGAAATTCCCATTTATTTTCGCAAACAACTCATCGAACCGCATATTACTTCGATTGTAGAACTGAGTTCGGGCGAACTGGTGGTGGCCACTTCGGGGGGAGGTGTGATCCGCCCGGCGAAGGATTACCGGTCGTTTTTGGTCGACGAGGGTTTGTTTCCTCAGTTGAGCAGTCGTTATCTGATGGATATCCATCAGGATAAAACGGGTAATATCTGGATTGCTTCCGAAAACCAGGGATTGAACTGTGTGCTGAAATCGACCGGTGAGATTCTCACCTTTAAGGCCCCCGCAACCATTGGGAGTAATCAGATCTCGGCGATAGCCGAGGATAAAAACGGCGTGATCTACGTCGGTACGCTTACCGGAGGGCTGTTCAAATATCTGCCCGGCGAAAAGCGTTTCAAGTCGATTCCGTACCGCAATGCCTCGATCGTGTTGCCGGTAAAAAGCTTATTGTACGACGAGGTTAAGGATCAATTGCTGGTGGGGACCGACGGACGCGGCCTTATGTATTACGATCAGCGTTTGCAGCAATTGACCGAATATGAAATGTTGTCGGCGGTGTTCGATTTTTCGAGAACCAAGGTGCACGCGTTGCATCAGGATAAAACGGGCAATTTATGGGTGGGGCTTTTCCAGAAAGGTGTATTTATAGCTCCCAATCATCCAAATAAATTTCAGTATTGGGGGGCCAAGTCGTTTTATAATAACGTGATCGGATCAAATTGCGTGATGTCGGTATTGAAGGATGGCGATGGCAGGTTGTGGGTAGGTACCGATAACGACGGAGTGTATGCGGTCGACCGGTCGCGGAGTTCGCACCATTATGAAATGAAAACCAGTTTCAATGGTGTGTCGGGAACTATCATGTCGATGGTGGAAGGCGATGCTGCTACCTTGTGGATGGCATCGTTTCTCGATGGGCTTATCCGTTTCGACAAACGGAGCGGATCGCTTCAATACCTGAAAAATGAATTAAGAGGTAAGCACAACAATACGTCGAGCAATAAGGCCACGAGTCTGGCAAAAGATGCGTTGGGCCGGATATGGGTAGGTACCAACGGAGCGGGCGTTTCGGTTTTCGACCCGAAGCTGAATCAGTTTACGCAACAATTTTTATTTCACGAAGAAGATTCCTCAGGGATTGCCAACAATTGGGTCAATACGTTGATGAGCGATGGCGACAGTCTGATTTGGATAGGGACTTACGGAGGCGTAAGTTCGGTTCATATCCGTACGGGAGAAATACGTACGTACAGAACCAAACATGGGATTTTACCCGGCAATATCGTGTATGCCATTGCCCGCGATCGTAACCGGAAGTTGTGGTTTGGGACCACCGAAGGTTTGGCGGGATATGATGAAGTAACCAAAAAAGCCGAACATTATACGATCGACGACGGTTTGCCCGGGAATGTGATTTGCGGAATACTGGATGATGAAAAAGGGTCGTTATGGATTAGTACCCATACGGGTATTTCGCGTTACCTGATGTACGAAAAGCGATTTGTAAATCATTATTCGTTCGACGGGCTTCAGGGCAATGAGTTTTCGATGGGAGCCGCTTTTAAGGCCCGCGACGGAGAGTTGATTTTTGGCGGGATAGGCGGAGTGTCGGCCTTTTATCCTTCCAATATTATCGATCAGCGGGCTCCTTTGCATATTTATCTCACCGGACTTAATGTGCTGGACAGGCCCGTGGTGAGTAATCAGAAGTCGGGCCGGTTTACCATCATCGATCGTTTTATAATGGATGTAGAAAAAATTAAACTGAGCCATAACGACAATATGTTCAGCCTGGAATTTTCGACTTTTGAATTTACAGCTCCCGAACGGGTGTATTATAAATACAAATTAGAAGGGTTGAACGATCAGTGGATTACCAACGAACAAGGTAATAACCGCATCAGTTTCACCAACCTGAGTTACGGCACCTATAAATTGAGGGTAAAAGCTTCGATACGGGATAATGAATCGGAAGAACGTTTGTTGACCATCGTGATTTATCCGCCCTGGTACCTGAGTATGGTGGCCCGCTTTGTTTATTTTCTGCTGTTCGTCCTGTTGATGTGGGGGGTGTACCGTTACATTACCGAACGCATCCGTTACCGGCACGAAATGATCCGTCGTGAGCACCTGGAGCAGGTCAACGAAGGTAAGTTGCAGTTCTTTATTAATATCTCGCACGAAATCAGAACTCCGATGACCTTGATTATAAGTCCGTTGGAGAAATTAATATCGGAAAATGCCGATGCGGCCCGGCAGCAGGTTTATTTGCTCATGTATCGTAACGCCCAGCGAATCGTGCGTTTAATCAATCAATTGCTCGATATCCGTAAAATCGATAAGGGCCTTATGTTTGTTAAAATGCGCGAAACCGATCTTGTAGGTTTTATCGACGATATTATCACCACGTTTGAATACCAGGCAAAAAAGAAAAGTATCAATCTGAATTTCCGCCACGATATGCCGGAGCTGAAAGTATGGATCGACATGAATAATTTCGACAAGGTATTGGTCAATATACTTTCCAACGCATTTAAGTTCACCCCCGAGAACGGCACCATCAGCATCGAGTTAACCACTGGCAGTCAGCAGAATGTACAGGGACCGTTGCAGCAGTATTTTCAAATCATTGTTTCCGATACCGGTGTCGGATTGGAAGAAGATAAAGTCGAAAAAATATTCGAGCGATTCTACCAGATCGATCACCATCAGCAGGATGTGAACTTCGGGACGGGAATAGGACTGCATTTGTCGCGCAACCTGGTTGAATTAATGCACGGGATCATCTTTGCCCGGAAGCGCAGGGATGCGGCCGGATCGGAGTTTATTATCCAGATGCCGCTGGGTAGCGGGCATTTGACCGAGCTGGAAATGGAATCGATGAGCGCCAACCCGCCGGCAAAACCTCAGTTGCCTGCCTCGGAGCTGCTTCAGGACGATCCGGATACGCTTTCAACGCTTCCCAAGGGTAGTCCTAAAACCAGGTATAGAATACTTATCGTGGAGGACGAGAGCGAAATCAGGCATTACCTGCGAAGCGAACTTTCGGGCTTATACAAAATAACCGAAGCGCTGAACGGAAAGCAAGCGTTGGATATGATTTTGAACGATAAGCCCGACATGGTAATAAGCGATGTAATGATGCCTGAAATGGATGGCATCACGCTCTGTAAAAAACTGAAATCCAATATCAATATCAATCATATACCCATAATATTACTGACAGCCCGGTCGAGCGACGAAGATAAGGCCGAAGGGTTCGATATCGGCGCCGATGCCTATGTTGCAAAACCCTTCAATATTGAATTGCTGAAAAAGCGTATTGCCAATATCCTCGAAAACCGTGAACGGCTGGGGATGAAGCTGGCCGGTAACGACGAACAAAAGGCCTTAATCAAGCCGGTGGTGTTGAAATCGTCGGATCAGATACTGATCGAAAAAGTAACCCGTATCATCAACGAGAATATGGATAATCCGGAGTTGAATGTGGAAATGCTGGCCGATGGAGTAGGGATGAGCCGTGTGCATATGCATCGTAAGCTCAAAGAACTTACCAATCAGTCGGCACGCGATTTTATACGCACCATCCGCTTGCAACAGGCATCCACACTATTGACCACGCAAAAACTTACGGTTTCGGAAGTAGCCTATGCTCTTGGGTTCTCCAACCTTTCGCATTTTTCCAATACCTTCCGCGAGTTTTACGGAATGTCGCCCAAGGAATATGCCGAAAAATATAAAAAAGTGTAGTTCCCGTATTTTTACCGGCACCCACGGCCATGCAGATGAAAACCCTCATTCCTGCATGGTTTTTTTGTGTAAAGTAACGAAGGGAAAACTAAAAGTAACCTATGGTTAATTGATGTAACGCGGCAATAAGCCTATGTTCGGCATCGACAATCCATCCCGCATCAAAAATCTTATCTTTGCATAGTTGAGAAAATATGTTCCGGCTGCACAACGTTACGGTATCACAGCCTGGGGTGTTTCCGATCATCCGAAAGAACATGAAAACTGGATTCCCGACGATGGACCAAATCTCCGGGACAAAGGGTATAAACGCAACCACGCTTACAAAGGCTTTGCCGATGGCTTGGCCGGGTCGGGATGTAAGTGTCGATTTCTCAGGCGAATTGGTGTATTAATGTTGATCAGGTAACAGTATGCTTCGACCTCTCTTTCTTTTTTTGATTCTTACGTTTACCCTTCCGGTACTGTCGCAACGGGCCGACCGGTTTATTTCCACGCAGGAAATAACCGGAGGTATGCGGCTCACGGCAGGTGGCAGTCCTGTTTCGATCCTGTACGATGCGGCCGATGAGCGGGGTATCGACCTGGCACTTCAGCAGTTGCAAAACGATTTGCATACGGTAACAGGCGCCCCGGTCCGGTTGCTCACCTCTGCCGATGGAGTGACGGGAGGGGTGATCATCGCAGGGTCGGTTTCGTCGCCCCTGGTATCGAAACTGGCGGCAACCGGTAAATTAAGCCTGGCGGGATTAGCCGGTACACGAGAAAAGTTTGAGATACAGGTTGTTGAAAATCCATTGCAAGGGATAAGCGAGGCCCTGGTGATAGTGGGTAGCGATCGTCGCGGTACGATTTACGGAATTTACGAAGTGGCCGAACAGAGCGGAGTGTCGCCCTGGTATTATTGGGCCGATGTGCCGGTGCGCCGTTCATCGGTTTTGTATGCCCATCCGGGGGTGTATACCGCCGGAGAGCCGGCAGTTCGGTACAGGGGGATTTTCCTGAACGATGAAGCTCCTGCCTTATCGGGTTGGTCGCGCGCCCGTTTTGGAGGCTTTAATCACCGGTTTTACGAAAAAGTATTTGAATTGATCCTGCGCCTGAGGGGTAATTTTCTGTGGCCGGCCATGTGGGGGAATGCATTTTTCGACGACGACCCGCTGAATGGAGCATTGGCCGATCGGATGGGCATTGTTATCAGCACTTCGCATCACGAGCCCATGGGGCGTGCACATGCCGAGTGGAGCCGGTATGGCCGGGGGAAATGGGATTATTCGGTGAATGCAAAAGTGTTGGATGCATTCTGGACCGCCGGGATGGAGCGTATGAAAAACTACGAAACAGTGGTTACCTTGGCGATGCGGGGCGATGGTGATGAACCGATGAGCGAGGATAGCAATATTGCTTTACTGGAGAAGATCGTACACAACCAGCGGGCCATTATCAGGAAGGTGACAGGAAAGAAAGTAACCGAAACTCCTCAGGTATGGGCATTGTATAAGGAGGTGCAGGATTATTACGATAAGGGGATGCGTGTTCCCGATGATGTAACCTTACTGTTTGCCGACGATAACTGGGGGAATGTGCGTAAATTGCCGGAGCCGGGCGCCAAACCGCGTTCCGGTGGCTATGGGATGTATTATCATTTTGATTATGTAGGTGGTCCGCGCAATTATAAATGGCTCAATGTGACCCAGGTGCAACGAATGTGGGAGCAGATGAACCTCACCTGGAGCCATGGTGTCGACCGTATTTGGGTGGTAAACGTGGGCGATCTTAAACCCATGGAGTATCCTGTCGGTTTTTTTATGGATATGGCATGGAATCCGCAGCAGTTCAATAGCCGGAACTTGTTGCAACACACCGTGAACTGGTGTGCCGCGCAATTTGGTGCGGGGTATGCCCGTGAATCGGCCCGGCTTATCGACACATACACGAAATACGCCCGGCGTATAACGCCGGAGCTTCTCAACGATACGACGTACAGTCTGCACCATTACAACGAATTCGAAAGGGTAGTACACGATTTTCGTGCCCTGGCGCTGGATGCTTTCCGGTTGCACCAGCAGCTCCCCGATTCGTTGAAAGATGCGTTTGATCAATTGGTGTTGTTTCCGGCCAATGCGTTTTCGAATATTTACGAAATGTACTATGCGGTGGCGCGCAATAAAGAAGCCGCCCGGCATAATGATCCCGAAGCAGCCCGTTGGGCCGAACAGGTACGTCGTTGCTTTGAACGCGATTCCTTGCTGACGATTCATTATAATCGACGTATTGCTAATGGGAAATGGGCGCATATGATGGACCAGATTCGTATTGGCTACACCTACTGGCAACAGCCGGAAAAGGCCGTGATGCCTTCGGTTGCGGCTACGCCGGCTTACCGGGGGCATTATTTTGCCGAGGAGAATGGTGTGGTGTCGATTGAAGCCGGCCATTTTAACCGGAAACAGGAAAATACCCTGATACGCTGGGAAGAAATTCCGAACCTGGGCAAAACACGATCGGGCGTCACCACTTTTCCTCCCGATGCATATCCCGTACCCGGCATGGAGCCCGAACTGGAATACGATATTGTGGTCGGACAACCCGGTGAAGTGGAAGTTTATGTGCTCGTGTCGCCTACGCTCAACTTCAACAGCAACAAGGGCTTGCGTTATTCGGTAGCCATCGGAGATGCGCCGGAACAGCAGGTTAATATTAATGCAGCTTACAGTACGAAGCAAATGGAGCACTGGCAAGCCAACAGCATCAATGAAACGGTAACCCGCCACCCCATTGCTCGAGCAGGTAAAGCAACCCTCCGGCTGCGTGTTCATGAACCGGGCATTGTGATTCAAAAAATTATAATAAACACCGGTGGGTTGAAAAAAAGCTACCTCGGAGTGCCGGAAACAATTCGTTATCAATAAGTATAAATAAATAAGTATGAAAACCGTATCACAGAAAGTTTCTTTCGGAGAAAAAGTAGGTTACAGTCTTGGCGATGGATCGGCCAATCTCATCTTCCAGATGATGATGATGTTTCAACTTTTTTTCTACACCGATGTTTTCGGCATTAAAGCCACTGCAGCCGGAATGATTTTGTTGGTTGCCCGAATTTTTGACGCCTTTGTCGACCCCGTCGTCGGAATCCTTTCCGACCGTACCAACACCAAATGGGGTAAGTACCGTCCGTGGATTCTCTGGACGGCCCTTCCGTTTGCCGTGTTTTTCGTGCTGGCTTTTGCCACACCCGATCTGGGCGAACGAGGAAAGATACTTTATGCCGGTATTACCTATACTTTACTGATGTCGGTTTATTCGTTCAACAATACTCCTTACTCGTCGCTGGGCGGAGTGATGACCAGCGATATCAAGGAACGCACCAGCATTTCGTCGATCCGTTTTGTTACTGCAACCATTGCCACTTTCGTGGTACAGGGGCTCACCCTGCCCCTGGTGGCAAAATTCGGACAGGGCGATGCACAAAAGGGCTGGTCGTGGACCATCGGTTTGTTTGCCATCGTGGTAGTGGTGTTGTTGCTGGTTACCTTTTTTACCACGAAAGAACGCATTACACCACCTGCCAATCAGAAAACTTCCGTTAAACAGGATTTAAAGGATATCTTGCACAACGGACCCTGGAGAGCCATGTTCGTGCTCACCTTGTTCCTGTTCGTAACCCTGGCCATGTGGGGAAGTGGAATGTCGTATTATTTCAACTATGTGGTGGATAAAGACGCACTGTTTGCATTCCTGAAAAATTTCGGCCTGGTGGCCGAAGCCGGACAGAGTTACGGTTCCTTCCACGGATTCCTGAATGCCTTTGGGTTGATTGCCCACGACAACAGCCAGGTGTTTGCCGTAGGATTCAGTTTGTTTAATATGATCGGTCAGATTATCACCCTGTTGGGAGTAATTTTCCTGTCGCAGTTCTTATCGAATATTTTCGGGAAACGAAATGTGTTTATCGTCTGTCTGGCGCTTACAGCTGTATTTACGGCCCTGTTCTTTGTGGTGCCTGCCGATCGTATCGCCAATATTTTCGTCCTGAACATTCTCAAAAGTTTAGCCTATGCTCCTACGATTCCGCTCCTCTGGGCGATGATGGGCGATGTAGCCGATCATTCGGAATGGGTCAACCACCGCCGGGCCACCGGATTTGTATTCGCCGGTATTGTGTTTGCCCTGAAAGCCGGACTCGGGGTAGGAGGCGCCATTTGCGGCGGTATTATCGATTCGTTCGGCTTTGTTGCCAATGCCCTACAAACCGATGAAGCGATTCAGGGAATAAAACTAACGGCCAGCTTAATTCCGGCTGCTACTTTTGCGGTGGGCGTCGTCGCCCTGTTCTTCTATCCGATTTCAAAATCGTTGAACGAAAAAGTACAGGCCGAATTAATCGAACGACGCTCCAGAGCCCATTAATAATTAACAATCAAAAATTAATATGAAAACCCTTCAGAACTTTGTGGTATCAGCTGCCGTCGCAGCTGCTTTATTAGGCTGTGCTGCCCCGAAACCTCAGACTCAGCCCGGACTTAAGGACGCTTTGTCCGGTAAATTTTACATCGGTACGGCGATGAGCAGTGCGCAGATCATTGGTGAAGATACCCTGGCTATTGCCATTATAAAGCAGCATTTTAATTCGGTGGTGGCTGAAAATGTAATGAAAAGTGAAGTGATTCAGCCGGTTGAAGGTGAATTCGACTTTTCGCAGGCCGATAAGTTTGTCGATTTTGCTACCGCTAATCAGATGCATGTGGTAGGCCATACCCTTATCTGGCATTCGCAGGCTCCCAAGTGGTTTTTTACCGATAACGACGGCAGGGACGTGAGTCCCGAAGTGCTCACCGAACGCATGAAAACGCATATTCAGACCGTGGTAAAAAGGTATAAGGGCCGCGTACATGGTTGGGATGTAGTAAATGAGGCGATTCTGGACGACGGCTCGTGGCGCGAAAGCAAATTCTATCAGATTTTGGGCGAGGATTTTATAAAACTGGCTTTTCAGTTTGCTCACGAAGCCGATCCTGATGCCGAATTGTATTACAACGATTATTCGATGGCTTATCCCGGGAAATGTGAAGGGGTGGTGAAAATGGTTAAAAAACTTCAGGAACAGGGAGTAAGAGTCGATGGGATCGGAATGCAGGGACATATGAATATGGAATTCCCTACCTATGAGGCCTTTGAGAAAAGCTTACTTGCCTTTTCGGCTTTGGGAGTAAAGGTGATGATTACCGAACTGGATATTACCGTGCTTCCTTCCCCGGGACAGAATGTGGGGGCCGAAATATCGCTGAACTACGACTATCAAAAAGAAATCAATCCGTATACCGACGGTTTACCCGACTCCGTGGCAACCGCCCTTCACGATCGCTATGCCGGCTTCTTCCGGCTCTTCCTCAAACATAGCGATAAAATTTCGCGCGTTACACTGTGGGGTGTAACCGATGCTCAATCGTGGCGCAATTACTGGCCGGTGCAGGGTCGTACCGATTATCCCTTGTTGTTCGACCGTCATTATCAGCCCAAACAGCTGGTTAACGATTTAATTAATGGAACGTTATAATTTTTCGAATGAATATGAAAACTCCCAACTACCTTGTTCCCGGCTTGTATATGGCCGATCCTTCGGCACATGTGTTCAACGGCCGGCTCTATATTTATCCTTCGCACGATGTTGATGCCGGGATTCCTGAAAACGATAACGGCGATCATTTCGATATGCGCGATTATCACGTGTATTCGACCGATGATATCGAGAATGGCCGGTTGACCGATCACGGAGTTATTCTCGATGTGAAGTCGATTCCCTGGTCGGGCCGACAGCTTTGGGATTCGGACGTGGCGTGCCGCGATGGTCAATATTACCTCTACTTTTCGCTGAAAGATCGTAACGATGTGTTTCATATCGGAGTGGCGGTGAGCGACCAACCCGAAGGCCCTTTTACTTCGCTCGACAGTTTCATAAAAGGAAGCTATTCCATCGATCCCTGTGTGTATCAGGATAGCGACGGATCGCACTATATGTTTTTCGGGGGACTCTGGGGAGGCCAGTTGCAGCGCTACCGTAATAATAAAGCCATCGAATGTGGTCATGAACCGGCCGACGACCAGCCTGCACTGTGTGCCAAGGTAGTGCGCCTGGCCGATACGATGATCGATTTTGCCGAAGAACCACGTGACCTGGTGATTCTCGACGAAATGGGCGCCCCGTTGACGGCCGGCGACCACGATCGTCGCTTTTTTGAGGCGTCGTGGATGCATTTTTACAAGGGAAAGTATTATTTTTCCTATTCAACCGGCGATACGCACCGTTTGTGTTATGCTACAAGCGACTCGATATACGGCCCGTATACCTATCAGGGCGTTATACTTACGCCGGTGGTAGGCTGGACCACCCACCATTCGATTTGTGAATTCAAGGGTAAATGGTATTTGTTCCATCACGATAGTGTACCTTCGGGCGGTCGTACCTGGTTACGCAGTATGAAAGTGGTAGAGCTGGAATACAATGAGGACGGCACGATCCGGACTATCGAAGGACAATAAAATACAGTTGTTATGAAGTTCAACGTATATATGTTGTTGTTGGTTTTCCTTTCCTTAACTTCAGCCAGGGCAGATGTACGTCTGCCCCGGCTTATTAATGACGGGATGATTCTTCAACGAAACGAAAAGATAAAAATCTGGGGTTGGGCGAACCCGGATGAACAGGTAGTCGTTTCCCTTGCCGGAAGTACGCTGTCGACCCGCGCCGACAGCCGGGGTGACTGGTTTGTAATCATGCCTGCACACGAAGCAGGCGGACCTTACCAACTCCTGGTTCAGGGCGAGAATACGCTCACAATCGACGATGTGTATATGGGGGAGGTTTGGCTGTGCTCGGGGCAGTCGAACATGGAATTACCCCTGCGAAGAGTCAAGCCCCGTTACGAAACCGAGTTTGCAACCGCGAATTATCCGCTGATCCGTTGTTTTAATGTAGGCCAGGTATACAATTTCAAAGCGCCGCAACAGGATGTTGCCGGGGGCAAATGGATCGCAGCCAGTTCCGGAAATTTGGACGACCTGCCGGCTGTGGCTTACTTTTTTGCAAAGCAGCTGCATCAGCGGCTCGGGGTTCCGGTAGGCTTGATTAATGCCAGCCTGGGAGGCTCGCCTGCACAGGCCTGGATGAGCGAAGAAGGATTGAAGAAATTTCCAGTATACCTCGAGGAAGCTTATAAATTCAGGGACGACGAACTGATAAAGTCCATTGAAAGAGCCGACGGAGAGCGAAGTAGAGACTGGTATGCCTTGTCGGTACGAAATGACCTGGGACAAGAGGGGCGTTACCGTTGCCCGTCGGCACCGACGCACGATTGGGCCGATTTCCGGCTTCCATCGTACTGGAGCGATACTACTCCTTTCAAAAACGGTGTTTTCTGGTTTCGGAAAGAAATCGATATTCAACCGGAGGAGGCAGGAAAACCGGCTTTTCTCGATATGGGGTGTATTGTGGATGCCGATTCGGTATTTATCAACGGGAAATTGGTGGGAGTTACCACCTACCAGTATCCTCCCCGGTGGTACACAGTGCAGGCCGGTGTTTTGAAAGAAGGAACGAATACCATCGTGCTACGGGTAGTAAATAATGCCGGCAGGGGAGGTTTTGTTCCCGATAAACCTTACGAGCTGAAAACGGCTACGCGCACCATCGATCTGCAAGGGAGCTGGAAAATGAAACAGGGAGCGGCAATGGCGCCACTGGCATCGCAAACCTTTGTGCGTTGGAAGCCGATGGGATTGTACAACGCTATGATTGCCCCTCTGTTGAAGTATAGTTTTAAAGGCGTGATCTGGTATCAGGGCGAGTCGAATACGGGCAATCCGGCCGAATACCGCACGCTTTTTCCTGCCATGATCAAGGATTGGAGAACCAACTTCAACCGGGGCGATTTTCCTTTTTTATTCGTGCAATTGGCCAATTTCATGGAAGCGCGGCCGCAGCCTTCGGAAAGTAACTGGGCGGCCACCCGCGAAGCGCAGGCAGAAGCGTTGAAGCTTCCGGCAACGGGTATGGCCGTGACGATCGATGTGGGCGAATGGAACGATATTCACCCGCTGAATAAAAGTGCAGTAGGTGAGCGTCTGGCATTACAGGCTTTCAGAATTGCCTATCGGGATAAAACCGTGCAGGCCGACGGACCGGTTTTTAAATCGATGAAAATTAAAAACGGAAAGGCCGTGATACGTTTCGCCCATACAGGTTCGGGATTGGTAGCCGACGGCGCCGCTCCCGAAGGGTTTGCAATAGCGGGCAGCGATGGTAAATTCGTGTGGGCCAAAGCTCTGATCGATGGCGACCGGGTAATTGTGTGGCACGACGACATACGAATTCCGAAACATGTACGTTATGCATGGGCCGACAATCCCGACAAGGCCAATTTGACCACTAAAGAGGGATTACCTGCGGCGCCGTTTCGTACCGACCTGCCATTTGTTAAATAAATTAACCGGGTACACGCCGGCCGGAAACCCGATAGGTGTGTTACCTTCTAAAATAATTCATGTATGAAATTAGGTTTTAGTTGGATTGTTGCAGCTGTTTTGTTACTGACGGCTTGCCAGAAGCAATTGCCCTTTCAGAATTCGAAATTGGATTTCGAAACACGTACCGAAGATTTAGTGAGCCGGCTTACATTGGAAGAAAAAGTTCAACTCATGCGTTACGATTCGCCGGCCATCGAGAGACTGGGAATTCCGGCTTATAACTGGTGGAACGAATGCCTGCACGGTGTGGGGCGTTCGGGATTAGCCACCGTGTTTCCCCAGGCCATCGGGTTGGCAGCCATGTGGGATACCGCGCAAATGTATGCCAATGCCGTAGCGATCTCCGACGAAGCCCGCGCCAAGCATCACGACTACGTGCGGCAGGGGAAACGGGGCATTTATCAGGGACTTACCTATTGGACGCCGAATATTAATATTTTCCGTGATCCGCGGTGGGGCCGGGGGATGGAAACCTATGGCGAGGACCCGTATCTGGCGGCCGAAATGGCTATCCCGTTTATCAAGGGTTTGCAGGGTAACGATCCGCGCTACCTGAAGCTGGTAGCTACAGCCAAGCATTTTGCAGTGCACAGTGGTCCCGAAGCTACCCGCCATTCCTTCGATGTGTGGCCCGGCGACTACGACCTGGAAGAAACCTATTTCCCGCATTTTAAACGTACGGTTACCGAAGCCGGCGTTTATTCGGTGATGTGTGCCTACCAACGGCTGCGGGGCGCACCCTGTTGCGGCAGTAAATTCCTGGAAAACAAACTCCGTAACGAATGGGGCTTTGAAGGGTATATTGTTTCCGATTGCTGGGCCATCCGCGATTTCTACGAAGAAGATAAGCACCATGTGGTGGCTAGCCCCGAAGAGGCTGCTGCTATGGCAGTACAGGCGGGAACCGACCTCAATTGCGGGGTGGTGTATGCCGGGTCGCTGCTGAAAGCAGTGCAGCAGGGCCTGGTAACCGAGGAAGAAGTGACCACTTCGGTGAAACGCCTGATGCTGGCCCGGATGAAACTGGGGCAGTTCGATCCCGATAAAAAAGTGCCTTATGCAGGTATTCCGCTTTCAGTGGTCGATTCGGAACAGCACCGGTTACTGGCGCTGCAATCGGCCCGTAAGTCGATGGTGCTGTTGCAGAATAAGGACGGTGTGCTGCCTTTTGACAAAACAGTGAAAAAGGTAGCCGTGATAGGTCCCAATGCCAACGATCGTGAAGTATTGCTGGGGAACTACAATGGCTATCCATCGTTCGAAATAACCCCTCTTACCGGAATTCGACAAAAGTTGCCCGGTGCCGAGGTGCGTTTTGCTCAAGGTTGTGCGCTGGCCGAAGGCTTACCCTATCTCACGGTAATTCCTGCCGATGTGTTATTTACCGACAAAACCCAATCGGAGAAAGGACTTACCGGCGAATATTTCAATAATCCGAATTTCGACGGCAAAGCCATTCATACCCGGATCGACAAGCAACTGGAGTTCCTCTGGTGGACCAAGGCCCCGTTTGAGGATATGAATCCGGCTTCGTTTTCGGTGCGTTGGACGGGAGTGCTGATTCCTCCCGTAACCGGCCGGTATGCCCTGGGGGGCGAGGCTATGAATGGGTACCGCTTGTACCTCGATGGACAACTGGTTTCGAAAGGTAAACTGAACGAACATCATGCCCGTCGCGACTACCAGTTTGTGGAGCTGGAGGGGGGCCGCACCTACGAATTGAAGTTTGAATACATTCAGGATAAGTCGGAGTACGCACATATACGCATGTTTTGGGAAGCTCCGGCCTCGAATCTGAAGCAGGAAGCCCTCGATCTGGCCGCCGGGTCGGATCTGGTAATCCTCTGTCTGGGATTAAGTCCCCAGCTGGAAGGTGAAGAAATGGAAGTGAAAGTTCCCGGGTTTTCGCGGGGCGATCGCGACGATATTCGGTTGCCTGCATCGCAACGCGAGTTGATCGACGCTGTTTCAAAATTAGGAAAACCGACGGTGCTGGTGCTGCTCAACGGTAGTGCGTTGGCCTTCGAAGACGAAGCAGCTAAGGTATCGGCCGTGCTGGAAGCCTGGTATCCGGGACAGGCCGGCGGAACTGCTGTTGCCGATGTTATTTTTGGCGATTACAATCCGGCCGGACGTTTGCCGGTTACCTTCTACAAAAATATTGGCCAACTGCCGGCTTTCGACGATTACAATATGGAAGGCAAGACCTATCGTTATTTCAAAGGCGTCCCCCAGTATGAATTTGGTTTCGGATTGAGTTTTACAAGTTTTGGTTACCGGTTGAAGTCGGCACCTTCGCAACTGAAAAAAGGGGAGACCGCAAAAGTGGTGGTCGACGTTACCAATACCGGCGCACGTGATGGCGAAGAAGTTGTGCAGCTGTATGTTGAGTTGCCCGATTCGAAGCTGAGAAAGGCGATCCGTTCGCTTCGTGGATTCCAACGCATCTACCTGAAGGCGGGCGAAACAAAAACGGTCGAATTTCTGGTGACACCGGAGGCGATGTCGGCCCGCGACGAGGCAAATCAGGCGGTAATGGAGCCAGGGAGGGTGCTGGTGTCGGTAGGAGGTAAACAGCCCGACCCCGCATCGTTGGCTAAAGCTGCGGTCGTTCAGCATTCTATTTCAGTACTATAAATTGCCGGTGTGAAGATACATCGCCGCGCTCAATATTTTTTAGCATGAAGTTTCGAAGTTTAGTTGTTGTTTTTTTGATTGTTTCACTGGTTGCTATGGCGGAGAACGGAAGTCAGCTGTGGCTTCGTTTCGATAAGGCAGCTCCTTTGACCGCCGGATTCAATTCGATCAGCGGAGATCCGGCCCTGAAGGCTTTCGACGAATTTCAACGGGCCTGCAGGTTGATGACCTCCGCTCCATTGCCTGTGGTAAATCAGGCCGGTGCGAACGGCCTGTTGATAGCCACAGCATCGCATCCCGCCATCCGCGCCCTGAAGTGGAGCAAGGAGCTCCGGTCGCTGGGACCGGAGGGCTACCTTATCCGTACAGTCCGGCTCAAAGGGAAGCCGATAACCGTGGTAACCGCTAACCAGCCGCAGGGAGTGTTGTACGGAGTGTATCATTTGTTGCGGATCATGCAGACGGGACAATCGCTCTCCGATCTTACTATCCGTGAAGTTCCTACCTATCAGCTTCGGATACTGAATCACTGGGACAACCTCAACGGAACGGTCGAAAGAGGTTATGCGGGTCATTCTATCTGGAAATGGAACGAATTGCCTGCGGTGCTGTCGCCCCGGTACGAGGACTATGCACGTGCTAATGCCTCCATCGGAATCAATGCTACGGTACTCAACAATGTGAACGCCACACCCGATATTCTTACCGCGGAATATATTCGGAAAATTAAAGCCATTGCTGCTGTCGTGCGGCCCTTTCATATCAAGGTGTTTATCTCCATCAATTTTGCTTCGCCAAGGGTATTGGGCAATCTGCCCGATGCCGACCCTCTGCGCCCCGAAGTGCGCCGGTGGTGGAAACAGAAGGTGGCCGAAATTTACCGCGAGATTCCCGATTTCGGCGGATTTCTGGTAAAGGCTAATTCGGAAGGTTTGCCGGGTCCGATGGACTATGGCCGTACACATGCGGATGGGGCGAATATGATTGCCGAAGCGCTGGAGCCTTATAAAGGCATCGTGATGTGGCGGGCATTTGTGTATGAGCCGGGCGACGACCGGGCTAAACTGGCCTACAGGGAATTCATCGGTTTTGATGGACGGTTTCACGATAATGTTATCATACAAGTGAAGAATGGTCCCATCGATTTTCAACCGCGGGAGCCTTTCAGTCCGTTGTTTGGCGCGATGAAAAAAACGCCCCTCATGCCCGAACTGCAAATCACCCAGGAGTACCTCGGGCATTCCAATCATCTGGCTTTCCTGGCTCCGATGTGGGAAGAGGTGCTCGATGCCGATACCTACGCCTTCGGTGAAGGTTCGACCGTGTCGAAAGTAACCAACGGCAGTTTTGTGCCGGCTCCGGTTTCGGCCATTGCAGGGGTGGCGAATATCGGTGAGGATGTGAACTGGACCGGCCATCATTTCGGACAGGCCAACTGGTATGCATTCGGCCGGTTGGCCTGGAACGCGCAACTGAGTAGTGAAACCATTGCACGGGAATGGTTGGCCATGACCTTCGGTTCGGATAAGAAGAAGCTGACGGTAGAGACGGTGCCGGAGGATATACTCTCGATGATGCTTGGCTCGCACCAGACGGTGGTCGATTACATGATGCCGCTGGGATTGCACCATATTTTTGCGTGGGATCATCATTACGGACCCGAACCCTGGTGCGATATTCCGGGGGCTCGTCCCGATTGGTTGCCCCGCTATTACCACAACGCTTCGAAAGAAGGGCTTGGTTTTAATCGCACTGCCTCGGGTAGTAATGCCGTAGCGCAGTATTCCTCTCCCCTGAAGGAATGGTTCGACGATCCGGCTACCTGCCCCGAGAAGTATTTGTTGTGGTTCCATCATCTTCCGTGGAATTACCGGATGAAAAGCGGGCGTACGCTGTGGGACGAACTGTGTTTCAGTTACGACCGGGGGGTGCAGACCGTGCGCGACTATCAGAAAATATGGGATCGCAATGAATCGTGGATCGATGCGCAACGTTTCAGGGAAGTGCAGTCGCGACTGAAAATTCAATCGAAGGATGCGGTGTGGTGGAAGGACGCCATCTTGCTTTATTTTCAGACTTATTCTCAACAACCCATTCCATACAGTATCGAACGGCCGGTGCATGAACTGGACGACCTGAAAAAAGTCAAATTAGACATGAAACATCATAATTAATTGGCTACTTTTGCGGGCGCTGAGCCGTGAAATTCACCGCTCAGCATTCGTTATCAAACTATAACTATCAATATTAAGTCATGGAGAAAACCTGGAGATGGTTCGGCGAGCAGGATCCGATAACTCTCGCTATGCTACGGCAAATTGGTGTGGAAGGCGTAGTAACGGCTTTGCATCAGGTGCCCGACGGAGAAGTGTGGAGCGCAGCGGCCATCGCACAACGGAAAAACTATATCGAGTCGCATGGATTGAAGTGGTCGGTGGTCGAAAGTCTGCCGGTTTCGGAGGCGATCAAATATGCCGGCCCCGATCGCGACCGGCTCATTGCCGGTTATAAACAGAGTTTGGCCAACCTGGGTCAGGCAGGCATCACTACGGTGGTGTACAATTTTATGCCGGTGATCGACTGGATTCGTACCGATCTGCACCACCAATTGCCCGACGGCACATCGACGCTGTATTTCGATCAGGTTCGATTTGCCTATTTCGATTGCTGTATTCTGAACCGGGAAGGAGCTGCAGCCGATTATCCCGAACAACTGATGCAGCAGGTGCAGGCGCTGAAGGAAACGATAACCGAACAGGAAATCGCGGACTTGGTCGATACGATTATCGTGAAAACGCAAGGCTTCGTTAATGAAAATTTTAAAGGAGATGTGGTGCAGCCGGTAGCGTTGTTCCGGCAGTTGCTCGATCGATACAAAGGGATAGGGCCGGATCAATTGCGCGAAAATCTGCGGTATTTTCTGCAGGAAGTAATACCGGTAGCCGAGCGCTATGGCATCAAGTTGTGCATCCACCCCGACGATCCTCCCTTTGCCGTGTTGGGATTGCCTCGTATAGTCGGCAATACGCACGATATCGAATGGCTGCTCGATGCGGTCGATAGTCCGTCGAACGGTTTTACCTTTTGCGCAGGTTCGCTGAGCGCCGGTGCTCACAACGATATCCCGGCTATGGCGAGGAAATTTGCAGCCAAAACTCATTTTCTGCACCTGCGCAGTACCGAGATATTGCCCGGCGGCGATTTTATGGAAGCTTCGCATACCGAAGGCCGGGGGCATCTGGTGGAGCTTATCCGCATTTTTGAAGCCCTTCGTCCGGGATTACCTATGCGGGTCGATCATGGTAAACTGATGCTCGGCGACGGGGATAAAAATTACAATCCGGGCTATTCGTTCCTCGGGCGCATGTATGCCCTGGCTCAGGTTTCGGGTATGCTCGCCGCCATTAAAAATGAATAACAGACAATTAATACCGAACAAAAATGGATTTATTTTCAATCACAGATAAAGTAGCTGTTATCACCGGGGCCAGCGGGGTGCTCGGAGGCAGCATAGCCCGGAGTTTTGTGAAAGCGGGTGCTAAGGTAGTGGCGTTGGGAACCAAAGAAGCTAAAATAACCGCGGCTGCCGGGGCCTTGCGGAGTGAAGGTGGTGAAGTATTGGCTTTTGCCGGTAATGTATTGGATGTGCCCCGTCTGGAAGAAATCGCCGATGAAGTGATGCGGCAGTGGGGACGGATCGATATTCTGCTGAACATAGCCGGGGGAAATCTGCCGGGAGCTACCCTGATGCCCGATCAGCGTTTTTTCGATATGGACCTCAGGGATTGGAACCGTGTAACCGACCTCAATATGAATGGAACGGTATATCCGTCGTATGTGTTTGGAAAACGAATGGCCGAAGCGGGCGAGGGGAGTATTGTCAATATCTCGTCGATGGCGGCTATGCAAGCTATGACCCGGGTGCCGGGCTATTCGGCGGCAAAAGCCGCAGTAGCCAATTTCACACAATGGATGGCGATGGAAATGGCCATGAAGTACGATGGTAAAATACGGGTGAATGCAGTGGCGCCCGGATTTTTTATCGGCGAACAAAACCGGGCTGTACTGCTCAATCCCGACGGTTCGTATACCGATCGGAGTCATAAGGTGATCGCCAATACTCCTATGCGCCGGTTTGGCGAAATTACCGAGCTCGACGGAGCGGTTCAGTTTTTATGTTCGCCTTCGGCGTCATTCATCACCGGCGTCATTCTGCCCGTCGACGGAGGGTTTTGTATGTTTAGTGGGGTTTAAATGTTGCTTTGTGAGCGAGGTGTAACGCCGCATTAAAAGTGTGTAACGTGCAGAATACTGTGTTCGAACAACATAGCATATATTTGCCCCTGTTGACCACACACAGTGTTCAATCTGAAAAAATATACCGCCATGAAAAAACAGTCCTTTTGTTTGCACTTCTTGGATCAGGCGCCTTTGCTTGTGCCCAACAGGTCCTAAAAGTGACCTTCGAAAATGCCGCAATTGGCAGTGCCGGCGGAGCGGTTGCCATGTGGAGCGGGGCTACCGTGGATGTGATTGCCAATACCTGCAAAACCGGAAATCCATCCGACAAAGTATGGCATTGCAACCACTGCCGGCTGGGGGAGGAGGCAAAGTTTTCTTCCGGCACATCGTCGCACCTGACCGCAGGAGTATACCTGCTACAGGCTGTTGCTCAGGGAAAAACCTACACCGCGAAAAGAATAAAATAAGTTTTGAGAAGTTAGATTTTTGGCGAAAATGTGGCAGTCGTGAGATTGCCGCATTTTCTTTTTTTTTGGAATAATTTGTGCATTTTTTTCAATTAAAATAAATTCTTTGAATTAAAAGTCTATCTTTGTCTCAAAATGTACATATTTAGGCCCATGAACCCCGAGATTTTGCATATTATCATTATTACCGGAGAAACCATTTTACTGGCTCTTATTTTTCAACTGGTTTTTCGTTTACGTCGCGCACTGGGCCTCGGTCTGGTGTATGCCGTACTTACGATGATGGGGTATATTCAGATTTTTCTATCCAGTTCGGTATATCACGAAGTGCTTCCGGGCATAATTGTTTCCCCCGGTTCTATTGTGATGTTCAATGGGATGATGTATGCCGTTTTGATGTTCTATATACGCGAAGATGCTGCAGAAACACGTAAGCTGATTTATGCCATGTTTGTCGCCAATCTGCTCATGTCGTTGCTTTTGCTTATTTTCGACTGGCACCTGAATAACTACGAATTTATCAACCCTGCCATCGATTCGGCCAATTTCATCCGTAATGGCGGGTGGGTTATGTTGGTCGATACGTTTGGATTGCTGGTCGATGTGTTTTTGATCATTGTGATTTACGAAAAGGTGGCAAAATGGATTAAACCGCTGTTCTGGAGGATTTATCTTGCCATGGGATTGATGCAGATTGTCAATTCGATCATGTTTATGGGACTTTCTTTCTGGAGTTCTTCTATTGTGATGGAACAGATCTATTCGGCCATAATCGGAAAGTTTTATACCGGAATTTTCTTTACCGCTTCCGTTTACATCTACCTGAAATATGTTGAGCCCGACGTATATACAATCAGCGATTTGCCGTATAAGGGAGTGTTTCATTCCTTGTCGTACCGTCAGAAATACGAAATGATGCTGGAAGAAAAACAGGCTGTGCAACGCCAGGCCAGCAAAGCACTCGAGCTGAACGAACTGAGGTATCAGACGCTCATCAGGATGTCGCCTGTAGGTATCTTTCTCACCGATTCGACCGGCTATACCATCTACGTCAATCCCCGGTGGTGCGAAATAACGGGCCTTACAGTGGATCAGGCGCTGGGCAATGGCTGGGTGGATGCAGTGGTGCCCGAAGACCGTGAATGGTTGATGAGCGGCTGGGATAAAGCTACCGCCGACACGAGCAGTTCAACAGTCGAATACCGGTTTCTGAGGCCCGATGGTTCGGTGACCTGGGTGTTGGGACAGGCGATTCCGGAAGTCGATTCGGAGGGCAATGTGGTAGGGTATGTGGGTACCATTACCGATATTACCCTGCTGAAAAAGTTTGAGACGGAACTTCGCAAAGCCAAGAATAAGGCTGAAGAGGGGGAACGCCTGAAGACGATGTTCCTCCAGAATATCTCGCATGAAATCAGAACTCCGTTGAATGCCATTTGTGGTTCGGCGAATTTATTAAACGATAATTACTTCTCGGCCAAGCAAAAAGAAAGTCTGTTGTCGATTATCCAGTCGAGCAGTAATCAGCTGCTGGCTATTGTAACCGATATTCTAACCCTCGCATCGCTCGAAACCAATCAGGAAAAATGCAGTATACGTAAAACAGCCGTAAATGTGGTGTTGGCCGAAATAGAAGAAAAATTCCGGCAGGTTGCCGAACAGAAGGGCCTCGAATTTATTGTACTGCCAGGATTGTCGTACGACGATTCGTCGATTCAAACCGATCGGTCGAAGCTGACGCGTATCCTCGCTAACCTGGTGGCGAATGCTTTAAAGTTTACCCGCGAAGGACAGATCCGGGTGGGATATGTTGTAAAAGATAATTACCTTGAATTTTACGTTAAAGATACCGGCATTGGAATCGAGCCGGCACTTCACGAACATATTTTTGATAGCTTTCGCCAGGCCGATACGCGCATTCAGTACGAATTCGGGGGCACCGGACTGGGTTTGTCGATCGCTAAAGGGTTTGCCGAATTACTGGACGGTTCGATCCGGGTTGAGTCGGAACCGGGGAAAGGGTCGGCGTTTTATGTTCTGATTCCTTATCGGATCTAAGAAATAAAAAAAGCACCTATATCATCGATATAAGTGCTTTTTGCTCTCCCTCTTGGACTTGAACCAAGGACCCTCTGATTAACAGTCAGATGCTCTAACCGACTGAGCTAAGGAAGAATTTTTTTCTCAATTGCGATGCAAAAGTAATAGGTTTTTCTGAATTATGCAATATCTTTGCAGTAAAATTTTAAAAAAAAGCGCTGAGTTATGATGAAAAAAGTACTGGGTATGGGTAATGCCCTGACTGACATTTTGTTGCAGATTGATACGGATGAGGTGTTGAATGAGTTAAAATTACCAAAAGGCAGCATGCAGTTGATTGATGAGGCAAAATTGGCCGAGATACGAGGAGCTGTTGCTATCGAGAAGTCGGTGATGGCTACCGGCGGATCGGCTTCCAATACCATCAACGGGATTACCAAACTGGGTGTGGCTGCCGGTTTCTTTGGTAAAATAGGGAAGGATGAGATCGGCACTTTTTTTATGAACGATACGCTGGCCAACGGCGTGGAACCCTTGTTGCAGTATAGCGAGCTCCCTTCGGGCAATTGCACGGTGCTCGTATCTGCCGATGGGGAACGTACCTTATGTACCTACCTGGGTGCAGCTGCCGAACTTACACCCGGTGATATTACCGAATCGCTGTTCGAAGGTTATTCCATTTTTCATATCGAGGGATACCTGGTGCAAAATCATGAGTTGATCCGGAAAGCGGTGCAATTGGCGAAAAAGGCAGGTTTGCTGGTTTCGGTCGACCTGGCCAGCTACAATGTGGTGGAAGCTAATCTCGATTTTTTGAAAGAAATGATCGCCGAGTATGTGGATATTGTGTTTGCCAACGAAGAAGAGGCCCGTGCTTTTACCGGTATGGAACCTCAGGAGGCCCTGATTCATATCGCCGATCGTTGTGATATAGCGGTGGTGAAGATCGGGAAGGAAGGTTCGTATGTGAAATCGGGCGATGTGGTTCATACTATTTCACCCTACCTGGCTAAGAGCATCGATACTACGGGAGCGGGCGATTTATATGCTGCCGGATTTCTGTACGCGCTCGCTCTTGGTTGGCCACTGGATGTCTGCGGGAGGATCGGTTCGCTGGTATCGTCGAAGGTGGTCGAAGTATTGGGGGCGAAAATGACCCAGGAGGTTTGGGACGAAATTAAAAAGGATATTCAATCGTTCATTGCTTAAAACATTGATGCAAGCATTAAAATTGTACGGGGCCATCGTGCTGGCGATGATTTTCTGGTCGTTTTCGTTTATCTGGACACAAATGGCTATCGAATCGTTTCCGCCGGTGACTCTGGTGAGTCTGCGGCTGGTGCTGGCCTCGGCGATGCTCTATGGATATGCCAAGTTCACCGGTAAATTTCAGCGCCTGCGCAGGCAGGATTTGGGCGGTTTTGTGTTGCTTGCTTTTTTCGAACCGTACTTATACTACATGGGCGAAACCTATGCGCTCACCCGGATGTCGCCTACCCTGGTTTCGGTCTTCGTGGCCACTATTCCGCTTTTTGCCCCTGTTCTGGCGTATTTCATGCTCAAGGAAAAGGTTACCAAAAGCAATATGGTGGGAATTTTTGTATCCATCGTAGGAGTCATTTTAGTGATTTATGTACCCGGAACAGGTTTGTATGCCGACTTCTGGGGCGTGGTGCTGGTGTTTTTAGCCGTTTTTGCCGCCGTGTTCTATTCAGCCACGCTCCGGCGGATCTCTTCCTATTATTCCATCACCACCATCATTTTTTATCAAAGCCTTATCGGGCTTGTGTTCTTCACACCCACTTTTTTTGTGCTCGATTATTCGATCATCCACTCCGTCGAAGTTTCGGCCAGATCGCTGGGCGCTCTGCTGATGCTGGCTTTTTTTGCATCCGTCATTGCTTTTGTGTTTTTTGGAGGAGTGGTGCGGAAAATCGGAATCGCCAAAACCAATGTTTTTGTCAACCTTATTCCGGTTTTTACAGCCCTCTTTTCGTGGATGTTGCTCGATCAATACCTCACTTTTACCCAATGGATGGGAATTCTGGTGGTAGTGCTCGGTTTGTTTGTCAGCCAGATTAACCGGAAATCGCGGAAAACCGAAAAGCTGGAAGCCATCGCCAAAGTAACCGAATTTTAACATATTTGGAAAACCGGGAGCGAGGAGTTAAATTTGCGGTTCAATCAACACCCCCTTTATCATGAAGCGAAAAGTACACCCTCTTTTTGTGATTTATCAGTTTCTGATCGCCTATCCGTTGCTTATGATTATCACACCGCTGGTAGCACTTGCTACTATCGTACTTTCGCCTGTTTTCCCGAATAATAATATTTCGTATTATCCGGCGCGATGGTGGGGGAGGGTGATCTGTACACTTTTTTTTGTCAAAGTGACATTTACAGGGCTCGATAAAGTCGATGCCAACCGCTCGTATATTGTAGCGGCCAATCATCAGTCGATGTTCGATATTTTCATTATTTATGGCTGGTTGCCTCATCTGTTTAAGTGGATCATGAAAGCCGAACTGCGGAAAATTCCGCTGGTGGGCAAGGCCTGCGAATCGGCCGGACATATTTTTATCAACCGTACCAATCCCATCGCCGCCCGGAAAAGTATTGAAAGAGCCGAGCGGCAATTGATCAACGGTGTATCGGTAGTGGTTTTTCCCGAAGGTACCCGTACGTTTACAGGCAAAATGGGAGCGTTTAAAAAGGGCGCTTTCCGCATTGCATCCGATCTTAAATTACCCATCCTACCCATCACCATCGACGGGGCGTTTGACGTAATGCCCCGCTCGACGTTCGTTGTGAAGCCCGGAACCATTCAGGTGGTATTTCATCAACCGATCCGGGTAGTCGATTTCCTTCCCGATAACGTACCGGAGCTGATCGAACACACCCGTACCATAATCGCATCAGGCTTAAGGTGATAAGCCCCTCTGAATGCCGCAGTTTCTAAAAAATTGCGGCATTTTTATTTAAATAATGTTAAAGCGAAAATCTGTTTTACCTGCTGAAACCGTCTGTATATAAGACTTCTATTCAGTTGAGCTGTAATTATTTCATTATTTATATAGTACTATGTATTGCAAGGTACTATGACTTGATATATATTTGCAGCCGTTAAACAACACTACTCAATGATATCACTATCCAACATTAACAAAACGTATTACACCGAAGCCACTTCGCTTCATGTGCTCAAAGGGGTTGATCTCACGATTCAACAGGGCGATTATGTATCGATTATGGGAGCCTCGGGTTCCGGGAAATCCACGCTGTTGAATATTCTGGGAATACTCGACAATTACGACACAGGCGAATACCGGCTCAACAATGTGTTGATCAAGGATCTGAACGAACGGCAGGCGGCCCATTACCGCAACGAAATGATCGGCTTCGTGTTCCAGTCGTTCAACCTGATCAATTTTAAAAATGCGCTCGAGAATGTGGCGCTACCGTTGTATTACCGCCACATCAGCCGTAAGCGCCGGAACATCATTGCCATGGAGTACCTCGATCGCATGGGTTTGAAAGATTGGGCCTATCATATGCCCAACGAAATGTCGGGCGGGCAGAAGCAGCGGGTGGCTATTGCCCGGGCCATTATTTCGGAACCAAAAGTAATTCTGGCCGACGAACCTACCGGAGCGCTCGATAGTAAAACCACCGAGGAGGTAATGCAGGTGCTTACCGAACTCAATGCTTCGGGAATTACCACAATCATCGTGACGCACGAGAAGGCGGTAGCCGATATTACCCGCAAGGTGATTCACATCAAGGACGGAATGATCGGAAGTATCGAAACCAACTAATTTCCACCCATGGATATATTACAAGAAATATGGTCGGGCTTGCGCCACAATAAGCTGAGAACGGTGCTTACCGGGTTGTCGGTTTCCTGGGGGATTTTCATTTTGATTATTCTGCTGGCAGCCGGCAACGGGTTGAAAAACGGCGTAACCTCCAACTTTAGCGACCGCGCTACGAATACCGTTCAGATTTGGCCGGGACGAACCTCCAAACCGCATCAGGGGTATCAGTCGGGACGGGGGTTGAGCCTGACCAATAAAGAAGTGCAGAAGATCGATGAGGATGTACGTGAAATGACCGATCGTACTCCGGTACTCGATAATTACCTTACCATTACCAATAAAGCGGAATACGGCAGTTATTCGGTAAGAGGGGTTACGCCGCTGTATACAAGTATTTTCAACCTCAAATTTGCCGAGAATGGCGGAAGGTTTATTAACCAGACCGATATGAATGAGAAACGGAAAGTAATCGTGCTCGACAAAAAGGTGGTGGATGTACTGTTCAAGGATGAGCCGGCACTCGGTAAGTTTGTGCAGGTGGGGCAGGTGATGTTTCAGGTGGTGGGCATCAATACTAAAAAAGACAACTGGGGAAATGGGAATGCCTACATACCGCTTTCCACTTCGCAGGCCATTTTTAATCCCGACGAGAAGTACCGCAGCATTGCCATGACGGTGAACGGCTTGAAAACCATGGAGGAAAACGATACCTTCAACCTGGAATTGAAAAGGTCGCTGGCTCAAACCATGATTTTTGACCCCGAAGATACCCAGGCTTTGTGGATCCGTAATTCGCAACGCGATTACATCGAAACGATGAATATTTTTAATGGCATTACGCTTTTTGTTTCGATTATCGGGATTTTCACGCTGATAGCAGGTATTGTGGGTGTAAGTAATATCATGTTGGTTACGGTGAAAGAACGTACCCGGGAAATCGGAATCCGCAAAGCCCTGGGAGCTCCGCCGGCTCAGATACTGTTTTCGATTATTCTGGAATCGATCATGATTACTGCATTTTTTGGCTATGTAGGCATGATGACCGGAATAGGGATTACCGAGGCGGTGAATTTTGTGATGGAGCAGTCGGCAGCGCAAAATCCATCCGACACAGGGATGTCGGTTTTCAAGAATCCCACGGTAAATCTTACCTATGTATATATTTCGACCCTGATACTGATTATTGCCGGAATCATTGCGGGCTATATGCCAGCCCGCAGGGCCGTTAAAATTAAACCCATCGAAGCCATGCGCGACGAAAATTAATGCTGAAACACTATGTTTGATCTCGATCGATTCCAGGAAATCTGGATTACAATAACTCACAATAAATCGCGGAGCGTGCTAACTGCCTTTGGGGTGTTCTGGGGCATGTTTATGCTGGTGGCCATGGTGGGAGCGGGAGTGGCTCTCGAAAGGGGAATCAGCTCGCAGGTGGAAGGTTTTGCTACCAACTCCTGTTTTATTTGGGAAAACCGTACCTCGGAACCGTATAAGGGTTTCCGGAAGGGCCGGCAATGGGAGATGCGCAACCGCGATATCGTGTTGTTGCAACAAAACGTGCCTGAACTTCAGTATATTGCACCGGTGATTTTTGGAGGTAACAGCGAAAACAACGTGCTGCGCGACGATAAGTCGGGCGCCTTTAATATCAAGGGTAACTATCCTTCGTACAACGATATCGATAATCAGAAAATTGTAAAAGGACGCTACATCAACGATATCGATATTGCTGAAAAACGTAAGGTATGTGTGATCGGCGAACGGGTATATGAAGTTATGTTTCCACACAACGAGGATCCGCTGGGAAAGAATATTCAGGTGAACGGGATTTATTTTACCGTTATCGGAGTAACCCGCAGCACTACGAATATCAATATCGGAGGCGATTCGCAGGAAACTGTTGTACTACCGTTTACGACTATGCAGCAGGCATTTAATATGGGCGACAGGGTTCACTTCCTGGCCATTACCGCCCAGCCGGGGATTAAGGTGAAGGTGGTGGAAGAGAAGGTGAAAGCGGTACTGAAACAGGCTCACGATATTTCGCCCGACGATAAAACTGCCGTCGGGGGAATGAATATCGAAGATCAGTTTACCATGTTTTTATACCTGGGAATCGGTATTGCTTCGCTTATCTGGATAGTAGGTACGGGAACATTGCTTGCCGGTGCCGTGGGAGTGAGTAATATAATGCTGGTGACGGTGAAGGAACGTACCCGCGAAATCGGAATTCGCAGGGCATTGGGGGCAACCCCTTCCAATATTGTCGGACAGATTTTAACCGAAAGTGTGGTGCTGACGATGCTGGCCGGCGTAACCGGCCTGATGCTGGGGGTTGGTTTGTTGTCGCTGATCGGTAAAATGCTGGAACAAAGCGATGGTATGTTCAAAGATCCGCAAATCAGTTTCGGAGTAGGCGTGGGAGCCCTTGTCATCCTGGTTGTCATTGGTGCATTGGCAGGATTTATACCGGCCAACCGGGCGATGAAGATTAAACCTATTGAAGCAATACGAGAAGAGTAAAAAATAAATAAATCAATTACGAATATGAAGCGATTCTTTAAGTTCTTTTTTATTGGCCTGGTGGTCGTTGGTATTATCGGTACCTTTATTTTTCTGTGGCAGAAGTCACAACCCAAGTTGAAAGTGTATGAAATTGTAACGGTGAGCACCGGAACCATTCAGAAGAAAACCGTGGCTACCGGAAAGGTAGAGCCCCGTAACGAAATTCTTATCAAACCCCAGCTTTCGGGTATTATTTCGGAGATCTATAAAGAAGCGGGCGATCAGGTGAAAGCAGGCGATGTGATTGCACGTATTAAACTGATCCCCGACATGGTGAGCCTCAATGCAGCCGAGGCCCGGGTGGTGCGCGCCCAACTGGTATTCGATCAGACTACCCGTAACTTCGAACGCGATAAGCAGCTGTTTGCCGAAAAGGTAATATCCCGTGAAGAGTTCGAAAAAAGCAAGCTTCAATTCGACAACGATAAAGCTGAGCTGAAAACCGCCCAGGACAACCTGAGCCTTACCCGCGATGGTATTGCCAGCGATAAAACCCAGGCCAGCAATACCCTGGTGCGCTCCACCATCAACGGAACCATTCTCGATATCCCCGTGAAAGTGGGAAATTCGGTGATTCAGTCGAACAACTTCAACGACGGAACCACCATTGCAGCCGTTGCCAATATGAACGATATGCTGTTTGTGGGTAAACTCGACGAAACGGAAGTAGGACGGGTAAACACCGATATGCCCATGGAAATCACTATCGGAGCTATTCCCGGCAAACGACTGAATGCCAAACTCGAATACATAGCCCCCAAAGGTACCGACTCGGGTGGCGCCATCATGTTCGATATGAAAGCAGCGGTTACGGTTACCGGCGATGTGTTTATCCGGGCCGGTTACAGCGCGAATGCCGAAATTATTTTCAACCGCGCCGAAAATGTAATCACCATCCCCGAGAGCTGCGTAAGCTTCAGTGGCGATACCGCTTTTGTTCATACCCTGCTTACCGAAGAACCTCAGAGCTTCGAGAAAAAGCAGGTTGTAACCGGCTTGTCGGATGGAATCAGCATCGAAATTAAAAAAGGATTGAAGAAAGGCGACAAAATCCGTGGTGCCGAAGTAATGGATAAAAAACCTGCAAATTCGTGATGAATATGAAAAAACTAGTAGTTTTCACTTTGCTCGTGCTGCTTAGCTCAGCTTTCCGGTCGCATGCAGCGGGAAAGGTTATGACACTGCAGCAATGTATCGATTCGGCGCTCACCAACAGCCGGAACATCCGCCAGCAGGAACTGAACCGTACCAGCCGCGAAATTGCCTACGACCAGGCCCGCGCCAATCTCCTTCCCAATCTGAATGCATCAGCCGGACAGAGTTTTATGTTCGGCCGGTCGCTCATAGCCGACAATACCTACCGTAATGTCAATTCGTCGCAAACTTCATTCGGCATCGGATCGGGTATAACCTTGTTCGACGGGATGCGCATGAAATACAATATCGATGCCCGGAAGGCCGAAATGCTGGCGGCTAAGGCCGATCTGGAAAAAATACAGGAAGATATCCGGTTGAATGTAACGGTGGCTTACCTGCAAGTGCTGCTTTACAAGGAAAATAAGCAAACGGCGCTCAGTCAACTGGAACTTACCAATCAGAAACTGGAACAGCGGGCGGCACTGGTTACCGCCGGAAAGTTGCCTGAGGGAGAATTGTTCGAACTGAAAGCACAGCTGGCCCGTGAAGAACTGAACCTGACCCGTACCGAAACCCAGTTGAAGCTGGCATTATTGGATCTGGCCCAGATTATCGAACTTACCGACTTCGAAAACCTCGATGTGGTACTGCCCCTGGACATGATCGATGCCGAAGCCCGGCTGATTTCGGCCACTGAAGTATACCAGTCGGCTCTGCTTTCAAGACCCGAACTGAAAGCTGCCGAATACCGGCTCAACAGTTCGCTCGTCAATGTCGACATTGCGCGTGCGGCTTATTTCCCTACGCTTAGCCTGGGCGCGCAAATGAGTACGGGTTACTACAACCTGAACGGAGTGCCCAATAACTCATTCAGTCAACAAACACGCGACAACTTGAGCACGAATGTAGGTCTTAACTTGCAAATACCCATTTTTAACCGGTTTGCAACCCGTAATCAGGTGGTAAATTCGAAACTGGCTGTGGAAAACAGCCGGCTGGAAATGGAAAATACGAAAATTCAATTGCGTAAAACCATCGAACAGGCCTATCAGAACGCCATCGCGGCTCAATCGAGACTCGAAGCAGCCCGAAAATCGGAACAGGCCTCCCGCGAAGCCTACCGGTATGCCGAACAGAAATACGAAGCAGGAAGAGCTTCGGTTTACGAGCTGTACGCAGCCAAGGCCAATCTTACTCAGGTAATCTCGGAACTGAGCCAGTCGAAGTACGAATACCTGCTGAGAATTCAAGTTTTAGAATTATTAAAATGAATGCAGAAAATATCAAATCGCAAATGCGCAAGGGTTATCTTGAATATTGTATCTTGCTGATATTGAAAGAAAAACCTTCGTATGCATCCGATATTATCTCCGAATTAAAGGATGCAAAGCTTATCGTTGTGGAGGGTACCTTGTACCCTTTGCTCACCCGGCTTAAAAATGCCGAACTCCTCGATTACCGGTGGGAAGAATCGACCCAGGGACCGCCGCGTAAATATTACGAGATGACCGGAAAAGGGCAACTTTTCCTGGATGAACTCGAAAAGGCATGGGATGAAATTAATTTGGTTATTCGTCGTCTAAAAAGTAACAAAATAGAACAGGTATGAAGAAAACACTCACCGTTAATTTGAATAATATTGTTTTTCACATCGATAGCGATGCCTACGATGCATTGCACAACTATTTGAACGAAGTGGAAAACCGGCTTTCGGAAAATGAACGTCGCGATGTGATGACCGACATTGAAGCCCGTATCGCCGAATTATTTGCCGAAAAACTGGATAAAGGCAAAAATGTGATTACGCTCGAAGATGTCGATTCTGTTATTTCGATTCTGGGTAAGCCTAATCAGTTTGCTTCGGGCGACGACGACGAGCAGCCATCGGAAGGAGAAATCCCTGCCGCCGAAAAGGAACGAAAAGGTCCGCGAAAATTCTACCGCGATCCCGATAACGCAGTGTTGGGGGGGGTTGCCTCCGGACTGGCCATTTATTTGGGTTGGGATGTGGCACTGGTGAGGATCATTCTGGTCGTACTGTTGTTCCTGTCGTATACAACCCTTATTCCGATTTACATTCTGGTATGGATCATTGCTCCCGAAGCCCGCACGGTAGCCCAGAAACTCGAAATGCAGGGCGAGCCGGTTACTGCCGACCGGATCAAGGAAGAAATTAATAATATGAAGAATTATGTGAACAGCGACGAATTTGAAAGTAAGGCCAATACGGTAGGGAGTCGGTTCGGACAAGCTTTCAGGGCAGTATTCAAGGTGATTTTCGGAATTTTAGGTGCTCTCATGGGATTTGTGGGATTTATAGTGCTGGGCGCTTTACTGTCGGCGCTCTCATTAATGGTGTTTGCTCCTACCATCATCACCGGGTTTATTCCCGAATTAACCATGTTCAGCACCATTAATGCAACCTGGATGGTGCTGGCCTTGCTGTTGGTGATCGGTATACCGGTGTTTGTACTGGTCTATGGGGCTATCAGGGTGCTTACCGGTAAAAAAGGGGTGGGTAAACCCCTGAACTGGATTTTGCTCTTACTTTGGATCGTAGGTATCTTTATGTTTACCGGTTTATCGGCCCGTACAGTGGCTTCGTTTATCCGGGGTGAAAACGATTCGCTCAGTTTTTACTGGCACGACGATCACAACGAAAGCCGTATTTCCAGTTTCATCCCGGCCGACGATTTTCATTCGCTCGATATATCGGGCAATGTGAAAGTTGAATTAACACAGGATTCGGTGTTTTCGGTACAGGCAACGGGCGGACCCACAGCGCTTTCGCATTTGAATACCCGGGTGAATAACGGAGTACTGAAGATCAGCACCGAGAAGTTTCATGTCAACCGTGAAGTGACGGTGTATGTGGTAATGCCCGAATTACGATCGCTGAAAGTAAGTGGTGCAAGCGAAGTCCGTAATTTTAACCGGATAACGACCGAAAATCTGGCTATCGAGTTGTCGGGCGTAAGTAAAGCCGATCTAAATGTACACGTGAACAGAGAAATCCGCATCGACCAATCGGCCGCAACCGAGCTCGATCTGGAAGGAATGGCCTACAGGATGGTGCTCAGTAGTTCGGGCCTGGCCAATGTGGATGCCAACGAATTTTTGGTTCACAATGCAAAAGTAAAAGGCGATGGGGCATCCGAAGTCAAAACCAATGTAACCGATTCGCTCGATGTACGGATGTCGGGTACCGCCGCCTTTAAAAACCGGTACCGCCCCTCGTACCATCATCAGGAAGTATCGGGTGCCGCCAGCGTTCGTTTCAACTAGTACCTGCCGTTCCACAGCATCCGCAACCAGTCGCCGAGTTTTTTCTCGGCGCTGTTGTTTTGTACCTGCCAGATCCGGGTTTGTAGCAGCTCGTCGGGCATGAATTGCTGAGTCACAAAATGATTCGGAAAATCGTGCGAATATTTATAATTGGTTCCGTAGTTCAAGTCCTTCATCAATTTGGTCGGAGCATTGCGCAAATGTAGCGGCACGGGCAGATTTCCGGTTTTTTCGACCAGGGCCAGCGCTTCGTCGATAGCCAGGTAGGCCGAATTGCTTTTTGGTGAGGCGGCAAGGTAGACGGTTGTTTCGGCCAGAATAATCCGGCCTTCCGGCCATCCGATTTTATGCAGGGCATCGAAGCAGGTATTGGCCAGTAACAAGGCATTCGGGTTGGCCAGGCCGATATCTTCGGCCGCCGAAATCACCAGTCGCCGGGCAATGAATTTCGGATCCTCGCCACCCGCTATCATACGTGCCAGCCAATAAAGAGCAGCATCGGGATCGCTGCCGCGAATCGATTTGATAAATGCTGATATGATATCGTAGTGGATTTCTCCCTCTTTATCGTAGGCCATCGGGTTTTGCTGGAGTTTGTCGGTCACCAGCTTGTTGTTGATTACAACTTCGCCGCCTGTATTCGACGAACAAACCAAATCGATGATATTCAGTAGCTTGCGGGCATCGCCCCCGGCAAACCGTACGACTGCTTCGGTTTCTTCAACCTTTACTTTGAGTTTTTGTAATACCGTATCGGTGGTGAGCGCCCGGTTCATCAGCTCCAGTAAATCATCCTTTTCAAGTGCCTTCAGTACATACACCTGGCAACGGGAGAGCAGGGGAGTGATAACTTCGAACGACGGATTTTCGGTCGTGGCGCCAATCAAGGTGACAGTTCCGTTTTCTACGGCCCCCAGCAACGAATCCTGTTGCGATTTACTAAAGCGATGTATTTCGTCGATAAACAGAATAGGACTCACACCCTGCGCAAACATCCGGTTTGCCTTCGCTTTTTCGATCACTTCCCTTACATCTTTTACGCCCGAAGTAACTGCGCTAAGGGTGTAAAAGGGTCTTTCCAGACGGTTGGCAATGATACGGGCAAGGGTAGTTTTACCAACACCCGGAGGACCCCAAAGAATAAAAGAGGCGATTCGCCCGGTTTCTATCATTTGGCGTAAAATCGCATCGGGGCCCACTAAATGTTTTTGTCCGATGTATTCGTCTAAGTTTGAAGGGCGTAGTCGTTCGGCAAGAGGTTGCATAAGCTCAGTAAGTCGGGTTGAACTACAAAAGTAGAAAAAAATATAATATAATGAAGGGAAGTTTTGTGGTTTCGGGAAATATTCCGATATTTGCAGGCTCAAAAATTAATTTTATTTGTACAAATGACAAACAATGAAAACTGGCAGGAACGCCCCAGAAAAGAGGGTTCCGGGGCCGGCCGTGATGGTAAACCATTTGAAAAACGCGATGTGAGATCGATACTGAAAGGTACAAGAGGAGCCTCCCGGATTGGCTCAAATCAAACTCGTGATAATGATCGTCCGTCATTCAAGCCGGATTTTAGTAAGAGAGAAGAAAACAGACAGAACTTTGAAAATCGTGAGCCACGTCCCTACGATGCTTCCCGTCAGGATCGTCCGTACGAGCGCCGTGAACCGAAATCTTTTGATCGTCCCTATGAACGTCGTGAACCGCGCCCGTACGATGCCTCCCGTCAGGATCGCCCGTACGAACGTCGTGAGCCGCGCAGTTTCGAATCCCGCGAGAATCGTCCGTACGAATCCCGCGAAAACCGGCCTTACCAGCCCCGTGAAAACCGTCCTTACGAACGGCGTGAAGGCGGTTATTCCCAGGACAGGAATTCGACCGGCCGTCCGCGATTCAAACCTAATTTTCAGGAAGGACAGGGAGGCGACACCAACCGTCGTCCGCGTGTTACATTACGCAAGCCGGGCGAACATGCCGAAGGAAACTTTGTCGAAACTCGTTTTGATACCCGCGATACTACCGGACGCCGTCCGCGTATCCGTTCAGGTAATGTAGATCCCAATGCAAAATACAGCAAGAAAAAACAGCTCGAATACCGTCGTAATGAAGTTGATTTTACGAAACCGGTACGTCTGAATAAATTCCTCGCCAATGCAGGAATATGTTCCCGTCGCGAAGCCGATGAATTTATCCGTGCCGGGGTGATTACGGTCAATGGTGAAATCGTTACCGAAATGGGCGTGAAAGTGATGCACTCCGATAAGGTGATGTTCCACAATCAGTTGGTACGCTCGGAGCGTAAGGTGTATATTTTGCTGAATAAGCCGAAGGATACCGTCACCACGGCCGAAGATACACACGATCGCCGTACGGTGCTCGATCTGGTGAAAAATGCATGCAGCGAACGTATCTATCCGGTCGGTCGTCTCGACCGTAATACGACGGGTGTTTTGTTGCTTACCAACGATGGCGATCTGGCGTCGAAGCTCACACATCCGAAGTATGACAAAAAGAAAATTTATCACGTAACGCTCGATAAACCACTCGAAATTCCCGATTTTGAAGCTATTCTGTCGGGTATCAGTCTGGATGAGGAAAAAATTGCGGCCGATGAACTGAATTTTGTGAAGGACGACGATTTCCGCCAGGTCGGTATCCAGATTCACTCGGGACAAAACCGTGTAGTGCGTCGTATTTTCGAGAAACTGGGTTATAAGGTAGTGCGTCTCGACCGCGTATTCTTTGCGGGACTGACTAAGAAGAATCTGCCCCGCGGTAAGTATCGTTTCCTCACCGAAAGGGAGGTGAATATGCTGAAAATGGGAGCCTACGAATAAATTCATCCCGATTACTACTAACTCCCTTGTTTTTTGCAAGGGAGTTTTTTTTTAGTATGATTTGATTATGGCAAAAAACGTATCATTTGCAGGCAGGGTATTTCGCTGGATCCGGAACCTGGTCGTCGTCTTCTTTGTTTTTACTATTGCCTGGACCTTACTGGCAGGTTTCATACCGGTATTGCTGACTCCTCTGATGGTGATCAGGAGTGTGGAAGCTGTTACGGAAGGCCGGTCGCCTAAAAATAGTAAGGATTGGGTAAGTATCGAGCATATTTCACCCCACCTGGTGCAGGCAGTGATAGCTTCGGAGGACAACTTGTTCATGGAACACAATGGTTTCTCGCTGGATGATATGAAAAAAGCCTGGGAGCACAACAAAAAGGGAAAACGGATAAGGGGCGGCAGTACTATTTCGCAGCAAACGGCTAAAAATGTTTTTTTATGGAACAAACGTTCGTACGTTCGAAAAGGATTGGAAGCCTATTTTACGGTGTTGATCGAGTTGTTCTGGTCGAAAAAACGGATTATGGAGGTGTATTTAAATGTAATTGAAATGGGCGATGGAATATACGGGGCCCAAGCTGCGGCCATGGAATATTTCGGAAAAGATGCGTCGGAGCTCACCCGCCGGCAGGCTGCTGCTATTGCTGTATGTCTTCCTAATCCGCGGAAATACACGCCGGTTAATCCTTCGTCGTACATTCGCAGACGTACTGCGTCGATTGTTTCGTTGATGGATAAACTCCCGGCCCCCGATTTCATCAAAGAGGGAAAGTGAGAACTAAATTTTATATACAATGAATAAAAGCATTCACTATATCGATTGGGGTTTGAAGGAGTACAATCAAGCCTGGCAGGAACAGGAACAGTTGTTCAAGGGTACTCTTGAACTGAAGCAGCAGGGGATGCCTACCGAAAATTACCTGGTATTTTGCGAACATCCTCATGTATACACTTTGGGGAAAAGCGGGGATGAGCAGAATTTGTTGTTGAATTATATACAGCTCCAGGCTCAGCATGCCTCGTTCGTGCATACCAACAGAGGCGGAGATATCACCTACCATGGTCCGGGCCAATTGGTAGGTTATCCGATCTTCGATCTGGCCAATTTCGGGATGGGGCTTCGGCAGTATATTGAAACGCTGGAGGACGCGATTATTGAATTTATCGCGCTGTACGGATTGAAAGGAGAACGTCTCGACGGGGCTACCGGAGTATGGCTGGATCCGACAACTCCCCGTGCACGAAAAATCTGTGCTATTGGTGTACGTAGCTCCCGTTATGTAACCATGCATGGCTTCGCTTTGAATATATCGACCGATTTATCGTACTTTTCGCACATCAATCCATGTGGATTTACCGACAAGGGAGTGACTTCACTGGCCCTTGAAACCGGTCTGTCCATCGATTTTGAGATCGTAAAGCAACAACTGCGCCAACTGGTCGAAAAAAAGTTTCAATGAAAATATTCACATTATCAATAAGATAGATTTTTTGCATAAAAATAATTGATTTTTTTTCGAAAAATAATTTGCACAAGATAAAAAAACCGCTTATCTTTGCAGTCCCTTTTGAGAGGAAAGGTTAGCAGATACGCTCTTTGAAATGATGCAATGAACAAGACAATGTAGTATAAGAAAATGGGAAAAAAGAAAGTCTTTGTCAATACTTATTATTATATAGTAAGTGAAGGAAGAGACGCCAAGCAAAAAGAACAGATTCGATTTACGCAACAAACAACGATAAATTAAAGATAGTAACATAACTGAGCAAAAAAAATAAAGAGATACAACGAAGAGTTTGAT
>Ga0209958_1000229_pt1 | contig 157394 bp, 145 predicted proteins | sample ThiBio_inoc_plan_FD_183942 | JGI IMG/M metagenome (GOLD analysis project Ga0209958, IMG submission 183942) | Wastewater bioreactor microbial communities from Cape Town, South Africa - Thiocy_inoc_plan (SPAdes) | ecosystem: Engineered > Bioremediation > Thiocyanate > Unclassified | place: South... | reverse complement strand
CCTCGTCCCACAAATCTACAACGCACGCAGATGGAACATCGATCTCAAAAATCTCCCAAACCTCAACCGCATCACAACATTTCTCGAAAACCTCAAACCATTCGCCAACGCTCATCCAAACCTCGCGCCGCATCAGGCCTCAGCGGGGGGCAGGTAGTTCAGCGCCTCGGCATATTCGGTACGCAGGACGGCCAGCATCTCGTGCACACCGGCCTCGCCGCCCGAGGCCAGCGCCCAGAGCGGCAGCCGGCCGAGCATGACACTCCGTGCCCCGCGTGTGGTATAGCGCAGGACATCAAGGCCACGCTTCACGCCGCTGTCCGCCAGAACAGTCAGGCGCCCCGCAACCGCGCTGATGATCTGCGGCAGGACGTCGATGGGCGCGGGGGCGGCGTCGAAATTCCGGGCGCCGTGCGAGGAAACGACAATGCCGTCAGCACCGGCCTCAGCCGCGCGCCGTGCATCGTCGGGCGACAGGATGCCCTTCAGGATCAGCGTGCCGGACCAGCGGTCGCGCAGCCACGCAACGTGATCCCAGTTCAGTCCCGGCATCAGCGACAGGCGCGGATCGACGGGCGGGCCAATCAGGCGCGGGCGCATGCCTTCGGGATAATTGTCCATCTGCGGGATACCTCCACGCAGCACTTGCGGCAGCATCACCCCGGCCAGCCAGTTGGGGCGCAGCGCAAGATCGGTCAGGCTGCGCGCGCAAATGCGAAAAGGCATGTTGAAGCCGCTTTGCAGGTTCCATTCCTTGCGCGCCCCGGCGGGCGTGTCGACCGTCATCACCAGCACCCGCACCCCGGCATTTCGGGCCCTGGCCAGCAGCGCCTCGGTGAAGCTCAGCTCACGCCAGAGGTAAATCTGCATCCAGATTGCAGTTTCGGGCGCGGCGCGGGCGATATCATCCACCCCGCTGACCGATTGGGTGGACAGGGAAAACGGGATGCCCGCCGCCCCGGCCGCCCGCGCCAGTGCGGCCTCGCCCTGCCGATGCACCAGCCCGGCCATGGCTGTGGGGGCGATGATGAAGGGGGCAGCGTATCGCTGGCCGAACAGGGTGCAGCCGGTGTCCGGCCCGGTGCGCCCCTGCAAGACCTGCGGCACGATCCCGGCCGCATCCAGCCGGGTACGCAAGGCCCGCAGGCTGGCTTCCTCACCCACGCCCCGGTCGATGTAATCGAACAGCCCGCGCGGCAGGCGACGCCGCGCATGGCACCGGGCCGCATCGAAACTGAGGAAGGTCGCCATTTCAGGCGCTCACCACCCAGATGACCTCGGCATCTTCGTCCCCTGCCGTCGTCCAGCAATGCGGGACATTGCCGTCGTAATAGACGGAATCGCCGGGGCCGAGTTCCAGCGGCTCATAGACTTTGGAGTGCAGCAACATCCGGCCCGAAACGACCCAGAGGAAGATTTCGGCGTCCGATTGCGGCCAGACCGGGTAATCGGTTGTGCTCCGGGCGGTCACACGCGTGCGCACCGGCACCATGCGCTTGTTCTTCAGTTCGCTGCACAGCAGGCGGTTCTGGCAGGATTGCGAGGTATGCGCCTTGCCCTCGCCCTGACGGCTGACCGCGCGGCGCCCCGGCGCGGTAGCGACCCGGCTGGGCGCCAGCAGTTCGGCGGGCTCGACACCGAAACCCGATGCAATTTTCACAAGAGTTGAAACGGTGGGCGACAGTTCGTTGCGCTCGATCTTCGACAGGGTGGAGGCGGCCACACCGGACAGGCGCGCGCATTCCTGAAGCGTCAGCCCGCGGGTCTTGCGCAGACCGATGATTCGCTCGCCGATCGCCTCTTCGGCGGGCTCCGCAGGCTCGCTTGCCGCAAGCGTTTCCGTCTGACTCAGAAGCGTCTGACCGCTGACCAGCATTGCACACCTTTCAAACAGCGCCCTGTCACCCGGGCCGGATCAATATTTCGCGTAACCCGCTTCACCCGAAGGCTTATGCCGGACCGCGCTGACGGTCTTCGCGGGGTGTTCCTCACCCATGCATGCATCTTAGCGAAACATCGGTCAAAAAGGAAATGCAGTTTTCGTATAATAAAATTATTGACGAAACGAGAATTTTTGCACAGGCTTTTTCCCAGGCGCGGAACAGCCGCCACAACGAAATCCAAAGCCGACGGGGAAAATATATGAGCTATTTCCGTAAGATGCGCCTTGGCGCAATGACTGCTTGCGCCCTGATCATCGGGGGGGTCGCGGCCCATGCCGAAACCGTACGCTTCGCCCATGTCGATGGCGAAGGCGATCTGCTGGCCAATACCTACTGGACCTATACAGAGGTTTTCTCCAGCTCGCTCGCCGCGCAGACCGGCGGCAAATATGAGGTGCAGGTGTTTCCCAACGGCCAGATGGGCGATCTGGAGTCGCTGGCCGAACAGAACGTCCGCGGTTCGCTGCAAATGGTGGGCGGGCTGAATGCCGGGCACCTTGCCGCCTATGCGCCTGTCGCCTCGGTGCTGGAGCTGCCCTACAGCTTCCCTTCCACCGCCGTGGCACGCGATGTGCTGAACGGGCCCTTCGGGCAGAAGCTGTCCGATCTGGTCGCCGAACAATCGGGCGTGCGCATCCTTGCCTATCTGCCCTCGGCCTTCCGCAACTTCTCGTCCTCGACCAAGCTGATCAAGTCGCCCGCCGACATGAAAGGCATGAAGATGCGCACACAGCAGGTGCCAATTCACGTCGCAATGGTCGAGGCTCTGGGCGCCTCGCCCACGCCGATTGCCTGGGCCGAACTGTACAGCGCGCTTCAGACCGGCGTTGTCGACGGGCAGGAAAACGCGCCCTACACGATGCTGATGGCGAATTTGCAGGAGGTGCAGAAATATTACACGCTGGATCACCACCTGATCAACATGCCGCTGATCACTATCAACGAGGATTACTGGAAGGCTCTGCCCGAAGAGGACAAGCGCGCCTTCAAGGCCGCCGCCGATGAGGCCGCCTTTGCCATGCTGGGCGTGATCGCCGCGAAGGAATCGCAGGATCTGGCCGTGATCCGCAAAGCCGGGGTGGAAATCTACCAGCCGACGCCGGAAGAGTTCCAGCAATTCGTCGATGCAGCGCGCGGGCCGGTGGCCAAGATCCTGGCCCAGACCACGGGGCAGGAAATCATTGACGAGCTGACCGCCGCCGTCGCCGCCGCGCAGGCCAACTGAGCCAACGGTGGGCGGTTCGCCGCCCGCCCCTTCCCTCGGGGTGCCCATGCTTCCGCTACTTGAACGCCTTGCCACGGTCCTCTCGTGGGTCACCTCCGCCGTCGCGCGGGTTCTGCTGCTGATCATCTTCGGCGTGCTGTTTCTTCAGGTTGTGCTGCGCTACGCCTTCGGCTTCTCGCTGCCCTGGCCCGAGGAAGTCTCGCGTTACCTGATGGTCTGGGTCGTGATGCTGGCGGGCAGCCTGCTGGTGCGCGACGACCAGCTGGTGCGCGTCGATTTCTTCGATCACTTCTGGCCGCAACGGCTGCTGGGCTACCGCAACGCAGCCTTCCGCCTGATGCTGGCGGCGATGCTGGCGGTTCTGGTCTGGAAAGGCTTTGAGAATGCGCTGTTCGGTCAGCGCCGTCAGGCGGTCACGCTGGGAATCTCGTTCTTCTGGATCTACCTCTCGGTCCCGGTCGGCGCCGCCCTGATGCTGTTTCACATGCTGGTGCTGGCGCTGCGCGATCTGATCCGCGGCCCGGTCGATACCGGCCCTTCCATCCTGAATTCGGAGATCTGACCGATGGATCAGCCGCTTCTTGTCATCGTCGGCCTGTTGCTGGCGCTGATGCTTCTGGGCAGTCCGGTGATCTTTGCCATCGGGTTTGCGGGTCTTGCCTATTTCTTCGTGAAACCCGGCATGACCAACATGCTGGATATCTACGCCCACAAGTTCTTCACCGGGATGGATGTGTTCATCTGGCTGTCGATTCCGCTGTTCATCATCGCGGGCGAGATCATGAGCGCCATCGGCATGACCGAGCGGCTGGTGAACCTGTCGCGCCTGCTGGTCGGGCGGCTGCGCGGCGGGCTGGCCTATGTGAACGTCGTGGGGTCCATGATGTTCGCGGGCGTCTCCGGCTCGGCGCTGGCCGACATTTCGGCGCTGGGTCCGGTCGAGATCGAGATGATGGAGAAAGACGGCTACGACAAGGATTTCTCGGCCGCGCTGACCGTCAGTTCCGCCATTCAGGGGCCGATCATCCCGCCTTCGATCCCGCTGATCATGTTCTCGGCGCTGACCAACACCTCGGTCGCGGCGCTGTTCCTTGCGGGTGCCGTGCCGGGCATCATGCTGGGGCTGGGCCAGATGGCGCTGATCTTCGTCATGGCGCGGCGGTTCGGCTTCAAGGCCAATCCCATCGCCAACCTGACGCTGGCGGTGGCGCTGAACATCGTCGGCAACGCGTTCTTCGCCATCTTCATGCCGATGATCATCATCGGCGGCATCATCTCGGGCATCTTCACCGCGACCGAGGCGGCGGCGGTGGCCGTGGCCTATGCGCTGCTGGTGGGTTTTCTGGCCTATCGCAACCTCAGCCTCAAGGCGCTGTGGGCCATCCTCGACCGTTCGGCGCGCACCTCGGCCTCGGTTTACCTGATCGTCGGTTTCGCCACGATCATTTCTTGGGTGCTGGCGAATGAACGGCTGCCGAACCAGTTGGGCGATCTGGTGGCGGCCTATAACCTGCAACCCTGGATGCTGCTGCTGGCGCTGAACATCTTCTTCCTCATCAACGGGCTGTGGATTGGCGATTCCGTGCAGCTGCTGCTGTTCGCGCCGCTGTTCACCCCGATCCTCGCACAGATGGGCGTCGATCCGGTGCATTTCGGCGTCATCATGGTGATGAACGTGATGATCGGGCTGATGACACCCCCCTACGGCCTGGCGCTTTACCTCGGCTCGTCGATCTCGGGCGTTTCGCTCGGGCGGATCGTGCGCGCCTCGCTGCCCTTCCTCTGCTCCAACCTCGTGGTGCTGTTGCTGGTGACCTATGTCCCGGCGATTTCGCTGACGCTGCCGCGACTGCTGGGCTTTCTCTGATCGTTAGACCAAGGACCAAGACCATGACTTTGACCAAGGATGACCTGCACGGGCTGTTCACCGCCATCGTGACGCCCTTCACCGCCGACGGCGCGGTGGATTACGAGGCGGTCAAGGCGCTGGTGAAGCGGCAGCTTGCGGCGGGCGCCACCGGGATCGTGCCGATCGGCGGCACCGGCGAATACCCGGCCCTGTCGCGGGGGGAACGCGCGGGCGTGGTTTCGGCCTGTGTCGAGGCAGCAGGCGGCGCCCCGGTGCTGCCCGGTGTGCTTTCTACCGGCTATGAGGATGCACTGGAGTCCGGGCACGATTTTCTTGCGGCGGGGGCTGCCGGTCTGATGCTGGTGACACCCTACTACGCCGTCGGCCCGCAGGAAGGCATGCGCGCCTATTTCGCCCGCTACCGCGATGTGGTGGACCTGCCGCTCATGGCCTATGAAATTCCGCGCCGCACCAATGCGGGGCTGAGCCCGGAAACCTATGGCCGTCTGGCCGACGATGGCACGATCATTGGCATGAAATTCTCCAACTACGACGTGCCGGGCTTCATCGCCACGCTGCGCGAGGCGGGCGACCAGCTTGCCGTGCTCAGCGGTGAAGAGCCGCTGTTCGCCACCCATGTCGCACTGGGTGCAAAGGGTGGCGTGCTGGCCTCGGCCTCGCTTTACCCGGAATACTGGATCAAGGTCTTTGACCTTGCCCGCAGCGGCGATCTGGCCGGGGCGCTGGAGATGCAGCACCGCATCGACCCGGTGCTGACGGCGATCTACCGAGAAACCAATCCCGGCCCGCTGAAGGCGCTGATGAAGATGGCCGGGCAGGATGTCGGCCCGGTGCGCCTGCCGCTGACTGCCCCTTCGGCCGAGACGATGGCGATGCTGACCGCCGTTCTGGGCCGCATCGGGCAAAGTGAGGCCGCCTGACCATGACCGCCGATTCCGCACTGCTGTCCGAGCTTGCCGCGATCCTCGGGCCGAAGGGGCTGCTGACCGAAGCGGCGGACATTGCCCCCTATGTCACCGATTTTCGTGGCCGTCGCAGCGGCACGGCGCTTGCCGTCCTGCTGCCTGCCACGACAGAGGAAGCTGCGGCGGCCATCCGGGCGGTCACGGCACGCGGCATCGCGGTGTTCCCGCAGGGGGGCAACACCGGCCTTTGCTATGGCGCGGTGCCGCAAGCGGGGGTGGTGATCGGGCTGAAACGGATGCGCCGGTTGCGGCAGGCCGACCTGCATTCCGGCCTGCTAACCTTCGATGCGGGGATGACGCTGGCCGAGGTCCATGCCGAGGCCGAAAAGCTGAACCTGCAATTCCCGCTTTACCTTGGGTCTGAGGGCACGGCGCAGATCGGCGGTCTGATCGCGACCAATGCAGGCGGCACCGGCGTGCTGCGCTATGGCGCGATGCGTGATCTGGTGGCGGGGGTGGAACTGGTGCTGGCCGACGGGCGCGTGCTGTCCGATCTGGGTGGTCTGCGCAAGAACAACACCGGCTATTCCATGACTCAGCTTGTCGCCGGGTCCGAGGGCACCCTGGGCGTGATTACCGGCGCGGTGCTGCGCCTTGCGCCCCGGATGCAAAGCCGCGCCGCTTGCTGGCTGGGCTTCGCCTCGGTCAATCAGGCGCTGGAGGTGGCGACGCGCATCCGTGCCGCTTTCGGCACTCTGGTCGAGGCATTGGAACTGATCGACCGTGCGGAAGCCAGCTATGTGGTGCGCCACTTCCCTGACATCCGCATGCCGCTGGCGGCGCTTCCTGACTGGTCGCTGATGGTGCAACTGGCATCCTCGCGTGCCGAAGACGACCTTGTGGCGCAGCTTGAAACCCTGCTCGCGACAGCGATGGACGAAGGGTTGATCGCCGATGCGGTGGTTGCCCAGAACGAGGCGCAGGCCGAAAACATCTGGCATTTCCGTCACTCGGTAACCGAGGCGAACAAGCTGACCGGGGTGGGCGTGGTACTGGATACTTCGGTCCGACCCTCCGAGGTGGCGGGCTTCATCGCCGATGCCGACCGCGTGGCCGCCGCGCGGTTTCCGCAGGCCGAACGCGCCATCGTCGCGCATCTGGCCGATGGCAATGTACACTACATCCTGATGTTCCCGCGTGATTTCTGGACCGCCCTCCCCGACAAGGAGGCGATGGAACTGGAGGTCGAGCGTGCCATTCACGACGTGGCCATCGCCCATGGCGGCAGTTTTTCCGCCGAACATGGCATCGGCCGCAAGCTGACGGAGGAAATGGCGCGGCTTGTCGATCCTGTGCGGCTGGAGTTGATGGCGGGGATCAGGGCGGTCTTTGACCCGCAGGGCCTGATGAATCCCGGCGCATTGCTGCCACCCGGCGGCTGAACGCCCCCCGACCCAAGGCCCGGACAGCGGATCGCCCCGTGTGCGATCCGCTTTTGCAATCTGCACGCTGGTAAAGCGCGCAGAAGCGCGGCAATATGCTTGCAAAACGCGCAAATGCCGGATGCACGAAGATGCCCCGGTTGCCCAGCCTGATGCCGGATCGCCCGGCGGGTCGACCCCCGCCGCTCATCAGGCTACACCGGGTTTTGTAACGTTTTTATGACAGGCTGCCGTAGCAACGCCGAATTGGCCGCGGATCAAGAGACAAGATGACCGAAAGCTCCCCCCTGCTGTTCCTGATCCATGTTTCCGGCGCTGCCGCGCTGCTGCTGTGGGCGGTGCGTCTTGTGCGCACCGGGGTGGAGCGTGGTTGGTCAGTGCAATTGCGCAAGCTGTTGCGGCATGGGGCGGAGAACCGGCTTTTCTCTGCCGGTATCGGCGTCATGGCGGCGGTTCTGCTGCAAAGCTCTACCGCCGTTGCGATTCTGACCGCGAATTTCGTGGCCTCCGGCGCGCTTCCTGCGGTGGCGGGGCTGGCGACCATGCTGGGCGCCGATGTGGGGTCGGCCATCGTGGCGCAGCTTCTGATGACCCGCGCCGACTGGCTGGTGCCGCTCTTGCTGATCGGCGGGGTCGGGCTGTTCCTGAAGGGCAAACAGCGTCATTCGCGTATGGGCGGGCGCATCCTGATCGGGCTGGCGCTGGTTTTCGTGTCTCTGTCGATGCTGCGCGATGCGACAGAGCCGTTGCGGGACAGCCCGGCGCTGGTTGCGGCCATGGGCTATCTGGGCGGCGATCCGATGACGGCCTTCGTCATCGGCGCGTTACTGGCGTGGATGATGTATTCCTCGGTCGCAGCGGTGCTGCTGTTCGTCACACTGGCGGCGCAGGGCGTGCTGCCTGTCACGGCGGGCGTCGCCATGGTGCTGGGTGCCAATCTGGGCGGTGCAGTTATCGCCTATATGCTGACACTCGGCGCAGAACTTGCGGCACGGCGGGTAATCCTTGCCAATCTGGTGCTGCGCGGCGGCGGGGCTCTGATTGCACTGATCCTGCTGCTGCTGCTGGCGCCACCGCTGGAAATGATCGGCACCACGCCCGCCCGGCAGGTGATCAACCTGCATCTGCTGTTCAACCTTGCACTGGCCCTGATCGCGCTGCCGCTCGTTGGCCCAATCCTGCGTGCGGTATCCGCCTGGGTGCAGGCCCCGGCTGATGCTGCGCAACTGACCCGGCTGTCAGCGCTCGACCCGGTGGCATTGACCAAGCCTGACCGGGCGCTGGCCTGCACCGCACGCGAGGTGCTGATGATGGGCGAGATGGTCGAGGCGATGCTGCGGCCCGTCATCTCGCTTTTCCAGAAATGGGATGACGACACGGCCGCCGCCATCAAGACCAAAGAGGCCGAAATCAGCCGGATGCACCTTGAGGTGAAGCTGTATCTGGCCCGCATCCAGCGCGCGGCACCGGATGAGGATACCAATGGCCGTGTGATGGAACTGGCGGAAATGGCAGTCAACATGGATGGCGCCAGCAACACGATCAGCGATTCCATCGTGGGTCTGGCCAAGCGGCTGGATCAGGAGGGCACGCGCTTTTCCACGACCGGCTGGAAGGAGCTATGCGATTTCCACGACCGTGTCCTGTCTAACGCGCAGGCCGCGCTGAACGTGCTGATGACGCTGAACCCCGATGCCGCCCGCGCGCTGGTCGAGGAAAAGGACCATGTGCGCGATCTGGAACAACAGTTGCAGCGGTCGCATCTGGAACGACTGCGCGAGGGGCTTTTCGAAAGCATCGAGACCTCAAGCGTGCATCAGGAGACATTGCGCGCGCTGAAACAGGTGAACTCGGCCTTCACCATGATCGCCTATCCGATCCTGTCGGAAACCGGCGACCTGCTGTCGAGTCGGCTCAGCAAGGCAAGCTGAACCGCCTCAGACCAGTGCGCCCAGAACCACACCTGCCCCGACCAGTGCGCCCCCCGCCAGCATCCAGAGCGCAGGATGCAGCGGGCGTTTCGGCTCGGCCTCGGGGCGCGACTGGCGCACAAGCTGCGCCTCGACCAAGGCGGGCAATTTCGGCCCGAACCGGCCCAGAACCTGCGCCGTCTGCACCAGATCACGCAGCAGGGCGCGAGGGCCGATGTTGGTCTTGATATAGCCCTCCACCACCGGGCGGGCGACCTGCCAGATGTTGATATGCGGGTCCAGACCGCGCGCCACGCCCTCAACCACCACCATGGTGCGCTGCAAGAGGATCAGTTCAGTCCGGGTCTGCATTCCGAAGCGTTCCGTCACCTCGAACAGATAGGCCAGCAGCCGCGCCATCGAAATGCGGCTGGCCTCCATGCCGAAGATCGGCTCACCCACAACCCGGAGTGCGCGGGCAAATTCGTCGATGTCGCGGTCGGCGGGCACATAGCCGGCCTCGAAATGCACTTCGGCGACGCGGCGGTAATCCTTGCGGATGAAGCCGAACAGGATCTCGGCATAGACCCGGCGGGTATAGTCATCCAGCCGCCCCATGATCCCGAAATCATAGGCGATGATCGCCCCGTCAGCCCCGACCTTCAGGTTGCCCTGATGCATGTCGGCGTGGAAATAGCCGTCGCGCAGCGCATGGCTCAGGAACAGTTCCAGCACCCGCGCGCCCAGCGCCACGCGGTCATGCCCGGCAGCATCCAGCGCGGCATTGTCGGCCAGCGCGATACCCTCGGCCCAGCCCAGCGTCATCACATTGCGGCTGGACAGCGCCCAGACGGGTTTCGGCACCCGGAATCCCGCATCTCCTTCGGTATTGGCCGCAAATTCGGCAGCGGCGGCGGCTTCCAGCCGCAGGTCAAGTTCGCCCATCACCACGCCCTCGAAATGGGCAATGACATCCTTTGGCCGCAACCGACGCGAGGCGGGCGAGATCAGTTCGATCGCCTGCGCGGCGAACCAGAAGGCATCAATGTCCTTGCGAAAGGCGCGTTCGATGCCGGGACGCAAGACCTTGACCGCCACTTCCTCGCCGGTATCGGCCAGACGCGCACGATGCACCTGCGCGATAGAGGCGGCAGCCACAGGTTCGGAAAATTCGCTGAACTCCGCCGGGACCGAGATACCCAACTCGTCCTCCACCATCCGCTTGGCGGTTTCCACCGGGAAGGGGGGCAGCTTGTCTTGCAGGTATTTCAGCTGCTCGGCCAGTTCCTCACCCACGATGTCAGGGCGGGTCGAAAGGATCTGGCCGAACTTGATATAGGCCGGACCCAGCGCGGTCAGCGCGCGGGTCGTCGGCGGCAGCGCCGGGTCGCCCTTCAGCCCCAGCCATTTGAACGGCCAGCCCAGCACGCGTGCGACGGCACGCAGACGCGGCGGCGCATCCATCGCAGCCAGAACCTGCCCGATGGCGCCCGTGCGTTCCATCGTGGCCAGCGTCCGTACGAGGCGGATGATGTTGTGCGGCCCGCGCATCAGATCTTCCAGCCGGAATGTAGCGCGGCAATGCCCATGGTCAGGTTGCGATACTTCACCTGCCCGAAGCCCGCCTGCCGGATCATCCCGGCAAAGGTTTCCTGATCAGGGAACTTACGGATGCTTTCCACCAGATACTGATAGCTGTCACGGTCCCCCGCGATCACCTGCCCCATCACCGGGATCAGGTTGAAGCTGTAAAGGTCATAGGCCTTCTGCATCAGATCATTGGGGATCTGACTGAATTCCAGGACCATCAGCCGCCCGCCGGGGCGCAGCACACGGAACGCCTCGTTCAGCGCATCCTGCACGCGGGTCACGTTCCGGATGCCGAAGCTGATCGTGTAGACATCGAAGGTATTGGCCTTGAAGGGCAGCGCCATCGCATCGCCCACCACCCAATCCAGCCGGTCGGCCATGCTGTCCGCCTCGGCCCGCTGGCGGCCTTCGACCAGCATCGACTCGGTTATGTCCAGCACGGTGGCATGGGCGCCCGGCGCGCGCTTGAGATAGCGGAAGGACACATCGCCCGTGCCGCCTGCCACATCCAGAAGCTTCGTCCCCGGACGCGGGGCCAGCCAGTCCATCATCGCATCCTTCCAGATGCGGTGGATGCCAAGGCTCATGGCGTCGTTCATCACGTCGTATTTGCTGGCGACGCGGGTGAAGACACCATGCACCATCCCGGCCTTTTCGGCCTCGTTCACCGTCTGAAAGCCGAAATGGGTGGTTTTCTGATCGTCGGTCATCGGATACTCGCAGGGCTTGCCGTCGCGGCGCTGGACCCCCTTATAGGCCAGAGCGCGCCCGCCGCAATGCGCCGATCTGTCCGAAGGGGAAACCATGCCCGAACTGCCCGAGGTTGAAACCGTCCGCCGTGGCCTTTTGCCGGTGATGGAGGGGCAGGTGATCGCCCGCGCGCAGGTGAACCGCCCCGACCTGCGCTGGCCCTTCCCGCCCGGCATGGCCGACCGGCTGACCGGGGCCAGGGTGAACACCCTGCGGCGTCGGTCAAAATACATCCTGGCCGATCTTTCGACGGGCGAGACGCTGCTGATCCATCTGGGCATGTCGGGGCGCATGTTGATTTCCGGGACGCAGGTGGGCGGTTTTCACCATGACCACCCCGCGCCTGCCAAGCATGATCATGTCGTGCTGGATATGGATGGGGGCGCCCGCGTCACCTTTAACGATGCCCGCCGCTTTGGCGCGATGGATCTGCTGCCGACGGCGGGGGCCGAGGCGCATCCGCTGTTGTCCGTGCTGGGGCCGGAGCCTCTGGGCAACGATTTCCACGAGCATTATCTGGCCTCCCGCCTGAAAGGCCGTGCCACGCCAGTCAAATCGGCACTGCTGGATCAACACCTGGTGGCGGGGCTGGGGAACATCTACGTCTGCGAGGTGCTGTTCCGCGCCGGTATCCACCCTGCCCGCCTTGCGCGCGACATTTCGCCCGCAGAGGCCGCGCGCCTCGTGCCGCTGATCCGCGAGGTTCTGGCCGAAGCGATCGAGGCGGGCGGCTCGTCGCTGAAGGATTACCGGCAAGCCGATGGCGAACTGGGCTATTTCCAGCACAGTTTCCGGGTCTATGACCGCGAGGGTCAGCCCTGCACGACGCCCGGTTGCACGGCACATCTGCACCGGATCGTGCAATCGGGGCGGTCAAGCTTCTTCTGCCCCATCTGCCAGAGGTAAGGTCGGGACTGCGGGCTTGCACGTTTCCGTGAGGCTGATAGGACTCGGCCCAGACCAAAGGGGAGCCTCCGCATGGCCTATGAAACGCTGATCGTCGAGATCGAGGATTATATCGCGCTGATCCGCCTGAACCGGCCGGACGCGCTGAATGCGCTGAACAGCAAGCTGCTTTCCGAACTGGCGGTGGCGCTGGGTGAGGCCGACAAGGACGATTCGGTGCGCTGCATCGTGATCACCGGATCGGAAAAAGCCTTTGCCGCCGGGGCCGACATCAAGGAAATGTCGGAAAAATCCTTTGTCGAAATGTTCGGCGAGGATTTCTTCGCCCGCGAATCCGACGCCATCATGCGCACCCGCAAGCCGATCATCGCGGCCGTTTCCGGCTATGCGCTGGGCGGCGGCTGCGAACTGGCCATGGCCTGTGATTTCATCATCGCCTCGGACACCGCGAAATTTGGCCAGCCCGAGATCAACCTTGGCGTGGTGGCCGGAATCGGCGGCACCCAGCGCCTGACCCGCTTTGTCGGCAAGTCGAAGTCGATGGACATGCACCTGACCGGCCGCTTCATGGATGCCGCCGAAGCCGAACGCTCGGGCCTGGTCAGTCGCGTGGTCCCCGCCAAGGATCTGCTGACAGAAGCGAAGAAGGCCGCCGCCAAGATCGCCGAGAAATCCATGCTGACCAGCATTGCGGTGAAGGAATGCGTGAACCGCAGCTATGAAACCACGCTGCGCGAGGGCATCCTGTTCGAACGCCGGGTGTTCCATGCCCTGTTCGCGACCGAGGATCAGAAGGAAGGCATGGCCGCCTTCCTTGAAAAGCGGCAGCCGCAGTTCCGCGACCGCTGATTCCGCTTCCCTTCGCCGGGAATCTGACCTATAGGCCCACGGTACATGCGCGTGGGCCCGCTTAGGCAAGAATCATGACCTTCCCCGAGGGGACGGTTGCCTTGGGTCTATTGCAGCAACCGCAACATACGACCCGAAGGATTCAGCCCATGGCCAATACGCCCCAGTCCAAGAAACGCGCCCGTCAGTCCGAAGCGCGTTATGCCGTCAACAAGGCCCGCCGCTCGCGCATCCGTACCTACCTGCGCAAGGTCGAGGAAGCCATTGCCTCGGGCGACCAGACCGCTGCCGCCGAAGCCCTGAAGAATGCCCAGCCGGAACTGGCCCGCGGCGTCACCAAAGGCGTGCTGCACAAGAACACCGTGGCGCGCAAAATGTCGCGTCTGGCCTCGCGCGTGAAGGCTCTGAACGCCTGATCTGCCCGAATCTGCCGTGACATGAAGGTCACGCCCTAAGCGCGCCAAATGGCGCGCTTTTTGCGTTTTCAAGCCCATTTTCACGCATTTTCAGCGTTTTTTTCAGGGGTTCGTGGCACGTTTGCACGCGACTCGGGATTCGCTGCCACAAAGTTCTGTCAACAACGAAGTTCGGTTGCAGGTGCCGCGTGCGGCGGGCTAGCTTGGCCCTGCGATTCCGCTGTCCTGGGGGACAACCAAGATCGTGATCCGAATCCACGGGCTGCCGCCCTGCATGCTGCCCATGCAGGGAACCGGGCTTTGATCGCGGTCACTTATGACATGGCCTGCGCTATTTTTGCGCAGAATACGCCATTTGGCGCACATGACCGGAGCTTCCGGCCGTGGCGTGCCCGTCGTTCCCCCCTGATCACGCGAAAAGCGCGCGGCGTTGCCGCGAAGTATGTGGGGATCGGGCGCCGTATGCGCCCCAACGTAGCCAAAAGAACGGCACGGGACGGGTTGAAAAGAGAATGACAAACGAGACTTGGGGCGAGATTCGTGAGCAACTGGAAAAAAGGCTGGGCAAGCACAACTACACGACCTGGATCGAGCCGCTGAAGCTTTCCGCGCTGAAGAACGGCGTCGCGCATTTCGAAGTGCCGACGACCTTCTTCGGTGACTGGGTGTCGCGCAACTATGGCGAACATATCCGCACCCATCTGAACGCAGCCGGGGCCGAGATCGTCCGCCTGGAATTTGCCGTGGGTTCCGCTGGCGCGGCGCCCGCCAAACCTGCCCGTGCCGCAGCCGCGGCGCCGCGTGCCGCCGAAAAGCCCACCGCCCGCTCCCGCGCGCGCGACGAGGATCTGCCGGGCGCGCCGCTGGATGCCCGTTTCACCTTCGACAGTTTCGTGGTCGGCAAACCCAATGAGCTCGCCCATGCCGCCGCGCGCCGCGTGGCCGAAGGCGGGCCGGTGACCTTCAACCCGCTGTTCCTGTATGGCGGCGTCGGCCTCGGCAAGACGCACCTGATGCATGCCATCGCGCATGAACTTCAGCAGCGCAAACCGGAACTCCGCGTGCTCTATCTGTCCGCAGAACAGTTCATGTACCGCTTCGTGCAGTCGCTGCGCGACCGTTCTGTCATGGATTTCAAGGAGATGTTCCGCTCGGTCGACGTTCTGATGGTTGATGACGTTCAGTTCATCGCCGGCAAGGATTCGACACAGGAAGAGTTCTTCCACACGTTCAACGCGCTGGTCGACCAGAACAAGCAGATCGTGATTTCCGCCGACCGCGCGCCGGGCGAGATCAAGGATCTGGAGGAACGGATCAAGAGCCGCCTGCAATGCGGCCTCGTGGTGGACCTGCACCCGACGGATTACGAGCTGCGTCTTGGCATCCTGCAACAGAAGGCCGAATTCTACCGCGACCAGTACAAGGGTCTGGTAATCGCGCCGGGCGTGCTGGAGTTTCTGGCTCATCGCATCAGCACCAACGTCCGCGTGCTGGAAGGTGCGCTGACCCGCCTGTTCGCTTTCGCAAGCCTTGTCGGCCGCGAGATCACGCTGGATCTGACGCAGGATTGTCTTGCCGATATCCTGCGCGCCTCGGACCGCAAGGTAACCATCGAGGAAATCCAGCGGAAGGTGGCCGAACACTACAACATCCGTCTCAGCGACATGATCGGACCGAAGCGCCTGCGCAACATCGCCCGCCCGCGTCAGGTGGCTATGTATCTGGCGAAACAGCTGACCCCGCGCAGCCTGCCGGAAATCGGCCGCCGCTTCGGCGGGCGCGATCACACCACCATCATGCACGGGGTCCGCAAGATCGAGGAGCTGATGGCCACCGACAGCCAGCTGGCCGATGATCTGCAACTGTTGCGGCGCCTTTTGCAGAGCTGAAGGCCCTTCAAAAGGCGGGGCAGGAATGCAACGCCGGGCAATGCAGGGCCGCCGTGACTTGACGGCCCCGCCGTTCCGGCCGAATGTCGCCGAAATTGCTTGAGAACCGGCGGGAACCGGCTAATTTTGGTATCCCGCAAGCGAAGGATGACAGGGATGAAGATCAGCATTGAACGCGGCACGCTGCTCAAGGCCGTGGCTCAGGCGCAGTCGGTGGTGGAACGGCGCAATACCATCCCGATCCTCGCCAATGTGCTGATGGAGGCCGAGGGCGATCAGGTCAGCTTCCGCGCCACCGACCTTGACATCGAGGTGGTGGACCGCGCCCCCGCCATGGTGGAACGCCCCGGTGCCACCACCGTCTCGGCCGTGATGCTGCATGAAATCGTGCGCAAGCTGCCTGATGGCGCGCTGGTCACGCTGGCCGACGATCCGGCGGCTGGCCGACTGACGGTGACGGCGGGCAAATCGACCTTCAATCTGGCGACGCTGCCGAAAGAAGATTTCCCGGTCATGGCCTCGTCGGAATATGCGACGAATTTCGCAGCCCCGGCCCCGGTGCTGCGCCGTCTGTTCGACAAGGCGAAATTCGCGATCTCGACGGAGGAAACCCGTTATTATCTGAACGGCGTCTACATGCATGTCTCGACCGGCGAGGATGGCCCGGTGCTGCGCTGCGTGGCCACCGACGGACACCGCCTTGCCCGGATCGACGCCGCTCTCCCCCCCGGGGCCGAGGGCATGCCCGGTGTGATCGTGCCGCGCAAGACGGTGAACGAGTTGCGCAAGCTGCTGGACGATGACGAAGCACAGATCGCGGTTTCGGTCTCCGAGACCAAGGTGCGCTTTGCGACGCCGGCCATCACCATGACCTCGAAAGTCATCGACGGCACCTTCCCCGATTACACCCGCGTCATCCCGATGAACAACTCACGCCGGCTGGAGGTGGATGCCACCGATTTCGCCAAGGCGGTTGACCGGGTGGCAACCGTGTCGTCGGAACGCTCGCGCGCCGTGAAGCTGAGCCTCGATGAAGACCGGCTGATCCTGTCAGTCAACGCGCCTGACAGCGGCGCCGCCGAGGAAGAACTGGCGGTGGCCTACGGGGATGAGCGGCTGGAGATCGGCTTCAACGCCAAGTACCTGCTGGAAATTGCGAGCCAGGTGGACCGTGAAAATGCGGTGTTCCTGTTCAATTCTTCGGGCGATCCGACGCTGATGCGCGAAGGCAATGATACTTCGGCAGTCTATGTTGTGATGCCGATGCGTGTCTGACACCGTCAGGGCAGACCGGGCAACGGCGGCACCTGTGGCCGCCGTTTTTTGAGTATTTGGGCAAGAAGCAAAAGGGGTTCGGGTGAGCGGTCTGGCGATCCTGACGCTTCAGCTTTCGCATTTCCGCAGCCATCGCGCTGCGCGGCTGGAGTTCGACGGGCGGCCGGTGGCGCTGGTCGGAGCCAATGGCGCGGGCAAGACCAATATCCTTGAAGCGGTATCGCTGCTGTCGCCCGGTCGCGGATTGCGGCGCGCGGCGGTCGAGGATCTGGCACGGCGGCCCGAGGCGATCGGCTGGAAAGTTGCCGCCACCGTGGCGGGCTTGAGCGCGGCGCATGAGCTGGAAACCTGGGCCGAAGGTGGGCCGCGACAGGTCCGCGTGGATGGCAAGGCCGCGCCGCAGCTGGCACTCGCGCGCATTCTGCGCATGGTCTGGCTGGTACCTGCGATGGACCGGCTGTGGATCGAGGCGGCAGAGGGGCGGCGGCGGTTTCTGGATCGCACGGTGCTGAGCTTTGCGCCGGATCATGCCGAAGCGGTGCTGGCTTACGAAAAGGCCATGCGCGACCGCAACCGGCTGTTGAAGGACGAGGTGCGCGACCCGCATTGGTATGGCGCACTGGAGGCGCAGATGGCCGCCTCAGCTGCGGTGATTGCGGCAAACCGCGCCGATGCGCTGGCACGTCTGATGGCAGCGCAGGAGGGGGCGGAGACGGCTTTTCCCCGTGCATCACTGACGCTGGTTCACCCCGAAGGCGAGGTGGATGACCTTGCCACGGCGCTGGCGGAAAACCGGCGCCGTGACTTGGCGGCGGGGCGCACACTGCTGGGGCCACATCGTGTTGATCTGCAAGCTGTGTTCAGCGCCAAGGGCGTGCCCGCCGATCAATGTTCAACAGGCGAGCAGAAGGCACTGCTGATCAGCCTGATGCTGGCGAATGCGCGGGCGCTGGCCACCGATCTGGGCCGCCCACCGATCCTTTTGCTGGATGAAGTGGCCGCGCATCTGGACGCAGGGCGTCGTGCCGCACTTTATGACGAGATCTGCGCCCTGGGTGCGCAAGCGATCATGACCGGGACGGAGCCGGGACTGTTTGACAGTCTGGGTGCGCGCGGGCAAAGCTTCGCCATCGCCGATGACATCGGCCAGTCGAGCATCCGGGAGGTGCCATGACCCCGCAGCGCGTGACGCTGATTACCCTTGGTGTGACCGATCTGGCCGCCGCGCGTGCGTTTTATGCCCGCCTCGGCTGGCAGGAGCATGCGCAAAGCCAACCGGGTGTGGCCTTCTTCCAGATCAACGGCATGGCGCTCGCACTGTTCGGACGCGAAGATCTGGCAGAGGATCAGGGCCGTAAGGGTGCCACGCTCGGTACCGGGGCGATCACGCTGGCGCAGAACTTTGCCACCGAGGCAGAGGTGGACGCGGCCTTTGCCGCAGCGCTGGCCGCCGGGGCCACCGCGCTGAAGGCGCCAGAGAAGGTGTTCTGGGGCGGCTATTCCGGCTATTGGGCCGACCCGGATGGGCATGTCTGGGAAGTGGCCATGAACCCGTTCTGGCCGCTGGAGGCCGACGGCTCGCTTCACCTGCCGGAGTAAACCGATCTTGAGCATCAGCTTCTGGCAATTGTTCGTCTATGCAGGCGGCATGGCGGCGCTGTGGGCCATTCCCGGCCCGGTCTGGGTTGCCCTGACGGCACGCGCTTTGTCCGGCGGGTTCGCCGCCGCATGGCCGCTCGCGGTGGGCGTGGCACTGGGCGATCTGTTCTGGCCGCTGAGTGCCATCCTGGGTCTGAGCTGGATCACCACGCTTTACGGCGACCTTCTGGGCCTCCTGCGCTGGGTCGCAGCGGCAATCTTTCTGGTCATGGGCGTGCTGCTGCTGCGCAAGAAACCGCAGGCGCCGGGCAGTGACAGCCGACTGACGCGGCCGGGTCTCTGGGCCGGGTTCTCCGTCGGGCTGGCAGCGGTGATCGGCAATCCCAAGGCGATCCTGTTCTACATGGGCGCGCTGCCCGGCTTCTTCGATCTGGGGCGGCTGACGGTGGCGGATATCATCGCTATCATCACGATTTCCGCCCTTGTGCCGATGCTGGGCAACCTTGGCCTCGCCCTGTTTCTGGACCGCGCGCGCGCGCTTTTGTCCAACCCGAAGAACCTGCACCGGCTGAACGTCGGGTCGGGCGTGATGCTGATTGCGGTGGCGCTGTTGATCCCCTTCCTTTGATGGCCAATTCCGCCCCCTAGGGGTGACATTCCCGACCCCAGCCGCTATAAGTCGCGGACAATTCGAGGGATGTTCGATACATGGCCGAAGCCGCGAAGAAGCCGAGTGAATACGGCGCCGATTCCATCAAGGTTCTCAAGGGGTTGGAGGCCGTTCGCAAGCGCCCCGGCATGTATATCGGCGACACCGACGATGGCAGCGGCCTGCATCACATGGTCTACGAGGTCGTGGATAACGGCATCGACGAGGCGCTGGCGGGCCACGCCGATTATGTGCATGTGAAAATCCACGCCGATGACAGTGTTTCGGTGCGCGACAACGGGCGTGGCATTCCGGTCGACATGCACGCGGAAGAGGGCGTTTCGGCGGCCGAAGTCATCATGACGCAACTGCACGCGGGCGGAAAATTCAACAACACCGATGATGGCGGCAATGCCTACAAGGTCTCGGGCGGCCTGCACGGGGTCGGCGTTTCGGTGGTGAACGCGCTGTCGGAATGGCTGGAGCTGACGGTATGGCGCAATGACACTGAATATCGCGCGCGGTTTGAACACGGCGAATGCGTGGTGCATGTGCATGAAGTTGGCCCTGCACCGGGGCAACGCGGCACCGAGGTGCGGTTTCTCGCTTCGGCCAAGACCAACCGCCCCGATGGCACTTTTTCCAATCTCGACTACAGCTTCAAGACGCTGGAAACCCGGCTGCGCGAACTGGCCTTCCTGAACTCGGGAGTACGGATCATCCTTGAGGATGATCGCCATGCCGAGCCGGTCAGGACCGAGCTTTATTATGACGGCGGCGTTCGGGAATTCGTGAAATATCTTGACCGTTCAAAGACTTCAGTCATGCAGGAGCCCATCTATATGGTGGGCGAACGCAGCGGAATCGGCGTCGAGGTGGCAATGTGGTGGAATGACAGCTACCACGAAACCGTATTGCCGTTCACAAACAACATTCCGCAGCGCGACGGCGGCACCCACCTTGCGGGTCTGCGCGGCGCGCTGACGCGGACCATCACCAAATATGCGCAGGACAGCGGCATCGCCAAACGCGAGAAGGTCGATTTCACCGGCGACGACGCACGCGAGGGGCTGACCTGCGTGCTGAGCGTGAAGGTGCCGGACCCCAAATTCTCCAGCCAGACCAAGGACAAGCTGGTCTCGTCCGAGGTGCGGCCCGCGGTCGAGAATCTGGTGAACGAAAAGCTGGCCGAGTGGTTCGAGGAAAATCCGGCGCAAGCCAAGATCATCGTCGGCAAGATCATTGAGGCCGCACTGGCCCGTGAAGCCGCGCGCAAGGCGCGCGAACTGACGCGGCGCAAGACGGCGATGGATGTCGCCTCGCTGCCCGGCAAGCTGGCCGATTGTCAGGAAAAAGATCCGGCGCTGTCAGAACTGTTCATCGTCGAGGGCGACTCGGCCGGTGGTTCCGCAAAGCAGGGCCGCTCGCGGAAGCAACAGGCGGTTCTGCCCCTGCGCGGCAAGATCCTCAACGTCGAACGCGCGCGGTTTGACCGGATGCTGTCGTCCGAAACCGTGGGCACGCTGATCACAGCCCTGGGCACCGGAATCGGCCGCGACGAGTTCGACATCGGTAAGCTGCGTTACCACAAGATCATCATCATGACCGACGCCGACGTTGACGGCGCCCATATCCGCACCCTCTTGCTGACCTTCTTCTACCGGCAGATGCCCGCCATCATCGAGGGCGGGTTCCTGTATATCGCGCAGCCGCCACTCTACAAGGTTTCTCGTGGTAAATCAGAGGTTTATCTGAAAGATCAGGCCGCCTTCGAGGATTACCTGATCGAACAGGGCACCGATGGCGCCGTGCTGCGCCTTGGTGACGGGACCGAGATTGCCGGGGCCGATCTGGGCCGCGTAGTCGATGGCGCCCGCGCCTTCCGCCGCGTGCTGGAGGCTTTCCCGACGCATTACCCGCGCAACATCCTGGAACAGGCTGCACTCGCGGGGGCTTTCGATGCGGGCCGCGCCGATGCCGATCTTCAGGCCGTGGCCGAATCCGTCGCGCGGCGGCTGGATGCGGTGGCAGTGGAGTATGAGCGTGGCTGGCAGGGCCGCATCACCCAGGACCACGGTATCCGCCTCAGCCGCGTGCTGCGCGGGGTCGAGGAGCTGCGCACGCTGGACGGTGCCGTCCTGCGGTCTGGCGAGGCGCGCAAGCTGTCGCAGGTCGCGGGCGGAGTGAAGGAATATTTCGCCACCGAATCCCGTCTGGCCCGCAAGGACCGCGAACTGCCGATCCATGGGCCCGGCGATCTGCTGCGCGCCGTACTGGCAGAGGGTGAGAAGGGCCTGACCCTGCAACGCTACAAGGGTCTGGGCGAAATGAACCCCGAACAGCTTTGGGAAACCACGCTGGACCCTGATGCCCGCACCCTGTTGCAGGTGCGCGTCGACGATGTGGCCGAGGCGGATGACCTGTTCACCAAGCTGATGGGCGACGTGGTAGAACCGCGTCGCGAGTTCATCCAGCAGAACGCACTGAACGTCGAGAACCTCGACTTCTGAAGCTAGCGACGACCGGGCGTGGCCAGACGGTGCAACACCTCGGCCCGCCCGAAGGCCAGCCTCGCCTCTGCCTGCCGCTGCGCGACACTCACCATCTGCCGGGCCAACTGCATGTTGAGCTCGCGTCGTCGCTCATCGGCCCAGCGCTGATAGGACAGGGCAACCTGTGCCGCTGCCAGTGCGGGCAGATCGGATGCCGGCGGGGCCTCCAGCCCGGCGATATGCGCGCGCGTCAGATCCCGCTCTGCCGCAGCGCGGCGCAGATCCTCCAACGAACGGTCACGGATCAGATCGGTCAGCACCAGAAGCTGCCTGACCCGCCGCTCCTTCATTCCATCCTCCGTTTTGCACGTTTCCGCATCGCCTCGGCAAATCGGATCGCGGCTGCCACCGCCCGAAAGTGATCCTGCGGGATTTCATCGCCGATCCGCATCGTGGCATGCAGCGCACGCGCTGTGGGCGGATCGCTGTGCAACGGTACACCTGCCGCTGCCGCACGTTCCCGAATCCGCGCCGCAATCTCATCCGTGCCCTTGGCAACACAGACCGGCGCCCGCCCGGAGGCTCGGCTCCACTTCAACGCAACCGCATAATGCGTGGGGTTCACGATCACCACGCTGGCCTCGCCCACATCCCGCAGCATCCGGTTGGTCGCAATCTCCTGCCCGCGCTGCCGCCGTTGCGCCCTGGCCTGCGGATCGCCCTCCGTATCCTTATGCTCTTCCTTCATCTCCTGTCGGGACATGCGGTTCTGGCGGCGATGTTCATAGTGCTGCCACATGTAATCCAGCGCACCGATCACGATGGCTGTCAGCACCACCAGAAGCAGAAATCCGGTCAACAGATCATCCAGCACCAGAACCCCCTGTTCAGGCGACAGGTGCAGGGTCGCTACGATCTCGGCCAGCCGGCCAGCCAGAAAGACAGCCAGAAGACCACCAACGAGCGCCAGCTTGATCAGGTTCTTGCCAAAGTCGAACAGCCCCTTTCGCCCGAACTTTTGCGCCGCCGTCGCCACGGGCGAGATGCGCGACAGTTTCGGCAGCAGGTTGGCCGGTGTGAAAAGAAAGGCACGCTGCACCATCAGCATCAGCAAGACCAGCACGGCAGGCAGACCGAACACGGGCAGAAGCGGCAGTGCCAGCCCGGACATCCCGTTCGCGATTACCGCCTGCGCCCCTGCCGCCATCTGCTGCCCCAGAAGATCGGCATTTCCCAGAAAACCCGCCAGACGGGCCGCGAGCCCGGCCACAGCCCACCCCCCCGTCAGTACAAGGGCCAGCAGGAAGCCCGCATAGGCGGCGGCGGACAGAAGATCCTGGGATCTGGCAATCCTGCCTTCGCCGCGCTGATCGTCCAGCCGCTTTTGCGAGGCCTCGAACGTCTTGTCGTCACTGTCTTCACCACTCATGGCGCGGCCAGAGGATCAAGAAAATAGGCCTCTATGGCCGCGCCCCAGACGGGCAGGAAAAGAGGCGCAGTCAGCGCGAACAGCGCCAGCCCCCCCAGGGTCAGGGCCGGTGCGCCGATGAAAGCCACCATCAATTGCGGCATCGCCTTGTTCACCACCCCTATGGCGATGTTGTAGATCAGCGATCCGATGACGAAGGGCGTCGCAAAACCAAGGCCGAGGCGGAATGATCGGCCAACCTGCCATAGCCCCCATTCCAGCAGATCGCCCGACGGGAGGATCGTCCCCAACGGGAAAGTAGCGTAACTTTCAACAAGATATTGTGCTGCGCGCACATGCAAATCCATCACCATGAAAAGCGTGATCCCAGCGAGGCTTAGCGCATGGCCCATTGCAGGTTGCGATTCCCCCATCCCGCCAAAGAATTGCGACAAGGATGTCGCCTGCGCGATAATCGCTCCTGCGGTTTGCAAGGCGAAGATGAAGAGACGCAGGCCGATCCCGAACATCAGGCCAATGGCCGGTTCCGACAGGAACAGGGAGAAGCCGATTGTGTCGGGCGGCATACCCTGCGGCATCACGACCGGCGCGACGACCAGCGTGAAAGCCAGTGCCGCCACAAGTTTGATACGAACTGGCAGCAGGGTTTCCCCGAAACCCGGCATCAGTGCGACCGTGCCGCTGACGCGCAGCAGCACCACGAAGGCCGCCGCGAACAGCGGTGCGGTAAAAGCACCCAGTTGTGACAGGAGGGCGAACAAATCCGTCATACCGGCACCGTGCCGACCATGGCGGGGCGGGCCTCCAGCCCGATTTCCTCGTAGGACAGCACCGGGGTGGTGAGACCACGCGCCGCAAGAACCGTGCGCAGGAACCTGCGCCGCAGGGTCGATGTGACGATCGCCGGAAAGGTGCCGCCCTCGGCCGCGCGCGACAGGCGTTCAGCCAGCGCATTCGCAAGCCGGCCAAACTGCTCGGGCGGCAGGGCGATATCGCGCAGACCACGCTCCCCTTCGATCTGGTAAGTGGAAAAAGTCTTCTCCCATTCGGGGGCAAGTTGCAGCAGCGGGATCGTGCCATCCTCCCGCTTCAGCTCGGCCACCAGCTGAAAGCCAAGCCGCTGGCGTACATGCTCACAGATTGCCTCCGGATTACCGAGACCACGCGCTTCGGCAATCGCCTCTAGAATAAGCGGCAGATTGCGGATCGAGACACGCTCTTCCAGCAAGAGACGCAGAACACCCAGCAGCAGGTCGATCGGTACCCTGTCGGGGACCAGTTCGTCCAGTAACCGCCGGTTCGCTTCGGCACGGGCCGGATCACTGACCTTGACGAATTCATCCAACAGGCGCCGCAACCCCTTCAGCGTCAGCAGCCGCGCCAGATTTGATTTCAGAACCTCCAGCAGATGCGTCGCCAGCACCTCTGCCGGGGTGACGACCGTCAGCCCCGCGATGGCCGCATCCTCTTGCCCATCGGCGGCAATCCAGCGGGCCGGTGCGCCATAGACCGGCTCACGCACCTCCAGCCCGTCAGGCGGCGGAATACCTTCAACCAGCAGCGCCAGAACCCGGTCCGGCACAAGCCGGTCACGCACCCGCTCCACCCCCTGAAGGCGGATACGGTAGCTGCCGGGCGGGAGCAGCGCGTCATCGGTCAGCCGGATTTCCGGCAGGATGAGGCCGAAGCCCGTGGCGATATGGTTGCGCATGTTCTGGATGCGAGCATCCAGACCCGTTGCGGGGTCCAGCACCATCGGGATGAGGTTGGGGGCAAATTCAATGTGGATATCATCAAAATCCAAAAGGTCGCCCATGGATTTCCTCACGGGTTCGGCGGTCGGCTCCGCCCTGGCGGCCAGGGTCTTTGGCGGGCGGCGCAGGCCCTGCCATGCCAGCCCACCCAGGGACGCGGCGCCCAGCATGAAGGGCAGGAAGGGCAGGCCGGGCACCAGCGCAAACAGCGCCAGCAGCAAGGCCACCGTACCCATCGCGGCCGGGTATTGCCCCAGCTGGCGGAAAAAGGACACATCCACGGCGCCTGTCGCCCCGCCGCGCGCAAGCAGGATTGCAGCCGCGACCGAGATCACCACGGCAGGAATCTGGCTCACCAGCCCGTCGCCGACCGTCAGGATGGCATAGGTTTCAAAGGCGCGGCCCGCAGGCATGCCATGGATGACGATGCCCATGACAAGACCCATCACGATATTCAGCCCGGTGATCAGAAGCCCCGCCACGGCGTCGCCCTTGACGAATTTCGAGGCACCATCCAGCGATCCGAAAAAGTTCGTCTCGGCCAGTTCACGCTCGCGCCTCGCCTTGGCCTCTTCATGGGTGATCGCCCCGGCGGCCATGTCAGCGTCGATGGCCAGCTGCTTGCCCGGCATACCGTCCAGGGCAAAGCGCGCACCCACCTCGGCCATGCGGCCCGCTCCCTTGGTGATGACGGTGAAGTTCACGATCATCAGCACGCAGAACACGACGACACCCAGCAACAGATTGCCGCCCATGATGAAATTTGCAAATCCTTCAATCACATGGCCGGCGGCGGCCGTGCCGGTATGACCTTGCCCGATGATCAGTTTGGTGGATGAGACGTTGAGCGCCAGCCGCAACATCAGTGAAGACAGCAGGATCGTCGGGAAGGCCGAGAAATCCAGCGGACGCTCAACGAACAGTGTCACGGTGAACATCAGGATCGCCAAGGCAAAGGAGACGGCCAGCCCGAGATCCAGCAACCAGGTCGGCACCGGCAGGATCATCATGCCGATTACCGCCATCAGGGCGAGGGCCAGCAGCACGGTGGGGCGGGGCAACAGGGCGGTCATCCCAGTCACCTCAGGGCAGGCGCGCAAAGAGCGAGATGCCGCCCGCGCTGCGCGGCACCAGCGAGCCATGCCCGCCGCCTCCGCCTGCCTGCAATAGCGGGTATCGGTTCACACGCGGCCCAGCGTCGGCAGAGGCAAGCCTCAGTTCGGGTCGCGGTGCAGCGGCCAATCCGGCGCGGATTTCGCGAAACCGCTCGGTGTAGCGACGGGCATAAACCTCCGTTGCGGAGTGATAAGCGCCTGCCGCCGTCTCCCAATCGCCGGTTTCGTCGTACTTTGCCGCCAGATAATGCGCCGCATACAGCGCGTTCTCCTCCGGGTCGAACATGGCATCAAGCGATGGAAATGCACTGGAATGCCAGCGGTAATTGAGCTGGAAACACCCGATGTCGATATTGCTGACCCCCGCCTGAAACTGGCTTTCCACCCAGTCGCGAGCCGCTGCGGCACTGTCAAACCAGTGTCCCTGCCCGCCCTGATTGACAGCCCAAGGCCAAGGGTCGAGCCTGCCGCCGCTGGCCCTGCCCGTTTCGGCCCGCGTCAGGGCCAGCAACACGTCCAGCGGAACGCCCGTTTCACGCGCCGCACTTTCCGCCGCGCGGTCACACAAATCAGCGGCCCGCGCCAGCGCCAGCACAGGCATGGCAAGAAAACAGAGGCAGAGCAGCGCAAGCGCGTAGGGCATGAACCGGATTCTCCGATGGCACCATTCTGCACCAGCCTAGAATCCGAATCTTTCCAACAGGTAAGCGCCGCCCTCAGAACAGGGACAAAAGCATCCGCGACAACGGGGTCTGCGGCGCGCAGAGATCAAGGATCACATCGAAATGATGCCGTCCCGTCACCTGCAACAGCGGTGCGCCGGTCGCCTCGGCATAAGCCGCACTTTGGCGATGGAACCCCGCCGTCTCCTGCTCGGCGACAGCGACACCCAGCTTCAAGCCAGCGGGCGGCAAATGCCGCATCGGGCTGCAACCGGCGATCTGATCGGGGGTGAAGTTCATCCAGTCCTGCACATGCATGGCCGCCAGCGGTGCGAGTTCGAACAATCCGCTGATTGGCAACGCCCCGTGCAGCGGATGGGTGGGCATCCCGTAGCGTGCCGGCCAGTCCGGTGCAGCCAGCGCCCCGGCCAGGTGCCCGCCTGCGGAACTGCCCGCAACGACGATCCGGCGCCGGTCGATCCCGAGATCCGCCGCATTGTGCCAGAGCCAGGCGATGGACTGACGCACGTCATGCACGATCTCGACAATGCTGGCATCAGGTGCCAGCCGGTAATCCGGTGCGGCAGTTGCGATGCCCTGCGCCGCCAGCATAGGTGCCGCGAAGGTCGAATGCCCCTTCGACAACGCCCGCCAGTAGCCGCCATGTACAAAAACCATCAGCGGTCGTGGCGAGGCCGTGTCCGCGCCCAGCAGATCCAGCCGCTGCCCGGTCGTTTCATCAAAAAGCAGATCGGACTGACAGGGGAGCGTGGCACGCGCCGCCGCACTTGAATCGGCATAGGCCCGGATCGTCGCCTCGAAGGCTTCGGTCGTGCAACAGTCCCGCGCGGTGTAATCAGCCTCCAGCCTGTCCCGCGCCCACTCTGCTTCCTGATGGATCATGCGACCTTTGTGACCTCACTGCCTATCGTTTCAAAAAACTGTCCGCCGAGCTTCTGCGCCGCGCGGTTGATGACAAAATCACCAAGCCCGGCAATATTGATCCGCACATCAGCGGTGATCGTGTAGCGGACGCGCGTTCCGCCGTTTTCCGGCAGCAGCGTCACATTCACCAGGCCCTTGGCACGCTCGCGCAGGTTTGCCTCCATGCGCATTTTCTGCCCCGGCACCTCGTCATCGAGACGCAGCGTGCCGTTCACCACCCGCCGGAAAAAGGCGATCTCGACCGCGGCCTTCACCTGAAACAAAGTCGGCCCCTTGCGGCTAACCTCTTCACAGCCCGGGATCGCCTTTTTCAGCACTTGGGGATCGTGCAGGGCGCTCCACACGGCATCGGGTGCCGCGGCGATAAAGACGGTTTGTTCATTCATGGGCCGGTTCCTTCAGATGACGAGCGGGCTGGCGCGGTTTTCGATCAGGCGCACCAATGAAAGTGCCGTCATTTCGGAGGATTTGGGGTTTGTTGCAAGAGGCCGGTTGTCAAAGACCGCCTCCATGCGGCCAAAAGCCCCCTCTGCGGTGATGCGGTGGCGGTTCACCGCCGCTTGCGGGTCGGCGATCAGGGCAACCGTGGTGCGATCGAGCCCGATGCCGGCCAGCGCCGAAATCGCCGCCACATTGGCGTTTTGCGGAAAATCGGTGGCAGCCTGCCCGGCGGGGCCTTCGAAGAAGGTGGTCGCCTCAGTCAGCGCGTCGAGGTTCAGCAGCGTTTCGGCCGGGGTGCCTTTCCAGGCGCGGGGCGGCTTCACCACCTCGTGCCGCACGCGGTCCAGCGGCAGGCGCGCGGCAGCGGCCAGCGCATCAATACCGCCCAGTGCACCGGGCGGCACGATCAATTGCGCGCGGGACATGCGCGCGGCCCCGGTCAGCCGATCCAGCAAGGCCGGATCGACCAGCGCCGAGGTCGAGGAGACGGCCACATCAATCCCCGCTTCCAGAAGCGGCAGGGCCCAGGGGTCAACGGCAGCACGCCCCGCAACCTCGATCACCAGCGCGGGGCGCAGGGCGATCAGGCTGGCGGGATCGGAAACCTGTTCTACGCCCCGCGGCAACGGGCTGCGCAGGCTGCTGCCCTGCCGCAACCCCACTGCCAGCAACTTCACCGGCGCGCGACGCTCCGCCAGAAGATCAGCGACGCGCGATCCGATGGCACCCCAGCCGATCAGCGCGATGGGCAGATCAAAGCCCGACATAGCCCCGCACCTTTTCGCTGTCGCGGTCCATGTCGGCGCCGGTGCCAACCCAGACGGTGCGCCCCTTTTCCACGATGTAATGCCGGTCGGCGAGCCGCTTCAGCACGCCAAGATTCTTGTCGATCAGCAGGATCGACTGCCCCTCGGCCTTCAGCCGCTCCACGCAATGCCAGATCTCGGTGCGGATCACCGGGGCGAGCCCCTCGGTCGCCTCGTCAAGGATCAGAAGGCGAGGATTGGTCATCAGCGCGCGACCAACGGCAAGCATCTGCTGCTCTCCCCCCGACAGCGTGCCCGACACCTGGCCTGCCCTTTCGCGCAGACGGGGGAACAGGTCGTAGACCCGCTCCAGCGTCCAGGGATTATTGCGCTTCAAACGGTTCGCCGCCGTCGCCACAAGGTTTTCGCGCACGGTCAGGGTGCGGAAGATCTGCCGCCCCTCGGGCACCAGACCGGCACCGAGCCGGGCAATGCGTTCCGGCGTAAGGCCCAGCGTTTTCACGCCTTCGAACTCGATCTTTCCGCCCCGCGCGCCCAGAAGGCCCATGATACAGCGGACCGTCGTGGTTTTGCCCATGCCGTTGCGGCCCATCAGCGTGACCACCTCCCCGTCGCGAATGTCCAGATGAATGTCGAACAGCACCTGACTGGCCCCATAGGCGGCTTTCAACTCGGAAACGCTCAGCACAGTTCGTCCTCCGCACCCAGATAGGCCTCGCGCACTGCCGGATCGTTGCGGATCTCATCCACCGAGCCCTGCGCGATGATCCGGCCATAGACCAGCACCGAAATCCGGTCGGCCAGCGCGAAGACGGCCTCCATGTCATGTTCGACCAGCAAGATGGCCGCTTCCTTGCTGATGTCGCGCAACATGCCGATCATCTGCTGGCTTTCCAGATGGCCCAGACCGGCCATCGGCTCGTCCAGCAAAAGCAGGCGCGGCTGCATCGCCATCGCGACCAGAAGCTCAAGTTGTTTCTTTTCGCCATGGCTCAGATCGGCCACCGCCACATCGGCGCGGTCGGCCAGTTGGCCCCCCGCCAGCAGGCGGTCGGTTTCGTCCCAGATCGCACGGCGCTTGCGCAGCGCATCCCAGATGCGAAAGTTGCCACCTTCGCGTACCTGAACAGCCATGCCGATATTCTCGCGCACCGTCATCTCGTCCAGCAGCGAGGTGATCTGGAAGGTCCGCCCCAACCCGAGGTCTACCCGCGCAGGCACCGGCAGATGGGTGATATCCCTCCCGGCCAGATGGATGGCGCCTTCGTTCGGTTGCAACTCGCCGCAAAGCTGGTTGATCAGCGTCGACTTGCCCGCGCCATTCGGCCCGATCAGGGCGTGAATTTCACCCGGCATGACCTCAAGGCTGACATTGTCGGTCGCCACCAGCCCGCCGAACCGCTTCACCAGATTTTCGATCTTCAGGATCGCGGTCATTTGCGGCCCCCCGTGAGACGCGTGACAAGCGCCATCAGCCCGCCCCTGGTGCCCAGAACGACCACCAGCAGGATCAGGCCCATGGCCAGCGGCCAGTGTTCCGACCACGAGGCCAGCACACTTTCCAGTGACAGCAGTGCGGCAGCGCCGAGGAACGGCCCGACCAGCGTGCCCACCCCGCCAAGAATGACCATGATCATCAGCTCGCCCGATTTGGTCCAGTGCATCATGTCAGGGCTGGCAAAGCGCAACACATTGACCATCAACGCCCCGGCCAGTCCGGCGCCCATGCCTGACAGGATGAAGGCGAACAGCTTGTAGCGGTAGGCCGGAATGCCAAGCGCGGCCATGCGCCGTTCGTTCTGGCGGATGCCCGAGATCACCGTGCCGAAGCTGGATTTCGTCAGACGCCGCAGGCCCAGCGCGAAGGCGACGGTGATCGACAGTACCACCCAATACATCACCGCCCGGTCACGGGTGTTAAGGAAGGGCAGTTCATTGGTGCGGCGCACGATGATCCCGTCCTCGCCGCCATAGGTTTTCAGCGAGACGAAAAGGAAGAACAGCATCTGCGCGAAGGCCAGCGTGATCATGATGAACTGCACACCGCCCGTCCGCAGGCTCAGCGCGCCGATGGCGGCGGCGAAGGCACCGCTGACCAGAATGGCAGCAGGCAGCGTGATCAGCATTTGTGTCGTACCGGGGATGAAACCCCAGAACAGCGTTTCGGTATCGGCGTGGTGATACAGGATGCCCACCACATATCCCCCGATCCCGAAGAAGGCGGCGTGACCAAAGCTGACCATCCCGCCATAGCCCAGAACGAAGTTCAGGCTGGCGGCGGCCATGCCATAGATCAGGATTCGCGAGGCCAGCGACAGAAGCGCGGATTGCCCGGTTGCCTGCGCGATGAACGGTAGCGCGGCCAGAAGGATCAGCAGGACGGCGGCAAGGATACGGCTGTTCATCGCTCAGCTCCCCGCCATGAACAGGCCCTTGGGCCGGACAAGAAGCACAAGTGCCATCAGAAGATAAATCCCCATGGACGAGATCCCGACGCCCAGCGCATCAGCCTCGGGGCCGGCCATCACCTGCCGCAGCATACCGGGCAGGAAGGCACGCAGCATCGTGTCTATAACGCCCAGCGAGATACCGGCGACGAAGGCGCCCTTGATAGAACCGACACCGCCGATGACCACGACGACGAAGGTCGACAGCAGGATCTGCTCGCCCATCCCCACTTGCACCGCCAGCACCGGCCCGGCCAGAAATCCGGCCAACCCCGCCAGCAGCGCGCCAAGGCCGAAAACCAGCGTGTACAGCAGCCGGATGTCGACACCGAGCGCCCGCACCATCTCGCGGTTGGTCGATCCTGCGCGCACCAGCATGCCGATCCGCGTGCGGTTGATGATCAGGTAAAGCCCCAGCGCCACCAGAAGGCCGACCGCGATGATGAACAGACGGTAGCTCGGGTAAGGCAGGCCGGGAATGACCTCGACCGCGCCGGAAAACAGATCGGGCAGTTGGGTAAACATCGGCTGACGACCAAACAGCAGGATGATCGACTGGTTGAAGAACAGGATCAGACCAAAGGTCGCCAGAACCTGATCCAGATGGTCGCGGGCGTAAAGGCGCCGGATCACCACCGCCTCCATCACGAGCCCGGTCAGAGCGGCAGCAATCAGCGCCACCGGAACCCCCAGCCAGAAGCTGCCGGTCTGCATGGCGGCCAGCGTGCCCGCATAGGCGCCGATCATGTAAAGCGAGCCATGGGCGAGGTTGATCACACCCATGATGCCGAAAATCAGTGTCAGCCCCGCGGCCAGCAGGAACAGCATCACGCCATACTGCAAGCCATTGAGCAATTGTTCGAGAAACAGGATCATACGCCCGCCCGATCAGATGTCTGGATTGTCAGGAAACAGGCCGGGGAAAACCCCGGCCCGGCATCGTCACATCTTGCACTCGGCAGCGTAGACGTCACCCACATCGTCGCGCAGTTTTTCCTTGGTCACCCACATGGGCTTGCCATCCGGCCCGGCCACGATGTCGACCATGAACCAATCCTGCACCGGATGCTGGTTCGGTCCGAACTTGAAATCGCCGCGGGTCGAGGTGAAATCGGCCTCTTTCAGCGCGGCACGGAAGGCATCCAGATCGTCGATGCCGCCGGTCTTCTTCAGCGCCGAAGCGATCAGCAGACCCACGTCATAAGCTTGCTGACCATAGGTGGTCAGCGGCTTGTCGGGGTGCTTGGCGGCCCAGGCGGCGACCATGGCCTTGTTGGCCTCGTTGTCGAAGTCGGCATTCCAGTGCGTCGTGGCCTTCAGACCCACCGCCGCCTCGCCCACGGCATTCAGGATCACGCCATCAGCCGAAGGCTCGGACACGATCATCGGGATGTCTTTCGACAGGCCAGCCTGCACATATTGCTTGAGGAAGGCGATGCCCATGCCGCCGGGATGGAACTGGAACACCGCATCCGGCGCGGCGGCGCGGATCTGTGCCATTTCCGGCGCGAAATCGGTCTGTTCAAGCTGGGTGTAGATCTCGGTCACATCGCCACCGAATTCCCGCTTGAAGCCGGCGATGGCATCCTTGCCCGCCTGATAGTTGGGGGCCAGCGCCACGACCTTCTTGTAGCCCAGCGCCTTGGCCGCAGCCCCCGTCGCCTCGTGCAGCGAGTCGTTCTGCCAGCTGACCACGAAGTAATTCTTGTTGCAGCCCGCACCTGCGAGGTTCGAGGGACCGGCGTTCGGGCTGATGTAGATGGCGTCGTTTTCTACGACTTCCGGCACCGTCGCACCCGCGACGTTCGAGAAGATGATGCCGGTAATCAGCTTGATGCCTTCCTCGTTCATGAACTTGTCGGCGATCTGAAGGCCATTGCCGGGCTTCAGGCCATCATCCTCAACCACCAGTTCCACATCAACGCCACCCAGCTTGCCGCCTTCCTGATCGATGGCCAGTTGCAGGCCGTCCCGCACCTGTTCGCCCAGATATCCGGCCGGGCCGGACAGCGTGGTGATGACGCCAATCTTCAGCGGCTCGGCAAGCGACGGAAGAGTAGTCAGCGCGAGAAGGCTCGCTGCCGTCAGCAGTTTCTTCATTGATATCTCCCATGTTGGGGCCGTTTTGGCCTTGTTGTTGAAGGTAGCATGCCACAGCGGGCAAATATTTCAAGCATAAAATATCTAGAGCTTCACCCAGCCCTCCGGCGGTTCCTTGCCCGGATGGATCGTGCCGCAATGCGGGCAGGTGCGCGCGGCCTCATCGGCGTAGAAGGCTTTGTAGATCGGCGGCAGGTCATCGACGATGCTTTCCAGATCAACCTCGGCCCGATGCACAAGGCTTTGACATTCAAAGCAATACCACTCCACCGCGTCAAGCGCGCCTTCCGGGCGGGCCGGTTCGATCACGAGGCCGATGCTGCCTTCCTGCGGGCGCTGCGGCGAGTGGCGCACATGCGCAGGCAGCAGGAAGATATCACCCTCGCGGATCGGCACATCGTAGAAATCGCCGGTTTTGGTATCATGCAGCTTCAGCAGCATGTCGCCCTTGAGCTGATAGAAAAACTCCTCCACCGGGTCATCGTGGTAATCGGTACGCTTGTTCGGACCACCGACCACGGTGACCATCAGGTCCGAATCCCTGAACACCATCTGGTTGCCGACCGGCGGTTTCAGCAGGTGTTTGTGTTCGTCGATCCATTTCTGGAAATTGAAGGCAGCGAGGCGGGTCATCGTGATCTCCCTGTGATCAGAGTTTCAGGCCGCAGGCTTCAAAGGCCGCACGGGTTGCGCGTTTCTCATCTTCGGTCAGTTCAAGGCAGGGCGGGCGCACGCGGCCGCCGGTCTGGCCCAGCAGATCCTGCCAGTACTTCTGGTGGCTGTGCGGCTTTTCCGCCGGACGGGTGGATTTCAGCGCATGGCGCACGGGGTCAAGGCTGTCACGGATCGCCCGCGCCTCCCCGGCCTTTCCGGCAAAAGCGAGGTCTGTATACTGCCGCATTCGCCGGTCGTTCTTCGTCTGGATCAGATAGGGCGGCGAGGAACACAGGTAGAGCCGCCAGTCCAGTTCAAGGATATTGTCCAGCCATTCCTCTTCCGAGGCGGTAGAGACGATGATCCGGTCGCCTGCCAGCCGGGTGAGTTCGACATACATCTCGCGCGGGACGGAATATTTGATCGCCACCACAGTTTCGATGTCGGCCAGCCGGTTGCAAAGCTGCGGGCTCATCAGATAGCCGCTGTCCGGGTGGCTCCACAGCGCGATACCGATATCCACCTTGCTGGCGATGGTTTCGTAGTAGCGCAGCAGGGTTTCATCCTGCTCCTTGAAGAAATGCAGGATCGGCGCGTGGACGACGATGTAATCGGCACCGCAGGCCTGCGCGTGTTTCGCCAGATCAATCACCACATCCATGTTCTGATCGGAACAGGACATGATCGTTTGCGCGCGGCCGCCTGCTGCCTCCACCGCAAGGTCGAAGCTTCGCTTGCGCTCGTCCAGCGACATCGAGAAGAACTCGCCCTGCTTGCCAGCGATGAAGAATCCGTCGATTCCCAGATCCTCGATCCAGTGATCCATGTTGCGGCGGAAGCCTTCCTCGTCGATCGACAGATCCTCGCGGAACGGCATCAGCGCCGCTGCCCAGATGCCGCGCATATGGGCGAAAGCGTGGGATTTGGCGGTTTCACGGGTATATTTCATGGTTCAAGTCCTGTCATGGCGCGCCAGAGTTTTTCCGGCGTCAGCGGAAGTGAAAGATCAGGGGCATCGAAGGGCAACAGCGCATCCTGCACCGCATTCAGCAGCGCGGCGGGCACGCCGATGCAACCGGCCTCACCCACGCCCTTGAAGCCCATCTCGTTGGCGTTGCTGGGCAGGGGCTGGCTGATCAGTCGCACGGGCGGCATGTCACTGGCGCGGGGCACCGCGTAATCCATCAGGCTGCCGGTCAGTAACTGGCCGTCGGCATAAGCCATACGTTCCATAGTAGCGGCGCCAAGGCCCTGGGCCAGACCACCGATCAGCTGGCCCTGCACCAGCATCGGGTTCAGCACACGCCCCGCATCATCGACCCAGGTGATCCCCTCGACCGTCAGATGGCCGGTATCGGGGCAGATCGCCACTTCGGCGAGAACCGCACCCGAGGCCCAGGCCTCCCCCGGCGCCTCATAGCGTTCCCTGATCGAAACCGGGCCGATACCCAACCAGTCATTCCGCGGGCCAAGCTGGTCGAGCATCCGCCGGGCGGCGCGGGCTATGGCGGTGCCGCCGATGGCGGTCGAACGCGACGCCAGCGCACCGATGCCTTCGGGCACCGCCTCGGTATCGCCCTGCACCACGCGCACGCAGTCGGGGGTCACGCCCATGATCTCTGCCACGATCTGCGCGAAGGCGGTTTCACGCCCCTGCCCTTGCGCCGACGATCCGGTCAGCGCGGTGAAGGTACCATCAGCCTCGAGCCGCAATTCGGCACTTTCCCAACCCTGCCCGCAGGGCTCGATATAGAGCGCGAGGCCAAGGCCGCAGACCGCGCCCTTCGCGCGACGCTCGGCCTGACGCGCCCGCAGGCGCGCGTAATCGGTTTCGCGTTCCAGGCGGTCCAGCAGCGCCGCGAAATCACCGGAACAGATCGCCTCACCCGTCGGCGTCGCGCGCGGAAAGGCACCGCGATAAAGCGCACGGCGCCGCATCTCCAGCGGATCAAGGCCCTGCGCCTGCGCCGCCTTGTCGATCAGCCGCTCCATCAACATCGCCGCTTCGGGTCGCCCTGCGCCGCGATAGATGTTGACGGCAGCGCCCGGCGTCAGATGCGCCTGCGCTTCGATATCCACCGCCTCGATCGCATAGGGACCGGGCAGGATGCGCCCCGCATTGCGGATCGGCGCCAGCGCTGAATAAGGCATCCAGTGGCCCAGCGGAAAGCGCAGCTCTGCCGACAGTGCAACAGGCACGCCCTGATGATCCAGCGTCAGCACGGCGCGGGTTTCACCGCCACGTCCTTGCGTCGCCGCCTGAAACTCCTCGGACCGGGCGGCGGTCCATTTCACCGGACGGCCAAGCCGCAACGCCGCCAGCGCCACCACCGCATCCTCGGGCATCAGGGACGCCTTGCCGCCAAACGCACCGCCCACATCCTGCGTCAGGACCCGGATCGCGCTGGGCGCAAGGCCAAGGATCGCGGCCAGATCGGTGCGGCAGCGCTGCGGCGTCTGGGTAGACAGATGCACCCTCAGCCCCGCGCCCTCGGGCAGCGCCACCGTCGCGCGCGGCTCCAGCGCCATAGGGGCGACAAGCGCATGGTCAAGCTGCACCGAAATCTCGCGTCCGGTCTGCGGCACGCCGGATTGCCAGCGGTGACGGAGCACCCGGCGGGTGGCCAGCGGCTCTTCTGCGATGTCAAAGGCAATCAGTTCCACCGCATCGCGCGCGGCCTCGCGGGTTGCAGCGATCACGGCGGCTATGGCCTGACCGACCGCCTTCACCCGGCCCGAGGCCAGCGGCTCCAGCGGATGCACCTCGGCGCCGGGCAGCAGCGCATTCACGGCCGCCTGCCCCAGCCCGGCAAAATCTGCGGCGGTCAGCACGGCGATCACGCCTTCTGCCACAGCCGCCTCCGACACATCCAGATCGGTGATCCGCCCCGCTGCATAGGGGCTGCGGAGAAATTCCAGGAAAAGGCAGCCCTCGGGCTGATGGTCGTCAACGAAACGGCCCGCGCCTTTGAGCAGCCGCGCATCTTCGCGCCGCGCCATCGCCTTGCCGATCCATGAGACTGTCTGCTGCATCCGATCCTCCGATACCGGTAGCAGACCATGTTCGCGCACATTCAAAAAGACGGATTTATTCTATATTTTGATAGCACAAACAATATGTATGGCCGGACATATTGCTATACCCGGCCGCACAGTCTCAGATGAAGCGGTTCCACAGGTTTTCAAGCCGCTCCTGCCGCCCGGATTTCGGCTGCGGCTCAATCCCTTCCGCCGTCACCCTCGCTGCCGCCTGCTCCAGAGAGCCTTCCAGCATCGCTTTGGCAGCAGGCGTCTGCCAGCCTGCGTAGCGCGCGGCGCGCGCGGTCTCCAGCCCGCCATCTTCCAGGCAGGCTGCCGCCGCCTTCAACGCCCGCGCACAGGTATCCATACCACCGACATGGGCAAGGATCAGATCCTCGGGGTCGAGGCTCTGGCGCCGGATCTTGGCATCGAAATTGGTGCCGCCGGTGGTATAGCCGCCCGCGCGCAGAATTTCGTAGAAGGCCAGCGCCTTTTCCGCATGATTGTTCGGGAACTGGTCGGTATCCCAGCCGGACTGGTAATCGTTCCGGTTCATGTCGATGGACCCGAAGATGCCCAGCGAGGCGGCCAGCGCGATCTCATGCTCAAAGGAATGCCCGGCGAGAATGGCGTGGCCCTGTTCGATGTTCACCTGAACTTCCTTTTCCAGACCGAACTGGACAAGGAAGCCGTAAACCGTAGCCACATCGTAATCATACTGGTGCTTCGACGGCTCCTGCGGTTTTGGTTCGATCAGGATGGCGCCCTTGAAGTCGATCTTGTGCTTGTAGTCGACCACCTGTTGCAGGAAGCGTCCAGCATGTACCCGTTCGGCCTTCAGATCGGTGTTCAAGAGCGTCTCATAGCCCTCGCGCCCGCCCCAGAGCACATAGTTCTGCCCGCCCAGCCGATGCGTGGCATCCATGTTCGCCTTCACATTGGCGGCGGCATAGGCGTAGACATCCGGATCGGGGTTGGTAGCCGCGCCTGACATCCAGCGCTTGTGGCTGAACATGTTGGCGGTGCCCCACAAAAGCTTTGCCTTGTGGCTGACCTGCTTTTCGCCGAGGTAATCCACGATTTCCTCAAGATTGCGCAGGCTTTCGGCGAAGGTGGCGCCTTCGGGGCGCGCATCGGCATCGTGGAAGCAGTAGAAGGGCGCGCCCAGGATATCGAACATCTCAAAAGCCACATCGGCCTTGAGTTTCGCCAGCGCCATGGTGTCCCCGAACCAGGGGCGATCAAGCGTCTGACCTCCGAACGGATCGCCACCCGGCCAGGCGAAGCTGTGCCAATAGGCGACAGCAAAGCGCAGATGCTCTTCCATCCGCTTTCCGAGGATCACCTCGTCAGGATTGTAGTGCCGGAAGGCAAATTCATTCGTGCTGTCAGGGCCTTCGAAGCGGATGGCAGGAATACCCTTGAAGAAGTCGGTCATGTCAGTCCTCGGATTGCGGATTGTGCGGCGCGGAACCGGGCATGGCCCGCGTCGAAAGCATCGGAAAGCGCGGCGACCGGCTCGATCACATGCGCGATGGGGGGAAGGGTGGCAATTTCCGCCCCCGCCCCGGTGGCGGCCATCAGGGCCAGACGGGCGGCACCAAAGGCCCCGCCGAAATCGCCCGCCTCGGGCAGCAGCACAGGCACGCCCAGCGCGGTGGCAATGGCTTGCAGCCAGTAGGCGGAGCGGGAGCCGCCCCCGACCGCGATCAACCGCTCCAGCCGCGTGCCGGTGGCGGCCAGCGCATCCCGGCAATCGCGGAAAGCGAAAGTCACGCCTTCCAGCACCGCGCGCGTTCCCGCCGCGCGGTCGGTCGCATGTTCCAGTCCGATGAATGCCCCCCGCACGGCAGCATCGTTCAGCGGCGTGCGCTCGCCTCCCAGATAGGGCAGGAACAGCGTTTTGCCCGGCGCCTGCACCGCGCCCAGTTCAGAGGTCAGCGCCGCCGCATCACGATCCACGAACCGGCCATACCAGTTCAGCGCATCGGTCGCGGCCAGGATCACCCCCATCTGGTGCCAGGTCTGCGGCAGGGCGTGGCAAAAGGTATGCACGGCGGTTTCCGGCGCGGGCTGATAGCCGTCATTCGCGGCAAACAGCACGCCCGAGGTGCCCAGGCTGACAAAGGCATCACCCGCCCGCACCACGCCGACGCCAACCCCGGAGGCCGCGTTGTCGCCCCCGCCGCCCGCGACGACCACACCCTCGGGCAGGCCCCAGCGCCGCGCGAGTTCCGCCCGCAGCACGCCCGAAACCTCGGACCCCTCGACCAGCCGGGGCATCTGCGCCCGAGAAAGGCCGGTAGCTGCCAGAAGGTCATCAGACCAGTCGCGCGCGCCGGTATCGAACCAGCTTGTGCCGGCGGCATCCGACATCTCGGCCACATGCTCGCCGGTCAGCCAGAGCCGCAGATAGTCCTTCGGCAACAGCACCCTGGCAACGCGCTGCCAGAGTTGCGGTTCATGCAGGCGCAGCCAGTCGAGCTTGGGGGCCGTGAAGCCGGGAAAGACGATATTGCCGGTGATGCGGCGAAACATCGGGTCGCCGTCCAGCACTGCCGCCTCGGCATGGGCGCGCGTGTCATTCCACAGGATGCAGGGGCGCAGAACCTCGTCCGCCGCATCCAGCAGCGTCGCCCCATGCATCTGGCCCGACAGGCCGAGCCCCTTGACGGCCGCAAGGCTGGTCCGGCGCGCCAGACCGTCCATCACCGTTTCCGCCGCCGCGATCCAGTCGGCCGGGGATTGTTCGCTCTGTCCTTCTGCCGGGCGCGAAACCGCCAGAGAGGCGGTGGCTTCCGCCACGACCCCCTGGTTTTCGTCGATCACCACGCCCTTGAGGCCGGAGGTGCCAAGATCAAGCCCGATATACATATCAATAGGCCTGTGGGGGGTTCTTGCCCAGGATGATCATTCCCAGAATGTCATCATCCGTCACATCACTCACGTTCACCGTGCCGACACGCTGGCCATTTTTCATCACCACGGCACGGTCGCACAGTTCCATCACCGCATGGATGTCATGCTCGATCAGGAAGATGCCCAGACCCTGCTTTTTCAGTTCGGCAATGAGTTCCGCCACCATCTGCGTCTCGTGGGGGCCAAGCGCGGCGGTCGGCTCGTCCATGATCAGGATTCTGGCGTTGAAATAGACCGCGCGCGCGATGGCGACCGACTGCCGCTGTCCGCCCGACAGTGCCGAAACCGGCACGTTGAACTTGCGGAAGTTCGGGTTCAGCCGTCCCATGATCTTGCGGGTCTCGGCCTCCATCGCGATGTCGTTCAGAAAGCCGCCCGGCCCGATCAGTTCCCGCCCCAGAAACAGGTTCGAGGCGGCATCGAGGTTGTCGGCCAGCGCGAGCGTCTGGTAGATCGTCTCGATATTATAACCGCGCGCATCGCGGGGGCTGCGGATTTCGGCCTTGTTGCCGTTGATGAAAATCTCGCCGCTGTCCATCTGGTAGGCGCCTGACAGGCACTTGATCAGCGTCGATTTCCCGGCGCCGTTATGGCCCAGCAGACCCACAACCTCGCCCGGATACAGGTCGATCGTCACATGATCGACCGCCTTGATGCCGCCGAAGGAGATGGAGATGTCGCGCATCTCGACCAGCGGGGTTCCCTTGTTCGTCATGTTCCGTCCCCCTTACTTGGCGCGCTTGCGGTAAACGATGTCCAGCCACACGGCGAGCACCAGAACCGAGCCGACGACGATGTTCTGAAGCGCCGCGTCAAAGCCGATCAGCACCATGCCGGTTTGCAGGCTCTGCATCACCAGCGCGCCGATGATCGCGCCGTAGATAGTGCCGACGCCGCCCGCCAGCGAGGTGCCGCCGATGACCGCCGCCGCGATGACATAAAGCTCGTCCAGCGTGCCCAGTGCATTGGTGGCCGAGTTCAGGCGGGCCGAGGCCACGACCGAGGACAGGCCCGTCAGGAAGCCCATGACGGCAAAGATCTTGACCGTCATCCATTTGGTGTTGATGCCAGAAAGCTCGGCCGCGTCGGGGTTGCCGCCCATGGCAAAGACATAGCGGCCAAAGCGGGTGCGGGTGGAAACGACTGTCATCACCACACCAACCCCCAGCATGATGAGCACCGGGATAGCCCAGCCATGGCTGATGAACAGTCCCGCCTCGGGCACTTCAAGATTATTTGCAGCTGCATACTGGCGCACGATTCCCTTGGGCCAGGGATAGGCGTTGACCAGCAGCGTCGCGCCGATCACCAGACCGCAGCCCAGCGCAGCCAGCACGCCCTCAGCCCAGACCGGGCGTTGCGGGAAATCATGCAGCGCACGGGTGCGGCGGCCATTCCACAACATCCACAGGATTGCGGCACAGGCGATCAGGGCAACGATCCAGCTTCCCATGGCGCCAATCGCCCCGTAGGGCCCGCCGCCCAGCAGCGAGAACGTGCTGTCCAGCGGCGAGATCGTCTCACCGCGCGCCAGAAGGAAGGCAAAGCCACGCCAGACCAGCAGGCCGCCCAGCGTCACGATGAAGGCCGGGATACCCCGATAGGCCACCAGCCAGCCGTGGAAGGCCCCGATGGCCGCGCCCAGCGCCATGCCGACCAGCGCCGTAATCACCCAGATCAGCGGGTGACCCAGCCCCAGAAACTCGGGCAGGATGCGAGCCTGCACGATGCCCATGACCATGGCGCAGAAGCCCAGAACCGAACCGACTGACAGGTCGATATGGCGCGTGACGATGACCAGCACCATACCACAGGCCATGATGCCGATAGAGGCGGTCTGGACCGACAGGTTCCACAGGTTGCGGGGGGTCAGAAACGAACCCGAACCCTTGAAGAAAACACCGAAAAGGTGGAAGCCGACCCAGATCAGCAACAGCGCGCCGATCATGCCCAACAGGCGGGTGTCGATTTCGGTTGCTTTCAGGAAACGGGACACGGGGCCGGAGGTCGCTCCGGCGCGGGTATTCGAGGATGATGACATGGGATCGTCCGGCACTACGGTGAAAAGGGTGCAGACGGGCGAGGCGAAGGGCCATATCCGCCGGGCCGTTGTCGCAACTCGGGCAGCCTCGCCGCCCATGAAAGTCGGCGAGGGTCAAAGACCCCCGCCGATGCAGGTCTTACTTGCAGGCCGCCACGTCGTTGGCAGCCCCCTCGCAGGCCTGCTCTTTCGAGATATGGCCAGCGTCGATCACAACATTCAGGTTTTCCTTGGTGATCGGGGTCGGCGCGAGGAAGATGGCGTTCATTTCAACGCCTTTTTCCCCGCCCGAGAACTTGGACGCACCGTCAACGGCATCCAGCGCGGTGCCACCGGCCAGTGCCGAAGCGATCTCGGCCGCCTTGGCGCCAAGCTGACGCGAGTCTTTCCAGACCGAAACAGTCTGGGTGCCCCGCGCCACGCGGTTCAGCGCGGCGAGGTCGCCATCCTGCCCGCCGATCGGAATATTCAGACCCTGCGCCTGAAGTGCAGCGATGGCGCCGCCGGCCATGCCGTCATTCTGCGCCAGAACCGCATCGACCTTGTTGTCGTTGGCGGTCAGGATCTGCTCCATGTTCTCTTGCGCACCTTCGGGTTTCCACCCTTGGGTGAACTGCTCTCCCACGATGGTGATATCGCCTGCGGCCACTTTCGGCGCCAGAACCTCTTCCATGCCTTCGCGCAGGAAGCCCGCATTGGCGTCGCCCGGATCGCCCTTGATGATGGCATAATTGCCCTTCGGCGCCGCCTCGACGACCTTCTCGGCGATGATCTTGCCAACGCCTTTGTTGTCGAAGGTCAGATAGAAAGTGCGCGGGTCTTCGATCAGCCTGTCATAGGCCACAACGGGAATCCCCTCGGCTGCGGCTTTCTCAATGGCCGGGCCGATGGCGTCCTTGTTGTAGGCCAGCACGATGAGCGCATCGGCGCCCTGGGTGATCAGCGCCTCGATATCCGTCAGCTGCTTGGCCTCAGATGCCTGGGCATCGGCCGAGATATAGCTGTTGCCCGCTGCTTCCAGCGCACCCTTGATCGCGGCCTCATCGGTTTTCCAGCGTTCTTCCTGAAAGTTCGACCAGCTCACACCGATGGTCAGCCCCTCGGCCAGCGCGGCCGAATTGAACCCGGCAGCCGCCACGACCGCGGCGATCAGCGCATTACGCATGTTTCTCCTCCCTATGGATGCGGCCAGCGAATGGCCGGTCCGACGGATTCGTCGGCACGCCCTGAAACTGCCCATAATAATTTCAGTTGTCAAAATAAAAATAATCGTCAAACACTGGATACGCTGAAAACAAGACCGAAACATGACGCCGCAGCGCAGAAATTCCGCCACATACGCGCCGCAATGCAGCGTTTTTATTTGGAGGTCAAATAAATGAAACCGCATGAACCCGAGCGTCGGACCCCGGACCGGGTTGGATGCGGCCCGCTGATTGCCCCGCTTTCCGAACAGACGCGCCCCCTGCGGCAGCAGGTTTTCGAACGGGTACGCGCCGCCGGGCTGATCCCGCGCGTTCAGGTCGCCAAGGAACTGGCCGTCTCGCCTGCTTCTGTCACGACGATCACGCAGGAACTGATCGAAAGCGGTCTGATTGAGGAGGTCGCGGCCCCGCGTGACGGCGACCAGCCCGGTCGTGGCCGCCCTGCGGTAGCGCTGGGCGTGCGCGCCGGGGCACATCTTGTGGCCGGCATGAAACTCTCGGACCGCGAACATACTGCCGTGGTCGTCGATTTCGCGGGCAAGCTGATCGCAGGCGACGTGATCCCGCGCCGACCGGGCGCCATGAACCTGCCCGAACTGCTGGACGCGATGGATACCCTGCTGCACCGCGTCTGCACCAAGGCGGGCATCACCCCGCGCGATCTTTCGGCCATGGGCCTCGGCGTACCGGGTTTTGTGGACTGCGAACAGGGAATGGTGATGTGGTCCTCGGTTCTGGCGGACCGGGGCGTGGCGCTGGCCCAGGCCGCTACCGCGCGCATCGGCCTGCCGGTACATATCGACAATGACGCAAATCTGGTGACGCTGGCCGAGCTATGGTTCGGCGCGGGCCGCAGCCTTGCCGATTTCGCCGTGGTCACCATTGAACACGGCGTCGGTATGGGTTGCGTCATCAATCACCGGATCTATCGCGGGGCACGCGGACTCGGGATGGAGCTTGGCCATACCAAGGTGCAACTGGATGGCGCGCTGTGCCGCTGTGGGCAGCGCGGCTGCCTTGAAGCCTATGTCGCCGACTATGCGCTTGCACGCGAGGCGACCACCGCGCTGAACTGGGCGCACAAGGAAGGGCAGTCGATGAATGTCCTTCTGGAAAGCCTGTATGACCATGCGAAGGCAGGCAATACCGCCGCGCGGTCGATCTTTCGCCGTGCCGGGCGCTATCTCGCGGTCGGGCTGTCGAATGTGGTGAACCTGTTCGACCCCTCGCTGATCATCCTGTCGGGGGAACGGATGCGCTACGACTATCTGTATGCCGCCGAAACTCTGGCCGAGATGGAGCAGCTTGCCATCTCGACCGGACGCCCGAAACCGCCGGTCAAGATCCATGCCTGGGGCGATCTGCTCTGGGCGCATGGCGCGGCGGCACTGGCCCTGCATGAGGTCAGCGAACGCCTTCTGGCCCCGTCGCGAGAGGTGGCGGCACAATAATCCGGCTCAGGATTGGTGCCATGCCATGAACGATCCGCCAATATACCGCCGGTTCGTCGCGTCCTTGCCCCTGTCTCGCCCCAATTCGAAACCAATAGTCCCTCATGGACCTGCATAAGACGCATGGGGACGACAATGGACAGACTGACCGAGATGGAAGCATTCGCCACCGTGGTGGATCAGGGTGGTTTTACGGATGCAGCCAAGAAGATGGGCATCTCGAAATCCGCCGTGTCCAAGCACGTTTCGGCGCTGGAGGCGCGGCTTGGCGCGCGTCTGCTGAACCGAACCACGCGCCGCGTCAGCCCGACCGAAATCGGGCTTGCCTATTATGACCGCGCCCGCCGCGTGCTGAACGATGCGGGAGAGGCCGATGCGCTGGTCACCTCGATGCAAAGCGCGCCTTCGGGCCTCTTGCGGATTTCGGTGGCAACAGACTTCGGCGTGAACCTCCTGTCGCCGATTCTCGGCGAGTTTCTGGCCGAATACCCGGAAATCACCGTGAACATGGTGCTGAACAACCGCTATGTGGAACTGATCTCCGAAGGCTTCGATATGGCGATCCGCGTGGGCGAGCTGGAGGATTCGAGCCTCCGCGCCCGCAAGCTGACCGAAACCTCCAAGCGGATGATCGCGGCACCCGGCTATTTCCAGAAATATGGCCGCCCGCTGAAGATCGACGACCTGAACGAACACAAGCTGTTGCACTATTCCAACCAGGCCAATGGCAACGTCTGGAAGGTGACGGCGCCTTCGGGCGAAAAGCGGCAGGTGCGCTCGAACGGCTGGCTGACGGTCAACGATGGCCAGTCGCTGCTGAATGCCGCCATTGCCGGGCTTGGCATTGCCTTCCTCCCTTCGTTCCTCTGCGCCGAAGCAATGCGCAAGGGTCAGGTGGAAGAGGCGATTCCCGGTCTGCCGGTGGAAATGCTGGGCATTTATGCGGTCTATCCGCCCGGACGCTTCACTCAGCCCAAGGTCCGGGCCTTCATTGACTTCCTCGCCCGCCGCTTCATCGAGAAGGGGCCGGATAACTGGTAACGGCGACGCGACGGCACGACTTTACGGTGCGGTGACCAACTGGGCGGAGATCGCAAGATCTCCGCCCTTCTGTTTTACCCGCACGCACCGGCGAATCAACGCCCGCCCCCCGGAACCTGCGCCGCCCCATGGATAGCGGCGATTGTGGTTCGCCCCACAAGATGCGATAGTTTTCGCAACTCTTGTCAGGGGAGAGGCGCGTGGTCCGGTTTCGTTCGTTTCCAGTAGTTGGCCTGATCGGCGGAATGACCGCCCTTGCAGCCCTTGCCACCCCGGCCGGTGCGCTTGAACCTGTAGAATTTACAGTGACTTCCGGCCCCGACGGGCTGAAGAAAGACCTGCGCAATGCCTCCGCCCTGCTGGGCCTGCAATCCGAAGGCAAGACCGCCGCGGAAGATGTGTTTTCGGCAGCCCGCGCTGAATATGGCCGCCTGGTCAGCGCCGCCTATGCCGCCGGCTATTACTCGCCTGTCGTCCACGTCCTGATCGACGGGCGGGAAGCCGCCGGCATCGCCCCGCTGGATGCGCCGAAGGCCATCGGATCGGTCCGGGTGACCATCGACCCCGGCCCGGCGTTCAAATTCTCGGAAACCCGCGTCGCGCCGGTTCCCGCCGGAACCGAAATGCCCGAGGGATTCGCCCCCGGCAAACCCGCCGAAAGCGGGCTGGTGCAGGAGGCAGTGCAGACCGGCGTTGACGCATGGCGCGACGACGGCCACGCCAAGGCCGAGGTTGCAAGCCAGGACATTGTGGCCGATCACCGCAGCAACACGCTTGCCGCACGGGTTGGCCTTCAACCCGGCCCCAGACTGCGCTTCGGCAAGCTGAAGATCGAGGGAGAAGAGAGGATGCGCGAGCGCCGCATCCACAAGATCGCGGGCCTGCCGGAGGGTGAGGTCTTTGACCCCGACGCCCTGAAACGCAGCGCGGAACGGCTGCGCCGTACCGGGGTGTTCCGCTCGGTCACGCTGACCGAGGATGAAACCATCACCTCGCCCGATTTTATCGGTATCACCGCCACCGTGGTCGAGGAAAAGCGCCGCCGCTATTCCATCGGCGCCGAAATCGCGAGCCTCGACGGGATGAGCCTGACCGGCTACTGGCTGCACCGCAACCTGATGGGCGGCGGCGAGCGGCTGAAGGTCGAGGGCGAGATCGACAATATCGGCGCGCAGAACAGTGGCGTGGACTACGGTCTGGGCGTCACGATTGATCGTCCCGCAACCCTGACACCGGATACCACCCTGAGCTTTTCAACCAAGGTGGCCCATCTGGACGAAGAGGATTACACCGCCGACATTGGCACGCTTGGCATCGGCTTCAGCCAGTACTTCTCGGAAAAACTGACCGGGCGCGTCGGACTGGAATTCACCTATGCCAAGGTCGATGACATCATCGCCTCTTATACCTACGAACATCTCGCCCTGCCGATCGGCGCCACCTGGGACAGCCGCGACAACAAGATGGATGCGCGGGAAGGCTATTACCTGGATGCCGAGCTGCGTCCCTATCTGGGTTTCGGCATCACGGACAGCGGCGCGCGGCTCAAGGCAGACGGCAGGGCCTATCTGACATTTGGCGACAAGCGCCCCATCACCCTTGCCGCTCGGGCGCAGGTCGGTGCGATCTTCGGCGGCGATCTTCTGGGCACACCGCGCGACTATCTGTTCTATTCGGGCGGCGGCGGCACAGTGCGGGGCCAGCCCTATCAATCCCTTGGTATCGATTCGAAGGCGCTTTACGGCGAAAAGATCGGTGGCATGGCCTTCGCGGCGCTTTCGGCAGAGGTGCGCGCCCGCGTCACCGACACCATCGGGATCGTTGGCTTCGCTGATGCGGGCTATATCGGCGCCACCGATTTCGGCGATTCCTACGGCGACTGGCATGCAGGCGCCGGCCTTGGCCTGCGCTACAACACGGGCTTCGGGCCGATCCGGCTGGATGTCGCGGCCCCGGTCGCGGGCAGCACCGGCGACGGCGTTCAGATTTATGTTGGTATCGGGCAGTCCTTCTGATGAAACGCATCCTTGTTCTCGCCCTCTGCACCCTGCCGTTCGCGGCGCATGCACAGCAGGATGACCGCGACTGGCTGACCGCTCTGCTGGAGGACAACCTTTCCGACGCCGGGCGCAAGGTGACGATCACCGGCTTTGCCGGGGCGCTGTCGTCACAGGCCACTATCGAAAAGCTGACCATCGCCGATGATACCGGCATCTGGCTGACGCTGGATAAGGTGGTGCTGGACTGGAGCCGGTCGGCCCTGCTGACCGGACGCCTGTCCGTCGACCGGCTGACGGCAGCGGAGATCGTGCTTGACCGCCTGCCCGCGACCAGTGCCGATACCAGCCTGCCCGCGCCCGAGGCCACGGCCTTTGCCCTGCCCGATCTGCCCGTTTCAGTCGAGATCGGCACCCTGGGCGCCGACCATATCGTCCTGGGGCCAACCGTGCTGGGCCAGCCGGTCGAGGCGACGCTGAATGCCTCGGCCAGCCTCGCCGGAGGCGAGGGCAAGGCCACGCTGACCCTCAGGCGGACGGATGACGGGCCTGCGGGCGATGTCTCCCTGACTGCCAGCTATGCCAATGAAACAAGTGTTCTGGCGCTGGATCTGGCCGTGGAAGAGGCCGCAGGCGGCATTGCTTCCTCGCTGATCGGTCTGCCCGGCAATCCGGCAATCGAGCTGACCGTGAAAGGTGAAGGGCCACTTTCCGACTACGCGGCTGATATCCGGCTGGCCTCGGGCGGGTCGGAACGACTGGCCGGCAAGGTGACGCTTGCTGAAGCCGCAGATGGCGGGATGCGCTTCACGGCTGATCTGGGCGGCGATCCGGCCCCGATGTTTCTGCCGGAATACGCCGAATTCTTCGGCGATGATGTGAAACTGGCCGCCCAGGGCACGAAGGCCGCGGATGGCCGGCTGACGGTCGATGATCTGACGCTGCGCACCCAGGCGCTGGACTTGCGGGGCAATCTGGCGCTGGCGGCGGACGGGCTGCCTGAACGCTTTGCCCTGCGCGGGTCGCTGGGGCAGGATGGCACGCCGGTCCTGCTGCCGCTCAGCACCGATATTCCGACCTCGATCACCCATGCCGATATCGCGCTCGGCTTCGATGCGTCCGAGGCGGAGGCATGGACTGCCGATATCGCGATGACGGGCTTCGACCGGGCTGACCTGAAGCTGCGCGAGGCGAAAATCGCGGGCAAGGGCCTGATCACCCGCGAAGAGGGCAAGCCTGCTGTCTCGGGCGGTTTCGACATCACCGCCGACGGGATCGAACCGACGGACCCTGCACTGGCGCAGGCGCTGGGCGCAGGCGTGAAGGGCAGCGTCGGGTTTCGCTGGCGCGAAGGTTATGACGCGCTGCAACTGACGAAACTGGCGTTCAATGGGGCCGACTACAGCTTTGATGGCACCGTCAACATTGCGGGGCTGGAGGAGGCGCTGTCACTCACCGGGCAGGGCAACCTGCGCGCCGATGATCTGAGCCGCTTTGCCGCGCTGGCCGGGCAGCCTGTTGGTGGCCGGGCAGAGATGACCCTGGGCGGGTCTTATGCCCTGCTGGGCGGCAAGTTTGACGTGACCGGCCAGATCAACGGTACTGCGCTGCGCACGGGCATCACCGAGGCCGACAACCTGCTGGCCGGGTCCAGCACCATAGACCTTTCGGTAATCCGCGACGAAACCGGGCTGCGGGTGCGGCAGCTTGATCTTGCAGCGGCAAGCCTGCGCGCAAAGATCAGCGGCCAACTGGCCACCAGCGGCAGTGACCTGTCTGCCGATCTGGATTTCACCGATCTGTCCGCGCTGGGCGGGCCCTATGGAGGCGGGCTGACCGGGCGCGCACGCTTCACCGGCACACCAGAAGCGGGCACCGTGACCTTCGATGGCACGGGCAAGGCGTTGAAGATCGGCATTCCCGAGGCCGACTCTCTGCTGAAAGGCGACTCAGCCATCTCCGCAGAAGCGGGCATCGCCGGAGAGACTGTTGATCTGCGCAAGCTGGATATCAAGGCCGCCAGTCTTGCGGCTTCGGCGCGTGGCACACTGGCAAAGACCGGCAGCGATGTCAGCGCGGAACTGGATTTCAGCGACCTGCGTGCCCTCGGCGGCGCCTATCGCGGCGCGTTGAGCGCGACGGCAAGCTTCAGCGGCACACCGGAAGCAGGCAAGCTGACCGCGAAGGCGACGGGCCGCAACCTCGCCATAGGGCAGGCCGAGGCCGACCGGCTTCTGGCGGGGGAAACCCGACTGGCCGCCGATCTGATGCTGGATGGCGGGCGGATCAAGGTCAACACCGCCACGCTGGACAATCCGCAACTGCGTGTCGCCGCAGACGGCAATATCACTGATGCCACGCGGCAGGTGAACCTGACCGCCGATCTGGTGAATCTTGCGACACTCTTGCCGGAGTTTCCGGGCCGCCTGTCAGTTCGCGGTCAGATCGTGGACGACGGCAACAGCTATCGGCTGGATCTGACCGGCCAGGGGCCGGGCGGGATCGACGCCAAGGTGCAAGGCACCATGAGCCCCGATTTCCGCACCGCCAATCTGACAGCTGTTGGCGCGGCACAGGCCGCGCTGGGCAATGCCTTCATCGACCCGCGCACGGTTTCGGGTGGCATCCGGTATGACCTGGCGCTGCGCGGCCCGCTGCAACCCGCTTCACTCAGCGGTCGCATCAGCCTGTCAGACATCCGTGTCAGCGATCCGTCACTGCCGACCGCCCTGACCGGCTTCAACGGCACGATCAACCTGTCAGGCGGCCGCGCGGCGCTGGATCTGTCCGGCAGTTCGACCTCGGGCGGCAATATCCTGATTGGCGGCGCCATCGGCCTCGCCGCGCCCTATGTGACCGATCTTGTGGTGCAGCTTCAGCAGCTGATCGTGAAGGACCCGCAACTCTTCACCACGCGGATCAACGGCAGGGTCACGATGCAGGGCCCGCTGACCGGCGGGGCACAGATCGCAGGCAATATCGACCTCAGCGAGACCGAGCTTGTCGTGCCCTCCACCGGGCTCGGCGCTGCGGGCGGGCTGGAGGGGCTGCGCCATGTGTCGGAGCCTGCGGATGTCCATGCCACACGCGCGCGTGCCGGGCTGCTGGACACGGCAGCGGGCGATGGGGCGGGCAGCGGGCGGCCCTATCCGCTCGATCTGCGCATTTCAGCGCCGCAGCGGCTGTTCATCCGGGGCCGGGGGCTGGATGCCGAACTGGGCGGTGAACTGCGCCTGCAAGGCACCACAGCCAACGTCGTGCCCTCCGGCAGCTTCAACCTGGTACGCGGGCGGCTGGACATCCTTGGCAAGCGACTGACACTGTCCGAGGCGCTATTGCAGCTTCAGGGCGATTTCGACCCGTTCATCAGCATTCTCGCCTCCAACGACGATGGCGAGATCGTGAGTTCGGTGAAGATCGAGGGGCAGGCAACCGACCCGAAGATCACCTTCGTTTCGCAGCCTGAACTGCCGCAGGAAGAGGTGCTGTCGCATCTGCTGTTCGGGCGCGACCTGACCTCGCTGTCGGCCTTCCAGGCGGCGCAACTGGCCAGCGCGGTGGCAACGCTTGCGGGTAAGGGCGGCGATGGCATCATCGGCAAGCTGCGGAAGGGCTTTGGCCTCGACGATCTGGATGTCAGCACCGATGCGCAGGGAGATACCACGCTGAAGGCGGGCAAATACATCTCTTCCAAGGCCTATACCGAGATTGAGGTGGACCAGAACGGTCAGGCCAAGATCAACCTGAACCTCGACCTCAGCAAGACGGTCACGCTGCGCGGCTCCGTCGGTGGTGAGGGCGAGACCAGCATCGGGATCTTCAAGGAAAAAGATTACTGATCCGGCGCCGGGGGCAACCCCGGCTCTGGCACATTCGCCGCTTCGGCATCGACCGCCGCGCCCAGCAGCACCGCATACGCGCTGAAATACAGCCACATCATCAGGATCACCACGGCCCCGATGGAGCCGTAAACCTGGTTGTAGCTGTTGAAATTCGCCAGATAGAGCACAAAGCCGCGTGATACCGCGAACCACAGCACCATGGCCACCAGCAGGCCGCGGGTGAACAGGCGCACCTCGATATGATCGGGGCGATTGGGACCAAAGCGATAGGTCAGCGCCAGCCCCAGCACCAGAAGGCCCAGCGCAAGCGCCATATTGCCCAGATCCAGCACCAGCGCCGCAAAAGGCCCCAGCGGCAGAAACCGCAGCAGGACGGGCACGACAATCGACGCCAGCAACGCCGCCAGCGCGATCACCACCAGCAGAAGCGTCAGGCCCATCGACAGAAGGATGGCGTAAAGCCCTGACCGCTCCGGGTGATGGTGCACGGCATTCAGACCGGAAATCATGCCTGCGACGCCAGAGCGGGCCGACCAGAAGGCCACCAGCAGCGACAGGATCGAGGTCCAGCCCAGCTCGCTTGAGCTGCTTGCGGACAGCAGCGCCTCGACCTGGGTGTTCAGAACGGAAAAGGCATCCTGTGGCAGGAAATCGGCCAGCAGCGCCATCTCGTCACGGATCACTGCCGGATCGGCTGCAAAGCTCCAGAGCGCCATGACAAATGCGATGGCCGGGAACAGGGACAGGAAGCCAAAGAACGCCACACCGGCGGCCACCATGCCCAGATTGGCCTGCGATGCCCGCGTCATGATGCGCAACAGTCTGCGTTTCAGTCGCTTGAGCATCTTCATCCGTAATCAGGGGCACAAAATGGAAAGGGCCCGTTTCCGGGCCCTTCCGTGGAACGATTTTCGTCCGCGCCGAGAGGCGTGGATTAGTGGCTGCCCGAGTCGTTCGACGCCAGAGCGGCGACGACAACGATGCCGGCCAGAGCGGCCAGAGCAGCGCCGCCACCCAGCGAACCCGACGAAGCCGGAGCCACGACCACAGCCGGGGCGGGCTCTTCTTCAACGATGACCGGGCCGCCGGCGAAAGCGGTCGAAGCGGTCAGAGCGGTTGCCAGAGCGGCGAAAGCGAACTTTTTCATCTGTCTCTCCATGACATTTTGTTTGGCGATTGGGCATTCGGATACCACAACGCGACACTCAAAGTAAGTAGTATTCTCTAGCCGTTGTCAATGACCCGGGCCAGTTCAAGATAGCCCCATTCCGGGACCAGCAACTCTTTGGATTTCCTAATAAAATTACCCCCTTCGAACCAGTATTCGTTGGTGAATTCACGCCCCCCGCCCCGGCAGGTTTCTGCCACATGACGGGTCGAATGTTGCCGTCCTACCACAGTGATTGTTTCCCCCCCAATCACCGAAACGCTGCAATCATAATCGAAGCGGTGCATTTTATCGGCACCGTCCAGGTAGAAATAACTCCGGCGGTGTGAACCGCCACCAGAAGCCAGCTGAGCGCGGCTCGGAACGACCGCCTGCATGATGTCGGGACCGAATCCCCGCGTCGTCAGCATCACGCCATCCCGAAACGAAATGGTCAGGTCATCCGAGGTCGACCAGGTGTCGACGGCGCCATTCCGCGCAATCGGCACAAGATAGATGGTCGAATTGCCGCTCTTCAACTCTCCCTTGATGACCGGGACATTCAGCTTGGCCAGATCCGCACGGGTGACCGGCGCGGCGGCACCCGCCGAACGCTTTTTCAGCATCGCGGAGGACAGGTTCTTTGCCGTAGAGACCAGCGGCGAACCGGATTCGCTGTCGCTGCTGCAACCGGCAAGAACGGCACAGGCGGTCAGCAGGGCAAAGGCAGATTTCAGCAGCTTCATTTCCAGAATCGTCCCCACTGCTCTTGAATGCCTGCGTCCTGATAATCGCGAATCGTCTCGTACAGGCGCCCGTCGATATCAAGCTTCGCGCCGCCATCGCGGCCGAAGGGACGGATGACCGTTTCATACTTCCGCCGCGACGGGCTGCCGGTGCCCCAGGTCAGCGGAACCTCCAGGCGAATCCCCTTGTCGAAAGAGCCGGAGCCGAAATCTTCAGACGAGACGTTGGTCTTGGTGGCGAATGCCCCCACACGCCAGCCGTTCGAGAATTCGCGGTCCACTGCCAGCGTAGCCCCGACGTCGCCCGCCAGGTAGCGACCCACATCCAGCTGCGCATGGAAGCCCGGCGCAAAGGTGTAATAGGCCGAGATATGGCCGGTCGCCACACGGTAATCATACTCGCTGAACCCGAACAGCCCGTCCGTATCGCGCTGCGCAACATAGTTCAGCTCTGCCCCGACGGCCCAGCGGCTGTTGACCGGCTTGTAAAGCACCTCGCCCGAGATACCACCGAACATCCGCTCCAGATAACCGATGGAGACGCGGCCATACACATCACCGCCAAGATAGGCGTATTTCGACACCGACAGGCTTTCCAGCGCCGGGTCGGCGTTGGCGTCATACAGGTCGACGTCGGAACGCACGGGCTGCAGGCCCGTCGTGATGTCAGGCGGTGGCTCGTCCAGGTTACCCGCGATCTTCTTGGTGGCAGACCCCTGCAGCACCCAGCCCGGCCCGAATTCATACCGGCCTGCGAAGCGCAGCCCCACGTCCATCTTGAACGGCGAGCGCTGGTCAAACAGCCGTACCCGGTTATAGGGCGCGATGGACCACGACAGGTTCGGGTACAGATCAGGGTCGTAGGTCAGGTTCGGTGCCCGTTGACCGGGGTTCGACACGGTGACTGCATTCTGCATGGCCGCACTGGCGTTCGGATCGTATTCCAGACGCTCCAGATCGGAACGGCGCACCTTCACACGCGAGGCAGGCATGCCATTCGCCAGCGGCACGATCTCGAATACTTCGACCGAGGCCGGCATCACATGCGACATCGCCCGCGCCACCCGGCCAATCGCCTGCGCCTCGGCGTCGTAGCGGCTGTTGCGGATGCGCACTTCGGCGGTGTTGGCGCTGTAACCGATGGCCTCGACCACGATGCCGTCCTGCTTCAGCCGCTTGTTCAGATTGGTGATGAAGATGGGTGCAGCGCCTTCCTGCGTGACCCATTCCGGCGACCAGGCATCGGCATCGACCGACCGCGACGGCCGCAGCTTCACCGGATCGGGCGCGCCATCCTTCACACCGCCCAGCGGACGCTGGCCCGGTGTCATCAGGAAATGCGCCGCGAAACCCAGTTCGCTGCCGTACATGTAATAGCCGCCAAGGGTGATCCAGGGGCTCAGCTTGTATTCCGCGCCGAAGTTCAGCGGGCTCTTGCGGTCAAAGGTACCGCGCTTGTCAGCCTCCAGCCCGTAATCGTCAGACGAATATTCGGCCTTCAGCGACAGCCGGTCGGTCGCCTGCCATTCCACGCCCGCGAAAGGCGCGGCGGGGCCACGGAACCACTGGCCGAAGTTCACCTTGCCGCCTTCACCAACGTCAATCGGGTCACGCGGGCCGAAAGGCGACCCCATCGAGCCATAGCTGCCCAGCCGTCCCCAGCCGACGCCAACCGTAGCCTTCAGGCTCGGGGTGATATGTTTGGTGGCTGCGATATATTCGCCGGACAAGATCCCCGTCCCCGCGAAATCCTGCAAGCCGACGGTAACCGAAGGCAGATACCGGCTTTCATCCAGCACTTTGTAGCGCAGGTCGAACGAACGGTCATAGTAGATGTCGAACTGATCAATGCCTGAATTGCAATTCGGCTGGCAGGCGCTGTTCTTGTTCCAATCACGGATACCGAGGAACCGGAAGCTGGCAGAGATGCGCGGCGTCACCTGAAAGCTGAGCGTCGTGCGGCTGATCGGGCCGAAATGGCCGCTCGAAACGGTGAGATTGCCATCCGGCTGCGCCTCGCCCGAGGGCATGTCGATCAGGCCGGTCGCGCCGTAGAAGTTCAGCGAAGGCGCGGTTTCCGCAACCGCAAATCCCGAGGCGCAAAGGGCAACCACCGAGGTCGCAAGCAGGAACCTTCCCGCCGGGGTCTTGAATGCACTCATCGTCGCTCCGCCTATGCTATCCGCGGCAGTTTAAGGCAATCGTTCGCGCTCAACAATCTGTCACCGACGTATTGCGCGGATCGTTTCCTGAACAGGTGCCCTGTAGCCATGCACCCAGGTCTTGATGACCCGGCGCGCGCCGTCATGGTCGCCGACGGCAATCGCCGACCGCAGGGCGCGCAAGGCCTTGGCCATCTCAAGTTCCGAGAGGCTGTCTTCGCGCGCGCGCAGGATCTTGGAATGCGGCGTGGTCAGCAGGCCCGCACCGATCAGCAGTTCCTCATGCAGCTTTTCGCCCGGACGCAGGCCGGTCACGACGATCTCGATATCACCCTCGGGGTGTGCGTCATCGCGAACGGAATAGCCCGCGGCGTTGATCAGCTGCACCGCAACATCGCGGATACGCACGGGTTTGCCCATATCCAGCACAAAGACATCCCCGCCCCGCGAGGTTTCGGCATCCGAGAAAGAGCCTGCCAGCAGCACCAGACGCGAGGCTTCGGAAATCGTCATGAAATAACGGGTCACATCCTCATGTGTCAGCGTGACCGGGCCGCCCTTGGCGATCTGTTCCTTAAACAGCGGAATGACGGAACCGGACGACCCCAGAACATTGCCAAAGCGCACCATCGAGAACAGCGTCCCGCGCGAGCGTTTGGCCATATCCTGCACGACCAGCTCGGCCAGGCGCTTGGAGGCTCCCATCACATTGGTGGGTCGCACCGCCTTGTCAGAGGAAATCAGGATGAACCGCCCCACCCCGGCATCATTGGCCGCTTCCGCCAGCGTGCGGGTGCCCAGAACGTTGTTCGCAAGCCCGGCCAGCGGATTGATCTCGACCAACGGCACATGCTTGTAGGCTGCGGCGTGGAACACGACCTCGATCCTGTGATCGTTGATCACCATACGGGTCAGCCGCGAATCGGTGACCGAACCCAGGACCGGCACGATCTCCACCCCGGTGCCGGCGGCAAGTTCCTGCAACTCGCGCTCGATCGTATAAAGTGCGACCTCGCTGACTTCGTACAGCACCACACAGGCCGGTCCGCAGGGGATAAGCTGGCGGCAGAGTTCAGACCCGATGGAACCGCCCGCGCCGGAAACCAGAATGGCCTTGCCGCGATAAGCCTGCTCGCCCTCGGCCAGCATGTCACCCACCTGATCGCGCCCCAGAAACTGCCCCGGCGCAACAGGCGACAGGTTGTCAATCAGCTCTTCCTCGCCGACAAGCTGGGCGAAGGACGGCAAGGACTGCACCTTGAGGCCCATCTGCCGCAAATTCCGTGTCAGTCGTGCCAGCTTGGGCGCAGAGACCGACGGCATGGCCAGAATGATGCGGTCAATGTCGCGCTGTTCCACCAGTTCCTTCAGATCAGAGGGTGGCAGCACGCGCAGCCCCGCCACCGTCATCGAATGCAGCGCCTCGTTGTCGTCGATGAAAGCCACCGGCACGATCCGCTCGTGCGCGCGCAGCGCCGCGACAAGCTGCACCCCGGTCGTCCCCGCACCATAGATGAGCACGCGATGCTTGGGCTGGCCATTGCGCAGCACCCACAGCAGCAGATGCAGCATGCCAAGCCGGACGCTGACTGCGGCGAGAAACAGCATCAAGCCGTAGATCGTGATGCCCGCCACGCCGAAACCGGGCATGACAAAACGCGAGATCACGGCGGCAACCGCCGTCACGAGCACGGAGTAAAGCGCCGTCCGCAGCATTGCCGTCGTTTCGAACGACTTAAGCTGAACGCGCGGAATACCCAGCCAGGCCGAGACCGCCCCGCCGGTCAGTGAAAGCGCGGGCAGCAGGTAAAACACCTGCGGCAGTCGCGTGAACAGGGAAAAGCCGTTGTAGGTAACCGCGATGGCCAATACCAGAATGACCGGCGGCAGAATGGCGTCGATCATGAACAAAACAAATTGCTTGTTCTTGCGGCTCAGCCCCGACTGAAAGGCATAAAGGCCGCGTCTGATAATGTTCATTCAACAACCTTCTTGCTCGGCGCAGCGACAGGCGAACTCGCAGGAGGCCAACCGGGATAGTCGGTGGAAAACTACCTGAAGCCGACACGTCCAACAAGCCGGGCCATGGCGGCTTTGCCCCGTTTTCGCGCGATTCAGCCTATTTTCCCAGCATTTTGCGTAACAATACGCCCGAGCCGGTACGCCAGAGCAACACAAGGTCGAAACACACGCTCTGATTTCGCTGATAAATCAGATCAAGCGCGGCCTTTCTGGGCACACATCGGCGCGCATAGACCGCATCCGTCTCCTCCGCAGTGCCGCAGCGCGACAGCAGGTACTCCTCGTGCCGGTGAAAATGCAACGAGGCCAGGCCGGTAATTCCGGGGCGGCTTTGCAGCACCTCTGCATAGAGCCGGGGAAAGCGCTCGACATAGAGTCGCAGCGGCGGGCGCGGCCCGACAAAACTCATGTCGCCCCGGATCACATTCCACAATTGTGGAACTTCATCCAGTCGCGTGGCGCGCAGGAACCGCCCGGTCGGCGTAATCCGGGCAGATTTGTCACCGCCGGAAACGCCACTGTCCTGCCGTGCGACGGTCATGGTCCGCAGCTTCCAGAGCCGGAACGGCACCCCCGGCGCCTTCATCCGCTCGGCAACGTAGAAAACCGGCCGACCGTCCCGGATCAACAGCACCAGAAGCAGCAGCGTGAAAGGCACGGCCAGAACCGCCGACAACAGCAGCGCCAGCCCCAGATCGAACAGCCTCTTGCCCCAGGTCATGCCCGCTCCCTCCAGATCCGCCAGTCCGCCACCAGATCATCGACGCTTCCGCTTCCCGCCGCCCCGGGCAACAGACGCTCCAGCTGCCCGGTGGCAAGAACCACCGCCGGAATGACCGCAGCATTGGCCGGACCCGTCTCCCAGTCGGCCCCGGCGGCGGTCAGAAGATCACCCATGGCCACAGCCCCCGGCGCGGCGATGTTCAGGATCGGCGGAATATTGCCGCCGGAAAGCGCCAGATCGCACAGCCCGGACAGGACACGGGCAAAGCCCTGCGGCCCGATATAGGACCGCAATGGCCCTCCGGCAGACCCCGGAACCGGGTCGATCCGACGCAGGACATCCAGCGGACGCCCCAGAACCGCATCCGCCCCGGCGACATTTCCGATCCGCAGATGGGTGACACAGATCCCGGGATGGCACGCCTGCCAAAGGGCGACCTCCCGCTCTGCCGTGAGCTTCGCCGCGCCATATTCAGACGTCGGATGCGGCAAGGCGGTTTCCGCAAAAGGCACCGATTTGAGGCCCCCGGGGCCATAAACCGCACCGGAAGATGCCAGGAAAACATGGCGCGCGCCAACAGATTGTGCCGCCTCGCAGGCCGCCAGCGCAATCTGGATGTTCGAAGCCAGCACAGCGCCCGGCGCCGGAACCACCCCGGCCAGACAGAGCATCACGCCCCCCCGCAGATCGGTGCCGGATGCGGGGAATGGCTCTGTCATCATGTCCCAGGCGAGCCAGCCTTCCCCGGCGAGCCGGCGGCTCCAGACCACATCCGCGCGCGCCCAGGTTGCCCGCAGAATGGAGCCGAGTCGCCCTGAAGCCCCTGAGACACAGATCATCGCAGCCTTGCCGTCAAATTCACCGGACCAAACTAGGCTGTTGAACCCCCGGCCTCACCCCAGTATCTTGCAACCGCTGTCAAAGTCCACCCTGCCAGGTGCGGCCCGATCGGAGATATTGATGCGGAAATTTGCGATTAGGCTTTGCCTGGCTACAGCCAGCCTCGGGATGGTCGCCTCCTGCGGCGACCTTCCGGCGGGCGGTCCGAATGCCGGTCAGATCCTTGCCGGTGCCGACAAGGAAGACGCAGATTTCGCCGTCTATCCCGTGACCCGCGCGACGCTTCCGCAGCTTTCGTCCTGGCCCACGCGCGGCGCAAGCCCGGCGGGCGGCTGGATCGCACGCACCAAGGGCCCCAGTTCGCAGATCATCGAGGCGGGCGACACGCTTGACCTCGCCATCTGGGACAACGGCGACAGCTCGCTTCTGACCCAGTCGGGTCAGAAGGTGGTCGAGATGAAGGGCATCCGCGTGTCACCTGCGGGTGAGGTGTTCCTGCCCTACGTCGATCAGGTCTATGTCGCGAAGATGTCCCCCGACCGGGCGCGCAATACGATACAGGCCGAGTTTTCGCAGATCATCCCCTCTGCCCAGGTTCAACTCAGCCATCACGCAGGACGTGAAAGCTCGGTCGATCTGGTCAGCGGCGTAAATTCTCCGGGCAACTATGTCATGCCGGATCGCGATTTCACGGTCCTGAGCCTTCTCGCTATGGGCGGCGGGATCACCAAGAGCCTGCGAAACCCGCAGGTGCGCCTGATGCGGGGCGGCAAGCTTTATGCGACCTCCGCGGAAAGCCTGCTGAAAAGCCCTTCGCAGGATACGACGCTGCGAGGGGGCGACAAGGTTTATGTCGAGGACGATTCGCGCTACTTCCTGTCGCTGGGCGCCACCGGACGCGAGGCGCAGATCCCATTCCCGCATGACAAGGTGACCGCGCTGGATGCCGCCTCACTGGCTGGCGGCCTGAATGATACCCGCGCCAACCCCAAAAGCGTGCTGATCCTGCGGAACTACAAACCCGGCGATCTGCGCGGCGATGGCAGTGGCCCCGGCAAGGAACGCGTGATCTTTGCGCTGGACCTGACCACCGCCGACGGGCTGTTCAGTGCCGGGGAATTCCTCGTGCAGGACCGCGATCTCGTTCTGGCCACCCAGACCTCGCTGGCGAATACCAAGACGATCATTGGTCTGTTCTATGATGCCGTTGGCATCAGCACGCGTCTGGATCGTCTGGTCAGATAACCGCGACGGCCAGCCTGCGCGGGCCGCCCTGTCCGGAGCGGCTATTCCGCGCCTTCCAGTTTGGTCCGCAGTTCCCGCAACACGGGCAACACCGCGCGAACGCGATCAGCGCCGAGGGCTTGCACCACCTCGCCTATAAGGGGTGCAATCGCCTGCACCGCCGCATCGCGGGCCGCCCGGCCCGACGGGCTGATTGCAACGAACTTGCGTCGCGCATCGTCCCAGTCCGGCCGGATATGGATGTGGCCTGCCCATTCCAGCTTTGCCAGCGTGTTGGTCATAGCGCCGCGCGTGACATGAAAGCTGCGCGCAAGCTGGGCCGGGGTGCGTTCTTCCTGAATGCGCGCCAGATGGTTCAGCACACCAAAATGCGACAGCTCCATCCCTTTGGGCAGCGCTTTGGTCAAACGGTTGCGGGCAAGCTGATCGGCCATGAACAGCTCGCCAAACAGGGCAATCGCCAGATCTTCGGTCTTCTCTGCCATCACGGGCCGTCGAAGCTGCGGTCGTGTGACAACGAAGGCACGCGGCCCCGCGCCTTTTCAACCTCGGTCAGGTCGAGATCGACGAAAGTGACACCCGGATCGGTGCCCGCATCCACCAGAACCTCGCCCCAGGGTGCAATCGCAAGACTGTGGCCATAAGTGTTGCGTCCCTTGCCCGCGCTTTCGGGGTGGAAGCCGGTCTGTGCGGGCGCCAGTACGAAGCAGCCGGTCTCGATGGCACGGGCGCGCAGCAGCACCTCCCAATGCGCGGCCCCGGTCAGGTGGTTGAAGGCGGCCGGAACAGTCAGGATCTGCGCGCCGCCCTGTGCCAGACGGCGGAACAGATGCGGGAAACGCAGATCATAACAGACCGTCATGCCGATCTTTGCCAGCGGGATGTCCGCCACGACCGCCTGCGCGCCGGGCCGGTAGGCCGCGCTTTCGCGGTAAACCTCCGTCTCGGTCACGTTCACGTCGAACATGTGGATCTTGTCATAGCGCGCGGCGATCTCACCCTCCGGCCCGATGAGGAAGGAGCGGTTGGCAAAGCGCCCGTCCGCATCCTGGGTCAGCAGCCCCAGAGACCCGATCAGCACCCAGATGCCAAGCGCCTTCGCCTCGGCGCGAATAGCAGCCAGCGTCGGATCATCGTCTTCATGCCGCAGCGTGGCGCGCTGATGTTCGCGCGATGAACTGAGCATGTTGGTGCATTCCGGCGTCAGCACCAGATCGGCGCCACCCTCTGCCGCGATGCGCAGGAAGGCGAGCGTTTCCGGCAGGTTCTCAGCCGGATCATCGGTCACCGTCAGCTGGACAAGCGCAACCCGCATCGCCTAACCCGCCAGCAGGGCATCAAGCTTGCCGTCATGGTCAAGCGCGTGGATGTCATCGCTGCCACCGACATGCTGCCCGCCGATGAAAATCTGCGGCACAGTGCGGCGCCCGTTCGCCCGGTCAGTCATTGCCGCCCGCAGATCAGGGTCGCGGCTCACGTCGATTTCGGTGAAAGCCGCGCCCTTGCGCGTCAGCAGCCGCTTGGCCGCCAGGCAATACGGGCAGGTCGGGGTGGTGTAAATTTCGACAGTTTTCATGATGAGGTCCGCTCAGTCTCGCAGTTGCGGCAAGACTATAGGGATTCATCCGTCTTTCGCAACGCGTGCCAGCACCACCACATCCACGCGCGCGGCCCCCGCCGCAAGACAGGCATCGGCACAGGCCCCCAGCGTGGCGCCGGAGGTCATCACATCATCCACCAGCAGAACCGGCAGCCCTTCCATCTGCCAGCGCCGTCGCTCGTTGACCCGGATCGCCTCTTCCAAATTGCGGAACCTCCCCTCCCGGTCGCGCCCTTCCTGACTGCGGGTATTGCGGCGGCGTACCAGAAGGTCCGGGCAATGCGGCAGATCGGCCAGCCGGGCCAGCCCCGCCGCCAGCAACGCCGACTGGTTGTAGCGCCGCCGGAACAGACGCAGCCAGTGCAGCGGTACCGGCGCAAGCAATGTATCGGGCTGCAACAGCGGGGCCGCTGCGCGATGCAGCCATTGCGCGCCGGGCCGGGCCAAATCCAGCCGGTCGCCATGCTTGAGGGCCATGACCAGCCGTCGCGCATTGTCGCGGTACAGCATCACCGCCCGCCCCCGCCCCCAGGGCCGGGCAATGGTCAGGCAATCGTCGCATTGCACGGGTGCGCCGCCCTCTTCGCCCGGCAGGGGGGTGCCACAGCAATCACAGACAAGCCCCGCGATGAACGGCGTTTCCCGCCAGCAACGCGCGCAAAGCCCGAAATCCGTAGTCACCAGCGCATCGCAACTGAGGCATTGTGGCGGGTAAACCAGTTGCACAGCCGCTTGCATTCCCATCCGACCCTCCTATGGTCCGCGGAAAGGAGCCCGCATGACCCCGCCCCAGCTTGTTGATCGCCCAGCCCTTGCCCGGAACCGCCGCCGCGCCCGCCCCGACGCGCTGTTCCTGCATGACGAAGCCGTCACCGAGGTTCAGGAAAGACTCGCTGCGGTTAACAGGCAGTTTACGAAACCCGCCATTGTGACGCCTTTCGCGGAAATCTGGGCTGGCGTCCTGCCGGATGCGAAGATCGTGCCCGATGACGAGATGCTGAACCTCGTCCCCGGTGCGCATGATCTGGTGATTCACGCCATGGCACTGCATTGGGCGAATGATCCGGTCGGACAACTGGTGCAGTGCCGCCGTGCCCTGAGCCCTGACGGTTTGTTCATCGGCCTGACTCTGGGCGGGCAGACGCTGGTGGCCTTGCGGGCCGCTCTGGCCGAAGCCGAGGTGGCGCAAACCGGCGGGCTGTCACCGCGCGTGTTGCCGATGGGCGAAATCCGCGATCTGGGTGCGCTGCTGCAACGCGCCGGGCTGAACCTGCCGGTCGCCGACAGCTTTGCCCGCCGGGTCAGCTATCGGGATGCGCTGCATCTGATGGCCGACCTGCGCGCCATGGGCGAGGCCAATGCAATGACCGAAAGGTCACGCCGGTTTACCCGGCGAAGGATTTTGCAGGACGCCGCGCAGCGATACGAAACAGGTGCCGATGGCCGTATCGAGGCGCAGTTCGAAGTGATCTGCCTGACCGGCTGGAGCCCGCATGACAGCCAGCAAAAACCGCTGCGCCCCGGTTCGGCCGTGCAGCGGCTGGAAGATGCACTGAACGCCGCCCGCACAGGTGCGACGAAAAACGACAGTTGACCCCTGCCCCCATGGCACTATCTGGGGCGCGGAACCGAATGCAGGAGAAGACGATGCTTGATGCGCTGCGCGATGCGGTGGCCGGGTTGATCCGGCCGGGCGAAGGCCGTCTGGCCAATGCGCCTGCCGATCACCCTCCGGTGCGCGCCCCGAAGATCGGGGTATTGCTCGCCAATCTGGGCACGCCGGACAACTACGACTACTGGTCGATGCGCCGCTATCTGAACGAATTCCTGTCGGACCGGCGGGTCATCGACTACCCGGCCTGGAAATGGCAACCGCTTTTGCAACTGATCATCCTCAGCAAGCGGCCCTTCACCAGCGGCGCGAATTACAAGCTGATCTGGAACGAGGAAAAGGGCGAAAGCCCGCTGATGACCATCACCAGGGATCAGACCGCTGCGCTGGCCGAGGCATTGCGGGCCGATTTCGGCGATCGGGTCATGGTGGATTTCTGCATGCGCTACGGCAACCCGTCGACCGAATCACGCCTGCGCGCGATGGTGGAGGCGGGCTGCGAAAAGGTGCTGTTCTTCCCGCTTTACCCGCATTACGCGGGCGCTACCTCGGCCACGGCGAATGACCAGTTCTTCCGCGCGCTGATGAAGGAAAAGCGCCAGCCCGCCGTGCGCACCGTGCCCGAATATTTTGACCATCCGCTTTACATCGAGGCTTTGGCGCAATCGGTGGAACGCGCCTATGCCGCGCTGGATCATCGCCCCGATGTGCTGGTGACCAGCTATCACGGCATGCCGAAACGCTACCTGATGGAGGGCGACCCCTATCACTGCCAGTGTCAGAAAACGACGCGCCTGCTGCGCGAGCGGCTGGGATGGGAAAAGGGCAGCATCGACACCAGCTTCCAGTCGGTCTTCGGCACCGAGGAATGGCTGCGGCCCTATACCGTGGAGCATGTCGCCGCGCTGGCCAGACAGGGCAGGAAGCGGATCGCGGTCATCGCGCCCGCCTTCAGCGCCGATTGCATCGAAACGCTGGAAGAGATCAACGGCGAGATCCGCGAAAGCTTTGAACATGCCGGGGGTGAGGTCTTTACCTACATCCCCTGCCTGAACGTCGATGCGGCCCATATCGAGGCACTGGCGAGCGTCGTGCGCGACAATCTGGCGGGCTGGGTCTGACCGGCCCGCTTTACCTGCGGCCCAAATGAAAAAGGCGGCAGGTCGCCCTGCCGCCCTTTCCATGACGTGAAGTCAAATCAGTTCGAAGCGACCGCAGCGGCCACGACGAGCAGGAGCAGCAGCGGAACCAGCGCGCCCGACGACGACGACGTGGCAGCTTCCACAACTTCCGGCTCCATCACCGGCTCGACCATGCCGCCGGCGAAGGCGGTGGTGGCGGCAACCGACAGAGCGGCAGCAAGAGCGAGTTTCTTCATTTCGATCTCTCCAGATAACGCGCGGGATCGGATGTTGCAGAGGCGACACCGCGCACCCAAGACTGTACCTCGTAAGGCGTGTTTAGACTTGAACGCAAACCGGCGCAATTGGCTCCCACCCGGTGCACGAATGCACCCGCGCCTGTCGTCAAATTAGCAACACTTGTGTGCCGACTTGGGCGAGATCAAAAAGTTCCTCGACATGCTCGTTGTACATGCCGATGCAACCGTTCGATGATTTGCGGCCGATCTTGCGCGTGTCATGCGTGCCGTGGATGCGGTAATAGGTCCAGGACAGCCACATCGCGCGCGTCCCCAGCGGGTTGTCCGGGCCCGGGCCAATATAATCCGGCCAGTCGGGATTACGCTCTTTCATCGAAGGCGTGGGGCGCCATTCCGGGCCGACGACCTTCTTGATGATTTCGGTCCGGCCACGGCGAGTCAGCTCGTCCGACAGCGGCACCGACGTGGGATACAGCTTGTAGGTCGACTGGTCCTCGGACCAGAAGTGCAGCGCCCGCGAGGTCGTATCCACCAGAATCGCGCCCTTGGCGAGATTGCTGAAATAGGGTTGCCAGTCGAGCATGCGGAAGCTCGAGATATTGTTGCGAACCGACCCTTCCACTTGAGCGAAGGCGGGCATGGCTGCGGCGGCGGCCACCGTGGCAGCGCCAACAAGAACGGCCCTGCGGCTGGGCCCGTGCGAATGTTCAGCTGACATCGCTGATCTCCTGAGGGTTGGATTGGGCGGTTTTTAGCCGCTGTGCGGCAAACTCGCAAATCAAAGAGATGTCACTTGGCGAAATCACGCAGACTTGCGTTTGATAACCCCGCCGCGATTGGATAAAGACGGGCGGTCGAAATCCCACTTGGTGCCCCCAATGACGCGCTTTCCCGTTCTGTCGATCTGTGCCCTGTCTCTGCTGGCGGCCTGTGCGGCCCCCGATACCCAGCCCACGATCGGGGCGGACGGTCGGCCGCTTCCGCGCGTTTATCACATCGACAAGCGGACCGAGGCCGAGATTCCGGGCCGTCTGCTGGAGGCAGTGAATACCCTGCGCTCGGCCAAGGGGGTGCAGCCGCTGCAATATAACGGGGCGCTGATCGCCGCCGCCAATGCACATTCCCGCGACATGTCGGAACAGAACCGTCCCTGGCACTTCGGTTCGGACGGCTCGTCGCCGCTGCTCCGGGTTCAACGGGCCGGATATGCCGGGCATCTTCAGGGCGAGCTGATTTCGGAAACCTATGAAACCGAGCTGGATACGCTGGCATCCTGGACCGCTGTGCCTGATACGCGGGCTGTCGTGATGGACCCGCAGTCGAACGAAATCGGCTTCTCCTGGTATCAGGAGCCGAGCGGCAAGATCTGGTGGACCCTGCTGACCGGGGATTCGACACGCGCACCCGTCGCCCGGGTTTCGGCCACGGCACTTGGGCGCACCGTGACCTCCGAGATGGATCACGTCGGCGGCGCGCCTCCGGCGCAGTAAACTGCCCTGCCAAATGAAAAAGCGCCAGTCCCGCGACCGGCGCTTTTTGCTTTTGCGCGGCTGCGCTCAGGGCAGAATATGGATCGGCGTATATTGCCGGACCATGGCATAGATCTCTTCCATCTCCTTGTCGCGCACGGCAATGCAGCCCGCGGTCCAGTCACCCTTGTTGGTGCCTTTGTAGTTGGAACGGCCATGTATCATGATGTCGCCTCCCGGCCGCTTGCCCTGAGAGGCGGCGAAGGCACTGTCAGCGAGGTTGGGATAGGAAATGCCCAGCGACAGGTGATAGCGACTTTTCGGATTGTGGAAGCTGATGAAGTAGGTGCCTTCCGGCGTCTTGCCGTCGCCCTCGAACTGCTTGTGGCCTTCGGGTGCAAAGCCAAGACCGATATCGTATTGTTTCAGCACCTTGGCGTCGTGCAGAAGATACATCTTGCGCGCGCCCTTGTGGACCTGGATCGAGGTGACCGCCGGGCCCTTGTAACTGCGGAACTTGCTGTTGCCTCCGCCACATGCGGCCAACAACGCCACAAGAAGGAATGCCGATAAAAGGCGCGCGAAAGTCATGGAGTGCCTGCTGCTTTGTTTTTTCTGCCCATAGCCAAAATGGCAGAAACTGCACAGCCTGTATATGCGTGCAGATGCTCACAGTCGCTTCACGCCTTCGTGCGCGGACTCACAAGCTGAAGCGGGCAGCCAGTTCCACATGCGCCGCCCAGCGGAACTGGTCGACCACCTGTACCCAATCGAGCCGCCACCCCGCCGCAACCAGCACCTTTGCATCACGGGCAAAGGTGATCGGATTGCATGAGACCATGGCGATGACCGGCACCCGGCTGTGCGCAAGCGTCGCCACCTGCGCCTCGGCCCCGGCGCGCGGCGGGTCGATGACGACGGCGCCCACGCCCTTGAACTCGTCAGGCTCCAGCGGGCGCCGGAACAGGTCGCGCGTTTCACAGGTGACGCGGTGCAGGCCCCCGGCCTGACGCCAGCCCTTGTCCAGCGCCGCCATCATCGCGGCGTCGCCTTCAGCGGCCAGCACATCGGCACGTTCGGCCAGCGGCAGGGTGAAGGTGCCGCAGCCCGCGAACAGATCGACGATGCGCGGCGCATCGCCCACGGCTTCGGTCACTGCGGACAGCAGCGCCGCCTCCCCTTCTTCGGTCGCTTGCAGAAAGGCACCGGGCGGCGGGGCGACCAGCGCGCGGCCCATGCGTTGCATCGGCGCAGCACGAAGGGCGATCACCTCATCGCCCCAGCTGAGCCGCGACAGGCCATGCGCCTCGGCCACGCGGGCCAGATCCAGCCGCAGCGTCGCATCCAGAGGCTTGCCGCCCTGTACCGCCACATCCGGCCCGGCAAGGCTGCGCGTCACCGTCAGCGCAAGCTCGCCCGTGCGGGAGCCGCCTGTGCGCACCAGCGCCTCCAGCGCGGGCACCGCGCCCATCAGATCGGGGTGCAGAAGCTGGCAGTTCGGCACGGGGATAATGGTATCTGACCCGCGCGCGTGAAAGCCGATCAGCGCCCCGCCCTTGGTGCGCCGCCCGGCCAGCGTGGCTCGACGGCGCGAGCGTGGTGGCGAGGTCAGGATCGGCCGCAACGGTGCCTCCAACCCCTGCCCCGCCAGCGCGCCGCGCACGATGCCCAGCTTCCAGTCAGCCACGAAACCGTCACGCGCATGCTGCATCAGACAGCCGCCACAGCTTTTTGCATGGGCGCAGGGCGGCTTCACCCGGTCCGCCGAGGGCGTCACGATCTTCGGCGCGGTCAACTGGCTGCCCTGAAGCTCCCCCTCCACTTCCTCGCCCGGCAACATGCCCGGCACATAGACCGGACCTTCCGGCCCCTCGGCGATGCCGTCGCCATGGTGCCCAAGCCGCGCGATGGTCAGTTTCATTCCGCTGCCTCTTCGGTGACGATGAAGCCCCCCGATTGCCGGTTCCAGTAGCGCGCGTAAAGCCCCCCTTTCGCCAGAAGTGCCTCGTGGCGGCCTTCTTCGACGATCCGGCCCTGATCCAGCACGATGATCCTGTCCATTTCGGCGATGGTCGACAGGCGATGCGCAATGGCCAGCACGGTCTTACCCTGCATGACACGGCCCAGCGCCTCCTGGATGCTGGCCTCGACCTCACTGTCGAGCGCGCTTGTCGCTTCATCCAGCACGAGGATCGGGGCGTCCTTCAGGAAGGCGCGCGCCAGCGCGATGCGCTGCCGCTGCCCACCCGACAGCTTCACCCCCCGCTCGCCCAGATAGGCGTCATAGCCCTTGCGACCCTGATGATCCTCCATCGCAAGGATGAACTCATGCGCCTCGGCTTGCCGGGCGGCGGCGATGATCTCGGCCTCCGACGCATCCGGGCGGCCATAGGCGATATTGTCCCGCGCGGATCGGTTGAACATCGCGGTTTCCTGCGTGACCATGCCGATCTGGCGGCGCAGGCTTTCCTGCGTGACATGGCGCAGGTCGTGACCGTCCAGCGTCACCTTGCCTTTTTCGCAGTCATAGAGCCGCAAAAGCAAGGCAACCAGCGTCGATTTCCCCGCCCCTGAAGCCCCGACAATTCCGATCTTCTCACCCGCCGCGATATGCAGCGTGACCCTGTCGATACCGCCGCGCTTGCGGCCATAGGCGAAGCTGGCGTCGAGGTAATCAACCTTGCCGCTGATGCGCGGCAGGTCCACTGCCCCCGGCGCATCGGCAAGCTGATGCGGCTGTGCCAGCGTGCGCATGCCGTCCTCAACCTCGCCAATGCTGGTATAGATCGACATGAGCGTGAAGCTGACCCAGCCAGTCATCTGCGCAATCCGCATCGCTACCGCGCCCGACGCCGCGATATCGCCCGCCGTCGCCCCGCCCTGCTGCCACAATAGCACCGTACCACCGATCAGCAGCACCGGCAGAACCCCGGCGAGTGTCATCAGCGACAGGCGAAACCAGGTCGAAATCTCGCCAAATTCGACACTGCGCTCGCGGAAAACCTCCATGCTGCGCAGGGCTACGCGATCCTCGAAGGCGGCATGGGCAAAGAGTTTGACCGTCTTGATATTGGTGATCGTATCCACCACCTGCCCCGAAACCATGGCCCGCGCCGCAGCCCGGGCCGCCGAATTGCCCTTTACCCGCGGCATGAAGAACCGGATCAGCGCAAGATAGGCCACCAGCCAGACCAGCAGCGCCAGGGCAATCCAGGCATCAATGGCGATCAGGAAGATCGCCGATCCGATGACAGAGGCCAGCGCGAAACAGACAGTATTGATGACCTCGGTCGCGGTATCGGTAACAGCCCGCGCGGCCTGCATCTGCTTTTGCGCGATCCGTCCCGCGAAATCATTGTCGAAGAAGGTGACGCTTTGCCCCAGCGTCCAGCGATGAAGCCGGCTGAGCACCAGCGGCATCACATTCGGCCCGACGATGATGGAGTTAGAGGCGGCGGAAGCGGCAAAGGTCAGTGGCCGCAGGACAAGGTAGAACACCATGAACAGCACCAGAAGCCAGGCCTGTTCGGCAAAGAACGCGGTAGGGCCTGAACCGACCGCCGCATCGACCACCATGCCAAGGATCAACGCCGAAACCACTTCGGTCGTGCCCGCAAGCGCCGAAATCGCCCCCGCCACAGCCAGCGGCGCCCAAGCCCCGCTCAGGCACCAGCGGAAGAACGGACCGAGTTCTTGCGGCGGCATACCCTCCGCCGGACGGAAGGCATCAATGAAACCGGCAAGACCGCGCAGTGCCTTCATGCCTCGTCCTCCGTTCCGATGAACCCGCCCGATTGTCGTGCCCAGAAGCGGGCGTAAAGCCCGCCCTGTTCCAGTAGCTCGGCATGGCTGCCCTCTTCGGCCACTGCGCCATCCTCCAGCACGACGATACGGTCCATCGCCGCGATGGTGGACAGACGGTGCGCAATAGCGATGACAGTCTTGCCCTGCATCACGCCATAGAGCGCTTCCTGAATCGCCGCCTCGACCTCGCTGTCCAGCGCCGATGTCGCCTCGTCCAGAATCAGGATCGGCGCATCTTTCAGGATGACGCGCGCCAGCCCGATCCGCTGCCGCTGCCCGCCCGAAAGCTTCACCCCCCGCTCGCCGACATGCGCGTCATAGCCTTTGCGGCCTTCGGGGTCTTCCAGCGTCAGGATGAACTCATGCGCCTCGGCCCGGCGGGCGGCGGCAATCATATCCTCCTCGGTCGCCTCGGGGCGGCCATACAGGATATTTTCCCGTACACTCCGGTGCAAAAGGCTCGAATCCTGCTGAACCATGCCGATCTCGCGGCGCAGGCTGTCCTGTGTGACCTGCGAGATATCCTGCCCGTCGATCAGGATGCGCCCCTGCTCGCAATCGTAGAACCGCAGCATCAGCTTCACCAGTGTGGACTTGCCCGCGCCGGACCTGCCGACAACGCCAATCCGCTCACCCGGCCTCAGGGTCAGGTTAACATCACGCAGGCCGCCCGAACCGCGCCCATAGTGATGGGACACACCTTCCAGCCGGATCTCGCCTCTGGTCAGGTGCAGGGGCCTTGCCTCGCGGGCATCGACCAAACCGATGGGCTGGGTGATCGTCTCCATCCCCTCCTGCACCACACCCAGCGCCTGCACCAGCGAGGTGGTCGCCCACATGATCCAGTAGGTCATGTTATTGAGCCGCAACACCAGCGCAGTCGCCGCCGCCACGGTGCCAACGCTCGCCTGCCCCTGATACCACAGGACCAGCGCCCAGCCGGTAACAGCCACGATCAGCCCGCCGTTGAGGCCGGTCAGCGCAAGGTCCATCTTGGTGATAACCCGCATTTCCTTCTGGAATGTGGATCGTGCATGCTCGATGGCATCAGTCGCATGCCGCATTTCCAGATCGTGATGCGCGAACAGCTTTACCGAATGGATATTGGTATATGCATCCACCACACGCCCGGTGATGGCCGACCGCGCATCGGAACTGGCCTTCGAGGCAGGCCCGGCGCGCCGCAGCGTCCAGCGCACCAGCGCCGCATAAAGCGCAAACCAGACCAGAAGCGGCAGCACCAGACGCGGGTCGGCATCGGCCAGCATGATACCTGCACCGACAATGGTAACACTGGCAAAAGCCACGGCATCAAAGGTCTGGAACACCGCATCCCCCGCCGCCGGGGGCGTCTGCATCACCCGGTTGGCAATGCGACCCGCGAAATCGCTTTCAAACCAGCCGACAGGCTGGCGCAGCACATGATCATGCGCGCGAAAGCGGATCATCGTTCCGAAATTCGGCAGGATGGTGTTGTGCAGCAGCGCCACATTCGACACCAGCAACAGCGGCCGAAGGATCAGTACGGCAAGACCGACCGCAATGATCTCGGTTCCATGGCCATTCCAGACCTCGGCAGGGCTGGCCGTGGCCAGCAAGTCGACCAGACGCCCCACATACCAGATCAGCGCCACATCCGACCCTGCTGCAAGCACCGAAAGCAGCGCTGTTACCGCGAAAACGCCGCGGAATGGCCGGACGTATTCCCTCAGGAAGGGCCAAAGCCTGCGGGGCGGGGCATCGCTGCGCGCATAGGATTGATAAGGGTCAACAAGCCCTTCAAAAAACCGGAACATGGGGAAACTGCCTCAAAACAGGTCGGAGGTAAGATATAGGCCTTTCTGCCGGAAAGGAAAACCGCGCTTGGGGCAGATGACAAGGGACGGTTTACGGGGTCAGGCCGACACTCGTGAACGCCTCGACAATCCGTTCGGCCCCCCAGATGCTGACCTCTGACGGTGCCGCCCCGGGAGCGGGGATATTCACCCCTTCACCCGCGCCGATCTGCCGGATTTGCCCCGCAGCCATGACCTCAACCCGGCCGCGCTGAACGAAAATCCCGAAAACGCCCCGGCTCGGCCCCGCGTAGAACCGCGTTCCGCGCACGCCGATACGGGCGAAGGTGCTTTGCACTTCAAGGTCCAGCGGCGCCAGCGTATCGGGCCGGTCGAAGACCATGGCCCCGCCAATCGTGATCGTCCCCCCCAGATCGGCCGCAAAGCGATCAAGCGTAAACCGCGCTTCGGGGCCAAGGTTGATCCGTGTCGCGGTAAACAGCTCCAGCGCAGCAAGGCTTGCGGCACCCGTGCTGACGGTATCGCCTTCATGCAGCGGATCGTCAGGGTGCAACGCCTGTTCCGCATTTCCGCGCGACAGAATGGCCTGCCCGGTCAGCGCCAGCGTGACACCGACAGGCGCCTGCGCAAAACCACGCGTCGCCAGCAAGAGGGCTGGCGCGGCAAGAAAAAGGCGGCGAGTGGCAGGCATGGCTCTGTCCTCACGTTTGGCCAGAGCCTCAGCCTAGCAGGCGTATTCCCGCCCCGGAACCGATTTCTGGTCGGTCGCGCAGCGGCCTGTTCCACGGGAAACAGGCTCAGACCAAACCGGCCAGATGCAGCAGCACCCCGGCCACCGCCATGATGCCAAGCGTGGTGCCGATGCCAACACCCCGCCAGAAGATCAGGCCCAGCGCCAGCAGGGTCAGGGCGGCGAACGACGGCACGAAGCTGACCAGCACCGGCAGAGTCAACCGGACGGGCCCGGCCTGCCAGAGCATGACGTCCCCGAAGAGGCTGTGCAGAGCAAACCAGAGGGCGAGATTCAGAATGACGCCGACCACCGCCGCCGTCACCATGGACAGTGCAGCCGCAGGCGCCACACTGCCGCGCAACCTTTCCATCCAGGGGGCACAAAGGAAGATCCAGGCGAAACAGGGGGCAAAGGTCACCCAGGTTGCAAGCAGGCCGCCCAGCGTCCCCGCCAGAAGCGGCGGCAAACCACCTGCATCGCGGAAGGCGGCGAGAAAGCCCACGAATTGCAGCACCATGATCAGCGGCCCCGGCGTGGTTTCTGCCAGCCCCAGACCGTCCAGCATTTCCCCCGGGCGCAGCCATCCCTGCACCGCCACAGCCTCCTGGGCGACCCAGGCCAGCGCCGCATAGGCACCGCCGAACGTGACCACCGCCATCTGCGAAAAGAAGCGCGCAATCACATCGAAAACCGTGCCGGGGACAAAAAGCGCAAGCAGGACCACCGGGACCAGCCATGCCAGCAAGGCCAGACATCCCGCGAACAACGCTCCGGCCATCGGTGGCGTCTTCAACCCGTCTTCATCCGGTTCCCCCTTCCGGCTCTGCCCCCCGCGCCCGGCGAGCAGGCCTATCAGTGCCGCACCGATCACAATGACCGGAAAGGGCACGTCCAGAACGAAGATCGACAGGAACGAGACCACCGCGACAATGCGCGCCAGCCAGCCACCCAACGCCCGCCGTCCCAGACGTATGACCGCTTGCAGCACAATGGCCAACACCCCGGCCTTCAGCCCGAAAAATATGGCAGCCACCAGCGGCGCCTCGCCATGCAGGGCATAAAGCCAGCTGAGCGCCATGATCGACAGCAGACCGGGAAGGATGAACAGCCCACCCGCAATCAGCCCGCCGCGCGTGCCATTCAGCAGCCAGCCCAGATAGGTGGCAAGCTGTTGCGCCTCAGGTCCTGGCAGCAACATGCAGAAATTCAGGGCATGCAGAAAACGTCGCTCGCCGATCCAGCGTTTCTCCTCGACCAGAATACGGTGCATCACCGCAATCTGGCCCGCCGGGCCGCCAAAACTCAGCGCGGCGATGCGCGCCCATGTCTTGGCGGCCTCGGACGGTGCAGGAGGGTTCGGTTCGGAGCCTGTCATGGCGCCCAGTCCCATCACAGCGCAAGACAGGCTGCAAGCCGACGGAAACTTGCCGCGATCCCCTCGGGCGAATCCTCCGCCAGAAAACCGTCCAGCGCGGGCCAGACCCTGATCGCCCGGTCCACCACCGGATCGGACCCTTTGCTTTAGAGACCCGCCTGAATCATCATCTCGGCGCGGTCATACGCCCCCAGCAGGCGCCTCACCTCACCGATCAGCGCATTTTCCTCCGCATTGGCGGCGTCGGGCAGGCTGCGCGACACGGATCGCAGCAGGTCGATCGCCGGAAATCGTCCACGCTCGGCAATCCGCCGGTCCATGACGACATGACCATCCAGTACACCGCGCAGGATATCGGCCACCGGCTCATCCATATCAGACCCGGCAACCAGCACGGACAGGACCGCCGTGATATCCCCCGCCTCCTGCGGTCCCGGCCCCGCCCTTTCGGCCAAAGACATGATCATATGTGCAACGGACGGCGGGTAGCCCCGCAGATCTCCGCCCTCGCCGGAGGCAAGCGCGACCTCGCGATGCGCCTCCGCGAAGCGGGTGATCGAATCGGCCAGAAACAATACATGGCGCCCCTGATCGCGGAAATGTTCCGCGACAGACATCGCCGCCCAGGCACAGCGGCGGCGGGCCAGCGGTGACTGGTCCGACGTCGCGGCCACTACGACCGACCGCGCCATGCCCTGCGGACCGAGCACCTTCTCGGTGAAATCCCGCAGTTCGCGCCCGCGCTCGCCAATCAGCGCAATGACAACGACATCCGCCTCCACCCCCCGAGCGAATTTCGCCAGCAGCGAGGATTTGCCGACCCCCGAGCCCGCGAAAAGCCCAATTCTCTGCCCGCGCACCAGCGGCAGAAGCGTGTCGAAGGCCGCTGTTCCGGTGCGTAATCGCCCGCCCAGATGACGACGCTGCGCGGCGGCAGGCGCGGCGGCGCGCAGCGGCCGCGAAACCGGGCCGCGAAACAGCGGGCGGCCATCCAGCGGCAGGCCGTAAGGATCGACGAGACGCCCGATCCAACTGTCGTCCGGCGCGATGGTTGCCGGACCGACAAGATCCACCGGATCGCCGATCCGGATGCCCTCTGGCGGGTTGTCGGGCAGGATCGTTGCCCCCTCGCGCGTAAGGCGGATCACTTCGCCGTAGCCTCTGCCAATGCCCACACGATCCCCAAGACCGGCACAGCCTGCCAGCCCGCTCACCGCCAGCGTGCCGCGCCCGATCTCGGTGATGCGGCCGATCCGGCGCACGGGCGCAATCGCCGCGATTTCGGCCTGCAAGGCATCAAAGAGGCCGGCCATGAGATTCTCCCTTTGTTCGCCGCTTACCGTTTCTAAAGGAATCACCCTTAAGCCTTGATGAAGGTTGTCGAGGGAGAAGCCCCGATGTTCGAAAAACTTGAACTTGTCAGAATGGCGCAGGCGATGGCAGTGCATGCTGGCGCGCGGCAGGCCGAAATCGCACGCAATGTGGCAAATGCCGATACGCCGGGCTTCAAGGCGCGGGATCTGCCGCCTTTTGCCGAGGTTTATGACGCATCACAGGATGCTCTGCGCCGGACCCGCCCCGGTCACCTGTTGTCCGGAGAAACCGATGGCCCTGCCCCCGTCCTCCGCACGCAAAGGGGGGCAGCCGCACCGAACGGCAATACTGTCTCGCTGGAAACCGAGATGGTGAAGTCGGTCGAGGTCGGACAGCAGCACGAGATGGCGCTGGGGATCTATCGCAGCGCCGCCAGCATCCTGCGAACCAGCCTGGGGCGGAGGTAGGCCATGTCAGATCTGCTCAATGCCCTGTCGCAGGCCGCCTCCGGGATGCAGGCACAGGCTGCCAGATTGCGGCATGTATCTGAAAACATGGCCAATGTTGATACGCCCGGCTATCATCGCAAGCTGATCAGTTTTCGCGAAATCGCGGATGGATCGGGGGTGGAACCGGGGCCTGTCCGCCTGGATCGCAGCGCACTGAACCGTATCTATGCGCCAGGGCACCCGCTTGCCGACGAGACCGGGCACTACGATGGCTCCAACGTCGATCTGGTGGTCGAGGTGGCCGACGCCCGCGAGGCACAGCGCAGCTACGAAGCCAATCTGAAACTTTTCGATCAGGCGCGCCGCATGACGCAAAGCCTGTTTGATCTTTTGCGCAAATAAGGAGGTCCAGAATGGACATGAACCCCGCTTCGGCGGCCCGCAGCTATGGCCTTGCCCGCCCGGTGGTCGCCGTCCCCCCTGACGCCGGACAGACCGATGGACTTGTTGCCGCGGCGCAGGAGTTTGAACAGATCCTCTCGCAGGGCGAGGCAACTGCCCGCGCGGCCATGACCGGCAACGCCGATCCGCATGCGCTGGTTCAGGCGCTTTCCGCCAGCGAACTGGCAGTGGAAACCGCCGTCACCGTGCGCGACAAAGTGGTCGAGGCATATCAGGAAATCCTGAGGATGCCGGTATGACCGCTGATCAGGTCTTTGATCTGCTGCGTCAGGCACTCTGGATCGCGGTCAGGGTTTCTGCCCCGCTTCTTGCCGTCGCGCTGATTGCGGGCCTTGCCATCGGCCTGTTGCAGGCCCTGACCTCGGTGCAGGAAATGACGCTGACGTTCGTGCCCAAGGTCGGCGCCATGCTGATCGTCTTCTGGGTCTCGATGAGCTTCATGACCGCGACGCTGGTGAGCTTCTTCACCGACCGCATCATCCCGCAGATCGCCGGAGGCTGACCATGGATGCCTCTGGCTATACCACGCTGACACGGCAGAACGGCCTGCTGCACGAATTGCAGGTCATCGCCAACAATATCGCCAACAGTTCAACCACCGGCTTCCGGCGCGAGGGCGTGGTTTTTGCGGAGTATGTGAAGGCGCTTGACGATGCACCGTCGCTGTCCATGGCCCATGCTTCGGCCCGCAATGTGGATCTGAGCCGCGGAGAGATCCAACAGACCGGCGGGACATTCGATTTCGCGGTCGACGGGGATGGTTTTTTCCAGATCGAGACGCCGCAGGGAAACCGGCTTACCCGCGCCGGACATTTCACGCCCTCCGCCACCGGCGAACTGGTGAACGCGGAAGGCTACCGCCTGCTGGACGAGGCCGGAGGGCCAGTTTTCGTACCGGCTGATGCCGGTCAGATCGCACTGTCGGAAGATGGCACGCTCTCGACCATTCAGGGACCGCTGGCCCGGATCGGTCTGTGGCAGCCCCAAAACGCCACCGCACTACGCCACGAGGGTGGCACACTGTTTTCGGTCGAGGGAGAAATCCTGCCGATGCAGGGGGGCAGGATGCACCAGGGCAGTCTTGAGGGCAGCAACGTCAACACCTTTTCAGAGATCGCCCGGATGATGGAAGTCCAGCGTGCCTATGAGCTGGGCCAAAGCTTCCTCGACCGTGAGGACGAGCGGATGCAGACGGCGATACGAACACTCGGAGGATGAAATGAAGGCGCTTCAGATCGCGGCGAGCGGCATGGCGGCACAACAGATGCGCGTCGATGTCGTGTCAAACAATCTCGCGAACATGTCGACAACCGCGTACAACGCCCGGCGGGCCGAATTTGCAGATCTGCAATACGAACAGATCGCCAGGCCCGGCACGATTTCGGCCGAGAATGGTGCGATGCTGCCAACCGGCGTGCAGATGGGCATGGGTGTGCGTCCGGCCGCTGTTTCGGTGGTGCTGTCGCAGGGCACGCTGAGCCAGACCAATGGCGACCTTGACCTGGCCATCGAAGGGCGCGGGTATCTGGAGGTAACGTTACCCTCCGGCGGCACTGCCTATACCCGCGATGGCGGGCTGAAACGCACGGCCGACGGGCTGATCGTCACCTCCGAAGGTCACGAAGTTGCGCCAGGCATCACCATACCCGCTGATGCCCGCAGCCTGACCATCAACGCACAAGGCGAGGTTTATGCCTATTTTGCCAATCAGGTGCAGCCCCAGCTTCTTGGCCAGATCACCCTCGCCGGTTTCACCAACGAGAAGGGGTTGGAGGCGATCGGCGGCAATCTTTACCTTGAAACGGCTGCATCCGGGCCGGCGCAAAGCGGCACACCAGGCAGTGACGGGCTGGGCAGCCTGCGGCAGGGTTACCTTGAGGAAAGCTCGGTCGATGCGGTGCGCGAGGTGACCGAACTCATCAAGGCCCAGCGCGGATACGAGCTGAATGCCAAGGTGATCACCGCTGCCGACCAGATGCTGGCTGCCACGACACAGGTGCGCTGATGCGATGGCTGATGCTTGCCCTGCTGCCGCTGCCCGCGCTGGCCGATACGCTGGTCGCAACCCGGACCATTCGCGCGCAGGACATCCTGACCGAGGCCGATGTGATGCAGGTTTCCGGCGGCAAGGGCTTCGATGATCCGCTTCAGGTGGTGGGGATGGAGGCGCGCGTGGCGATCTATGCCAACCGTCCGATCCGGCCCGAAGATATCGGCCCCCCCGCCCTGATCGAACGCAACCAGATCGTGACGCTGCGCTATACCACCGGCCCCCTGCACATCCTGACCGAAGGCCGCGCACTGGCGCGGGCCGGGGTGGGCGAAACGGTGCGGGTCATGAACCTGTCGTCCCGCAGCACCGTTACCGGCCGCGTCAGTTCGGATGGCACCGTCATCACCAGCCCCCAACCCTGAGGAGCGCCATGTATCGCCTGATCCTTCTGACCCTGTGCCTGAGCGCCTGCTCGCGATTGGCAGAGGTTGGAAAAAGCCCGGATTTCTCACCACTGGAAGGCAGTTACCAGCATCATGCAATGTATTCGACACCGCTGCCACATGACATCCCGCCCGCAACGCCTGCGGATGCGTCGTCGCTGTGGTCAGCGAACCGCGAGTCGCTGTTCGGCGAGCGCCGGGCTGCGCGGCGTGGCGACATCCTGACCGTTGTTATCGAAATCGACGACAAGGCCGAGATGTCGAATACATCTGGCCGCAGCCGCGCGGGAAATGACTCGATGGGCATACCATCCCTGTTCGGCATTCCCGAGCGCCTGAACGAGAAATTGCCTGAGGGCGCCAGCATGGCCGACGCGGTCGAAACCCGCTCCAGCTCTGCCTATCAGGGCCAGGGATCGGTGTCGCGCAAGGAGAAGCTCACCCTGAGGGTTGCCGCCACGGTGGTCGAAGAACTTGCGAATGGCGTATTGCGGATCGAAGGCCAGCAGGAGGTCCGGGTAAATTACGAGCTGCGCGAGCTGATCGTGACCGGCTACGTCCGGCCAGCAGATATCTCGCGCCAGAACGAGATCACCTATGACAAGATCGCGGGCGCCCGGATTTCCTATGGTGGGCGCGGCCAGATCACCGATGTGCAGCAGCCGCGCTATGGCCAGCAGATCGCCGATGTTCTCTTGCCATTCTGATCGCCATGAAACGCCTGATCCTCCCCCTGATCCTCGCGCTTGTCGGCCTGTTCGGCGGCCTTGCCGGCGGCTATTTCCTGCGACCGACCGAAGCTCCGCCGCAAGAGGCCGGGCAGGATGTGGCGGCAGATGCGTCACATGATGCGCCCGCCCCGGCAGAGGGGCACGGGTCGGAAGAGGGCAATACCGGGCCTGAATATGTGAAGCTGAGCAACCAGTTCATCGTGCCGATTGTCGAAGATGGCCGCATCAGCTCGGTCGTGGTGCTGTTTCTCAGCCTGGAGACCACGGCGGGTGCACAGGAAACCGTCTTTGCACGCGAGCCGAAGCTGCGCGACAGTTTCCTGCAAATCCTGTTCGATCATGCCAACAGCGGCGGCTTTCGGGGCACTTTCACCGAAGGCACCAGCCTTGCGCCGCTGCGCCGGGCCCTGCTGGAATCGGCGCGCACCATCCTGCCCGGCATTGTCAGCGATGTGCTGATCACTGATATCACCCGACAGGATGCCTGAAGCAAAAGGCCCCGGACATCGCCGGGGCCTTTCAGTAAGTCAGCCTTCGGAGGCTTCTTCCTTTTCCTTCTTCTCGGGCACGATTTCTGCCCCGGTCTCCTGGTCGACCATCTTCATGCCAAGGCGCACCTTGCCACGGTCGTCGAAGCCCAGAAGCTTGACCTTCACTTCCTGACCTTCCTTCAGAACCTCGTTCGGGTGGTTCAGGCGCTTGTTGGCGATCTGCGACACATGGACCAGGCCGTCACGCTTGCCGAAGAAGTTCACGAAGGCGCCGAAATCGACCAGCTTCACGACCTTGCCGGTGTAGATCTGGCCTTCTTCCGGCTCTGCCACGATCGACCAGATCATGTCATAGGCCTTCTTGATGGCATCGGCCGACGAGGACGCAATCTTGATGACGCCGTCGTCATTGATGTCGACCTTGGCGCCCGAGGTTTCCACGATCTCGCGGATCACCTTGCCACCCGAACCAATCACTTCGCGAATCTTGTCGGTGGGGATTGAGAGGGTCTCGATCTTCGGGGCGTATTCGCTGAAGCCCTGCGGGGCCGACAGCGCCTTGTTCATCTCGCCCAGAATGTGCATCCGGCCGTCCTTGGCCTGCGCCAGGGCCTGCTCCATGATCTCGGGCGTGATGCCCGCGACCTTGATGTCCATTTGCAGCGAGGTGATGCCAGATTCGGTGCCTGCAACCTTGAAGTCCATGTCACCGAGGTGATCCTCGTCGCCGAGGATGTCGGTCAGCACGGCCCATTTGCCATCATCTTCCAGAATGAGGCCCATGGCCACACCGGCGACCGGCGCTTTCAGCGGCACGCCCGCATCCATCATCGACAGCGAGCCACCACAAACCGAAGCCATCGAGGAGGAGCCGTTCGATTCGGTGATCTCCGACACCACGCGGATGGTGTAGGGGAAATCGGTCGGCGCCGGCAGCACGGCTTGCAGTGCACGCCATGCCAGCTTGCCGTGACCGATCTCGCGGCGACCAGGCGAGCCGACGCGGCCCACTTCACCAACCGAATAGGGCGGGAAGTTATAGTGCAGCAGGAAGTTGGAACGGTAGTTGCCGTTCAGTGCGTCGATGATCTGTTCATCCTCGCCGGTACCCAGCGTGGTGACGACCAGACCTTGCGTTTCACCGCGGGTGAACAGGGCCGACCCATGGGCGCGCGGCAGGATGCCGGTTTCCGACACGATCGGACGCACGGTCCTGGTGTCGCGGCCGTCGATCCGGGCGCCACCGTTGATGATGTCGCCGCGCAGGATCGCGCTTTCCAGCTTCTTGATCGCCGAGCCGAGGTTGATGTCGGCCTGGTCTTCCTCCGACAGCGACGCGGTGATCGCGGCGACAGCGGCGGAAATGGCGTTGGTACGTTCCTGCTTGTCCTTCAGCGCGAAGGCGGCGCGCATCTGCGCCTCGCCAGCGGCTTTCACTTTGCCGTAGAGTTCTGCAATGTCCGGCGGCGAGAAATCGAAGGGCTCTTTCGCGGCGGTTTCAGCCAGCGAGATGATCAGGTCGATTACCGGCTGCATCGCCTCGTGACCGAACTTCACGGCGCCCAGCATTTCTTCTTCGGACAGTTCGTAAGCTTCCGATTCCACCATCATCACGGCGGTCTTGGTGCCCGCGACCACGAGGTCCAGACGCTGCTCCGGCTTGGTGCGGAGCTGGGTCATGTCGTCCATCGCCGGGTTCAGCACATATTTGCCATCGACGAAGCCAACGCGCGCGGCGCCGATCGGACCCATGAAGGGCACGCCAGACAGGGTCAGCGCGGCGGAGGCCGCGATCATCGCCACGATATCGGGGTCATTCACGAGGTCACAGGACAGAACGGTTGCCATGACCAGCACTTCGTTCTTGAAGCCTTCGACGAACAGCGGGCGGCACGGGCGGTCGATCAGACGGGAAACCAGCGTCTCTTTTTCGGACGGCCGGGCCTCACGTTTGAAGAAGCCGCCGGGGATCTTGCCGGCGGCGTAATATTTTTCCTGGTAGTGAACGGTCAGGGGGAAGAAGTCTTGACCGGGCTTCGCCTTCTTGGCGAAGGTCACGTTCGCCATGACGCTGGTTTCGCCCAGCGTCGCGATGACCGAACCATCGGCCTGGCGCGCAACCTTCCCGGTTTCCAGCGTGAGCGTTTCATCGCCCCACTGGATCGACTTTTTCGTGATATTGAACATCTGTCATCCTATCCTGGGAGCTCTCCCGGGCGCATCCCGGGTCTCCCGATGTCTGGCGGCCCCATTGCCGCCGCCCCCAATCCTCATGCATGCGGCCCGGGGCATGGCCTCACGTCTCAGATGGGCGCCCGCATAGCGCAAAACCAGCGGTTTGGGAAGCGTTCGTTCTTGCCACGCGGCAAGAGCCGCACTGCAGCACGGCAAATATACGCTGTCAGGCGATTTACTTCGGGCTGCGCTTGGCCAGAATCCGCTGAAGCGTGCGGCGGTGCATGTTCAGCCGCCGCGCAGTTTCCGAGACATTGCGGTCGCACATCTCATAGACGCGCTGGATATGTTCCCACCGCACGCGGTCGGCGGACATCGGGTTTTCCGGCGGCGAGGGCAACAGATCACCCCGCGCCAGAAGGGCATTGGTGACCTCATTCGCGTCGGCGGGTTTGGCCAGGTAATCAGTGGCACCGATCTTCACCGCAGCGACTGCGGTGGCAATGGCTCCATAACCCGTCAGCACGACGATCCGGCAATCGGGGCGACGTTCACGCAGCGCCTCGACCACATCGAGGCCATTGCCGTCTTCCAGGCGCAGATCGACCACGGCGAAAGCGGGCGGGCGGCTTTGCGCGATGGCCTTGCCTTCTGCCACCGTTTCGGCGGTTTCGGGGATGAAGCCGCGCTTTTCCATCGCCTTGGCAAGGCGTTTCACGAAGGATTCGTCGTCATCCACCAGAAGAAGCGAACGGTCCGGCCCGATTTCGGCGCTCAGATCCTCTGCCATGGCGATGCTCTCCGTCGTGAAAATCCTGCCGACCCTAGGGCGAATTCACCGGAAGGTCAATTTTGCCCGGCAGCTTTTGCCGCATCGACAAAACAGGCCACACTGTCGGCCATCTGCTCGGGCGTTGCCTCGCGTTTGTAGAACTCGGCAAAGCCGCTGCCCGGCAGCATCAGATAGGTGAAGGTCGAGTGATCGACGAGATAGAATTCGTCCTCGGCCTCCTGTTTTTTGAAATAGGTCTTGTAGGCCAGCGAAGCCGCCTTCACCTGTTCGGCCGAGCCGGTCAGACCGATCATGCGGGGATGCAGGTTGGCCGCGAAATCCTTCACCACTTCGGGCGTATCTCGCTCCGGGTCAATCGAGATGAACACCGGCTGCACGTCATAGCCACGGTCCACCAGCAGGTCGATTGCCTCCGCGTTACGGGCATTGTCGAAGGGGCAGACGTCCGGGCAGAACGTGTAGCCGAAATAGACCAGCGAGGGTTTGGTGAGAACATCCTTGTCGGTTACCGTGCGGCCATCGCCATCGACCAGCGTGAAGGGGCCGCCGATCTCGCCGCCGCCAACTGCTCCGGCACGGCATTGCGCGAACGCATCAGACGCCTTGTTCGACATGATCCACAGCGCACTGCCGCCAACCAGACCGACGACCACCGCCACCGCGAGACCTGCATAGAACTTTGACATGGCTTTCCCCTTTCTTGCGTGGCGCATTGATCCCGCATCATGAGACTTTTAACAATGCCAAAACACCCTTCTGCGACAGCAAGGACCATGGCCGCATTGCCCCTTTCCCCGGACGAACCGCCCCTGCCCGGCACTCAGGCCCCCGGAGACCTGCTGCGCCTGGGCACGCTGAACCTGTTGCGCTGGATCGCGATTGGCGGCCAGATCATCGCGCTTCTCGCCGCGCAGTTCTGGCTGGAAATCCGGCTGCCGCTGGGGCTTTGCCTGCTGGTGGTGGGCGCGTCCGTTATCGTCAACCTGATCTCGGTCTTCATCTTCCCCGAAAGCACCCGCCTCACAGAACGGCAGGTGTTCTTCACCCTGCTGTTCGACCTGACGCAGCTCGCAACCCTGCTGATGCTGACAGGCGGGCTGACCAACCCTTTCGCCCTGTTGTTTCTGGCGCCGGTCACGATTTCCGCAACAGCACTGGAGGGACGGGCGACGCTGGTTCTGGGCACGGTGGCACTGGTTCTGGTCTCTGTCGTTGCCCTGTTCGCCGTGCCGATGAGCATGGGGGACGGTACAATCTTTGCCCTGCCCCGGCTGTTTTCATTCGGCTTCTGGCTGGCCATCGTCATCGGCATCGTCTTCCTCGGGATCTATGCCCACCGCGTCGCAGCAGAGATTCACGCGATGCAGGATGCGTTGCTCGCAACCCAGATGGCGCTGGCACGGGCGCAGAAGCTGACTGATCTGGGCGGTGTGGTGGCGGCAGCGGCGCATGAACTGGGCACACCGCTGGCCACGATCAAGCTGGTCAGCGCCGAGTTGATGGAGGAGTTGGAAAATCACCCAGACCTGCGCGACGACGCGCAACTGATCCGCGATCAGGCAGACCGTTGCCGCGACATCCTGCGTTCCATGGGGCAGGCGGGCAAGGATGACCGGCTGATGCGGCAGGGGCCGCTGAGCCTCGTATTGCGCGAGGCCGCCGAACCGCATCTGAAGCGGGGTAAGGCGGTGCATTTCACCCTGCCTGACAGCGACCCGGTGGTTCAGCGGCAGCCCGAGATCCTGCACGGCCTGCGCAACCTGATCCAGAATGCCGTGGATTTCGCAGATGCCAATGTCTGGGTCGATGCAGAATGGCGGGGCGATCGGCTTGTCTTGCGGATTGTCGATGACGGGCCGGGCTATCCCCCGCATCTTCTGGGCCGGATGGGCGAACCCTTTCTGCGCAATCGCAAGGCCGATCCCGCGCAACGACCGGGGTATGAGGGCATGGGTCTCGGCATGTTCATCGCGAAAACCCTGCTGGAAAGGACGGGCGCCCGGCTGTCCTTCGCCAATGCACAGCCTGAGGCGATGGCAGACCGGCGCGGCGCCATTGTCGAGGTGATCTGGCCCGCCAACCGCATTCTGGCTGAAACCGGCGCCCTGGGAGAGAACCCGCTGAACAGCTGACAGGTTTTCGCGGCTTTCACCTCAGGGGCGATGACTGCAATCAATGCCTTAACCAAGCCTTAACTATCACCCGCCAAGGTTGCGGCTGAAACCTTGTGCGAGAATTTCGATGGTGATCGACTGGGCCCTGGCCTTCATGATGCTCCTTGTGTCCATTCTGGCCGCTGTCGCCGGCCTGTTCACCATTGCGGCCCTTGATCCGCAGACCCGGCGCGGACCGCGCTCCATCTTCACCGATACCGCAGGTGGAACCAGCTTTCTTTTCGACGGCGAAACGCTTCTGGATGCGACACCCGCCGCCCGCGCCCTGATCAGCCAAAGCCCGATCCGGGGCCCTGCCTGGCTGCGGCTCCGCTCCTATCTCGGCGCGCGGTTTGCCGATTTCGAAAGCCGTTTTGCCAATCTCGCGGAGGAAGGGTTGCTGATCCTCACCTCCTGCGACGCGAACGGAACGCCCATTCTGTTGCGGGCAGAACTGGCCGGAGGGCTGACCCGGATCAGCCTCGAAGACCCGGAGGCTCAGGCCACCGCTCCAAATCACGACGCACTGACCCGCAAGGCAACGGAGGACGAGTTGAGCCGGCTGCGCAATACGCTGGCGCTGGCCCCGATGCCGGTCTGGCGTGAAAGACCGGATGGCCAGCTTCTGTGGGCCAACGCCGCCTATCTGCACCGCGTTGCAGATGGTTTACCCCCCGGACAGGATCTGACATGGCCACTGCCGCGCCTTTTTGAGCGCACAACCGACCAACCCGGCACCGCCCTGCGTCACCGGCTGGTGCAGCAGGGGCAGCCCGACAAATGGTTCGAACTTCACGCCTATCAGGACGGCGCCGAACAGTTGGTGTTCGCGCTGCCAGCCGATACGTTGGTAATGGCCGAGGCATCGCTACGGGATTTCACGCAAACCCTGGTCAAAACCTTCGCCCATCTGCCGATCGGGCTGGCGATTTTCGACCGCCAGCGCCAGCTTGTGCTGTTCAATCCGGCCTTGCTGGATCTCTCAGGCCTTCAGCCCGATTTCCTTTCGATGCGCCCAACGCTGTTTGCCTTTCTGGACACCATGCGCGACCGCGACATGATCCCGGAACCGAAGGATTATCGCACCTGGCGTCGGCAGATGGTGGCGCTGGAACAGGCGGCCTCCTCCGGCCTGTTCGAGGAAACATGGAGCCTGCCGTCCGGCCTCACCTACAAGGTGGTCGGACGCCCCCATCCCAACGGCGCGCTGGCGCTGCTGATCGAGGATATTTCAACCGAAATCGGCCGCATACGGCGATACAGGGCCGATCTGGAGCTTAGCCAGGCGGTTGTCGATTCCGTGGATCAGGCGCTTGCGGTCTTCTCCCCCGCCTCTGCGCTGGTGATGGCAAATGCGGCCTATTGCCGGTTGTGGGGCCACGATCCGGCGAGCACCGTTTCAGAAGGCAGTTTCGCGACGCTTTGTGCGCACTGGCAGGGCCGAAGCGCGCCAAATCCGTTCTGGGCCGAAGCGGAAAGCTTTGCTGCGGCCCATGATACCGACAGCGCGCCCCTGCACGGAGAAGCCCGCCTGCTGGACGGGCGTCTGGTCGAATGCCGCATTTCGGCCCTGCCCGGCGGCGCCACCCTTGCCCGTTTTGAAATCGCCACCCGGATCGAGGATGCGACGGGCGCGATGGCAACGGAACGTCTGCGCGCCTGAGCCGGGTTGCAGCCGCAAACACGGCGGATAAAACTGCGGGCATGAACAGCCACCCGCCCCTTACCCTTTTCCTGCCCGACGATACTGCGACAGACCGGCTGGCGCGTCGCTTTGCGACCCTTGCGCAGCCGGGCATGACCCTGCTGCTGGAGGGCGGCATCGGTGCCGGAAAAACCCATTTCTCCCGCGCCTTCATCCGCCAGCGGCTTGGCGCAGAGGTCGATGTCCCCTCGCCCACCTATACGCTGGTCCAGACCTATGAAGATCCGCGGGGCGATATCTGGCACGCCGATCTTTATCGGCTTGGCCATCCCGATGAGGTTGCGGAACTGGGTCTGATCTCGGCTTTCGAGACGGCGATCTGTCTGGTCGAATGGCCAGACCGGCTTGGCGACCAAACCCCGCCCGATGCCCTCCGCATCGCGTTCCGCCCCGAAGGTGAGGGCCGCCTTGCGATGCTGGATTTCGGTAAACGCGACGATTTGCGCGGCGCTTTCATGGCTTTGGACGCATGACGGATCTGCGAAAAACCCAGGCAGAGGCCTTTCTGCAACGGGCAGGTTGGGGTGCGGCGACGCGGCGGCACCTTGCTGGTGACGCATCGGATCGCAGCTATCAGCGCCTGACGCTGAACGACAGAAGCGCGGTTTTGATGGATGCTCCACCGGGTCGGGGCGATGATCCGCGCGATTTCGCCCGTATCGCCGGGCATCTGCGCGCGCTCGGACTTTCGGCGCCCGAAGTGATGGCCAGCGACTTCGATCACGGTTTCCTGCTGCTGGAAGATCTGGGGGACGGCATCTTTGCGCGACTGGTCTCGCAAGCTCCGGCGCGGGAACCAGCGCTGTATTATGCGGCGGCAGAGGTGTTGCTGCACCTTCAGGCCGCTCCCGCACCCGAGAATCTGCCCGATCCTGGCGCGGCGGACTGGGCCCGGGCTGCCGCTTTCGCGCTGGACTGGTATCGCCATGCAATTCTGGGCGACAGCGGCGACAGGGAGCTGTTCGTTGATTGCCTGACGCGCAGCCTGCGGCGTCTTGCAGATGGCCCGCGCGTTCTTATTCTACGTGACTATCATGCGGAAAACCTGCTGTGGCTGGACGACCGCAGCGGCCTTGCACGGGTCGGGCTGCTGGATTTCCAGCTCGCCCAGATGGGGCAGCCTGCCTATGATCTGGTTTCGTTGTTGCAGGATGCCCGCCGTGACGTGGCGCCCGAAACAGAGACCGCTGTTTGTGCGACCTTTCGCAAGGCGCTGGACATTCCCGCAGACCATTTTTCCGCTACCTATGCTGCGCTGGGGGCGCAGCGTGCCCTGCGCATTCTCGGCATTTTCGCACGCCTCTGCCTTGTTGCGGGCAAGCCTGCCTATCTGCGCCTGGCGCCCCGCGTCTGGGGCCAGTTGCAACGCAACCTTGCGCATCCAGAACTGACGGAACTGGCCGGGGTTTGCGCCCGGCTCCTGCCGGAACCAACCCCTGAAGCCCTTGTAAGGATCGAAGGCCAATGCTGCGCATTCCCGACGCCGTGATGCTTTTCGCTGCCGGTTTCGGCACGCGGATGGGCGCACTGACAGCCGACAGACCCAAGCCGATGATCGAAGTGGCGGGACGCCCCCTGATAGATCATGCGCTGGATCAGGCAGCGGCCATCAGGCCCCGTCAGATCGTCATTAACCTGCACTACCGCCCCGAGATGATCCGCACCCATCTTGCGGGCCGAGAGAAAATCGCATTCTCTGATGAAAGCGACGCGATCCTGGAAACCGGCGGCGGATTGCGCGCCGCCCTGCCCCAGCTCGGCCCCGGCCCGGTCTACACCCTGAACAGCGATGCAGTCTGGACCGGCGCACCCGCGCTGAGCCAGCTTGCGTCGCGGTGGGATGCCAGCCGGATGGATGCGCTGCTGCTGGTGCTGCCTGCCGAAGAGGCCACAGGCTATCGCGGCACCGGGGATTTCGTCATGGACGAAGATGGCAGGATTGTCCGCGCCAAAGGCACGCCCGGCTATGCCTATCTTGGTGCGCAAATTCTGTCTCCGAAGCATATTTCGGCCATATCAGAGACTGTTTTCTCGCTGAACCGGCTGTGGGATATCGCGATTGCCGAGGGGCGTGCCTTCGGCGTCGTGCATGATGGCGGATGGTGTGATGTCGGACGGCCAGAGGGAATTGCCGAGGCCGAAGCGCTCCTTGGGAAGGCCAGAGATGTTTGAACCCGGCCAGTCCCGCCTGTTCGCGCTGCCACCGGGTGTGGACTTTCCGGCCGAACTCGTGCGCGGCCTGCGCGACCGTCTGGAGGGCGAGCCGCCCGAGGCCATGGCCCGTGTGCAGCTTTTCGTGAATACCCAGCGCATGCGCCGACGCATCGTCGAGCTGTTTGCAGCTTCAGGCCCCGGCTTTCTGCCGCAAATACGGTTGATTACCGATCTGGGGATCGAAGCGTCGCTGGAGGGGATACCGCCCGCCGTATCGCCCCTGCGGCGTCGGCTGGAGCTGACACGGCTGATCGCCGGTCTGCTGGATTCTGCGCCCGATCTTGCCCCCCGTGCTGCCCTTTACGATCTTGCGGACAGCCTCGCCGCCCTGATGGACGAAATGCAGGGCGAAGGCGTCGCACCCGGGACGATTGCCGCGCTGGATGTGTCGAACCATTCCGCCCATTGGACGCGGACGCAGCAATTCCTTGGCATCGTGGAACCTTTCTTCGGAACTGCGGAAGCCCCCGACCCCGAAGCCCGACAGCGCCGCACCGTCGAGGCGCTTGCAAAGCGGTGGGCTATCGATCCGCCTTCGGGGCCGGTCATCCTGGCGGGTTCAACCGGCTCGCGCGGGACCACCCTGCGATTCATGCAGGCTGTTGCGGCACTGCCGCAGGGTGCGCTCGTCCTGCCGGGGTATGATTTCGACCTGCCACTCGCCGTTTGGTCAAGAATGTCTGATGCGCTGACGGCCGAGGATCACCCGCAATACCGCTTCCGTCGCCTGATGGACGCGCTGGATGCCAGGCCCGGCGACGTGCGGCGCTGGACGGCAACAGAAGCGCCGAATCCGGCACGGAATGCGCTTGTTTCACTGTCACTGCGTCCAGCGCCGGTCACAGACCAGTGGCTGACCGAGGGGCAGATGCTGGACGATCTTGTCGCCACGACCGCCGATCTGACGTTGATCGAGGCGGAGTCTCCGCGCGACGAGGCGCTTTCCGTGGCGCTGATCTTGCGCAAGGCGGTTGAGGACGGGCGTTCGGCGGCCCTGATCACCCCGGATCGGAACCTGACACGCCGCGTTACGGCGGCACTGGATCGCTGGGGCCTTGTTCCCGATGATTCCGCTGGCAGGCCGCTCGCTCTGTCCGCCCCGGGCCGGTTGCTGCGGCATGTCGCGCGATTGTTGGGCGAAAGGATTTCCGGCGAGACGCTGCTGACCCTGCTGAAACACCCGCTGACTGCGACCGGCGGGGATCGAGGCAGCCATCTGCGGCTGACCCGGGATCTTGAGTTGCACCTGCGCCGATTTGGTCCGCCCTTCCCCGACAAAGCTATGCTGGCGCATTGGGCCGAAGCGCGGAATGATCCGCTCGCGCCCGGCTGGGTCGCCTGGATTTCCGACATCCTTGATGCTGCCGCGTCGCTTGCCGATACCTCTCTGGCCGCACGGCTGGAACATCATCTGGCAATAACAGAGACTGTTTCCCGCGGCCCCTGGGGAGTGGATACGGGCGAATTGTGGCGCGCAGCCGCCGGAGAGGCGGCACTTGCGCAGGTCGATGCCCTACGCTCCGAGGCGGATGCCGGGGGCGATTTCGCGCTGCACGATTATCGAGACCTGTTCGATGCCGTCCTGAACCGTGGAGAAGTCCGCGATGAGGTTCTGGGCCATCCCGGCCTGATGATCTGGGGCACACTGGAGGCCCGTGTTCAGGGTGCCGATCTTGTAATCCTTGGCGGGTTGAATGACGGGATCTGGCCCCAGTTGCCACCTCCCGACCCCTGGCTGAACCGGAAAATGCGCAAGGATGCGGCTCTATTATTGCCAGAACGGCGTATCGGCCTAGCCGCCCATGACTATCAGCAAGCCATAGCGGCTGGTGAAGTGGTTCTGACCCGCGCCCGGCGGGACGCGGATGCGGAAACCGTCCCTTCCCGCTGGCTGAACCGCCTGACAAACCTTCTGGACGGTCTGCCGGAGCGTGGCGGCCGCGAGGGGCTCGAAGCCATGCGGGCACGCGGACAGGATTGGCTGATGCTGGCAAAACGGCTGGAGCAGCCTGCCGCCCAACTGCCTTCCGCGCATCGCCCTGCCCCCCGCCCCCCCGTTGCTGCCCGCCCGAAAGAGCTTGCGCTGACGCGGGTGGCAACGCTTATCCGCGATCCCTACGCGATCTATGCTCGCTACATCTTGCGTCTGAACAAGCTTGAGCCACTGCATCGAGAATCCGATGCGCGGCTGCGTGGTTCTGTCCTGCACAAGATTCTGGAGCGGTTTGTTCGGGAGCGGCAGGCCGAAAGCATGGAGGCCGCAAGAGACCGGCTAATCAGCCTTGCGGCCGAAGTGCTGGAGACAGAGGTGCCCTGGCCAGCCGCTCGGGTTCTGTGGCTGGCCCGGATTGCGCGCGCTGCCGACTTCTTCATCAGCCACGACGGCGCGGATGGCGGGGTGGCCGTCAGTCTGGAGCAGCGTGGCCGCATCCGGCTTGATCCGCTGGATTTCGAACTGTTCGGCACACCGGACCGCATCGACCTTCTGCCGGACGGACGCCTGCACATTCTGGATTACAAGACCGGCACGCCTCCGACCCGCAAGCAGCAGGAGCAATTCGACAAACAGCTTCTTCTGGCAGCGGCCATGGCCGAACGTGGCGCTTTCAAGGAGATCGGTCCGACCGAGGTCGCCCGGATTACCTATGTCGGACTGGGCACCAACCCGAAGCTGGAAACCACTGCCCTGACGCCTGAGGATCTGGGCAGGGTCTGGGAAGACCTCTATCGCCTTGTCCGGCGCTATCAGAGCCGCCAAACGGGCTATACCGCCAGACGGGCGGTTTTTGCCAGCCGGTTTCCCGGCGACTATGACCATCTCGCCCGTTTCGGGGAATGGGACATGACTGACAGCGCGACGCCGGAGGATGTGGAATGACTCGCAACGCCGCCAGTGAACGGCAGGTGCAGGCCGCAGATCCCGGATATTCGACCTGGCTTTCCGCCAATGCGGGATCGGGCAAGACCCGCGTCCTGACTGACCGAGTGGCGCGGCTGCTGCTTTCCGGGGTCGAGCCCGGCCGCATCCTGTGCCTGACCTATACCAAGGCCGCCGCGTCAGAGATGCAGAACCGGCTGTTTCAGCGGCTGGGCGAATGGGCGATGAAGCCCGACCTTGACCTGCGGGAGGCGCTGCTGAACCTTGGCGCCATCGCGCCCGTTTCACGTGAAACACTGGCCGAGGCGCGGCGCCTGTTCGCCCGTGCCATTGAGACCCCCGGTGGCTTGCGCATCCAGACTATCCACAGCTTCTGCGCCAGCCTGTTGCGCCGCTTTCCGCTGGAGGCAGGGGTTTCGCCGCAATTCACAGAGATGGACGAGCGTGCCGCCAAACTGCTGCGCGAAGATATTGTCGCGGACCTTGCTTCTGGATCAAAGTCCGATGTGATTGCAGCATTGGCAGCGATCTATACGGGCGAGGACTTTTCGGCGCTTACCGCCGAAATCGCCCGCCACTCCGATGCACTGTCGCCCCCGCTGGACGCGGCAGGGTGCCTGACACTTTTTGGTCTGCCACCCGGTTTTACCGCCATAGACCTGCTGGACGAGGTCTTTCTTGGTGGGGAAGCCGGCCTTCTGTCGGACACCGCCGACATTCTTATGACAGGTTCCACCAAGGATCAGCAGGCAGGGGCCAAACTTGCCGCCCTGCGTGGCGCGCGGCAGGATCTGACCATGCTTGCCGCTCTGGAAGAGGTGTTGCTGTTCAGTGGCAACGTGAAGGAGGAAAGCAAACGCTTCACCGCCAAGGGCGACCAGCTTGCCACCAAGGCCACGCAACCCAAACTTGCAGCCCTGTCACCGGCCCTGCATGCCCTGATGCTCAGAGTAGAGGCTGCGCGACCAAGGCGATTGGCCCTCGCCGCAGCGGATCGGACTGCGCGACTTCACTCTTTCGCCGCGGCGTTTTTGCCCGCCTATGCGCATCGCAAGGCCTTGCGCGGTGCGCTTGATTTCGACGATCTGATTTCACGCGCAAAGGGCCTGCTGACGGACCCAACAGTAGCGCAATGGGTGTTGTTCCGGCTGGATGGGGGCATTGACCACATTCTCGTCGATGAAGCGCAGGACACCTCGCCAGATCAATGGAAGGTGATCGAACTTCTGGCACAGGAGTTTACGGCCGGAACCGGGGCGCGGGAGATCGAGCGCACAATCTTCGTCGTCGGAGACCAGAAGCAATCCATCTATTCCTTCCAGGGGGCCGATGTGACTGCCTTCGCGGAAATGCGCGAGGCTTTCGCAGGGCGCTTGAAAGCGATTGATGCCCCTTTCAACGCGCTGGAGCTGGAATATTCCTTCCGTTCGTCGCAGGCGATCCTGCGACTCGTGGACCAGACCTTTCCGCCAGACCTGCACCCCGACCTCGGTGGCCCCTCGCATCACATCGCCTTCCGCGACGCCATGCCTGGCCGGGTCGAGATCTGGCCCCCCGTTGAGCCGGCTGACACACCTGAGGACGGCGATTGGGCGGACCCCGTCGATCTGGTCACCGGCGAGCACCATAACGCAATCCTCGCGCGGCAGATCGCCGACCGCATTGGGGAAATCCTCGGCAATGGCACGATGATACCCGATGCGACGGGGGCGCGACCTGTGCATGCGGGGGATTTCCTGATCCTCGTGCGCCGCCGTTCGCCGCTGTTTGCAGAGATCATCCGCGCCTGTAAAGCCGCGAAACTGCCCATCGCCGGGGCCGACCGGCTACATCTTGGTGGTGAAATCGCGGTGAAAGACCTGACTGCGCTTCTGGCCTTTCTGGCGACACCCGAGGATGATCTGGCGCTGGCCGAACTACTGCGCTCTCCTCTGTGCGGCTGGAGCGAGCAGCAACTCTACGCTTTGGCACAACCTCGAAAAGGCTACCTGTGGGAAGCCCTTCGGGCGCAGACAGAGACATTTCCCGACTTGCTTGCCATGCTGCATGATCTGCGTGATCAGGCCGACTTCCTGCGCCCGTTCGATCTGATTGAACGCGCGCTGACCCGGCACGACGGGCGGCGGCGCTTGCTGGCCCGGCTGGGTGAGGAAGCTGAGGACGGGATTGACGAGCTGCTTTCCCAGGCACTCGCCTATGAACGCAACGATGTACCCAGCCTCACCGGCTTTCTGACCTGGCTTCAGACCGATGATATCGAGGTGAAACGCCAGATGGATTCGGGGGGCCGGAAAATCCGGGTGATGACGGTTCATGGCTCCAAGGGCCTGGAAGCCCCGATCGTGATCTTGCCCGATACCGCAGACATGACCGCGAATGACCGGGATGAGTTGTTTCGGATGCATGACACGGCGGTCTGGCGCACCCCGGCGGATGCCAGCCCCGCCGAAATTTCCCGCATCCGCGCCGAGCGTGCCCGGCGCAGCCGGGCTGAGGAGATGCGCCTGCTCTACGTCGCCATGACCCGTGCACAGTCCTGGCTGATCGTGGCGGCCGCTGGCAAACTGGCCTCGCAAAGCGGCAAGGCCGACAGCGACAAGCCACCCGCATGGTACGATCTGATCCGCACCGGGGCGGAGAAAAGCGGTGCGGTTCCGTCGGTGAAGGGTCGACTGGTGCATGAGTTTGGAGTTTGGCCCAAGCCGCAGGACAACCCGACGACAGAGGCCCCCCCGGAAACACCGCAGCCTCTGCCTGCCTGGGCTTTACAACCTGCGGCGCCTGCCCTGCGCCCGGCACAGATGCTGAACCCCAGCAATCTTGGCGGAGCCAAGGTTCTTGCGGGCGATTACGAGGGCGAAAACCCGGATGCGAAGGCGCGCGGCACTCTGCTGCACGGATTGTTCGAACACCTGCCAGGTCTGCCCGCAGAACGTCAGACCCGGCTTGCCGAAATATTGATCCCCGATCCCGTCCTTCGGGCAGAACTGCTTTTCGAAGCACGATCGGTCATTGACAGGCCCGAATTTCAGCAGATTTTCGCGCCATCAACGCTACGCGAAGTCTCTGTCGTTGCAGAATTTCAGGGCCAGCCGCTTGCCGGTGCGATTGATCGGCTGATCGTTCTGCCGAGCCGGGTTATCGCCGTGGATTTCAAATCCAATGCAATCGTACCGGAAGCACCGCAAGAGATACCCGAGGGCCTCATACGCCAGATGCGCGCCTATCGCGCCGCATTAACGCAAATCTACCCCGGTCGACAGATCGAGACGGCGCTGCTCTGGACCCGCAAGGCCCGGATGATGCTTGTCGACTAAGCGCCCTGCGCTGCGAGAAATGCAGTCACCTCCGCGGCAGCGGGGATCGCCTGCGCCGCGCCGGGTCGCGTGACCTGCAGTGCCGAAGCTGCCGCGGCACGGCGCATGGCCGAAGAACGATCAAGCCCCAGATCAAGCGCCGCGACCAAAGTGCCGATGAACGTATCGCCTGCACCGGTCGTATCAACGGGCTCCACGCGGAAAGATGGCATGAAAAGCGGCTCTGTTTCCGCGGAAATCCATTCTGCGCCATTTGCACCTCGGGTGATGATGCAATCGACCGCAGGCAGTTGTCCTTCGGCCGCGCGCAGTTCTGCCGCTTCGCCTTCGTTCATCACCAGCAGCGAAACATGGCCAAGAACAGAACGCACCGCCGCCAGATCAAATGGGGCGGCCGAGTAGACCACCCGCATGCCCCTGGCCCGCGCCAGAGCCGCAGCCTCCTGCTGAGCCGAAGTCTCGTTCTGCAACAGCAGGCTATCGCCCGCCACTGCCCGCGCCAAGGCAACCTCGACCATCGCGCCGCTGATTTGCCGATTGGCGCCAGGATAGATGACGATGCTGTTCTCGGCCTCAGGATCAACGTTGATCACAGCGTGGCCTGTCGGTTCATCGAGCTGTGTTACCGATCCGGTATCCACCCCGTAATCCGACATGAGCGCGAGCAGCCATTCACTGCCCGGCCCTGTGGCGCCAATATGAATACAGCTTGCCCCGGCTCGCGCCGCAGCGACAGACTGGTTTGCCCCCTTCCCGCCCAGACCCTGCGAAAAGGCCAGCGCAGACAGGGTCTCGCCCGGCTTGGGCAGATGCGGCACCTGATATACAAGGTCGATATTGATCGAACCGAGATTGAATATCGCCATGCCGCGCCCCGCCCTTAGCCGATATTGCAGGCGGCAAGGGCCGCCATATTCAGAATGTCATTCACCGTCGAATTGGTCGAGCAGATCTGGATCGGCTTTTTGACCCCGGTCAGAATCGGCCCGATCACGGTAGCCCCGGCCATTTCCTGCATCAGCTTGACCGAGATCGAGGCCGAATGCCGCGCTGGAACAACCAGGATATTGGCAGGTCCAGACAGGCGGCAGAACGGATACTGCGCCATGGTTTGCGCATTCAGCGCCACATCCACGGTCATTTCGCCATCATATTCGAAATCGACCTTCATGCGGTCCAGAACCTTGGGTGCCTCGTGCATCTTGGTCGCACGCTCCGAGACCGGATAACCGAAGGTCGAGAAGCTGACGAAGGCCACGCGCGGCTCGATCCCAAGGCTGCGCGCCACACCCGCCGACCGAATGGCGATCGTGGCGAGGTCTTCCGGCTCCGGCCATTCATGCACCAGCGTATCGCTGATCAGGATGATCCGCCCCTTGTTCAGCAGGGCTGTCACGCCCACCGCGCCATCCGCGGCCTTTGCATCAAAGACGTGATTGATCAGGTTCAGCACATGCGCCGATTTGCGGGTGGCCCCGGTTACCAGCGCGTCGCCATGCCCGTGGGCCAGCATCAGGGCCGAGAAAACATGCCGGTCACGCGTGGCCAGACGGCGGATGTCGTGGCTATCAAACCCTTGACGTTGCAGCCTTTTGTAAAGGAAATCCCGATACTGGTCGAGATGTCGGGAATTGGCGGCATTCACCACCTCCAGTTCGCGCACGGCATCCTGAAGCCCGGCGGCCTCCAGCTTTTCGCGGACATCCGTCTCGCGACCGACCACCAGCGCGCGGCCCAGGCCTGACCGCTGATAGGCAACCGCCGCGCGCAGGACGCGCGGGTCGTCACCCTCCGCAAAGATCATCCGCGCCTGCGCCGCCTTGGCGCGGGCATGCACACCCTGCAGAATCGAGGCAGTCGGGTCCATCCGGGCCTTAAGGCTTGCCTCATACCCTTTCAGATCAATGATCGGCCGACGCGCAACGCCGGTATCCATGCCTGCCTTGGCAACGGCAGGCGGGATGACATGAATCAGGCGGGGGTCGAAGGGCGTGGGGATGATGTAGTCGCGTCCGAAGCTCAGCTTGCGGCCATAGGCCATCGCCACCTCGTCCGGCACATCCTCGCGCGCGAGGGCAGCCAGCGCCTTGGCGCAGGCAATCTTCATCTCGTCATTGATGGCGCGGGCATGAATATCCAGCGCGCCCCGGAACAGATAGGGGAAGCCCAGAACGTTATTGACCTGATTGGGGTAATCGCTGCGCCCGGTCGCCACGATGGCATCAGCCCGGACCGCATGCGCCTCTTCCGGGGTGATTTCGGGGTCCGGGTTGGCCATGGCGAAGATCACCGGATTATCGGCCATCGAAGCCACCATCTCCGGCGTCACCGCACCCTTGGCCGAAACACCAAGGAAAACATCGGCCCCCATCATCGCCTCTTCCAGAGTGCGGGCATCAGTGCGCGCGGCATGGGCCGACTTCCACTGGTTCATCCCCTCAGTCCGGCCCTGCCAGATCACGCCCTTGGTGTCGCACATGATACAGTTGTCATGTCTGGCCCCCATGGCCTTCAGCAGTTCCAGACAGGCAATCCCCGCTGCCCCTGCCCCGTTGAGGACAATCTTCACATCCTCGATCTTCTTGCCGCTGATTTCGAGCGCATTGAGCAGGCCCGCAGCGCAAATCACGGCCGTGCCATGCTGGTCGTCATGGAACACCGGAATGTCCATGATCTCTTTCAACCGCTGTTCAATGATGAAGCATTCCGGCGCCTTGATGTCTTCGAGGTTAATCCCCCCGAAGGTCGGCCCCATGAGGCGAACGGCCTGAATGATCTCGTCCGGGTCTTCGGTATCCAGCTCGATGTCGATGGCGTTCACATCGGCGAAACGCTTGAACAGGACGGCCTTGCCCTCCATCACCGGCTTAGAGGCCAGCGCGCCCAGATTGCCCAGACCCAGAATGGCGGTGCCGTTCGAGACGACCGCGACCATATTCCCCTTCACCGTATAATCGTATGCCGTCTCCGGCCGCTCTGCGATGGCCTGCACCGGAACGGCCACGCCCGGGCTATAGGCCAGCGACAGGTCGCGCTGGGTGGCCATCGGGGTCGAGGCGACGATGTCGTATTTGCCGGGGCGCGGTTCCAGATGGTATGCGAGCGCCTCTTCGGGGGTAATCTTGGTCTTGGTCATCAGGGGGCCATCCTGTGGGGTTATCCTGCCCTCTTACCGCCCCCGCGACCCTGTGCCAATTGCGGTTTGTCGCTTTTCGCCGGGTTTCGCCTTTTGTAGGGTCACCCTTGCCGATGGAAGGGGACCAGTGTGACCGACGACAGCGTGACGCCGATGATGGCGCAATATCTGGAGATTAAGGCGCAGTATTCCGATGCGATCCTGTTCTACCGGATGGGCGACTTCTACGAGATGTTCTTTGATGATGCTGTTGCGGCGTCCGAGGCGCTGGACATCGCGCTGACGAAGCGTGGCTTTCATCTGGGCGAACCAATCCCGATGTGCGGTGTGCCGGTGGTCGCCGCCGAGGGGCATTTGCTGTCGCTGATCCGCAAGGGCTTTCGCGTGGCAATTGCCGAGCAGATGGAAGATCCCGCCGAAGCGAAAAAGCGCGGCTCAAAATCCGTGGTGCGGCGCGATGTCGTCCGGCTTGTCACGCCGGGAACACTCACCGAGGATTCCCTGCTGGAGGCGCGGCGGCATAACTTTCTTTGCGCCTGGGCAGAGGTGCGTGACAAGGGTGCGCTCGCCTGGACCGACATTTCCACAGGCGAGTTACGGGTGATGCCTTGTGCCCGCGCCCGTCTGGCACCTGAGCTGGCGCGTCTGATGCCGCGTGAAATTCTGGTCAGCGATGCCAGTGATACGCCGGTAACCTCGGTGGCGACGGATCTTGGTGCTGCCGTGACCGAAGTCGCGCGCGCCTCTTACGACTCTGCCGGGGCGGAGCGGCGGCTGTGCGCGCTGTGGCAGGTTGCGACGCTGGATGCCTTCGGCACCTATGGGCGCGCAGAACTGTCTGCCATGGGCGCGCTCGTCGACTATCTGGACCTGACCCAGCGAGGCAAGCTGCCGCTGCTGCGCCCGCCGGTGCGCGAGGCACTGGGCGGCGCAATGCTGATCGACGCTGCGACCCGCCGCAATCTTGAAATCACCTCTGCCCTCGCTGGCGACCGCGCGGGTTCACTTCTTGAAACCGTCGACCGGACAGCGACCGCAGGCGGGGCGCGGCTGCTGGAACGCAGGCTGTCGGCCCCTTCCCGCGATCTGAACGTTATCAGTGGGCGACTCGACTCCGTCGACTGCCTGCTGGCCCAGTCAGGGTTGCGCAATCAGTTACGCGAGGCGCTGCGCCGTGTACCGGACATGGATCGTGCCCTTTCGCGACTTGCGCTGGATCGGGGCGGCCCGCGCGACCTGGCTGCAATCCGGAACGGGCTGTCGCAGGCGCAATTGATTGCCAGTCTCGTGGCAGGGGTGGACGACAGTCTTCTGACCCAGGCCGCAAAATCAATGACCGGAAATGAGGACATAATTTCCCTTTTAGATCAATCTCTTGTAGAGGATCCGCCACTTCTGGCCCGGGATGGCGGCTTTATTTCAGCCGGTTTTGACCCCGATCTCGACGAGACGCGGAAGCTTCGTGATGAAGGCAGGGCCGTGATAGCCGGGATGCAGGCCGATTATGCCGCCGAAACAGGCGTACAGAGCCTGAAAATCAAACATAACAATGTGCTCGGTTACTTCATCGAAGTCACGGCAACGCATGCTGAAAAGATGATGTCGGCACCGCTGAACGAAAAGTTCATTCACCGGCAGACCACAGCGAACCAGGTCCGCTTCACGACGCTTCCGCTGAGTGAATTGGAAACCCGCATCCTGAACGCTGGCAATCATGCGCTTGAGCTGGAGAAGAACCACTTCAACAGATTGCGTAGGGCTATACTGTCTGCTGCGGGCCCGATCGGATTTGCCGCAGCGGGCCTTGCCGAGCTGGACGTTGCAGCCGCGTTCGCAGATCTCGCATCCGGTGAAGGATGGACCCGGCCCAGGGTTGATGCAAGCCATGCCTTCCTGATTGAAGGCGGTCGGCATCCGGTTGTGGAACGAGCACTCCAACGCCAGGGCGCCGCAGCCTTCGTTGCCAATGATTGCGCGCTGACCGCACGCGACGCCCCCGCGATCTGGCTGCTGACCGGCCCCAACATGGCCGGTAAGTCGACCTTCCTGCGCCAGAATGCGCTGATCGCGCTACTGGCCCAGTCGGGCTCCTTCGTTCCCGCCGCGGAAGCTCATATCGGCCTGGTAAGCCAGCTGTTCAGCCGCGTCGGTGCCTCGGACGATCTCGCGCGCGGGCGATCAACCTTTATGGTCGAAATGGTGGAAACGGCGGCGATCCTGAACCAGGCAGATGACCGGGCCTTTGTCATACTGGATGAAATCGGCCGGGGGACCGCGACCTATGATGGCCTTTCGATTGCCTGGGCCACACTTGAACATCTGCACGATGCCAACCGCTGTCGTGCTTTGTTCGCAACCCATTACCACGAGATGACATCACTCGCCCAGAAGCTGCCCGGCGTGGAGAATGCGACGGTAAGCGTCAAAGAATGGAAAGGCGATGTGATTTTCCTGCATGAAGTGCGACGCGGCGCGGCGGACCGTTCCTATGGCGTGCAGGTGGCCAAGCTCGCGGGGCTGCCCGAGCCGGTCATCGAACGTGCAAAGGTGGTTCTTGAGGCGTTGGAATCGGGGGATCGGGATGGCGGAAACCGGCGCAGAACACTGGTCGATGATTTGCCGCTCTTCCGCATTGCACCACCCGTGTCACCCGCCCCGCCGAAGGGATCGGCGCTGGAGGAGCGGCTGAAATCGGTTAACCCGGATGAACTGACACCGATGGCGGCGCTCAATCTGGTTTATGAATTGAAAAAGGCGCTGGCTGAATAGCCAGCGCCCCAATGTTTCACGTGAAACAAAACAGAATTTAGCCTGCGGTATTCGAACTGACGCCGACTTGCGCAGGGCGCAGAAGGCGGTCGTGGATCATGAAGCCTTCGGTAAGAACCTGAATGATCTGACCAGCCTTCGTTCCCGGAAGCGGTGCCTCGAACATTGCCTGATGCATCTGCGGGTCAAAGCTTTCACCCACTTCGGGCACGATCAGAGAGATCCCATGCTTGTTCAGCACGCCCAGCAGTTCGCGCAAGGTCAGTTCGATGCCTTCAATCAGAGCGGCAGACTGCGCGCGGTTTTCCTCCGGCACGGCATTCAGAGCCCGGCGCAGATTGTCGTAAACCGGAAGCATGTCGCGGGCGAGTTTCGAACCACCATATTGCTCGGCCTCACGACGATCACGCTCCCCGCGCTTGCGGGCGTTCTCCGCATCGGCAAGCGCGCGCATGAATTTGTCGCGAAACGCATCGCGCTCCGCGCGGATCGCCTCAAGCTCATCCGCACCGATGAACTCTTCCAGTTCTTCAAGGTTCAGCTCAGGGCTCGATGCACTTTCATCAGCCATCTTCATATCCTTTGTCACTTCTAACCTCGGCCGCGATCTGACACCAACCGACTCACCAGTTGGGCCGTATAGTCGACAACCGGAACGACACGCCCATAGTTCAGACGCGTCGGCCCGATCACACCCACCGCACCGATAATCTTCCGATCAGCGTTCATATAGGGAGAGACCACCAGAGAGGAACCCGAAAGTGAAAAGAGTTTGTTCTCTGAGCCAATAAAAATTCGAACCCCATCACCCTGCTCTGTAAGATCAAGGAAATCCGCCAGGTCCCGCGTGCGTTCAAGATCATCGAAAAGACGGCGAACACGCTCAAGATCATCCGCCTCGCGAGTCCCCTCCAGCAGATTGGCGCGGCCCCGGACGATCAGACGCTCTCCGGTTTCGCCGGCGTTTTCCCAAAGCGCGATGCCGCTTTCGACCAGCGCCTGCGCCAGTGTGTCGATCTCACGTCGCCGGGAATCCATATCGCGACGCACTGTGCTGCGCAGCGCGCTGAGTGTTTTACCTCCGGCAAGGGCGTTCAGCAGGTTTGCCGCCTCGCGCATCGCCGAAGGCGTCAGCCCCGGCGGCGGGGTAAAAACGCGGTTCTCAACCTGGCCATCCGAAAGCACAAGCACAACCAGTGCCCGCCCCGGCCCGAGATTGACGAACTCGATATGTCGGATTTCGGCCTCGTCGTGCTTCGGCGCAAGGACAATACTGGCCCCCCGCGTAATCCCGGAAAGCGCAGCGCCCACGCGATCCAGCGTCGACGCTACATCAGGGGCTTCATGGCCCAGCGTGGATTCCAGAATTTCCCGATCCGCATGGGCAACCGCACCAACCTCCAGAAGCCCGTCAACAAACATGCGAAGCCCAAGCTGCGTCGGAATTCGGCCGGCCGAAATATGCGGACTGTTCAGAAGGCCAAGATATTCCAGGTCCTGCATGACATTGCGGATCGTGGCGGCGCTGATCTTTTCAGAGAAGCCGCGGGTCAGCGTTCGTGAGCCCACCGGATCGCCCGATTCCAGATAGGTTTCGACTACACGTCGAAACACCTCGCGCGAACGCTGGTTCAGTTCGGTCAGGATATTGCTGTTCGAGCCCATGGCATTGTCCGCATCACTGGAAGTTCAATAAAGGTGGGGAACGCGGCAGCGTCAATAACAGTTGCATCCCATATAGGGCTGGCGATACCTGAAGGCACCCAATTACAGGATGACAAAGATGCGGCCTTCCGGAAGAAAACTCGATCAACTTCGTGCAGTCAGCATCGAGGCCAATGTCTCGTTGCATGCTGAAGGGTCTTGCCTCATCCGCATGGGGAATACCCATGTCATCTGTACCGCGACAATCGAAGACAAGACTCCGCCCTTCCTGAAGAATACCGGGCTGGGTTGGGTGACGGCTGAATACGGCATGCTTCCCCGCGCCACTACCAGCCGCACTCGTCGGGAGGCTGCGGCCGGCAAGCAAGGCGGGCGAACGCAGGAGATTCAGCGCCTGATTGGCCGCTCGCTACGCGCGGGGATTGATCGCTCGGCGCTTGGCGAACGGCAGATTGTGGTGGACTGCGATGTGATCCAGGCCGATGGCGGCACACGTTGTGCCTCTATCACCGGCGGCTGGGTCGCCTTGCGCCTTGCGGTAAACAAGCTTCTTAAGGCCGGCCTTCTGACAAGCGATCCGATCATGGACAACGTCGCCGCCGTTTCCTGCGGGATCTACGCAGGCCAACCCGTGCTCGACCTGGATTACCCCGAGGACTCCGCCGCAGGCACCGATGGCAACTTCGTTTTGACGGGATCGCAACGATTGATCGAAGTTCAGATGTCAGCGGAAGGCGCGACCTTCTCACGGGAGCAGATGGCACAGTTGCTTGACCTTGCAGAGAGGGGCATTGCCGATCTTGTCGCGATCCAGAACTCGGCCATCGCATAATGCGGAAGTTTTCGGATCAAACACTTCTGGTTGCCACCCACAACAAGGGCAAGCTCGAGGAAATCGCCGACCTGCTGAAACCTTTTGGCATCTCGGTGCTTTCTGCGGCAGATCTGGGGCTGGCAGAGCCTGCGGAAACCGAGACGACCTTCGTCGGAAACGCGCGCATTAAAGCCCACGCCGCCGCTCGGGCAGCCGGTCTGCCTGCACTGGCGGACGATTCCGGTCTTTCCGTTCAGGCTTTGGGCGGCGCGCCCGGGGTCTATACGGCAGATTGGGCTGAAACGCCGGATGGCAGGAATTTCGGGATGGCCATGCAGCGCGTGCAAGACGAGCTTTGCAGCATCGCCGCCGCGCCACCTTATCATGCCAGCTTTTGCTGCACCTTGGTTCTCGCCTGGCCTGATGGCCATGACGAAGTGTTCGAAGGCCAGATGCCGGGGCATCTTAGCTGGCCTCCACGGGGGGATCAGGGGCATGGCTACGACCCGATTTTTATCCCCGAAGGTTACAGCCAGACCTTTGGTGAGATGGATCGCTGGGAAAAAAACCGGATCAGCCATCGCGCCAGAGCATTCCATAAGCTCATGGAGTGTTTCACGTGAAACATCCCCTGCCCCGGGCTCCCGCAGATACCGCGCCAATTGCGAAGGAAGACTGGCGGTCCGGAGGCTTCGGGCTGTATCTTCACTGGCCCTTCTGCCAGTCGAAATGCCCCTATTGCGATTTCAACAGCCATGTCGCCGGGAAGATCGACCAAAGTGCCTGGGCAGCCGCCTATGAACAGGAGATTGATCGCGTCGCCACAATGACAGGGCGGCGCGTACTCAATTCGATCTATTTTGGCGGTGGGACCCCTTCCCTGATGCGACCGGACACCGTGGCAGCGATCCTTGAACGCGCCGCAGATCACTGGGACTTCGCGAACGACATCGAGATTACGCTGGAGGCAAACCCCGGCTCTGTGGATGCGGCCAATTTTCAGGGCTATCGCACGGCTGGCGTGAACCGGGTTTCTCTCGGCATGCAGGCTCTGGACGACACCGACCTGCGAATGCTCGGCCGCATGCATACCGTCGCAGAGGGGCTCCGCGCACTTGACATCGCGCAGGGTACGTTTGACCGCGTTTCCTTCGACCTTATCTATGCCCGCCAGAACCAAAGCCTTGAGAGCTGGCAGAAGGAGCTTGCCCGGGCTATCGCACTTGGCGCCTCCCATATGTCGCTATACCAGCTGACAATTGAACAAGGCACTGTCTTTGGCGAGCGCTTTGCACGCGGACAGCTGTTGGGCCTTCCCGATGAGAACCAAGGCGCAGATTTCTTCGACGTGACACAAGACATGATGGAAGCAGCCGGGCTGCCTGCCTATGAGGTTTCCAATCACGCCCGCATTGGCACTGAATCCCGGCACAACATGATTTACTGGTCGGCAGGTGACTATGCGGGCGTCGGGCCCGGGGCGCATGGTCGCCTGACGCTTGGCGATACTCGCTATGCCACGACGATGCAGCCGATGCCCGTCCAATGGTGTGAAACTGCCAAAGATCGAGGCAATCTGGAACTGGAGCCGCTGGGAGAGATGGATTGCGCCCTCGAATACCTCCTGATGGGCCTCCGGCTCGGTAGCGGTATCTCACTTTCTCGTCTGGAGGCTATGGCACACGCATCCATCCCTGCCGGCAAGCTGGCCGAGCTGAGTGAGCTGGGCATGATCGACCTGCAAGCAGACACTTTGCGCGTCACAAGAAAGGGTCGCCCGCTTCTGAATGCGGTGATCGAGCAGCTGGCAGGGGCACTTTAGATGCGCATTCTCTGGCTTCTGATCGGAGTGCTGGCCCTCGCCCTGGGTGTCATCGGCATTGTCACTCCGATCCTGCCCACGGTGCCATTCCTTATCCTTGCTGCATTCGGATTTTCGAAATCCTCAGAACGCCTCCATAACTGGATCATCTCGCACCCGAGGCTGGGACCACCTATTATGGCCTGGCGCGAGCGGGGTGCGATTTCTCCTTGGGCAAAGCGGCTGAGTACGGGTTCAATGCTTGCTTCAGTGCTGCTGGCTCTGGCAATCGGGCTAGATTATCGCGTCATAGCCCTACAGGCGACCGCAATGGCCGCCGCTGCATTGTTCATATGGACACGTCCCGACGCATGACAGAAAGCGTTTGGCACAGCAAATCCAGCTCGTCGAGCGACCGATAGCGAATCGACAATGTGCCCTCACCATCGACCCCATGCGCGATGGTCACGCCCATTCCAAGATTCGCTGACAGATCGAGTTCAAGGGCTCTTGTATCCGCGTCTTTCTCCGACGCCCCGGCCTGAGCGGATCGCCGGGTGCGAGCGGGCGCCCCAACTTTCCGAACCAGCTCTTCGGTCTCCCGCACAGACAGGCCCTTCGCGATGACCTCTTGCGCAATGGCAGAGGCATCGGAATGGGTTACCAGTGCCCGTGCATGACCGGCGCTCAGCCGCCCGTCACGGACATGCCGCTGCACATCTTCGGGCAGGTTCAAAAGCCGCAGCAGGTTCGCGATATAGCTGCGGCTCTTGGAAAGCGCCTCTGCCAGCTTTTCCTGGGTATGGCCAAAACGGTCCATCAGCTGCCGGAAAGCCAGAGCCTCTTCGATCGCGTTCAGGTCCTCGCGCTGAATGTTCTCGATAATCGCGATCTCAAGCACTTCCGTGTCATCGAAATCCCGGATCAGAACAGGAAGCTGATGCAGGTTTGCAAGTTGGGCCGCCCGCCAGCGCCGCTCACCCGCCACAATCTCATATCCCGCTTCCACCGGCCTTACGATCAGCGGCTGCAATACACCCTTCTGACGGATCGACGCTGCAAGATCCTCCAGATCACCATCCGTAAAACTGCGACGGGGCTGATCCGGGTTCGGCTTTATGGCCTCGATGGGCAGGACATCCGGCTTTCGGGCGGTTCCCGGAACCTCCTGAGGGTTGCTCACGCTCACATCGGCCATCAACGCGGAAAGGCCACGGCCAAGGCCACGGCGTTCAACTTTCTTTTCCATCGTCAGATCCTTTCCTGCGCTAATCCGTGCCGCACCGCCAGTTCCAGAGCCAGGGCGCGATAAGCTTCGCTTCCCTTGGAGGCAGAATCATAAGTCAGCACCGGCATCGCATAAGAAGGCGCCTCGCTGACACGGACATTCCGCGGCACGATAGTCTTGAAAACCAGATCACCCAGCGTCGCACGGGCATCAGCCTCAACCTGCTGGGAAAGGTTGTTCCGCGCATCGTGCATGGTCAGAACCACCCCTTCGATCCGCAAGGCAGGATTTGCTGCCTCCCGGACCTGGCGGATGGTCAGCATGAGCTGGGACAAGCCCTCCAGCGCGAAAAACTCGCTCTGCAAAGGAATAAGCACCGAATGTGCGGCGCAAAGGGCGTTCACGGTCAGCAAGCTCAGCGAGGGTGGGCAGTCCAGCAGGACATAATCCAGCTTCAGATTGTCAATATCAATGGCGCGCAAAGCATCGTGCAACAGAAAACTGCGTTTCTCGTTCGCTACAAGCTCGATATCGGCCGAGGCAAGATCTGCGTTGGCCGGACAAATCAACAGGTTCTCGATGATTGTGGTCTGAACCGCGTCCGAGATCGGCACATCATCCAGCAGCACGTCGTAAGTGGTAACTGCCCGGTCTTGTGCCTCAATCCCGAGGCCGGTGGACGCATTCCCCTGCGGATCAAGATCAACCACCAGCACCCGGGCACCCAGTTCGACCAGCCCGGCCGCCAGATTGATGGCGGTTGTCGTCTTTCCAACGCCACCCTTCTGATTGGTGACCGCCACGATACGGGGAAGCTTCGGTCGGCTGGGATCAGACATGACGGATCTTCGAAAGTTTCAGGATTTCAGAGTTCGCACTTGTGATACTCGGGAAGCGTTCAAGATCAAAGTGCCAATGCTGCATTGCAGCCTCAATCTCCTGCCCGGCGGTCTCGCCCTTCGGAAAAATACATATCCCGTCTGGTGCGAGGAGCGGTGAAGCCATGGTGCAAAGATCCGGCAAAGGCGCCAGCGCGCGCGCAGAAACGACATCAGCGCGAAGTCCCACCGGCAGATTTTCCACGCGACAAGCATAAACCTTTACAGGAAGCGCAAGCTCCATCGCAACCTGCCGCAGAAACGTTGCCTTTCGCTGGTCAGATTCAACCAGAACAAAATTCAACTCCCGCTCCAGATCGCGACTCAGAATCGCCAGAACAAGCCCCGGAAGACCCCCACCAGAGCCGAGATCCACCCAACTTGAAGCCTGGGCAGGCAGCATTCTGAAAAGCTGGGCGGAATCGGCAATATGCCTTGTCCAGATATCCGCAACCGTTCCTTTTGAAACGAGGTTGATCGCCTTGTTCCACTTTTCCAGCAGCTCGACATACCGCGTCAGCGCATCAGATGTTTCACGTGAAACATCTACTCCGATACCATCAGGAAGCGTCACGAGGCAATCCGTTCAGGTTTCTCTTTTGAAATCCGCGCCATTATCAGAACCAAAGCCGCAGGCGTCATCCCTTCGATCCGGCTTGCCTGACCAATATTGGCCGGCTGTATCCGGCTGAGCTTGTCTGCCAGCTCATTCGAAAGCCCTGAAATGGCACGGTAGTCCAGCGAGGGTGGGATCATATTTCCCTCATCCCGCCGAATTGCCATCACATCCGTCTTCTGCCGATCCGAAAATGCATCGTAGAGCGCATCAATGCGCAGCTGCATCTTGATATCATCCGGCAGGCTATCAAAATCTTCGACCAGACCACGCAGATCATTCGGCCCAACATCAGGGAAAGTCAAAAGCTGCAACGCCGAGCGCCGCCCCCCTTCCAGGCTGACATTCATCCCCATGGCAACCGCCTCTTTCGGGGCCACCTGACACGCAGACAGTGCAGCACGGCCCTGGGCAAGCTGCCTCGACTTCGTTTCAAACAATGCCCAGCGTTCATCGCTGATACAACCGGCCTCGCGGCCCTTCGTTGTCAACCTCTGATCCGCATTATCTGCACGAAGCAACAACCGAAACTCTGCTCGCGAAGTGAACATGCGATATGGCTCGGTGACGCCGAAGGTCAGGAGATCATCGATCATTACGCCGATATAGCTATCGGTGCGCGAGAAGATGATGGCATCGCGCCCCAGCGCCGTCGCCGCAGCGTTCAGGCCTGCAACCAGCCCCTGCGCCGCAGCTTCTTCATATCCCGTCGTGCCATTGATCTGCCCGGCAAAGTAAAGCCCCTGAAGCGCACGCGTTTCCAGCGTCTGCTTCAGGCTGCGAGGATCGAAGAAATCGTATTCGATAGCATAGGCCGGCTGAAGAATACGGGTGTTCTCCAGCCCGCGGATGGACCGCACATAAGCTTCTTGCACTTCAATCGGCAAGGAGCTGGAAATCCCATTCGGATAGACCGTATCGTCATCCAGGCCCTCAGGTTCAAGAAACACCTGATGGCTGGTCTTGTCAGCAAAACGAACAACCTTATCCTCGATCGAGGGGCAGTATCGCGGCCCTACTCCTTCGATATGCCCCCCATACATCGCTGACCGATCCAGATTTTTCCGAATGATGTCATGCGTCTGCTCGTTAGTATGAGTAATTCCGCAAGAGATCTGCCGGACAAAAGGTTTCCGGTGAGCAAAGGAAAACAGAACCGGATCGGCATCGCCCTCCTGCCTGTCCAGAATCGACCAGTCGATGCTCCGTCCATCCAGTCGCGGTGGAGTTCCGGTTTTCAGCCGACCGCGCGGCAGATCAAACTCTGCAAGGCGACCCGCCAGCAGAATCGAAGGCCTGTCCCCCATCCGGCCAGCACTGCGCTTCACATCACCAATGTGAATCACGCCATTGAGGAAGGTTCCCGCCGTCAGGATCACCTGTCGCGCAAGTATCTCGCTTTGATCTGCGAGCATGACGCCATGAACCTTGCCATCCCTGGCAAGGATATCGGCCACTTCTCCCTCAACAATCTCAAGATTTTCATAATTGGAAAGCGCTGCAAACATTTCGGCCCGATAGATCTTGCGATCCGCCTGCGCCCGAGGCCCCTGCACTGCCGGGCCTTTCCGCCTGTTCAGCAGACGAAACTGAATTCCTGCACGGTCGGCAACACGGCCCATCACACCATCCAGCGCGTCGATTTCGCGCACGATATGCCCCTTCCCAAGCCCACCAATGGCCGGGTTACAGGACATGGTGCCGATATCTGCCATTCGCAACGTTACCAATGCCGTGCGCGCACCCATCCGCGCAGCTGCTGCCGCAGCCTCACAGCCAGCATGACCTGCGCCAATGACAATGACATCGAAATGTTTCACGTGGAACACTCCTACTTTCCGATGCAGAAACTCGAGAAAATCTCACCGAGGATATCTTCAACCCCGATCCTGCCAATCAGCATATCCAGCGACCGGCTCGCCGCACGAAGGGATTCGGCAACCAGTTCTACCCGGCTATCATAGCTGGACAGCCAGGCAAGTGCGACCTTCAATGACGCGGCCGCATCCATCAAGGCCAGCCTCTGACGTTCACGAATCAGCAGCGGCTCACCATCATAGCGACCGCTCAATTGCTGGCCAATCCGTTCAACCAACCTGTCGAGACCCTGCCCCGTCTTGCCAGAAACAGAAAGAATATTGGCATCTTCCCACAGATCAGCCTTACCGAGGAGGATGATATCCCCCTCCTCCGGTGTCATCGGCAACACATCGGCTCTGTTTTCCAGCAGGAATATCCGCAGATCGGCCTGACCCGCGCGCTCTATGGCACGGGCAATACCGATGCCCTCCACATGATCGTCGGTTTCGCGCAGCCCCGCAGTATCCAGCAAGGTGACCGGAAATCCGGCGATGTCCATTCGGACTTCGATCACATCGCGCGTCGTGCCTGCGACCTCGGAGGTAATCGCAGCCTCCCGCCCCGCCAACGCATTCAGCAGCGTCGACTTCCCTGCATTCGGCGCACCAACGATCGCCACCTCGAAGCCTTGACGCACCCTTTCTGCGACCGCAGATGCCGAAATCTCTTTCTGCATCTCATCCAGGAGGGCGGTCGCGATCTCGCGAACCTCAGGGGTAACGTCGACCGGAACATCCTCATCAACAAAATCAATCGTCGCTTCAATCAGCGCAGCCGCGCGCAGCAGGCGCCCGCGCCACGCCTCCACCCGCTGACCGATATGCCCGGAAAGAACGCGCACAGCCTGACGACGCTGAGCCTCGGTCTCCGCGTCGATAAGATCGGCCAGTGCTTCGACCTGAGCAAGATCCAGTCGCCCGTTCTCCAGGGCCCGGCGCGTAAACTCCCCGGGACCCGCAGGCCGCAAGCCTGGAATCGTTGACATCGCGCGCAGGACGGCACCCGTTACGGCAATCGAACCATGGAGGTGGAACTCTGCAACGGCCTCCCCCGTAAAGCTCCGCTCCGCGCCGAACAGCAGCAGCAGGCCTTCGTCCAAAATCTCGCCATCCAGCTCGATCTTGCGAAGGACGGCCTGACGTTCAGGTGGCAAAGCGCCACGCGTCAGCTTTCGCGCAGCCTCAAAGGCTGCGGGTCCGGACACCCGAATGATCGCCACGCCCGCACGTCCGCGAGCCGAGGCCAAGGCATAAATCGTATCCATCCCGCACCCGTATCACGCCGTGATCAGGTATTCATCGAATCGAAGAATTCGGAATTGCTCTTGGTCTGCTTCAGCTTCCCGATCAGGAACTCGATGGCATCCGTGGTACCCATCGGGTTCAGGATACGGCGCAGCACATAGGTCTTTTGCAGATCCGCCTTCTCGACCAGAAGATCCTCCTTCCGGGTACCGGATTTGAGAATATCCATCGCCGGGAATACCCGCTTGTCCGCGACTTTACGGTCCAGCACGATCTCGCTGTTACCTGTGCCCTTGAATTCTTCAAAGATCACTTCGTCCATCCGGCTGCCCGTGTCGATCAGCGCCGTTGCGATGATGGTCAACGAGCCGCCTTCCTCGATGTTTCGCGCCGCCCCAAAGAACCGCTTCGGCCTCTGCAGAGCATTGGCATCAACACCGCCGGTCAACACCTTGCCGCTCGACGGTACCACGGTGTTGAAAGCCCGGCCCAGACGCGTAATCGAGTCCAGCAGGATAACGACATCACGCTTGTGCTCGACCAGGCGTTTCGCCTTCTCGATCACCATTTCCGCCACCGCAACGTGCCGGGTGGCAGGCTCGTCGAAGGTCGAGGAAACGACCTCGCCCCTGACGCTGCGCTGCATGTCCGTCACTTCTTCAGGACGTTCGTCGATCAGCAGAACGATCAGATAGCATTCCGGGTGGTTAACCTCGATGGAATGCGCAATATTCTGCAAAAGCACGGTTTTACCCGTGCGCGGCGGTGCCACGATCAGCGCCCGCTGGCCCTTCCCGATAGGGGCCACCAGGTCAATGATACGGGCCGAACGGTCCTTGATGGTCGGGTCTTCAATTTCCATCTTCAGCCGCTCATCGGGGTAAAGCGGCGTCAGGTTGTCGAAATGGACCTTGTGCTTGGCCTTCTCGGGATCGTCAAAGTTGATTCGCTCCGCTTTCACGAGGCTGAAATAGCGCTCATTGTCCCGCGGCCCCTGAATGACACCCTCGATGGTGTCCCCGGTGCGCAGGCTGAACTGGCGGATCATCTCGGGGCTGACATAGATGTCATCGGGACCAGGCAGATAGTTGGCTTCGGGACTGCGCAAAAAGCCAAAGCCATCCTGCAACACTTCCAGAACGCCGTCGCCGCCAATCTCCCAGCCTTCTTCGGCATGCTCTTTCAGGATCGAGAACATCATCTCGCCCTTCCGCATGGAAGGCGCGTTCTCGATCTCCCATTCCTCGGCCATCGCCAGCAGTTCTGCCGGGGTCTTGGCTTTCAGATCGGAAAGGTTCAGCCGTTCAAGGGTCATGGGAAATGGTCCATCCACGAAAGCCCCAATGGGGGCCCGGATCGTTCTGTCATCGGGAAACGCATCAGGCCGGACGGCCCTGCTCAGCGGCCCACATAAGCCTGCGACAGCCCGGAGTCAACAAAATCAGAACTTCACGATGACCGAGGCCACGATCACGATCATCAGAAGCGTCGGAACTTCGTTCATCATCCGGTAGGTCCGCCCGGTCTTTGCATTCATCCCAGCGACGAAATCCTTGCGCCGGGCGGCAAGCCACATGTGAAACCATGTCATGCCAAGCACGCTCGCTGCCTTTGTCCAGGGCCAGATCATCGACCAGTCCACAATGCCGGGCGTGAGTACAAGGGCGAGTCCGAAAAGCCAGGTCGCGATCATCGCAGGATTCATGATCGCCCGCAGCAGACGCCGCTCCATAAGCTGAAAAAGAGCATCGGTTTCCGAACCTTTTGACACTTTTTCAACGTGATAGACGTAGAGCCGAGGCAGGTAGAACAGACCCGCCATCCAGCTGATCACCGAGATCACATGCAGGAACTTCAGCCAAGGATAGGCTCCCGCCAGAAAATCGCCCATGTCTGCCTCCTGCTGTGCTTACCTCTTATTAATAAAAGAAAGAGAAAAAGGAATGATGTGATTGGGGCAGTGGATAACAGGATTTGCGGCGCAACCCCCAGGCTTTTCCACACACGCCCGATGGTGGATAACTTCGCATAACCTATAGAAGAAACCAGAAAATTTCGGACTTTCTCCATTATTTTCAGATAGATGAGCTTTTCTCGCAAACAGCGGTCAGCCATGCCGGCATTGTGTGTTACTCCGCTGTCCCAAGTCGCCGGGATGTCCTTCCCACAGGTGGAAAAGATTCCGGCTTTGCTTGACAAACCGGGATCGCCGTCGCCAATCCTTGCCAGACGCCTGAATGACCCCAAGACCGACCTTGGGAACAAACCCAGATTTTCCACAGATACGCCCCCAGATGCCGCGCCAGATCCTGTTTGCCTCCGCTTCCCCAATGCGCCTCGCGCTTCTGCATAACGCAGGGGTCGCGGCGAGTGCGCTGCCAGCCCGCATTGATGAGGAAACCATCCGCGCCGCGCTGGAGGCTGAGGGCGCACATCCGCAGGATATCGCCGATGCTCTCGCCGAGATGAAGGCGCGCAAGATCGCTGAACGGCATCCCGATGCGCTGGTTCTTGGCTGTGATCAGGTGCTGGAGTTTGATCGTCGTACCTGGGGCAAGCCCGCCTCGCCCGATGAAGCGCGGGTTCAACTGCTTGCGATGCGTGGCAAGACCCATCGGCTGCTGTCAGCCCTGGTTCTTTACGATCAGGCAAAGCCGGTCTGGCGCCATATCGGCCGGGTGGATCTGACCATGCGGGAGTTTTCCGACGCCTGGCTGGATGGCTACATTTCCCGCAACTGGGACAGCCTGCGCCACTCTGCCGGGGGATATAAGCTGGAAGAAGAAGGCGTGCGGCTTTTCACCGACATCCGGGGTGATTACTTTGCAGTTCTGGGGCTGCCGCTTCTGCCGCTGCTGGCCTATCTGGAACTTCGGGGGTTCATCGAGACATGACAGACCATCCGCGCCTTCCGCTGGCCGGCGTGATCGGCTCTCCGATCGCGCACAGCCGTTCGCCCGCGCTGCATGGCTACTGGCTGCGCCGCTATGGCATCAAGGGCCATTATATCCCGATGGACATTGCGCAGGCCGATCTGCCAGAGGCGCTGCGCCTGCTACCCCGTATGGGTTTTGTCGGGCTGAACGTCACTATTCCGCATAAAGAGACCATTCTCGGCCTTGCCGATATCGTGACAGATCGCGCGGCGTTGATCGGTGCGGCCAATACGCTGATCTTCCGCAAAGATGGTCGGATTCACGCCGACAATACCGATGGCGCGGGGTTCATAGCGAATTTGCGGCAGAACGCTCCGCAGTGGAACCCCGCCGCAGGGCCGGCTGTGGTCTTTGGGGCGGGGGGCGCTGCACGGGCTGTTGTCGCTGCCTTGATCGAAGTTGGCGCGCCCGAAATCCGTATCGCAAACCGTACCCGGCCACGCGCCGAAGTCTTTCGCAGCGATTTCGGGGCGAAGGTGATGGTGCATGACTGGATTCAGGCTGGTAACATGCTCGAAGGTGCGGCGACTGTGGTTAATACCACCTCGCTGGGGATGACAGGCAAGCCGGAGTTTCGGGTGCCGCTTGATGCGATGGAACCGGGCGCCCTTGCGACGGATCTGGTCTATACACCGCTGAAAACCCAGTTCCTGATCGAGGCAGAGGCGGCGGGAGCCACGGTGGTCGACGGTCTTGGCATGTTGCTCCATCAGGCTGCGCCGGGATTCGAACGCTGGTTTGGACATCGGCCTGAGGTTGATGAAGCGACCAGGCAGGCGGTTCTGTCGGTATGACAGCGTTTCGGCTTGGCCTCACCGGCTCTATCGGGATGGGAAAATCCACGACGGCGGAGTTTTTCCGCAAATCTGGTTTGCCGGTATGGGATGCGGATGCGGCCGTGCATCGCCTTTACGCGCCGGGCGGCGCGGCTGTTGCGCCGATTGCCAGGCTGATCCCGGCCGCAGTGTCGGAGCTCGGGGTTTCACGCGATGTGCTGAAACAGGAACTGGCGAAAGACCCTGCCTTTCTTGCCGATATCGAGGCTATTGTTCATCCGCTCGTCGCAGCAGACCGGGACAGGTTCGCGGCAGAAACAGTCACTGATATTGCTGTTTTTGATATTCCTCTTCTTTTTGAGAAGGGGACAGAGGCGGAAATGGATGCCACGCTTCTGGTGACCGCCCCCCCCGCCCTGCAACGCGCGCGCGTGCTTGCAAGACCCGGAATGACTGAGGCGCAGTTTGGCCTTATCCTCTCGCGGCAGATGCCCGACCCGCAGAAACGCGCCCGCGCGACACATATCATCGAAACGCTGAGCCTCGCCTCCGTCGAGGCAGCGGTCACGGCGCTGATCGCCTATATCCGGGAGAGCCGCGATGCGTGAGATCGTCCTTGATACCGAAACCACGGGATTCGAACCCTCCGAAGGGCATCGTATTGTCGAGATCGGCGCGGTCGAACTGTTCAATCATCTGCCGACCGGCAGGACGTTTCACGTTTACCTGAACCCCGAACGCCCTATGCCGAAAGAGGCGTTCGAGGTGCACGGGCTCGGGGATGATTTTCTGCGCGACAAGCCTCTGTTCCGGCAGGAAGCGCAGAATTTCCTCGATTTCGTGGGCGAAGCCAAGCTGGTCATCCACAATGCCAGCTTCGACATGAAATTCCTGAACTGGGAGTTGCGGACCCACGGCTTTCCGCAACTGCCGAACAATCAGGCTATCGACACGCTGATGATCGCGCGGTCAAGATTTCCGGGCTCGCCCGCCTCGTTGGATGCGCTGTGCCGTCGGTTCGGTATCGACAATTCGATGCGTGAAAAGCACGGAGCACTTCTCGACAGCGAAATTCTGGCAGAAGTCTATCTTGAACTGATCGGCGGGCGGCAGCCTGACCTCGTTCTGGCCCCGGCCAGCGTCACCCCGCGCAAGGATGCGGTTCAGGAAGATTCGACATGGCGTCCGCGTCCACGTCCGACCCCGCTTGCTCCGCGGATCACAGCGACGGAAGCCGCCGCCCATGAGGCCTTTGTGGCAAAGATGGGCGACGGGGCAATCTGGCTCAAGCGTGGCTGATTACTGAACCGGAACCGCTTCGGCGGATTGTGCCTGGGCGCGGCGCGCCAGTTCCTGACGATACAGCGCCAGATAATCCACGGTGTCGATATTCAGCGGCGGGAAGCCACCATCGCGCGTAATGTCCGAGATGATGCGGCGCACGAAGGGGAACAGAAGGCGCGGGCATTCGATCAGCAGGAACGGATGCAACTGCTCGTCCGGCACGCCCTCGACGTGGAAAATCCCGCCGTAATCCAGCTCCAGCAGGAACAGCGTGTCGCCGTTGGCTTTGTTCTTCGAGGTCACACGGAACTTGTGCATCACCTCGTACTGGTGATCCGCAGGGCGCTTGCGGGCGTCAAGGCTGACCGCCACCTGCACATCGGGCTGCACATCACCGCCCTGAAGGCCCTTCTGCGCGACAACATTTTCAAAGGACATGTCACGGATGAACTGGGCGAGAACGCTCATCCGCACCTGGGAGCCGCCGTTCTGCGCTTCGCCCTGGCCCTGAGTTTCGCCATTGGCTTCGGTCATTGCAAATCTCCTGTTGGTTTGGCCATTCCGGCCACCTTGATCCTGTTCTTCCTAGCATCCGCCGCGCGGCGCCTCAATCCTGCGTCCAGCCCGAATGTCGCGCTGGTGGCGGTCCCGAAGGCGGCTCGTCCAGTTCGACGAAATCCGCGTCAATCACCACGCCGTGCCGGTGCGGATCATTCATGGGCGGGCGGTGCATCTGCACCCGGCGGCCGACCATGGCAATGATCATATGCCGGACCGGAGGCAGCAGCAGCAGCAGCCCCAGCGTATCGCCCAGAAAACCCGGAAGGATCAGAAGGATCGCAGCCATCATGATCAGGCCACGCTGCGCCATGGGTGACAACGGATCCCCGATCCCGTTCATGGCCTGACGCAGATCAAGTGCCATGCGTTGCCCTTGCAGCCGCAGCAGAACGGAACCCAGAACCGCCGTGCCCAGGATCACCAGCAGCGACAGGCCAAGGCCCAGCCAGCCACCGACCGTGATGAACAGTGCTATTTCAATCAGCGTCAGCACCAGGATCGGGCCAAACAGCCGCATCTTGCAATCTCCCGTCATGAACTTCGTGGTGTGAAGGTAGACTTGTCCACACCCCTTCCCTACATAGGGGCGAAGGGGGCCAGTTACCAACCCCAACCACCAACCGACGTGCCGAGGCCAAATGAACAACGCGCTGATCCAACTTCTTGTCCTTGCCGGGATCGCGGTCTTCCTGATCCTCAAGCTGCGCAGCGTTCTGGGCACGCGCGAAGGCTTTGAAAAGCCGCCTTTGCCGCCCGAGGAAGCTGCCCGGCCAGACCCGGTTCAGCAGCGTAAATTCGATGTGATCGAGGGCGGACCGGATCGCGACATCACTGATCATGTGCCCGAGGGCAGCCCCGCTGCCGTCGCGCTTGCCGCGATGAAACAGGCGGAGCCGTCGTTTTCGGTCAACACTTTTCTTCAGGGTGCCCGCGGCGCCTATGAAATGATCCTGATGGCGTTCGAGCGGGGCGATCTGTCGCAGGTTAAGGCGTTCCTGTCGCCGGACGTCTACGACAGCTTCGCTTCGGCTGTGCGCGCGCGTGAAGAACAGGGTCTGACGGTCGAGGCAAGCTTTGTCGGCCTGCGGGAAATGGGGCTGAACGATGCCACTTTCGATCAGACCACGCGCGAGGGTGAAGTGACGGTGCGCTTTGTCGGAGAGCTTACCTCGGTCGTTCGCAACAAGGCTGGCGAAGTGATCGAAGGCAGCCCGACCGAGGTGAAGCGCCAGCGTGATGTCTGGACCTTCGCGCGCCGTATGGGTGCCGCCGATCCCAACTGGCAGCTTGTCGCGACCGGGGAGTGATGGGTGCCGCTCGCGCCTTTCTGCTCGCGGCAATACTTGCCGTCGGTGCGGCGATGAGCGCGCAGGCACAGATCTTGTCCTTTCACGATCTCGACGGCTGGGAAGAAGATGATCAGCGTGCGGCGCTGAAGGTCTTTCAGGACAGCTGCGATTTGCTGAAGGAACCCGAATGGGGGCCGATCTGCAAATTCGCGGCGCAGGCGGGGGCAAGCCCCGCCTCGGCTCGGAAGTTTTTCGAGCTTTTCTTCCGTCCGCTGGTTATAGGCACACCGCCTGCCCTCTTCACCGGATATTATGAGCCGGAGCTGCACGGATCGCTCACGCGGTCACCAAGATATGCCTGGCCGATCTATGGTCGTCCGCCGGAACTCCGTGACGGCATGCAGTTTCACAGCCGCGCGGCCATCGAAGGCGGTGCACTGCGCGGACGCGGGCTGGAGCTTGCCTGGCTGGAAGATCCGGTTGAGGTGTTTTTCTTGCAGATTCAAGGATCTGGCCGCATCCGTCTGCCTGATGGCCGTGTAATGCGGGTGGGATATGCGGGCAAGAACGGCCACCCCTACCGCTCGGTCGGGCAAGAGATGATCCGTCGTGGCACGCATACGCCTGATCAGGTTTCGGCGCAGGCGATCCGGTCCTGGGTGCGATCCAACCCCGACACGGGAATGGATCTGCTGGATACCAACCCCTCTTATGTGTTTTTCCGCCGACTGCCCGATCTTGCACCAGAGAAGGGCCCGATCGGCGCGATGGGCCGGTCCATCACGGGGATGCGGTCACTGGCGGTCGACCCCGCGCATAATCCGCTGGGTGCACCGATCTGGATCGAGAAGACGGGCCGCGCGCCGCTGCACCGCCTGATGGTGGCGCAGGATACTGGCGGTGCGATCAAGGGCGCGCAACGTGCCGATATCTTCTACGGGACGGGCGATGCTGCGGGTGATGCGGCGGGGGCGGTCAAGGACGGTGGGCGTATGGTTGTACTTCTGCCCATCGACCTTGCCTATGCGCTTTACCCCGAGGGCTGAGCCATGGCCCGCCGTCGCAGCCTTCGCCCGGACGAGCGCGAGCTCTGGCAGGCCGTGGCCCGCACCGCGCGGCCGATGCATGGTGGCAACCACCTGCCTCCGGCCGATGAAACGCCGGAGGCGCCGCTGCATCGGCCCGAGGTGCAACCCACCCCGCCGGAACCAGGCCTGAATCGCTTTCGCATCGGCGAGCGCAGCAAGACCGAGGCGCGGCACGATCTGCAACCTTCCTTGCCGGATCGTCTTACTGCCCAGCCTGTCCAGATGGATCGCAAGCAGCATGGCCGCATGATCCGTGGCAAGCTGGTGCCCGAGGCGCGGATCGACCTGCACGGCATGACCGTCGCTGAAGCCCATCCCGAACTCATCCGTTTTGTGATGAACAGCTGGTCGCAGGGGCTGCGGCTGGTTCTGGTGATCACCGGAAAGGGCAAACCCGGGCCGGATTTCGGCCCCATCCCACAGCGTTATGGCGTGCTGAAACATCAGGTGCCGCACTGGCTGCGCCTGCCGCCACTCGGTCCCTGCGTGCTGCAAGTGACCGAGGCGCATCTGAAGCATGGCGGAACAGGGGCTTACTACGTCTATCTGCGGCGCGGGCGCTAGTTCGCCAGTTCCTCCGCCACCGCGCCCACGGGCCGGAGCACGATCTGCGTGGCGCTTTGCACCGTCAGCACGACTCCGGGCAGCAGACCCACCTTGCCACGCTGATCCGATCCGAAAGCCGCGTCCACATCCCCGATCCGGTTCATCAGCTGGATCAGCGCCGGGCTGTCACCGAGGTTGAAGTGCCCCGCCCCTTCGGAAAATGCCACGGTATCAAGGAAGGTGACCTTCAGATCTGCGACGCGCGAAATATCGCGCAGGTTCCCCAGCCGCTCCGGGGCGCCCGTGAGCTTGGCTGAAATATTCAGCAATGTATCGCGGTCGGACCCGAAGATGAGGAAGGGCTGCGGCAATGTCCCGTAGGCACGGGCCTGCGTGCGGAACAGATCCACGTCGATATCGGGCGAGATCAGAATCACGCCAGAAATGCGCCGCATCAGATCCTTGTTGTTGCGGATGGCGACCTGACGCAGCGCCTCCATCGTGAGGGCAGAGCCCATCGAATGTGCGACAAGCACGATCCGCTCCGCGCCAGCATCGGCAGCGCGGTCCATCAGCTCCTCCAGCCCGTCGCGGGCAAACATCGAGGAATCGCGATCCGCCACATAACCCAGCGGATTTCCGGCGGAAGGCCAGGAATAGTGCAGCGTCACGCCCGGCATGTTCAGGTCATGGCTCAACTGGGCGATTCGATACAGGCCCTCGGCAAAAGTGTTATTGAAACCATGGACATAGATAACCGCATCCCGCTTGCCGCGGGGCAGGCTGCTCAGGGCGGTGGACAGATCCTTCTGGAAGGTCGCCGCATTCGGATGAATGAGCTGTTCCGTCGTCAGGAAGTCCTTGGCCGGATCCGGCTTTCCGCCGCGCCGGGGGAAGGTGATCGACCCGAGCTTGCGTTCCGGTGGTACGGAAATCTCGAACCGGGCGAAATGCTCGGTCTCTGACCTCTGCCTGCCGAAGGTGCCGGTTTCAGGGTCGATCTGTCGTGTTGTCGCGACGAAAATCTCTTCGACGGCGCCAACCTGCGCCGCCGCCGGGTCCAGTGTGATAGCGCCCCGCGGTGAACAGGCGACCAGAAGTGTCAGGGCGATGCCAAGGGCAATACGATGGGCGGTCACGAGAAAACTCCTGCTACGCCCAAGGCATTGCCGATTTGACGCCGCGCGCCAAGAGGGATCAGAGGACGTAACGGCTCAGATCGGCGGATTTCGCCAGCGCCCCCACATTCTGTTCAACAAAGGCACCGTCAACCACAACCGTTTCACCAGCGCGGTCCGGGGCGGTGAAGGACAGTTCTTCGAAAACGCGTTCCAGAATGGTGTAAAGCCGCCGCGCGCCGATATTCTCGACGCTGCGGTTCACGTCGGCCGCAATCCGGGCCAGCGCGGCGATCCCGTCTTCGGTAAAGCTGACCGTCACCTCTTCGGTGGCCATCAGTGCGGCATACTGACGGGTCAGCGCATTGTCCGTCTCGGTCAGGATGCGAACAAAATCGCCCTCGGTCAGCGCCTGCAATTCTACCCGGATCGGCAGACGACCCTGCAATTCCGGCAGCAGATCCGAGGGTTTGGCCACATGGAAGGCACCCGAAGCGATGAACAGGATATGGTCGGTTTTTACAGGGCCGTATTTGGTGGAAACCGTCGTGCCCTCGATCAGCGGCAGCAGGTCGCGCTGCACACCTTCCCGGCTGACATCGGCGCCACGGGCATCGGCGCGGGCGCAGATCTTGTCGATCTCATCCAGAAAGACGATGCCGTTTTCCTGCACCGCTTCCAACGCAGCGGCCTTGACCGCCTCGTCATCCAGCAGCTTGTCAGCCTCCTGCCCCAGCAGGATGTCATAGCTGTCCGCCACGGTCATTTTCTTGCGGGTAGTGCGGCCACCGAAGGCTTTGAACAGGTCTTGAAGGCCCTGCATCTGCATTTCCATGCCGTTGCCACCGCCCATCATCATCGGGAAAGGGGCGCTGTCGGCCACATCCAGCTCGATCATGGTCTGATCCAGCTCGCCGGACTTGAGCTTCTTGCGGAACATCTCGCGTGTCTGTTCACGGGCGTCCTTGCCGGCGATGGCCTCGATCACCCGATCCTCGGCGGCCTTGAGCGCGCGGGCCTTCACATCCTCGCGCATCCGCTCGCGCGTTTCGATCATCGCCGCATCCACCAGATCGCGGATGATGCTGTCCACATCGCGGCCCACATAGCCCACTTCGGTAAACTTCGTCGCCTCAACCTTGAGGAAGGGCGCGCGGGCCAGCCGGGCCAGACGGCGGCTGATCTCGGTCTTGCCGACGCCGGTAGGGCCGATCATCAGGATGTTCTTGGGGTAAACCTCGTCGCGCAGGTCATCGCCCAACTGTTTGCGCCGCCAGCGGTTGCGCAGCGCAACGGCAACCGCACGCTTGGCATCGGCCTGCCCGATGATGAAACGATCCAGTTCCGAGACGATCTCGCGCGGGGTGAGGTTGGTCATTTCGCGATCCGCTCCACCGTCAGATTTCCATTCGTGTAAACGCAGATGTCCGCTGCGATGGCCATGGCCTTGCGGGCGATGGTTTCGGCGTCGAAATCGGTTTGCATCAGCCCGCGTGCGGCGGCGAGCGCGAAATTGCCGCCCGATCCGATGGCGGCGATGTCATGCTCCGGCTCCAGCACATCGCCGGCGCCGGTGATGACGAACAGATCCGTGCCGTCGGTGACGATCAGCATGGCCTCCAGATTGCGGAGGTATTTGTCCATCCGCCAGTCCTTTGCCAGATCGACGCAGGCGCGGGCAAGCTGGCCCGGCGCGGTTTCCAGCTTCTTCTCCAGCCGCTCCAGCAGGGTGAAGGCATCGGCGGTCGATCCGGCGAAGCCGCAGACCACATCGCGCCCGCCAGGCGACAGCCTGCGCACCTTGCGGGCCGTGCCCTTGATAACGGTCTGGCCCAGGCTCACCTGTCCGTCGCCCGCCACCACCACCTCGCCGCCGCGCCGGACGGCCAGAATGGTGGTTCCGTGCCAGCCGGGAAACTTGTCGTCTGCCATTGCGCATCCTCCTGCCGGCAATATGGCGCCGGGGCGGGGCGGCCACAACCCCGGTGCCGGTTCTGCAATCTTTACATCCGGGTGATCTGTGCTAGTGGCAGGCAAACGCCCTGCGCGCGGAGATGTATCAGTTGGACGTGGAATACAGGACGCCCGGCAATGGTTTGTGTGCCGTTGTGGTGACCTTCAACCGTTTTGCTCAGATCACCCGGACGGTGGAACGGCTTCTGGCCGGGCCACTGGACCGTTTGATCGTGGTCGACAACGGTTCGACCGATGGCTCGCGCGAATGGCTGGCGGCGCAGCCGGATGCGCGGCTGGATGTTCTGGAAATGGCGGAAAATCTTGGCGGGGCAGGCGGGTTCGAGGCCGGGCTGCGCCATGCGGTTGCCACCTGCGATCCTGACTGGATTGTGGTGATGGACGACGATGCGCGGCCAGAGCCAGGCGCACTTACGGCGTTTCTGGAAACGGACAAAAGCGGCTGGGATGCAGTGGCTGCGGCGGTCTATTATCCCGACGGGCGGGTTTGCGGCATGAACCGGCCGGTGCTCAACCCGTTCTGGCACCCTTCGATCTTCCTGCGCACCATGGCGGGCGGGGGACGGGCGGCCTTTCACCTGACGGATGCGGATTATGTGAAAGACGCGCCCACGCCGGTGGATGGCGGGTCTTTCGTCGGTCTCTTTCTGTCGCGCCGGGCCATCGGCCTTGCCGGCTTCCCCGACGGGCGGCTGTTCGTCTATGCCGAGGACGGGCTTTATTCCATGGCGATCAGCCGGGCAGGCGGGCGGATCGGCTTCTTCCCCGGCATCCGGTTCGAGCATGATTGCTCGACGATCGGTGCGAAAGGCCAGTTCACCCCGGTCTGGAAGACCTATTTCTATCACCGCAACCTGCTTTTGCTTTACAAACAGGCGGCGGGCCTGTGGTTCTGGCCTGCGCTGGCGGTGGTGCTGCCGAAGTGGCTGTTGCGGGGCATGGCACAGGGTGAAAACCGCCGCACGTTCCTGCGGCTTCTGGGCTGGGCGGTGCGCGACGGGTTGACCGGCCGCGTCGGCTGGCGCCTTGATGACCTGCTGGCCGAGATGCGGCGGCGGGGCGTCTAAAGCCAGACGCCGCCGTGACAGGTGGCTGTCAGGCTGCCATCCGGTCCAAGTACCACGAGATCCGCCGCCCGCCCCGGAGCGATTGCGCCGTAGCGGTCTTGCAGGCCCAGCAGGCGCGCGGGTTCCGCGCTGGCCATGCGCAAGGCGCGTTCGGGTGGGATCCCAACATCGCGGATGAGAATACGGATCGCCTCGGCCAGTGTGAGGTCGGCCCCGGCGAGCGTGCCATCCTCCAGCGTCAGCCGCCCGTCCCGGCGCAGCACGCGGCGTCCGTTCAGCAGCATTTCAGTGGCGTCTGTGCCCGCGAAGGCCATGCAATCGGTCACGAGGAAAATCCCCTCGCGTCGCGCCGCCAACGCCATTCGCATCACCGCCGGATGGACATGGATCCCATCGGCAATCAGCCCTGCGAAAGCATCACCATCAAGGATCGCCCCGGCCAGACCCGGTGCGCGGTTTCCGATCTGGCTCATGGCGTTGAACAGATGCGTGGCGCAGCCCGCTCCGGCAGCAAAGCCTGCCCGTGCGGTGTCATAGCTGCAATCGCTGTGGCCAAGGCTGACGATCACGCCCGCTTCGGCCAGCGCCGCAATCTGGTCCAGCGTCACGCTTTCGGGGGCCAGCGTCACCATCAGAACGGGCAAGCGCCGCGCGGCCTCGCAGAGGCGCGCGAGGTCTTGCGCCTCCATCGGCCGGATCAGCGCGGGGTCATGCGCGCCCTTGCGGCGCGGGTCCAGATGCGGACCTTCCAGGTGCAGGCCCAGAAAGCCGGGCATCCGGGCCTCTGCTGCGGCAATGCCTGCCCCAATCACGCGGGCGGTGGTTTCGGCGGTATCGGTGATCAGCGTGGGCAATACCCCTGCGGCCCCCAACCGCAGATGCGCCGCGCAAACCTGACGCAGCCCCTCGACCGTGGTTTCCGAGCCCACCAGATGCCCGCCGCCACCGTTGACCTGAAGGTCCAGAAACGCGGGTGCGATGGTTCCCTCGACCGGGCGGGCATCAGCGGGCGCCGTGTCTGCCGGGATCAGCGCGGCGATCCGGTCGCCTTCGATCACCAGCGCTGCATTTTCCCGAAAGCTTTGTCCGTCAAAAATCCGGGCCCCCGTCAGAACCTGCCGCATCAGACTGTCTCCGTCACCTTGCGGAGATGCGGCGGGGTGTCGGGGTCAAAGCCGCGACGGCGGGCCAGCCCCTCGACGAAGGCATAGAACCCCGCGATCAGTACCAGAGGTGCCACCAGCGGATGCAGCCCGTCGACCGATGGCAGCGTGGTCGCGCCCTCGACCTCGGCGCCGGTCACGAAAACATCGGCGCCCTGCGCTGCCAGCCGTGCGGCGGTCGCCGTCAGTTGCGGCAGAGCGGCATCCTCGACCCCCAGCGCCAGAACCGGAAACTGGGCCTGCACGATGGCGGCGGGGCCATGCAACACCTCTGCCGCGCTATAGGCTTCGGCATGGATGCCCGAGGTTTCCTTGAACTTCAGCGCTGCCTCGCTGGCCACGGCGAACCCCGGCCCCCGGCCCAGCACGAAGGCCGAGTTCGCCCGTGCCAACCGCGCCGACAGCGGTGACCAGTCCAGCGTCACGGCGCGGGACAGCGCCTCTGGCAGCCCGGCGACCGCTGCGCGCAGCGCCTCATCCTCGCGCCATTCCGCCAGCAGGGCGAGCCCGGCCAGCACGCTGGTGACGAAAGTCTTGGTGGCGGCCACACTTTTCTCTTCGCCCGCCTGCAAGGGCAGGCAATGGGCCGAGGCCTGCGCCATCGGACTGTCGGCATAATTGGTGATGGCGATGGACAGTGCTCCGCCTTCGCCCGCCGCGCGCATCATTTCCACGATGTCCGGGCTGCGGCCAGACTGTGAAATCCCGATACAGGCCGCCTGCCGCAGCTTCAGCGGGCGCTTGTAGATCGAGGCGACCGACGGCCCGACCGAGGCGACGGGAATGCCCGCCTCCAGCTCGATCGCATATTTCAGATAGGTTGCCGCATGATCGGACGAGCCCCGTGCGACGGTGGCGATCAGGCCGGGATCAGTGCGGCGCAGTGCCGCCGCCGCCGCAACCACGGCAATGCGCGACCGTTCCAGAAACCGGGCTGCCGCTTCGGGGATTTCGGCCACTTCGCGGGCCATGTGGCTGTCGGTCATTCGGCTTTCCTTTCGCCCTCGGGGGCAAGTTTCAGTTCCACGGCGAAGTCATAGGCATCGCCGCGATAAAGAGAGCGGGTGAATTCCACCACCTTGCCACCGGGCAGGTAGGAAATCCGCTCGATCCGCAGCCCTGCGACCCCGGCAGGCACGTCCAGAAGTTCCGCGTCACGCGGCGTCACGTTGACAGCGGAAATGCGTTGCACGGCACGCACCGGGCGCAGGCCGCGTGCCTGCAATTCGGCATAAAGCGAGGTCGTCACCCGCTCCGGTTCGGGCAGGATCGCCTGCGGCAGCGAGGCGCGCTCGATGGCCAGCGGCAGGCCGTCACTGGTGCGCACCCGTTCCAGCCGGGCCACACGCTCATCAGCGGCAAGGCCCAGTGCCATCACTTCCTCGGGCGAGGGGCTTTGGAGGGCCCGGGACAGCCAGCGGGATTCCGAGTTAAGCCCGCGCCGCCGCATATCCTCGGTGAACGAGGTCAGCAGTGACAGCGCCTGTTCCAGTTTCTCGACCTTTGGCGCGACGAAAGTGCCGGAGCCGCGCCGCTGCACCAACTGGCCAGAGGTGACCAGCGCCTCCACCCCTTTACGGACAGTGACCCGCGAGAGGCCGGTCATCGCCGCCATCTCGCGTTCGGCCGGCAGGCTGTCACCGGGTTTCAGGCGGCCCGAGGCGATGGCCTCTGCAATCCGGCGGTGCAATTGCACATAAAGCGGCCCGGCGCCGGTATCGTCAAACCCTTCGGGAGAAAACAGGTGATCCATCACGCCTCCTCCAGCGCCAGTCGCACCGCCCCGTCCAGACCCGAGCCGAGTGGTGCACGGATTTCCCACAGTTCGCCGAGGTGTCGGGCATAAGACGGTCCGAGGCCACCCAGAAATACAAGCGGCAGCCTGTCCCCCGCCTGAAGCGTTTCAACGATGCCGCGCACTTCTTTCACCGCGTCGTCGAAAATGCGCCGGGCTGCCGGATCGTCGCTTTGCACGATGCGGGGGGCGAGGGCGGCAAATTCTGCGGGTCTGGCGCGAAAGCCGAAAGTTATGATTCCCTCGATCCCGCCAAATTCGCCAAGGACTTCGACCAGAAGTGGTGTCATCGGGGCAAAGCCGTCATCGGCGCGCAGGGCTTCGGCCAGCAGGGTGCGGCCCAGAACGGCGCCGCTGCCCTGATCGCCCAGAACAAAACCCCGTCCGCCAAACTGCCGCATAGCGCCCGCACGCTGGACGGCAAAAACCGATCCGGTGCCCATGGCCGCGACGATCCCATCCGCCCCACCCAAAGCGCCGCGGGCTGCGGTCACGGCATCTGTGACGATGCGGGTGCGGGCGAAGGGCAGCATCTGGTGCAGGTGATCCACTGCCGCGCTGATATTCGCGCCCGCCAGCCCCAGCACGGCCACAAGATCGGTTTCCGCAATGGTGTGGCCGGACAGGGCCTGTCTGGTGGCCGTCATGATATTGGCAAAGGTCCCGGTGACGTCGGTGTTCACATTCGCAGGCCCGGCCGCGCCCAGCCCCAGAATGGTGCCCGCGCTATCGGCTACAGCCGCGCGACATCCGGTGCCGCCACCATCGATTCCCAGAAAGACGACCATGCTGCTCCTCACGCTGGATATAAAATACCAAAACAATACCAAATGAAAAGGGGAAAGTTCACATCTTTGAAAAACAAGGGATTTCTGTAAGATTGAAGATTGTTCTTTACAATTGGTATTGGTTTGGCATTATCCAGAGGCAAGGGGGAATCACATGGCAATACGCAGCACCGAAGCACGTCATCCACAATCCGAAGGGCTGCACGCGCGCCCGGCGGATGAGGTGCTTGCCCTGCTTCTGGATGCGCAGGTCGCGGCACTTGCGGCGGTGCGTCCGGCGCTTGCCGCGCTGGAACGTGTGGCTGACGCCGGGGCTGAATCGCTGCGTCGGGGCGGGCGCCTGGGCTATGGCGGGGCGGGCAGCTCCGGGTTGATGGCGCTTGCGGATTGCCTGGAGCTTGCGGGAACATTCGGCCTGTCGCCGGATCGCACGCCGATGATGTTTGCCGGGGGGGCCGCTGCGCTGCTGCATATGACGGGCGCGGTCGAGGATGATCCGGCACTTGCATTGGCGGATCTTGAGGCCTCGCGCCTTGGCGCGGGCGATGTGCTGCTGGTCCTGTCGGCGTCGGGCACGACGCCCTACGCGCTGACGCTGGCCGAGGCCGCGCAGGCGCGCGGGGTGACAGTGGCGGGTTTCGCCAATGTCGCAGGTTCTGCGCTGCTGGCGCGGGCGGATCTGCCGGTTCTGCTGGAAACCGGGGCCGAGGTTGTTTCCGGTTCCACCCGGATGGGGGCGGGAACGGCGCAGAAAGCGGCGCTGAACATGGTGTCGGTGCTGATCGGGCTGCGCCTTGGCCATGTGCACGACGGCTATATGGTCAATGTGATCGCCGACAATGCCAAGCTGCTCGATCGTGCGGCGCGCATCGTCGCGGCGGTCGCACGGGTCAGCCGGGCAGAGGCTGACGCCGCATTGTCACAGACTGAAGGCGCGGTGAAGCCCGCGATCCTGGTTGCGCAGGGCCTGTCGCCCGCAGAGGCGCGGGTCGCGCTGGATCGCAGCGGCGGGCATCTGGCCGAACTACTTGAACGATAACAGCCACAGGGCCGGAACAAGGCCCGCATCAGGGAGATGACGATGAAAAGAACCATGCGTTTCGCGCTGCTGGCGAGCACCATGCTCGCAGGGGCGGCGCAGGCCGAGGATGTCACGCTGACCATCGAAAGCTGGCGCAACGATGACCTGTCGATCTGGCAGGATACCATCATTCCGGCTTTCGAGGCGGCCAATCCGGGTATCAAGGTGGTCTTTGCCCCTTCCGCCCCAGCGGAATACAATGCTGTCCTGAACTCGAAGCTGGATGCCGGTTCGGCGGGCGACCTGATCACCTGCCGCCCATTCGACGCCTCGCTGGAGCTTTACAACAAGGGTCAGCTTGCCGACCTTTCGGGTCTCGCCTCGATGGCGAATTTCTCGGATGTGGCGAAATCGGCCTGGCAGACGGATGACGGCGCGGCCACGTTCTGTGTGCCGATGGCATCGGTGATCCACGGCTTCATCTACAATGCCGATGCTTTCGCCGAACTGGGTATCGAAGTGCCCAAGACCGAGGCCGAGTTCTTTGCCGCGCTCGACAAGATCAAGGCAGATGGCACCTATATCCCGATGGCGATGGGCACCAATGACCAGTGGGAAGCTGCGACCATGGGCTATCAGAACATCGGTCCGAACTACTGGAAGGGCGAGGAAGGCCGCAAGGCGCTGATCGCAGGCACCCAGAAGCTGACGGATGAGGCCTGGGTCGCACCCTATCGCCAGCTGGCGAAATGGAAGGACTATCTGGGTGACGGGTTCGAGGCGCAGACCTATCCGGACAGCCAGAACCTGTTCACGCTGGGCCGCGCGGCGATTTACCCGGCCGGGTCGTGGGAAATCTCGGGCTTCAACGCGCAGGCCGGATTCAAGATGGGCGCCTTTGCCCCGCCGGTGCCGGCTGCCGGGGATGATTGCTACATCTCGGATCACACCGACATCGGGCTGGGTATGAATGCGAAGACGGCCCATCCTGACGCCGCGAAAGTGTTCCTTGACTGGGTAGGCTCGCCCGAATTTGCGAAACTCTACGCAAATGCCCTGCCTGGCTTCTTCTCGCTGAATTCCACTCCGGTGGAGATGGAAGATCCGCTGGCCAAGGAGTTCGTGGGCTGGCGCGAGACCTGCAAGCCGACGATCCGGTCCACCTACCAGATCCTGTCGCGCGGCACGCCGAACCTTGAGAACGAGACCTGGAATGCCAGCGCCAATGTGATCAAGGGCACCGAGACCCCGGAAGATGCCGCCAAGCGGCTTCAGGATGGGCTTGCCAGCTGGTACGAGCCGCAAAAGGCCAAGTAAGGCTGTTCTTGCGGAGAGGCCGGGGGGCTGTCTGCCCCCCGGACCCCCCGAGAGTATTTTTCAAGAAGCAAAGGGGACGGTCATGGCGCAGCGGAAGCCTGTTCGCTGGCATATCGTGGTATTTCTGGCACCTGCGGTGTTGGTTTATACAGCGCTGATGATCGTGCCGCTGTTCGGCACGCTGAACCTGTCGCTGTTCAATCTGGACGAAACCAAGACGCGGCTTTTCGTGGGGCTGGCGAATTTCGCGACATTGTTCGGTGATCCGCGTTGGTCAGGGGCGTTCTGGAACGCGCTGGCGAACAACGCCTGGTTCTTCCTGGTGCATATGCTGGTGCAGAACCCGGTGGGGATCTTGCTGGCGGCGCTGTTGTCTTCGCCCCGGTTGCGGTTCTCGGCCTTCTATCGCACGGCGATCTTCATTCCGACGATCCTGAGCTTTGTCATCGTGGGCTTCGTGTGGAAACTGATCCTTTCGCCGATCTGGGGGATTGCGCCGGGGATGCTGGATGCGGTGGGGCTGAAGAGCCTGTTCGCGCCCTGGCTGGGGAAAGAGGAATATGCGCTGACGACGCTGGCCCTGATTTCGGTCTGGCAGTTCGTGGGCATTCCGATGATGCTCATCTATGCTGCGCTGCTGTCAATCCCGGATGAGGTGATCGAGGCGGCAGAGATGGACGGGGTGACCGGCTGGTCGCAGTTCTGGAAGATCAAGCTGCCACTGATCCTGCCGTCGATCGGGATCATCTCGATCCTGACCTTCGTCGGCAACTTCAATGCATTTGACCTGATCTATGTGGCGCAGGGCGCGCTGGCCGGACCGAATTTTGCGACCGACATCCTGGGGACGTTCCTCTATCGCACTTTCTTTGGCTTCCAGTTGCAACTGGGCGACCCGCATATGGGGGCGACGATTGCGACGGCGATGTTCGGGATCATCCTTGTCGGCGTCTGCTTCTACCTGTTCGCCATCCAGACGCGGCTGCGCCGCTATCAGTTCTGAGGGGGCCGCCATGAGCCAGGCACGCCATTCCACCGCCCGCACCTTCGGGGCGCATGCCATCCTGATCACCTATACGGTCATCGCGTTGTTCCCGGTGTTCGTGACGGTCATCAACAGCTTCAAGTCACGCAAGGCGATCTTTGCCGATCCGCTGGCCCTGCCCGGACCCGCGACCTTCGATCTGGTCGGCTATCAGACTGTGCTGAAGCAGGGCGACTTCTTTCAATATTTCCTGAACTCCATGTCGGTGACGGTGGCGAGCCTGTTCTTCGTGCTGATGTTCGGCGCGATGGCGGCCTTTGCCCTGTCGGAATACAGGTTCCGCGGCAATCTGCTGATGGGGCTGTATCTGGCGCTGGGCATCATGATCCCGATCCGGCTGGGCACCGTGGCGATCCTGCAAATGATGGTGGCAAGCGGGTTGGTGAATACGCTGACGGCGCTGATCCTTGTCTATACTGCGCAGGGCCTGCCGCTGGCGGTGTTCATCCTGTCGGAGTTCATGCGCAATGTCTCCGCCGATCTGAAGAATGCCGGGCGCATTGATGGCCTCAGCGAATACACGATCTTCTTCCGGCTGGTGTTGCCGCTGGTCCGGCCCGCCATGGCAACGGTGGCGGTGTTTACCCTCATCCCGATCTGGAATGACCTGTGGTTCCCGCTGATCCTGGCGCCGTCCGAGGCGACGAAGACCATCACGCTGGGCAGCCAGGTGTTCATCGGGCAGTTCGTCACCAACTGGAACGCGGTGCTGGCGGCGCTGAGCCTCGCCATCGTGCCGGTGCTTGTTCTGTATCTGATCTTCTCGCGGCAGCTGATCCGCGGCATCACAGCGGGGGCAGTGAAATGATCCGGGTTCTTGTTGCCGGTCTTGGAAACATGGGGCAAAGCCATGCGCTTGCCTATCATAATGACCCTGCCTTTCAGATTGTCGGGCTGGTGAACCGCTCGGTGCCGGATCTGCCCGAGGCGTTGCGCAGCTACCCGCTGAGCCATGATTATGCCGAGGCGCTGGAGCGGCTGAAGCCTGATCTGGTTTGTGTAGCCACCTATTCCGACAGCCATGCCGATTACGCCGTGGCGGCGATGGAGGCGGGCGCGCATGTCTTCGTCGAAAAGCCGCTGGCGACGACGGTGGCCGATGCCGAACGAGTGGTGGCGACCGCCACGCGACTGAACCGCAAGCTGGTGGTGGGCTATATCCTGCGCCACCACCCAAGCTGGCAACGGCTGATCGCGGAAGCGCGCGATCTGGGCGGGCCCTATGTGTTCCGTCTGAACCTGAACCAGCAATCCTCCGGCCCGACCTGGGAGGTTCACAAGGCGCTGATGCAGACCACGCCGCCCATCGTGGATTGCGGGGTGCATTACGTCGACGTGATGTGCCAGATCACCGATGCCGCGCCGGTGGAGGTGCGGGGGATGGGGCTGCGGCTGTCGGACGAGATTGCGCCGGAGATGTATAACTACGGCCATTTTCAGGTGCTGTTCGCCGATGGCTCCTGCGGCTGGTACGAGGCCGGCTGGGGCCCGATGATGAGCGACACCGCCTTCTTCGTGAAGGATGTCGTCAGCCCGCGCGGTGCCGTTTCGATCCGTATGCCCGAAAGCGCGCGGTCAGATGATATCGACACACATACCAAGACTTCCACTCTGCGCATTCATCGCGTGGGGCAGGGGGATGAAGACCTGAACATGACCGATGAACCCGGCCATCAGGCGCTTTGCGACCGCGAACAGGCTTTCGTCGCGCGGGCGATCCGCGAAGACCTCGACCTTGGCCGCCATATGACCGATGCCGTCCGGTCGCTCGCCATCTGCCTTGCGGCGGATGAAAGCGTGCGCACCGGCCATCCCGTGAAACTGTAAGGAACCGCCCCGTGGGTACGCTCAATCTGACCAAAGTGACGAAATCCTTCGGCGCGACCGATGTCATCAAGGGTGTCGATCTAACGGTGAACGATGGCGAGTTTTGCGTCTTCGTCGGCCCGTCCGGTTGCGGTAAATCCACCCTGCTGCGGATGATCGCAGGGCTGGAGGATGTAAGCTCCGGCGATGTGATGATTGATGGGCGGCGGGTCAACGATGTGGCGCCCGCGAAGCGCGAGATCGCCATGGTGTTCCAGAGCTATGCGCTTTACCCGCATCTGACCGTGCGCGACAACATGGGTCTGGCGCTGAAGCAGGCCGGGGTACCGAAGGCCGAAATTGCGCAGGCAACCGACAAGGCCGCTGCCATGCTGTCGCTGGATGCCCTGATGGAGCGGCGCCCGGCGGAGCTTTCGGGCGGGCAGCGCCAGCGGGTTGCCATCGGCCGGGCCATCGTGCGGCGGCCCAAGCTGTTCCTGTTCGACGAGCCCTTGTCGAACCTTGATGCCGCGCTGCGGGTGCAGACCCGGATCGAGATTGCCCGGCTGCACCGCGATCTTGGCGCGACCATGATCTATGTGACGCATGATCAGGTCGAGGCGATGACTCTGGCCGACCGGATCGTTGTTCTGCGGGCAGGCCGGGTCGAGCAGGTCGGTGCCCCGATGGAGCTTTACAACAATCCGGCGAATACCTTCGTCGCGGGTTTCATCGGTTCGCCCCAGATGAACTTCCTGAACGGCGAGGCGCTGGGCCTGCGGGCGGCAACTGTCGGTGTCCGGCCTGAGCATCTGACGCTGGATCGCGGTGCCGGGAAGCTGGTGGCGAAAGTCAGCCACCTCGAAAAACTGGGCGGCGAAACTCTGGTTTATGTGGTCAATCCGACACATGGTCTGATCACCATCCGGCTGTTTGGGGAACATGAGTTCGCGGTGGATGAGGAAATCTCGCTCAACTATGACGAGAATAAACTGTTCTTCTTCGATGAAGATGGCCAGAGATTGTATTAGTCCTTCCACTTCCCTCTATATATAGGCTCTGGATTTTCTGAAGGCTTATCTGGTCTCCGAAGCAACAAATGTGGCCAGAATATGGGGAAATTGGAAGAAAATGCGGCACAACCATTTCTGCCCCCTAGAAATTGTGCCGGTCCGCGCGTATTGATGGTGGCAATCGGACCCCGATAACGGGGCCATAACCCATCATCCGGGCATTATCCCGGATTTGAGGCGGAGCAGTAAAATGGTGCAAGCGATTAAGTTCGCTGTCCGCAATTCTGCGGGCGGTGTCGTGCAGGGCACGGCAGGTGGAAGTGGAAGCAATTTCATTCAGGTAGGGTCCGGCGAGCAGGTCTCGTTGCACCTCGCGCATTCCAGCGTCGTAGGATACGAGCGCAAGGGCGCCGATCTGATCGTGAAACTGGTGGATGGCCAGACGGTCGACCTCGCCGGGTTCTTCGATGCAGACCCGGGCCGGGTGAACCGGCTTTACCTTTCGGCTGATGGTGAAGTCAGCGAAGTGCTGCTGCAAGACAGCGGCGCAAATGGCGTGATCTATGCCAGCTATGGCCCGGTCGACGCCTGGAACAAGTTTTCCACTCTCGACGACATCCGTTTTGCGGAAGCCGACAACTATGCCGCTGCTGAAATGGTCAGCGACGAGCCGGCCGGTATGGGCTTCCTGGCCCCCGGCCTGCTTGGTGGTGGCCTTGGCGCAGGCGCGCTTGCGGCCGGTCTGATCGGTGGCGCTGCCCTTCTGGGCGGCGGTGGCGGTAATGGCACTGACGGCACCGGCGACGGCGACGGAGATGGTGACGGCGACGGCGACGGAGATGGTGACGGCGACGGAGATGGTGACGGCGACGGAGATGGTGACGGCGACGGCGACGGAGATGGTGACGGCGACGGAGATGGTGACGGCGACGGCGACGGAGATGGTGACGGCGACGGCGACGGAGATGGTGACGGCGACGGCGACGGAGATGGTGACGGCGACGGCGACGGAGATGGTGACGGCGACGGCGACGGAGATGGTGACGGCGACGGCGACGGAGATGGTGACGGCGACGGCGACGGAGATGGTGACGGCGACGGCGACGGAGATGGTGACGGCGACGGCGACGGAGATGGCGACGGCGACGGCGACGGAGATGGTGACGGCGACGGAGATGGCGACGGCGACGGAGATGGTGACGGCGACGGCGATACCCGTGCCACCCCGACCGTCGATCACCCCGAGTCATCCGACACTCTGACGACCAACACCGAGGAACCGCGCTGTGTCGTGACCGGCACCGGCGAGCCGGGCGATACCGTGACCGTAGTTGTCGGCGATCAGACGCAGACCACCACGATCACCGAAAGTGGCACCTGGGGTGTCACTTTCGAAGATGGCTCGTTCCCCTCGGACGGTTCGTTCCGGGCCGAAGTCACCGTGACCGGCGGCGGGTTCACCTATGAGCTTGACGGTCCGAGCTTCGTGATCGACATGACCCCGCCCGAAGTCTCGGCGACCTCGGGGGTGGAAAGTGTCGGCGACATTGAGAACGGCGCCGAATATCTTGATGGCGTGACCATCGGGGGCGAAGGCGAGGCTGGCGCCACGATCGAAGTCGAGATCGAGGGCACGACCCACACGACTGTGGTCGATGCCGAGGGCAACTGGTCTGTGACCTTCTCGACCGAGGAAATCGCCGCGGGTGAGCACAGCTATGCCGCGACGATCACCGCGACTGATCCGCTGGGCAACCAGACGGTCATCCATGAAACCGTGGTGGTGGATACTTTCACCACCGTGGCCTTCGCGGATGCCGCCATTGCCGGGGACGATGTGATCAACGCGGCCGAGGCGGCTGGTACGATCACCATGACCGGCTCGGCTCAGGCCGGGGCAACAGTGACGGTTGAATGGCTGGGCACCACAGTGAATGCGGTGGTGGCTGCCGATGGGTCGTGGACCGCGAGCTTCGCGGCCGGTGTGGTGACCTCGGGCACCTACAGCGGCACGGTGGCCACGGTCACGGCGGTGGATGCGGCGGGCAACAGCGCGACCGCGACCCACAACATCGACGTGGATACCGAAATCTCGCTCAGCATCGACGATCCGCAGATGGGGGATAACTACATCTCGGCCGCCGAGCGTTCGGGCAGCGCGGGCATCGTGCTGACCGGCGAGGGCGAGGCCGGTGCATCGGTCGAAGTGACATTCGAGGGTATCACCCGCACGACGACCGTGGGCGCCGATGGCCAGTGGAGCGTGACCTACCTCGGCAGCGAGATTGCCGAAGGAACCCGCGACTCGGTCGTCAGCGTGACAACGACGGATGCGGCGGGCAACACCGACACGGCAACGCATACGGTCTTGATCGACACCGAGGTGCAGAACTTCGCCGGTGCGGGGGATGATGTGATCAATGGCGCGGAAGCGGCCAATGATCTTGTCGTCTCGGGCACGGTTGAAGTCGGCTCGCGCGTTGTGGTCAAGCTGGCCGATGGTGCGTGGCACAATGCGACGGTCGATGCCAGCGGCAACTGGTCTGTCCGGGTGCCCTCGGCCGAGATCCCGGCGGGTGAGCATGACCTGACGATGACCATGGTGGCGACCGATCACATCGGCAACACGAAGACGCTGACTCAGGCCGTGCATGTCGACACGCTGGTGCGCAATCTGGGCCTTTCGGGCGAGATCGCGGGCGATGGCGTGGTGAATGCCGCCGAATATGCCCAGGGCGTTGTGGTTCAGGGCACGGTCGAGGCCAATTCGACCGTGACCGTGACGCTGGAGAACGGCACGCGCCATACGGTGAATGCCGGTGCGGATGGCAAGTGGTCGGTCACCCTGGCGGCGGGCGAACTGCCGGTCGGGGATGGCATTGATACCGACATCCGCGTCAGCGCCACCGACAGCGTCGGCAACGTCGATTTCTTCACCGAAACGATCCATGTCGATACGGTCGCACCGCTGTCGCCGGAGATCACCGCGATCACGCCGACAAAGGATGCCTTGGGTAACGCCATCGGCATGCGGGCGCTCTATACCGAGATGACCGATGACATCTACACATTCGACCGTGTGGATGCTTCGGGCGCGGTGAGCCATGTTTCGGCGACGGAAACCGATAACGCCACCTTCAACGAAACCGAGTTCCGCTTTGGCGGTACGGTGCCGGACGGCAGCTATCTGGTGATCAACAATGCGGATGCGGCGGGTAACTCGTCCTCCACGCTGCTGATCGTGAACACCACGAATTCGGTGGAGGTCGATCTTGATCGCGCCGGGCTGCACGGCTTCGATTTCGCGGCGGTGGACCTGACCTGGGCACCGGATGCGCAGATGACCTTGACGGCAGATGACCTGACCCGCCTGACCGGGCCGGACAATCAGATGATGATCAAGGGTGATGCGGCCGATGACGTGAAGCTGAGCGGCGACTTCGCCGCGACGGGCACCCAGTCGATCGACGGGCAGACCTATACGGTTTACACGCTGGGCGACGGGCACGGTTCGGTTCTGATCGACGACGATATCAATACGACGTTGATCTGACGGAGGGCACAGGATGCCCGTGCAGTGTAAACCAGTTCGCGCCGGGGTTTTGCGCCCCGGCCCGGCCCTGACGCTTGTGCTGGCGCTGGCCGGCTGCATGGGCGGTCCGGGGCCGGATGTAACCAAATCAGGGTTCGGGGCGGGATATCGCCCCGACCAACCGGCTGGAATGACGGAACTTCGTCGGGCCGGGCAGGATGCCAGACAGCGGTCCGACATCATCGACGCGTTGCTGGCGCGCCAGTCGATCCTGCCACCTTCCGGCCCTTATGCCGAGGTCGCGCAGGCCGTGACCGAGGCCAATGCCGGTGTGGCCCGTGCCGAGCTGCGGGTGGCGCGGCTGCGGTCCGAGGCGAAGTCGAAAAACTGGCTGCCGAAGATCGGGCCGAGCGTCAGCCTGACTTCGCTTGGTGCGGTCGCCGCTTCCATCCTGATCGAGCAGACCATTTTCGACGGCGGCGCAAGGAAGGCCGAACGGGCCTATTCCGCTGCTGATGTCGAAGTGGCCGCCGCCTCGCTGGCTGCCGATGCCAATGCGCGCGCCTATGATGGCCTGTCGCTGTATATCAAGACGCAGCAATCGCGCGATTACGCGCGGCTGTCCGAAGCGGCAGTGGCCCGCATGGCCGAATTTCAGCGGATCGTCACGATCCGCGCCGATGGCGGCCTGTCAGACCGTTCCGAGCAGCGGGTCATCGAACAGAAAACCGCCGAGATGCGGGCAAGGTTCAATGATGACAGGTTCAATGCCAGCCAGACCCTGGCTGAGCTGAACGCGATGTCGTCCCGGCCGCTGGATGCCGTTTCGGGTCTTCAGTCCTTGCCGCCGGATGCCGCCGCACCAGAGCCGATTGCGGTTCTGAAAACCCGCGCAGAGGGCACGCGCACGCTGGCCGAGGCCGATATCCTGCGTGCGGGCTATTTTCCTGGGATGAAGGCCGAGGCGAAGCTGAATGACGATGGCCTGCTGTCCGGCCTCTCTATCGGGGCCGACAATGCCTTTGGCTTTGGCACCGGGGCCGAGCTTGAGGCGCTGAAATCCACAGGCGATGTGGTGGACCGTCGGATTGCCAAAAGCGCCGAAGATACCAACCGGCGGATTGTCTCGCTTCAGCATGACATTGCCACCTTGCAGGCACGGGAGGCCGAGGGCGCGACTGTTCTTGCGCAGACCGAGGCGACGCTTGCGACTTTTACCCAGCAATACAAGATGGGCCGCCGCCCGCTGATGGAGTTGGTGGGCATGTTCGAGACCTTCGTCGCGATGCAGCGCGAACAGGCCGGACTGAAATATGAAATTGCGTTGCGGAGGCTGGAAATCGCCCGCGACCGCGGGGTTCTGGTAAGCGGGGCGCAGCTATGACCGATCGGGTCGTCGCATTCGAGTTGAATGCCAATCGCAGTGCGGTGCAGCCGCGTCCCGCCGCCCCGGCACATCCCGCCGTGAAGCCGGGCGAAAAGGCCCTGGCCCGCGCGCGGCTGGCGACGATCTATCTGGGTCTGACCGGCGCCGAGCTTTCCGCCGCCGATCTGGCCGAGGCGATGGTACGGCATGCCGACGCCGGGACGACACCTGACCTCAATCACCTTTGTCGCGCGCTGACCGAACTGGGCCTTGTCGCGCGGGTTGATCGTGCTGCTGCGCCAGAGCCTGCCTTCTGGCCCGCACTTGCGCAAATGTCCTCGGGGCAGCTTGTTCTGGTGCTTTCGCAATCCGATGACAGCGTGACGATCTATGACGCCACCCTGCCGGACAAGCGTGCCGAAGTCGCACTGGAGGAATTTGCGGCGGTGTTCGGTGGCACTTTCCTGCGTGCACGGCCTTCGATGGCGGCGCTGGAGCAACGCCACGCCGAGGATGCGCCGCGTCCGCACTGGTTCTGGGGTGAGTTCAGGGGGTATCGCCGCCAGCTGGCAGAGGTTGCGGCCGGTTCGCTGGTTGCGAACCTGCTGGCGGTCGCCGTCGCGCTGTTTTCGCTTCAGGTCTACGACCGGGTGATTCCGCACCAATCGGAGCCCACACTCTGGGTTCTGGCCCTGGGCGCCTTTCTGGCGGTGGTGCTTGAGGGCATGCTGAAGGTCGCCCGCTCGACTCTGATGGATACCACCGGCCGCCGGATCGAACTGTCGGTGCAGGAACGGCTGATGCAGCGGCTGCTGAACATGCGCGCCGCCCCCGGAAAACGCACGCCGTCGCAAACCTTTTCGGCGATGCGCGAGTTTTCTTCGGTGCGTGAATTCTTTACCTCCACCACCATCGGCACATTGGCGGATCTGCCCTTCCTGATCATTTTCTTCCTGCTTGTCGCCTCGATCGGCGGCAATCTGGTATGGATTCTGGTGGTCGGCGGCATCCTGATGGTGGCGCCGGGCCTGTTCTTCCAGAAGCGCATGATCGCGCTGACACAAGCGACACAGGGCGCCTCCACCCGCGCGGCGCGGCTGCTTTACGAAGCGGTCTATGAACATGAAACGGTCACAACCCAGCGCGCGCAGGACCGGATTTCTCGCATCTGGGCCGAGTTGACTGCGCTTTCGGCGCTGAAATCTTCGGAACAGCGGCATATGTCGTCGCTGCTGACCTATTGGGCGCAGGGCGTGCAGCAGGCGACCTATGTCAGCGCCGTGGTTGTGGGGGCCTACAAGGTTTTTGCCGGCGATTTCACGGTCGGAACCATCATCGCCATCGGTATCCTGACCTCGCGCACGCTTGGCCCGCTGTCGCAGATTTCTGCCACGCTGGCGCGCTGGGCCAATGTGCGCGCGGCGCTGGACGGGCTGGAAAGCATCGCCAGTGCCGAACAGCAGGAGGAAGCGGGCCGCAGCTATTTGCGCCGCGACCGCATCAAAGGCGGGTTCGAGCTGCGCAACGTGGAATTCCGCTATGATGAGAAATCCAGCGCCGTGGTCGATATCCCCGGCATTGCCATTCCGCCTGGCCAGCACGTCGCGGTGCTGGGGGCCAATGGTTCCGGCAAATCGACGCTGCTGCGGTTGCTGGCGGGTCTGTTTGACCCGACGCGCGGCCGCATCCTGATCGACGGGGTGGATCTGGGGCAGGTGCATCCGCGCGACCTGCGCCGCGGGATCGGCTATCTGGGGCAGGAGGTGCGACTGTTTGCGGGCAGCCTGCGCGACAACCTGAACCTCACCCAACTGGAACGCGATGACGACCGGCTGTTCGCCGCGCTGGATTTTGCGGGTCTTGGCCCCTTCGTGCGCAACCATCCGCGCGGGCTGGATCTGGAGATCCGTGAACTGGGCGAGGGGCTTTCGGTCGGACAGCGGCAAAGCATCGGCTGGGCGCGACTCTGGCTGCAAGACCCGTCAGTCGTGTTGCTGGACGAACCGACCGCCGCGCTGGACCAGACCCTTGAGGCGACACTGGTCAGCCGGTTGCATGGCTGGCTGAAGGGGCGCACCGCGATCATCGCCACCCACCGCGTGCCGATCCTGCAACTGACGGAACGCACGGTGATCCTCCAGAACGGCAAGATGGCCGTCGATGGCCCGCGCGACGCCGTGCTGGCGCATCTGTCCAAGGCGCAGGGGGGCAAGGCATGAGCAGCGCAGCCTTCGATCACGACCTGTCCGAACGCACCCGCCGCCCCTCGGTCACCATCTGGGTGATCGGTCTTGCGGTTGTCGTCTTTCTGTTGTGGTCGGCCATCGCCTGGGTGGCAGAGATCGTGCATGCACCCGGAACGGTGGTTTCCTCGTCGCGTCCGCAGATCATCAACAACCTTGAGGGCGGCATTCTGGCCGAACTGAACGTGTCGGAGGGCGATATCGTCAAACCCGGTCAGGTTCTGGCCCGCCTTTACGGCACGCAATACCAATCCCAGGTGGACGATCTGACCGATCAGGTTGCGACACTGGAAATCCGCCGTCTCCGGCTGGAGGCCGAGATGCTGAACCTCGCGGATTTCGATGTGCCACCGGAGTATGCCGCGCGGGTGCCGGATATCGTGGCCTCGGAAACCACACTTCTCGGGGCCCGGCAAAGCGACTTCTCTTCCAAGAAAGAAGGCGCCGAGCAGGTTCTGAAGCAGGCGAACAAGGAACTTGAGATCCTTGAGAAGATGCTTGCGATGGAAGTGGTGCCGCTGATCGAGGTGACGAATGCGCGCAAGCAGCAGTCGGAAGCCGAAAACCGGCTGAATGACGTGATTACCCAGATGGAGCTGGATCGCGCCACCAACTATTCCGAGACGCTGGCCAAGCTGACCTCGTTGAAACAGCAGCTGAAGATCGCGGAAGACCAGTTGCGCCGCACGGTTCTGGTGGCGCCGATGAAAGGCGTGGTCAACAAACTGTCGATCACCACTATCGGCGGTGTGGTCCGCCCGGGCGAGGAAATCCTTCAGATCATTCCGCTGGAGGACGAGCTTTACATCGAGGCGCGGGTGAAACCCGAGGATATCGCGCAGGTCCGCAAGGATCAGGATGCCACGATCAAGCTGACCGCCTATGATTACACGATCTATGGCACGCTTCAGGGAAAGGTCGATTTCATCTCTGCCGATACGTTCAAGGATGATCGCTCGCGCAATCCCGATGGCGACCCGCATTACAAGGTCACGGTAAAGGTGGACCTGTCGAAGCTGACCGAACGCCAGCAGGCGCTGGAAATCCGGCCCGGCATGCTGGCGGATGTGGAATTGCAGACCGGTGGCAAGACCATTCTGACCTATCTGACCAAGCCGCTTTACAAATCGCAGCAGGCGCTGCGCGAGCGTTAAAGGTAACTTCGGACCAGCGCACCGGACAGCAGGCTCCACCCGTCGGCAACGACGAAGAACGCCAGCTTGAAGGGCAGGGAAACGATGGCTGGCGGCACCATCATCATGCCCATGGACATCAGGATCGCGGCAACAACCAGGTCGATGATCAGAAAGGGCAGGAAGACCATGAAGCCGATTTCAAAGGCGCGGCGCAGTTCGGACAGCAGAAAGGACGGCACCAGCAGCGGCAGTGCGGCATCTGTGACCTCGGGTGGCTCGTTCTCGCGCAGCGAGGCGAGTTCGGCATAGGTCTCGGGGTTCGTTCGCGCGGCCATGAAGCGGCGGAAGGGCGCGATGGTCAGCGGGATCGCCTCCTGCAATTCAATCTCGCCCCGTGACAGCGGGCCTGCGCCTTTGGTCCATGCCTCTGTCAGAACGGGGTCCATGACGAACCAGGTCAGGCACAGGGCGAGGCTGACCATCAGCATGTTGGGTGGGGCCTGTTGCAGGCCGATCGCCTGTCGCAGGATGGACAGCACGGTCAGGATAAAGGGGAAGCAGGTCACCATGACCGCAAGTCCCGGCACCAGACCAAGCAATGTGATCAGCGCGATCAGTTGCATGGACCGCAGGCCCAATGTCGGCCCCGCGCCCAGATCGACCGTCAGGCTTTGCGCCGCTACCGGGCCGGCAAGCAGCAGCAGAGTGCCCGTCAAAAGGGTTCCCCGCATTACAGCTCGCCACGCAGATTGGCGACTTCGGTCAGGCGAACCGCCAGTTGCCCGGCCTGATCACCCTCCATCTCCTGCAACTCGCCCCGCGCGATGAGCCGGTCGCCAACGTAAAGTTCCACCAGATCGTCCACGCGGCGGTCGAGCGGCAGGACCGCATCACGCTGGAGTTTCAGAAGATCCCGGATGCGTGGCCGAGCCTTGCCCACGGAAATCACGATTTCTATGGGCACCTGCCCGAAAGGGTTGCCATCTGCCGTGTCGTTCATGCTGTGCGATCCTGTTCTGACAATCCAAAGAAATTGCGAACCGCTGCGGTCAGTTCGCTGGTCGCGCGATCAAGGTCTATCTGCGCTTCTGTTTCCCCGAGGCGCAGATAGACCTGCCCCTCACTCAGGGTCGGCTCCTCGACCAGACGAAGTGGAAGCCCTGTTGCCTGGCCAAGCAGGTTCTCCACCGGCGCGCGCGCGGCAGGATTGAGCACGAGCTCCACAGGTGCCTCCGCCAGTTCCTCCGCCAGGGGCATCAGGGTTTCGAGCACTGTTGGCGCAAGTGCCTCGCGGGCGACCCCGGGCAGCAGGCGGCAGGCGATTTCCTGCATCAGCGGTGCCAGCGCCTTCAGCACATGCATCCGCGCATCATGAAATGTGAAGCCAAGCGCCTGAATGCTGCGGGCAAGGTCGGCCGTCATCCGGCCCTGCTCCTGACTCGCGGCATTCGCGGCATCTTCCCAGCCGGCGGAATATCCCTGTTCATAGGCTGCAAGCCGCTCTTCCTCGGCAACCGAGGCACGCGGAGGTGTCGCTGCCTCGGATTCTTCCCGCGACTCGAAGACTTCAAGCTTCAGGGTCACGATGCCCTCTCTTCCGGCTCTTCCAGCCAGCCGCGCAGGATCTGCACGGATTCGGCCTGACGTGCCTCGATCAGTCGACGAAGCCTGTCGACCGGATCATCAGGAAGGTCGACACTCTCGCCGGGGATATCGGCGAAGCCGGAAATATCGCCGATATCGTCAATCTCGCCCGAAACCACGCGCGGACTTTCGGTCATGCCCGCGGGGACAGGCAGTATACCGGTGCCGGTTGCGGGCAGAAGGGGGGTATCCGAGTCAGGGATCTGCCTGGCGCCGGTCAGCAGGGGACGCAGAACAAAAATCCCAAGCACCAGCGTCACAAGTGCAAGCGCACCAATCTGGACAAGCCGCATCACGTCAAGCGGCGGCAGCCAGCTCGCCTCGGCCAAAGTGCCCTGCGGCGCAAACGACTCGAAAGACAGGGATTTCAGGGTCAGGACATCACCACGCGACTTGTCGAGCCCTGAGGCGGAAGCAACGAGTTCGCGCAGATCGGCAAGCTCCGTCTCGGGTCGGGGCTGCCAGCTTGTGCTTCCATCCTGCCCGAGGCTGGGCAGGCCGTTCACCAGAACGGCGATGGTGAGCCTTCGAATGGTGCCCGGACCCCGGACCAGCTCGCGCCGGGTTTCCGAAACCTCGAAGTTCACCCTTTCGCGTGTTTCGCTGCTCTGGCTTTGACTGCCGCCATTCTGTCCGGCATTTCCTTCGGGAAGATTGGAAGCGACCGTGACATCCTGATTGGCCTCACGATTGGTGCCCGATTTCTCGGTCGTATCGGTCGAGATCGCCACCCGGCCCTGCGGATCGAATTTGTGCTCGGTGATCTGCTCCTGATCGGTGACCAGATCCAGCGACAGTTCGACCACGGCGTTCCCCGGTCCGACGCGGGCTTCAAGAAGACGCTCGATATTCTGGCGCAAGGCAGTTTCCCGATCAGAAGCCGCGGCACTCGTGGCGGGGTCGGAGTCTGGCGGAACCAGACCGCCCACGCTGTCGATGACAGCAACATCTTCCGGCCGCATTCCGCTGACTGCGGCCGCAACCAGATGGCGCAGGGCCTTTGCCTGTTCGGCTGAAACTGTCCCTGAGGCTGTGGTGACGGTGACCGAAGCGGTGGGCGGCGCAGATTTGCGAAAGGGTTGCGCAGCAGACTGGGCGATATGAACCCTCGCGTTGCGAATCGCCGGGTTGGCCAGAATGGTTCGGGCCAGCTCACCCTCCTTCGCTCGCCAATAGGCGGCATCAAACATCTGCGAAGTGGTGCCAAAACCGGACATACCATCCAGAAGCTCATAGCCTGCGCCCCCCGCAGCGGGCAGGCCTTCGGCAGCAAGGGTCATGCGAATCGCATCCCGGCGCGCGGCATCGACCTGAATGGCGTTGCCGCGCACCTCATAGGCGATCCCGCGCTGTTCCAGCGCCGCAACGATTTCGCCTGCCGCCTGAGGCTCCAGCCCGGAGTAGAGAAGGGCATATTCCGTGCGCCCGGCGATCTGCGACATGGCGAAAACCAGAAGAAATACGGCCAGCGTTACCCCGATCACCGTGACTCGTCTGCGCAGATTCATCTGCGACCAAAGCGAAATCAGATTCTGCATGCGCCGTCTCCGCCGTGCGGGCATCTGCCCCCGTTCAGACGACTCATGCGGGATCGGGCTTAACAATCGGTTAGTGACCTTGGCGTTATAGCTTTTTCCCGAAAGGTTGCGGAGAGAGCCATGGCAGACACGCAAGAGCCGCAGGAAGCGGCGTCGAAAAAAGCTTCCAAAAAGCCTCTGCTGGTGGGGGGCATTCTCGCCTTGGTGCTCGCAGCGGGCGGGTTTTATGGCACCTACAGCGGTTTGATCCCCCTGCCTGGCCATTCGGCCGAGGTGGAACCTCCGGCAGAAAACCTGCCCGATCTCGCTTTTGTGCCGGTCGATACGGTGGTGATGTCCCTTGGTGCCGCAGGAAACAACCAGCATCTCAAGTTCGGATCGCAGCTGGAGGTTTCGCCCATCTATACGACCGAGGTTGCCAACCTGATGCCCCGGATTCTGGATGTCATCAATTCCTATCTGCGGGCCGTCGAAGTGGCCGAATTGCAGAACCCCAGTGCCCTTCTGAAGATCAGGGCGCAGCTTCTGCGCCGCATTCAGGTGGTCACAGGCGAGGGGCGCGTGCGCGACCTGCTTGTCACCGAATTTGTTCTGAACTGAGGGCAGTCATGACATTTGTCGCAGATATTCTGATGGTTGCGGGAACGTTTGGCGTCGCGTTCTACTGCTATGTGCTTTCGGCACGGCTGAAACGGTTCTCGACACTTGAATCCGGAATGGGTGGTGCGATTGCCGTTCTTTCCGCGCAGGTCGACGATATGACCCGCGCTTTGGCCAAGGCGCAGACCGCCGCAACCGGCTCTGCCGCGACGCTGGAATCACTGACCTTGCGCGCCGAAACCGCCGCCGCGCGACTGGAGGTCATGCTGGCCTCGCTGCACGATCTGCCGGAGCGGGGCGACGATGATGCGGGGGATCGGCGATTGCGGTTCGTGCGTCGGCGGAATGGCCGCGATGAAGCGGAGACCGGAATATGAGCAGGATGGTGCGTCGGCCCGGACGTGGCGCGCTCTATCTGCTGTCGGTCCTGCTTCTGGCAAGCGCATCACTGCGGATCGGCACCAATGTCGGTCAGGCTCTGGCCGCATCGGAGGAGACAGGCCCGGCGGCGGTTCCGCTGAACTGCCCCACGCCGCCCGCCGCTCTGGTCGAGGCGCTTTCTCTGAGGGAACAAAGGGTTGGGGTGCAGGAAGCAGCACTGGCTGAAAAGACCGCAGCGCTTGCACTTGCTGAGGATGTTGTGACCAGACGGCTGGCCGAGCTCGCGACCGCCGAGGATCGTCTTCGCGCGACGCTTTCGCTCGCCGACGGTGCGGCAGAGCGGGATCTTACGCAACTGACCGAAGTCTATCAGGCCATGAAGCCCAAAGAGGCAGCAGCGATCTTTGCCGGGATGGACCCGCAGTTTGCCGCAGGTTTTCTTGGAAGGATGCAGCCGCAGGCTGCTGCGGCAATCCTCGCCGGAATGCCGCCGGATACGGCCTATGCGATGAGCGTGCTGATCGCGGGTCGCAACGCGAATGCACCAAGGGAGTGAGGGAATCTTAACCTGCCACGCGGAAAGATCGTTGGAGATGCAGCGGGAAGGAGGTGCCGATGTTCGGCCTCGTCGGTATTGTCATAATCTTCGTCATGGTGTTCGGCGGGTACATTCTTGCCGGCGGCAAGCTGGGGATCATTCTCAAATCCCTGCCTTTCGAGATGATCATGATCGGGGGTGCCGCACTGGGCGCGTTTCTGCTGTCAAATGATTTGGCTGCGGTCAAACACGCGATGAAGGATATCGCCAAGGTGTTCAAAGGGCCGAAGTGGCGGCCGGGGGACTACCGTGATCTGCTGTGCCTGCTGTTCGAGCTTATTCGCATTGCCCGTTCGAATCCGGTGGCGCTGGAAGAACATATAGAAAAACCGGAAGAGTCGGCGATCTTCGCGCGGTACCCGCGTATCCGGGCAGATCATGAGGCGCTCGACCTGATCTGCGACACGCTGCGTGCCGCTTCCATGAACTATGACGACCCGCATCAGGTGGAAGAGGTGCTCGACAAGCGGATGGATACCGCACGGCATCACGCCCTGCATTCCAGCCATGCCCTGCAATCCGTTGCCGATGCCTTGCCCGCCCTGGGGATCGTTGCTGCGGTGCTGGGGGTTATCAAGACCATGGGCGCGATTGACCAGCCGCCGGAGGTGCTGGGCAAGATGATCGGGGGCGCGCTTGTGGGAACATTTCTGGGGGTTTTTCTGGCTTATGGGATAGTCGGTCCCTTTGCCACCCGCGTGAAGGCCGTGGTGGAGGACGATGCGCATTTCTACCAGTTGATCCGCGAAGTTCTGGTCGCCAACCTCTACAACCATCCGGCCAATATCTGCATTGAGGTCGGCAGGCAGAATACGCCGCATAACTTGCGACCGAGTTTTGTAGAGCTGGAAGAAGCACTGCGCTCCCTGAAGCAGGAAGCCGCGTGATGGGGCGCTTTCTGGTTCTTCTGTTGCTCTTCCTGCCGAGCCCGATCTGCGCCGAAATTGCGCGGGTCACTTCGGGAGAGCACGATGGTTTTTCACGCCTTGTTGTGTCTGTCGGGGAGCCCGCAACCTGGAAACTGGGGCGGCTGGAGGATGGATATCTGCTTCAGATCAGCAAACCGGGCCTGACCTTCGATTTGTCACAGACATTCCGCCGGATACCTAAGACAAGGCTGGCCGGGGTTGATGTTGCGGCCTTTGGCAGACTCAGGATCGCCATGGCCTGTGATTGTCATGCCGAAGCATTCGAGTTTCGACCAGGGATTATCGTGATCGACCTGAAATCTGGCTCCCCCCGGAAGGACTCACCCTTCGAGATGCCTTTGCTGATCGACAACCCCGTGATACCGGGTTTACCGCCCTCCTCCCAAGAAGCAGAGAGCGGATCATTGCCGCTTCTGGATGATCTTGCCCTTGTCGGCATGCGAAAGACCATAGCCGAGGGCATTGGCGCAGCGGCGACCCAAGGTTTGGTTGATCTGAGCACCCCCAGGATCGCCCGACCCAAGGCTGTGGAGCAAGTTTCCACCCCACAATCCGAACATGTGAGGGTCAAACCGCCGGAGGGGTTGGAAACACATATCTCGGAAAATGCGGAAAAGTCGCCGCAAGACGGTGCGTGCCTCGGAGAGGACAGCCTCCTTCTTCCGGAATGGTCGGATGAAGCGCCGATTTTCGGGCAGTTTTCCGCATTGAGGCAAGACCTTGTCGGAGAGTTCGACGAGCCGCAGCCCGAGGCTGTCGCGATGGCGGCGCGGAGATATATTGCGATGGGTTTCGGGGCCGAAGCTGCACAGTTGGCCAATACCTTTCCCCAAGGCTTGAAAGATATCCCGATTCTGCTTGCCCTCGCGCGCCTGGTGGATGGCGAGAGGCCGGAAAGGAACCCGTTTACCGGCATGGAAGGCTGTGACTCGCCTGCCGCGCTCTGGTCGGTGCTGGCGCGTCCCTCGCTTCGCCCGGGCGAGCGGGTCAATCGAGATGCCATTTATATGGGCTTTTCCCGACTGCCACTTGCCCTGCGTGAATCCCTGGGTCCGGGTCTTGCAGAGCGTTTCCGGCAAAACAGGGATGCCGAAATGGTCCGAAAAATCAGGGATGTCATGGCACGCGGTAGCCCGTCGGCGAGTTCGGCTGTGCGTGCGCTTGACGCATCCATCGCGGCAGAGGAAGCGCCCCGCGAAGCCGAGAGATCTTTTCGCAACATCGCGTCCGGGCATGATGAACTGGAACCCGCAGCCCTGATCGCGCTGGTCGATATTGCCTGGAAAGCAAGCGCGCCGGTCGAGGCCGGGCTTGTGCAGGATCTGGAAATTCTTGCGCAGCAATACCGGGGTCAGCCGGACGACCAAAGGCTTCATCACGCCCTTGCTGTTGCGCTTGCGCTGAACGGACAGTTCTCGCGCGGCTTTGCGGCGGCGGCAGACAATCAGACGCGGCTGATTGTCTGGGATATTCTGGCGGAGCGCGCAGGGAGCTCTGATTTGCTGATGCTGGCAAGCGATGCCTCCGGCGCCCCTGCGGAGCTGCCGGCCAAAACCCGGTCTGTTCTGGTTGCGCGCTTCATGGACCTGGGTCTTCCCGAGCTTGCGGAGAGTTGGGCGACGCAGGGGCGTACCGCTTCTGAGGACGCATCGGATCGGCTTCTTTCGGCAAGATTGGCAGCGCAGCGCAAGGATGCCGCAGCCGCATTGCGAGGATTGGCGGGGCTGGAAGGGCCAGAGGCTGATGCGCTTCGCGGCGCGATGCTGATGCAACTGGGGTTGTCGGCCGAGGCTGTGGGGGCATTCCGGCGCGCGGGCGATGATGAAGCGATGCGGCAGGCCCTGCGCGTATCCCGCTCCTGGCGGGCGGTTGCCGAGCAGGATCAGGGAATCTGGCGTGAGGCCGCGGCGTTTGACAGCGATTCACCCGTCGTTGAACTCGCGGACAAGCCGCTTGCCCGCGCAAGAAGCTTGGTTGAAAGAAGCCGCCAGTCGCGTTCCGCACTTGAAAAGCTGCTTGCGGCAGTCGCCGGGGGCGGGTTGTGAGTCAGGCCTCGAAGCGTGTTGCGCCACGACGCATGGTGTTTACGGGCTCCGGCAGGGTCAAGGCCTGATATGCACGCTGGTCGCAATGATTGCGCGGGCAGATGCGGCAGTTGATCCCCACGGGTGTCATGGTGATGCCTGAAAGCAGGAAGGGTTCAGCATAGCCGATTTCGCTGACATGTTCGAGGGAACACCCCATGGCGACGGCCAGGCGATTGTCCTGTGCGTGGCGTACCCATGTCGGCCGCTCCACCGTGCGCGAGAATACGAAAAACCGGCCGCCATCGGGCATTTCCACAAATTGCGGGACGATGCGTCCGGGCGTGCGGAAGCTGGTGTGAACATCCAGCCGCGGGCAGGCTCCACCGTGTTCTGCCAGCGGAAAACTGGTGGCATTGAACCTTTTGGCAACGTTTCCGCCCTTGTCGATGCGCAGGAAGAAGAAGGGCACACCCGGTGCACCCTCGCGTTGAAGCGTTGTTGCGCGGTGGCAGGCCTGTTCGAAGCTGACGCCGAATCGGGTGGCAAGATGGTCGAAGTCATACTTTGTGGCCTTCGCCTCTGCCAGAAAGGCATCATAGGGCATCAGGACTGCGGCGGCGAAATAGTTCGCAAGCTCCACCCGCAGACGCGCAACGCCTTGCGGATCTTTCAGCACCGACGCGGCGATAACCCCGTCCAGAAGCGGGGCCAGCTCCAGCAGGGCGCACATGTGCACAAGCTGGAAGATGCGGTTTGTGTGGTCCAGCGCTTCGGAAAGCTGAATTTCGCGCTGCGTCACGTTATAATCGCGCAGTGAAAAGGGCATGTCCTCAACAGGAAGAACCCGAACCCGAACGCCCAGCCTATCCCGCAGCCGACGCTTCAGCGCGTAATAGATGTCATCCCGTTCAACCTGTTCCGTGCCCCAGAAGGCTTCGGCAGCCTCTTCCAGATCCCGGAAATTGTTCCTGTTCTTGCGGAAGATGTCATGAACTGCTGCCTCGGGTGAGGACAGCGGGGTCTGGCCCGCAAGCTCCGTCATTGAAAGAAGCTGGTCGGAAATCGCGTGATAGGCACGATGCAGGCGCAGAAAAGCCGCTGCGAGGTCCGGGCTGTGAATGAGCGCGGCGCGCAGTTGCGGCAGATCCGGCCGCAGTTGCGCAAAGAGAGGGTCCTGCACAGCGCCGCGCAGCTCGGGCAAAAGATTGGCGTTGTCATCCTCGGCGATGTCCCGCCAGTCGACGCCATAAGTGTCCATCAGCCGGAACAGGATCGCGACGGAAACAGATCTTTCGTTATTTTCCAAAAGGTTGACATAAGACGCGCTGATGCCGAGCGCCTTTGCCATCTGGGCTTGGGTCTCTCCCCTTTCCTGCCGCAAACGGCGAAGCTGGGGGCCGATGAATGTCTTCTGCATACGGTTGCACACAAATTTCCGGTTCGTCAACTTTACAATATTACAATTTATGAACCATGTAAATTCTCGCGTTTACAGCAGAACGCAGATTCATTTCCCCACAGTGAAATTTCCCGGCATCAATAATCTCAGCAATGGGAGGATTGCCATGAAAACCGGACTTTCTCACCTCTTCATCCCCGGCCCCACCAATGTGCCGGAAACCGTTCGCCGCGCCATGAACGTGCCGATGCAGGACCACCGCGCCCCGGATTTTGGGGATCTGACGGCCAGCATCTTCGCCGATCTCAAAACCGTCTACGGCACCACCAAGGGGCGCGTGGCCCTGTTTCCCGGCTCGGGCACCGGCTGCTGGGAGGCGGCCATCACCAATACACTGAACCCCGGCGATAAGGTGCTGATGGCGCGGCATGGCCAGTTTTCGCATCTCTGGGCAGAGATGGCGAAGAAGCTAGGGCTTGAGGTGCAGCTGATCGACCTGCCCTGGGGTGCGGGTGCCCCGGTAAAGGAATTCGCCCGTATTCTGGGCGCGGACAGGCATGGCGAGATCAAGGCGATCTTCGTCACCCATAACGAAACCGCGACTGGCGTGACCTCGGACGTGGCGGGCGTGCGCAAGGCGCTGGACGATGCGCTGCATGATGCGCTGCTGTTTGTCGATGGCGTGTCCTCGATCGGCTCGATCCCGTTCCGCATGGATGACTGGGGCGTCGATCTGGCGGTGACCGGCAGCCAGAAAGGGCTGATGAGCCCGGCAGGTCTGGGTATGCTCGCGGTCAGCCCGAAGGCGCTGAAGGCGATGGAAAGTTCCACCATGCGCCGTGCCTTCTTCGACCTGGCCGACATGCTGCGCGCCCATGTCGGCGGTTCATTCCCCTATACGCCGCCGGTGCCGCTGCTGCATGGCGTGAAGGCGGCGCTGACGCGGATGATGGAAGAAGGGCTGCCGAACATTCATGCGCGGCACAAGCGGCTGGCATCGGGTGTGCGCCGTGCGGTGGCGGCCTGGGGGCTGGACCTCTGCGCCGAACATCCGACGCTTTATTCCGATACCGTCACCGCGGTGCGCGTGCCTGAAGGAGTAGATGCGCGCGAGGTCATCCGCATCGCTTATGAGCGCTACAACTGCTCGCTCGGGTCGGGGCTTGGCCCACTGAACGGCAAGGCCTTCCGCATCGGCCATCTGGGCGATCTGAATGAAGGGATGTGCCTCACCGCCATCTCCATCGCCGAAATGGCACTGGTCGAGGCCGGTGCCCGGATCAAGCTGGGTTCGGGCGTTGCCGCTGCCCAGGAAGTTTACCTGATGCGCCCCGCCCAGCCCGAGCTGCGGCTGGCCGCCGAATGATCTCCGGATAAACAGGACAGACACATGAGCCACACTTTGCACCCGCTGCGGCGCCAACGCCTGCAGCGCTCGGAACTTGCCGTCCCGGCGTCCAACCCCACCATGATCGACAAGGCCGCGACTGGCCCGGCGGATTACATCTTCCTTGACCTTGAGGATGCGGTGGCACCGCCGGAAAAGGAACAGGCCCGCAAGAATGCGATTCAGGCGCTGAACGACATCGACTGGGCGGCGGCGGGCAAGACCGTTTCTGTCCGCATCAACGGGCTGGATACGCACTACATGTATCGTGACGTCGTTGATGTGATGGAGCAGGCGGGTGATCGCGTGCACACGCTTCTGGTGCCCAAGGTCGGCGTGACCGGCGATCTGTATATGGTCGAGGCCATGGTGAACCAGATCGAGATGGCGAAGGGCTATCAGACCCGCGTGGGCCTTGAGGCGCTGATCGAAACCGCGCTGGGCATGGCGAATGTCGAGGCCATCGCGCAGTTCGGTGGCCGGCTGGAGGCGCTGCACTTCGGCGTGGCCGATTATGCGGCGAGCCTCAGGGCGCGCACCACCAACATCGGCGGTCTGAACCCGCATTACCCCGGCGATCAGTGGCATTCGGCGATCAGCCGCATGGTGGTTGCCTGCCGCGCCTATGGCCTGCGCGCCATCGACGGACCTTTCGGCGATTTCAGTGATCCCGAGGGCTATAAGGAGGGCGCGCGTCGCGCCGCCGCGCTGGGCTGCGATGGCAAATGGGCCATCCACCCCTCGCAGGTCACGCTGGCGAACGAGGTCTTCTCGCCGCCGGATACCGAAGTCACCCGCGCCCGTCGCATCATCGACGAATTGCGCAAGGCGGAATCCGAAGGGCGCGGCGCCGCCTCGCTGGACGGCAAGATGATCGACGCGGCCTCGGAACGCATGGCACGCAACGTCATCGTTCTGGCCGACGCCATCGCCGCACGCTGAGGGAGGAATATAAATGGATATTCATGAATATCAGGCGAAGGAAATTCTGGCAGGCTTCGGCGTGCCGGTCCCGCGCGGTGGCCTGGCTTACAGCCCGGAACAGGCAGGCTACCGCGCGCGCGAACTGGGCGGCAGCGCCTGGGTGGTGAAGGCGCAGATCCACTCGGGTGGCCGGGGCGAGGCGGGGGGCGTTAAGCTTTGCCGCAGCCCCGAGGAAGTGCAGGATTACGCGCAGACGCTGTTTGGCCGTCAGCTTGTGACCAAGCAGACCGATGCGAATGGCAAGGGCGTTTACCGCCTCTGGGTCGAGGCGGCGTCCGAGATCCGGCAAGAGCTGTATCTGGGCTTCGTGCTGGACCGGAAATCCGAACGCATCATGATTGTTGCCTCCGCTCATGGCGGGATGGAGATCGAGGATCTGGCGGAAAGCGACGCGGATTCGCTGCGCCGCATGGTCATCGACCCGGCGGTGGGTCTGGTGCCGTTCCAGGCGCGGGAGCTTGCCTTCTCGTTGGGCCTGCGCGGTGGTCAGATCGCGCAGATGGTCAATGTGCTGACGGCCTGCCACCGTGCCTACCGCGAGCTTGACGCCACGATGGTCGAAATCAATCCGCTGATCATCAACGGCTCGGGCGATCTGGTGGCGCTGGACGCGAAGATGAGCTTTGACACCAACGCGCTCTATCGTCGCCCCGAGGTCGCCGAACTGCGTGACCGCAGCCAGGAAGACCCGCGCGAAAGCATGGCCGGCGATTATGGTCTGGCCTATGTCGGGCTCGATGGCGACATCGGCTGCATCATCAACGGCGCCGGTCTGGCCATGGCCACGATGGACATGATCAAGCTGGCCGGGGGCGAGCCTGCCAACTTCCTCGACATCGGCGGTGGCGCCAGCCCGGAGCGGGTGGTCCGCGCCTTCCGCACCGTGCTGACCGATCGCAATGTGCAGGTGATCCTCGTGAACATCTTCGCGGGCATCAACCGCTGTGACTGGGTGGCCGAGGGGGTGGTGAAAGCCTACCGCGAGGTCGGCATGACCATCCCGGTCGTGGTGCGCCTTGCCGGAACCAATGTCGAGGAAGGCCAGCGCATCCTCGCCGAAAGCGGGCTTCCGCTGCACACCGCTGACACGCTTGCCGAAGCGGCCGACATCGCCGTTGGCCTGCGCCAGAAACGCGCCGCCTGAGGGAGGAAAGTATGACCATTCTGATCAACGAAACGACCAAGGTCATCGTTCAGGGCATGTCGGGCCGCATCGGCCAGTTCCACAGCGCTGACATGATCAAGAACAACACCAATGTGGTGGGTGGCGTGGTGCCCGGCAAGGGCGGAGAGACTTTCCTCGACCGGCCACTGTTCAACACCGTGCGCGAGGCGGTGGATGCGACGGGGGCCGAGGCAAGCCTCGTCTTCGTGCCGCCGCCCTTCGCGGCCGATGCGATCATGGAGGCGGCGGATGCAGGCATCAAGACCGCCGTCTGCGTGACCGACGGCATCCCGGCTCAGGACATGATGCAGGTGAAACGCTTCCTGCGCCGCTATCCCGAAAACCGCAAGATGCGGCTGATCGGGCCGAACTGCGCGGGCATCATCTCGCCCGGCCGCGGCTTCATGGGCATCATGCCGCCGCATATCTACATGCCGGGTCGGGTAGGCATCGTCGGTCGTTCCGGCACGCTGGGCTATGAGGCTGCCAGCCAGATGAAGGCGTTGGGCATCGGCGTTTCCACCTCGGTCGGTATCGGCGGCGATCCGGTGAACGGGTCAAGCTTCCGCGACATCCTGCAACTGTTCGAGGCCGATCCCGAGACCGATGCCGTCGTAATGATCGGTGAGATCGGTGGCCCGCAGGAGGCGGAGGCCGCCGCCTGGGTGCGGGAACATATGTCGAAGCCGGTGGTGGCCTATATCGCCGGGCTGTCGGCGCCAAAGGGCCGCAAGATGGGCCATGCCGGGGCCATTGTTTCGGCCTTTGGGGAAAGCGCGCAGGAGAAAGTGGAGATCCTGACCGCGGCTGGCATTTCCATCGCGCCAAACCCCTCCGCCATCGGGGCCACGGTGGCGCAGGTATTGGGCCGTCGCGCCGCGGCCTGATGCGTTGCTCCGGCGCCTCGGTTTCGGGGCGCCGGATGCAGGGCAGTTGACAGAACGGCCCGGTCCTTCCTATCTCGGGGCATCGCGGGGCCAAGGCGCCCGCGGCAACACGGTGACCGGGCCCCTCTGGCAAGAGATCGGCGCTCTTGTGATGTCGGCACCTCGCGTTCTGGACCGCCGAGCGGAATGCTGACTTTCATGTCCACATCAACGGCCAAGCCCATGGTCGCATATCTCAAATGGGCCTTCATCGTGACAGGTGTCGGGCTGGCGCTGGGCGCCGCCCTTGGCTGGCAGACAACCGGCACGCTTTCCGGTGCGCTGACCATCTTCTTCATCTGCGCCGTTCTGGCGGTGCTGGAGATCTCGCTGTCCTTTGACAATGCCATCGTCAACGCCAACAAGCTCAAAACGATGAGCCCGGTCTGGCAGCACCGATTCCTGACCTGGGGTATCCTGATCGCGGTTTTCGGCATGCGGATCGTCTTCCCGCTGCTGATCGTGGTCATTGCCGCGCATGTCGGTCCGATCGACGCGCTGATCATGGCGGCCGCCCGCCCGGCTGAATACGCGCGCATCATGCAGGAGGCACATCTGCCCATCGCTGCTTTCGGTGGCACTTTCCTGATGATGGTGGCGCTGACCTATTTCTTCGATCAGGAAAAGGATGTGCACTGGGTCGAATGGCTGGAAAGCCGCATGGCCTCTTACGCCACGATCAAAGGGGTCGAGATCGCGCTTGTGCTGATCCTTGTCCTCCTGTTCTCGCGCCTTCTGGAGGGCGAGGCCCGGAACGTCTTCGTCTATTCCGCCATCTATGGCTTGCTGACTTTCCTGCTGGTCGAGGTGCTGGGCGGGTTTCTGGATCGCACGCAGGAAACCACGCGCGCTGCGGCGCAGGGCGGGCTGGGCGCCTTCCTCTACCTGGAGGTGCTGGATGCCAGCTTCTCGTTTGACGGGGTGATCGGGGCCTTCGCGCTCAGCCAGAACCTGTTCGTCATCGCCATCGGGCTGGGCATCGGTGCGATGTATGTGCGTTCCATGACCATCATGCTGGTCGAACGCGGTACGCTGGCCGAATACCGCTATCTGGAGCATGGGGCGTTCTACGCCATCCTGATCCTGTCGGTGATCATGTACTGCCAGACGCTCGTGCATATTCCCGAGGTCATTACCGGACTGGGAGGGGCGGCTTTGATCGGTGTTGCCCTCTGGTCGTCGATCCGCAGCAACAGATGTGAGGCGGGTGCGGCGCCGAAGTAAGCAAAGGCCGGGGCTCCCCCCGGCCTTTTGCATTTCCGCGAGGGGAAGCCGCCGTTCGCGGGAAGGGAATCGCGCAGAATCAGCGGCTTGGCCGCGGCATCTGGCATGCTGATTCTGTTTCCCGGTGCCATGTGGAACGAGATCCACCAGCTAGCCTGCTGTCGCGGGGAACTTTTATTACGCAGCGCAACCGTCATATTGTGCTAAAAATTTCTCCACATACCACATGCAGCGCAACATTCCGCAGCATGAAAAAAATCTGACACATTCCTGCATTTTTGCTCTTGCGGGTTTTTGGGTGTGGGCCTAGAAGCTGCCTCACCGAAACGGACGGTGGCGGGAACGAAGCGAAGCGGAAGCGAGCTTGGGACTGTGGCTGGAAGGGGAGGGAGCGGAGGCTGC